>Ga0335077_10007993_pt1 | contig 13116 bp, 14 predicted proteins | sample Lox_Sample_31_FD_207151 | JGI IMG/M metagenome (GOLD analysis project Ga0335077, IMG submission 207151) | Soil microbial communities from Loxahatchee National Wildlife Refuge, Florida, United States - Lox_Sample_3.1 | ecosystem: Environmental > Terrestrial > Soil > Wetlands | place: USA... | reverse complement strand
CGAGTACCGGGCGCACCTGGACTTCATGGACCTCGCTGCCGAGCAGTACAGCTTCAACGACCACGCGCAGATGCGCTTTACCGAGACGATCAAGGATGCGCTCGACCCGAACGGCATCCTCTCGCCGGGGAAGCAGGGGATCTGGCCGCGCGTCTTCCGGGAGAACGGAGCCGCCGCGGGGGGCTAGAGCCAGTCGAGGACTGCCTCGACGCCCTCGACGACCGCGTCCGGGCAGCTCGAGTCGGGCAGGCCGTCGAGATCGATCTCGCCGCTGATGCCGCTCCGGACGAGGATCGTACGCGCGCCGCCGAGCTTGCCGAGCGCGACGTCCATTCCCAGGTCGTCGCCGATCACGGCCAGCGCTTCGGGAGGGGCGCCGAGCCTGTCGGAGACCGTCTCGAGCGCCGCGCGCGACGGCTTGCCGACGATCGTCGGCTCGGTGCTGCTCGCCTTCGCGATCGCCGCCGCGGTCATCGCGCCGCGGCTGATGATCGGGCCGTTCGCGCCCGCGTAGGCGGGCGCGTAGCTCGCGGTCAGCAGCTCCGCGCCGGCGAGCACGGCCCGCGCGGCTCGCTCGAGCCGCGCGAAGTCGACCGCGTCGACGTGCGCGACGAAGACCGCCTCGGCGCTTTCGCCGTCCGTGAGCGACAGCCCCGCCCGCTCGAGGTAGGCGAGCACACGGTCGTTGGCCAAGACGAGCACCGGACCGTCGGACTGCAGGTGGAACTGGACGCTCTGCAACGGCGTCAGCAGCTCGTCGTCAGCGATGTCGAGGCCGGCGTCGCGCAGCCCCGCGGCAAATGTCTCGGGTGTCTCGTGGCTCCCGTTCGTGAAGAGGGCCAACGGCCGGCCGGAGGCGCGGATCTTCGCGAGGACCTCGAGCGCGCCGGGCTGCACGTGCGTCTCCTTTCCCGCGCGGTGAACGAGGGTGCCGTCGACGTCGAAGACGAAGCCGCGAACGTCGTCAAGCATCACGGCGCCACTCGACGAGGTCGTCGCCCTTCTGCACACGCAGCTGCGTGATCGACGTGCGCTTCGCCACCTCCTTGAGCAGCGTCACTACCGGCGCGGCGGGCTGCGCGGCGGGCCGCGTGGCCGGGGCGACCGGCGGTGACTTGCCGATCGCGTCCACCTGCTCGTCGGGCATCGTCAGCCGCAACAGCAGCTCCTCGTCGGAGATCCTCGTCCCGAACCGCTCGCGAGCGCCCCCGAGGTGGATCGGCTCGAGCTCGCGCAGCTCCTCGATGCCCGGCCGCGAGAGCACGCGCTCCTCCACCTCCGGCGAGAATGGGGCCGCCGGCTCGCCGTAGTGGCCGAGGAAGTAGCGAACCGTCTCGACCGAGACGTTCGACCAGCGCTCGCCGTCGATCACGTTCCGCACAGCCTGCGTCGCGACCATCTGCGAGACCGGTGTGACGATGATCGGGTAGCCCATCTCCGCGCGGACGCGGCCGACCTCCTCGAGCACCTCGTCGAACAGCTCCGGCCGGCCGAGCTCGCCGAGCATCCGCCGGGTGGTCGAGACCATCCCTCCCGCGAGCTGGTGGTGGTAGTACGTCGCGTCGAACTCCTGCGGCTCTCCGACGGGCAAGCCCTTCTCGCGGCCGAGCTCGCGAAAATGCGTCGAGACCTTGGCGAGCGCGTCGAGGTCGAGCCGGTGGGAGTAGCCCTCGGCCCCGAGGTCGCGAAGCGTCGTCTCGGCCGCCGGGTTCGAGGTCCCGCGGGCGAGCGGGGCGACGGCCGTGTGGAGGACCTGGAAGCCGGCCCGCAGCCCTTCCACGTAGACGAGCGGCGCGAGCCCGATCGTGCAGTGGCTGTGCAGCTCGACCGTCCGCTCGCCCGCCGCGCGGTGGAAGTGCGGTGCCAGCTCCTGCACCGCGGCCGGCGTGAGCAGGCCGCCCGGGTCCTTCAGGTAGAGCCGGTCCATCTCGGGACAGTCGGCCAGCGCCGCCGCGCGCTCGGCGTAGTACGCGTGCGTGTGCACCGGGCTGACCGAATACGTGAGCCCGATCACGATCTCCTCGACGCCTTCCTCGCGCGCCATCCGCGCGAGCCGCCGCAGGCGGGGCGGGTCGTTCGAGGGATCGGCGACCTGGAAGCGGCGGATGCCGTTCCGCACTACACAGCGAAAGACGAGCCGCATCACGTCCTCGTCGGCCGGGACCCAGGAGATGAAGCGCATGCCCGTGGTGATGAAGCTGAGCGGCGTGCTCGGCATCGCCGCGCTGACGAGACGGATCCGCTCCCAGGGGTCCTCGCGATGGAAGCGCACGGAAACGGCCATGTGCGTGCTCGAGGTGAAGTCGGCGGCGTGAAAACCCACCCGGTCGATCATCGGCGCGATCGAGAGGACGTCGGGGGTGGTCAGGCCGGTCGCGCTCCAGAGGCTCTGGTTGCCGTCGCGCGTCGTCGTGTCGACGATGTCGATCACGCCGTTCGTCGTTCGCGCTGAGGCTGAATCAGGTCGGAGCAGCGCCTTCTCGACCGGCGGCTCGACAGGGCCGCCGCGCCCAACGCGCAGCGAGAGCTCGTCGGTCTCGATCATGAGCTCTTCGTCGTCCGACTCGTCGATCAGCCGCAGGATCTCGCGGACGTCGTCCTCGCTCAGCGGCATCTCAGTCCTCCTTGCGCGGCGCGGCGCCGAAGGTGCCCATGACGAGCGAGATCGCTGACGCGGAGAGCTTCGGCGCCTTCGGCTTCAGCGTCGTGACCGGCCGCGACTGGAGGACGTGCAGCGACTCCGGCAGGGCGCGGCCGCGCTCGAGCGCCCATTCGATGTCCTGGTGCGAGCCGAAGTGGCGCTCCACGGTCCGGCCAACCTCGACCAGCGCACCGAGCTGATCTTCGTCCACGCAGGCCGCCTCCCGCCGCTCTGCCGGCACCTCGACCCGTACCGTCCCGCGCCCGGCCGAGTCGACCACGTACTCGACTTCCTTCGCGTTCACGGTCTGCCGCACGACCTCGCCGGTGACCTTGCTGACGAGGAAGTCATCCGGAGTCGTCTCGCCGCCGACAACGGCGATCCCGAGCCCCCAGCTCGCGTTGACGGCGACCATGCTCGGGTCGCCGCTGACGGGGTTGCAGGTGAACATCACCCCCGAGACCTCGGCGTCGACCATCTGCTGGACGGTCACGCCCATCGCGGCCTCCCCGCCCGCGCCGAGCTCGGCCCGGTAGCTGATCGCGCGCGTCGTGAAGAGACTCACCCAGCAGTCGCGCACCGCGTCGCAGAGCTGCTCGACGCCCCGCACCCAGAGAAACGTCTCCTGCTGGCCGGCGAACGTCGCGTCGTGGCCGTCCTCGCCGAGCGCGCTCGAGCGAACGGCCACGGGCGGCGACTCGCCCAGCTCGCCGTAGCTCCGGGCGAGCTCCTGGCGGACCGGCTCCGGGAGCGGAGCGAAGCGCATCGCCTCGTCGATCGCCTTCGACGCTGCGCCGGCCGCCTCGACGTCGCCCCTCGGTGCCCGCGAGAGCGCCGAGGCGATCGTCCCGTCGAGCCCCGTCTCGGCGACGAATGCCCGGAACGCCCCCGCGCCGACCGCAAACCCGCGCGGAACCGGGATCCCCGCCGAGAGCAGGTCGCCGAGGTTTGCGCTCTTGCCTCCGAACTCGGAGGCGTCCGATCGCCGCAGCTCGGCGAGGGGGCGGGTGTAGGCAGCCACTAGTCCAGGATCGTGACGACGCCGTTCGAGCCGTCGACGCGGACGGTCTGGCCCGTCTGGATCTCCGCGGTCGCACGTCCGGTGCCGACCACGGCGGGCAGGCCGTACTCGCGGCAGACGATCGCCGCGTGCGACATCACGCCGCCGATGTCGGTCACGACCGCCTTGACGCTCGAGAAGATCGGCGCCCAGGCCGGAGAGGTGATCGGGCACACGAGCACGTCGCCCTCGCGCACGGCCGCGATCTGCTCGACGTCGATCACGACCCGCGCCTTCCCCTCGACGACCCCGGGCGAGGCAGCCGCGCCGGTCAGGCGCCCTCCACCCTCCTCCGCGCTGGCCCACTCCTGGACGCGCTGCGTCGTGACCCCCCAGAGCATGATGCTCATCGGGTCGGTGATCGCCTCGGGCGTCACGCCGAGCGCAGGCGGCGGCGTCCAACCCGAGAGCTTCTCCAGCAGCTCCTTGCGCCGCGCCACGATCGGCGGCCAGTGCTTCGGGCCGAGCGGCTCGCCGCCCGTTGCCCAAGTGAGGACGAGCTCGTCCAGTGCCTGGCCGACCTCGTGCCGCCCGAGCTGGAAGACGTCCTCGGTGTCCTCCAGGAAGCCGTGCCTGGCCAGCAGCGCACCGAACTCCCGCACCTTGTTCCACCAGCGGGTCAGGAACCAGTAGTCGCAGTAGAACTTGTGCTCCTCGACGTACGGGAAGACCATGCGCGAGAGGCCGAGCAGCTCGTTGAACGTCCCGCGCGTCTCCTCGTCGAGCAGCGCCCCGTACTCCTCGGCCAGCCGCTCGCGCTCGCGGGCCAGCTCTTCGGTCGGACGCTCGACCTCCTCGCCCTCGTTCAGCGCACGCACGTGGCCGATGATCGACGCATAGGCGATCGTCGGGTCGTCGTACCAGCTGCCGTAGTAGTGGTAGAGCCCGTCGCCCGTGGCCATGTTGAACCACGGGTCCTTGATCTTCTCGAGCTCGTCGAGCCAGGCCTTGCCGGCGTCGCTCTGCTCGAGCTCCGCGTCGATCTCCGCATGCGAGCGGCCCTCGACGAACGCGCCGTCCACGCCGCTGTCGATCGCGACCTTCGCCAGGCGGCGGAGCTCGGCGCTCGGCTTGAAGAGGAGGACGTCGATGCCCGCCACCATCTGCGCGATGTGCTGGTCGGGGATGTCGGGCAGGTTGGCCTTGCAGAAGTCCGAGAACGTGACGTAGGCGCCGTAGCCGAGCAGGAGCAGCTCGAAGTGGTGCTGCCACATCAGGTCGCCGCAGCGCAGGGTCCGGTCGTAGGCGGAGAGGAGCTCGTAGAAGGCGGTCTGGCGGTCGTCCTCGAGCATCACCTCGTCCGGCTCGTACTCGGGCAGGTCGGGGACGGGGAGCTCCGTGATCTCCGCGATCAGCTCCTCCATCTTCACCTTCCACTTGGCGTAGATCTCGTCCCAGTGCTCGAAGTAGTAGCTCGCGCGCCGCTGGAAGTACTCCACGCGCTCGCCGATCTTCGCGGGGTCGGTGACGGGGTTCCCCGAGATGTAGACGTAGCCGTTGAGGATCCGGTAGTCGATCCCCATCGCGGGCGGAACCGCGAAGAACCGGTTCTGCCACTCGCCGACCGCCTGGTAGGGGGAGTCGATGGCGTGGACGTCGAAGGCGGGCATCGGCACCGGGAAGTGCATCGAGTTCCAGAACCAGAAGCGGTTCTCGTCCTTCTCGCGCCGCCGCTCGTCGAAGAGCGCGTGGTACGGATACATCTCCTCCCAGCCCTCGCAGCCGGCTGGAGTTGCGATCTCGTACGGGCTGGGAAACGCGGAGCTCGTCTTCGTCGGCGCGGCCATGGCTCACCTCCGTCGGGGCTCGTGCCTGTATATAGCAACCGCCGATGCAGATCATCAGACAGCACGCGCTGGGCGGGCCGGAGGTGCTCGAGATCGAGGATCTTCCGCGGCCCGAGCCGGGGCCCGGCGAGGTGCTCGTGCGCCAGGCTGCCGCCGGCGTCAATCCCGTCGACTGGAAGGTGCGCACGCGGGGCGGCTTCCTCGGGGAGCCGCCCTTCACGGTTGGCTGGGACGTCGCGGGCGTCGTCGAGGAGGGCGACGGGTTCGCGGTCGGAGAGCGCGTCTTCGGGATGCCGCGTTTCCCCGAGGAGGCAGCCGCGTACGCCGAGTACGTGGCCGCGCCTGCGGACGAGCTGGCTCGAATCCCGGACGGCCTGAGCGACGTCGAGGCCGGCGCGCTGCCGCTCGCAGGGCTGACCGCCTGGCAGGCGCTCGTCGGGGTCGCCGACGTGCAGCCCGGACAGCGGGTGCTGATCCTCGCCGCCGCCGGCGGGGTCGGCCACCTCGCGGTGCAGATCGCGAAGGCGCGAGGGGCGTACGTGATCGGCACGGCGCGTCTCGTCAAGGAGGCGTTCCTCCACGAGCTCGGCGTGGACGAGGCGATCGACTACACGAGCGTGGCAGTGGAGAGCGTGGTCTCGGACGTCGACCTCGTGCTCGACCTCGTGGGCGGCGACGCGAGCGCCCCGACGATCGCGTGCCTGCGCGACGGCGGCCTCTACATCGCCGTCCCGTCCGCGTCCGCGCTCGACCGCCTGAACGAGCTAGCGGGCGACCGCGTCCGAGTGACCGGCATCCTCGTCCATCCTGACCGTCCGGGCCTCGAGGCGCTTGCGGCGCTCACCGAGGCGGGGCAGCTGAAGGTCACCGTCGAGCACACGTTCCCGCTCGAGCAGGCCGCAAAGGCGCACGAGTGGGGCGAGACCGGCCGCACCCAGGGCAAGCTCGTCCTGACCGTCGAGTCGTAGAATCGCCCGATGGCGCGGTTCGTCTTCGTCCACGGCGCATTCGGCGGGGCCTGGAGCCTGGAGCCGCTGCGGGAGCCGCTCGAGGCGGCCGGACACACGGTCGAGACGTTCGACCTGCCCGGCGGAGGGAATGACGAGACGCCGCCCGGAGACGTCACGCTCGCGAGCTGTGCGCAGCGTGTCTCCGAGGTGCTCGCCTCAAAGCCCGAGCCCGCGATCCTCGTCGGCTACAGCATGGGCGGCGCCGTCGTCACCCAGGCGGCCTCGAACACGCCCGAGCACGTCGCCGTCCTGGTGTTCGTCGCCGCGTTCATGCCGGGCGACGGCCAGAGCCTGCTCGACCTGACGCAGCTCCCCGAGGGCGCCGAGGACATGATCCAGGCGAACATCGTGATCGAGGGCGAGCCGCCGGTCGCAACGCTTCCCGCCGAGGCCGCGCTGCAGGCGATCTACAACTGCTGCACGACGGAGAACGCCACGGTCTGCGTCGCCCGCCAGCGGCCGCAGCCGGTGGCGCCGTTCGCCGACCCTGTGAGCGTCGACGACGCGCTGCTCGCGTCGATCCCGCGCTTCTACGTGCTCACCACGCAGGACAACTCGATCCCGCCCGCGCTCCAGCGGCGGATGATCGCCGAGCACCCGTGCCGCAACGTCGTCGAGCTCGACACCGACCACGCGCCCGCTTACTCGGGGACCGCGGACCTCGTCGCCGCCCTGAGCGAGTTCGCGGGCGACCTTCAGCCCGCCTAGAAGAGCCCGACCGTCCGCCCCTCGTCGTCGATGTCGACGTCGAACGCAGCCGCCGCCGAGCCGAGCCCCGGCATGGTCATGATCTCGCCGCACAGCGGCACCAGCCAGCCGGCGCCCGTGTACGCGCGGATGTCGCGGACGTGCAGCGTGAAGTCTTCGGGCGCGTTCAGGAGCGTCGGGTCGTCCGACAGCGAGAGGTGCGTCTTGGCCATACAGATCGGCAGTCGGTCGAGACCGTGGGCCTCGAAGCGGGCGATGCTGGCCTCGGCCGGCGGCAGGAAGCGCACCTCGCTCGCGCCGTAGATGCGGGTCGCGATGGTCCCGATCTTGAGCGGGATCGACTCGTCGAGCGGATAGGTCTGGGTGAAGTCGCTGGGCTGCTCGGCCGCCGCGACGACCGCTTCGGCAAGCGCCGTCGCGCCGTCGCCGCCGAGGTCGAAAGCCTCGTTCACCGCGGCAGCGGTCGCGCCGTACTCGAGCGCCAGCCGCCGTTCGCTCGGTTGCCGAGGCCGACCACGAGGTCTCGCAGGGCGCGGTCGTTCATGTCCATGCAGCGGCGCCAGGTGATGCTGAGCGGGTCGATTCCGAGCGTGTTCCCCTGGAGGATGTGGGCCTCCAGGATCGCGGCGAGCAGGTTGTTCGCTGCACCGATGGCGTGGATGTCCCCGGTGAAGTGGAGATTCAGGTCTTCCATGGGGACGACCTGGGCATGGCCTCTGCCGCAGGCGCCACCCTTGATCCCGAACACCGGGCCGAGCGAGGCCTCACGGAGGCACAGCACGGGCTTCTCGCCGATCTTCCCCAGGCCCTGCGTCAGCGAGACGGAGGTCGTCGCGAAGGAGCTCGGCCTCGAGCCGGCGGAGCTGGAGCTCTACGGCTCGCACAAGGCCAAGATCGACCTGTCGGTGCTCGATCGACTCCAGGGCGAGCCGGACGCGAAGCTGATCGGCGTGACCGCGATCACCCCGACGAAGGCGGGAGAGGGGAAGACGCAATCTCGTTGACGGGACGAAGGCTCGCCGCCTGCGCGATCTCCAGGCTCGAAGGAGCGCTCACGTATCGACCTCCTTGGGTTTCGTGTTGTGGTCGCGGCCGAGGAACGTGTTCGCCCAGGCGCTCGTCCTCGACAGCGAGTTGTCCTTGACGACGACCGGGCCGTCGAGCATCGACTCCTCCTCGCCGTAGGCCTTGAGCCGCTCGTACGCCTGCGACCAGATGCACTCGGTGTCGTACACCTCGCAGAGCCCCTCACGTGTGCCGCCGCACGGGCCGTTGCGCTGGTTCTTGGCACAGAGCGCCTCGGGGCAGACATACGCGATCTCGGGGAGCGAGCAGTCGCCGCAATCGCGGCAGTGGAACATCGGCACCTTGACCGCCTGCTCGGCAGCGTGGGCGAGCTTCCCGACCGCTCTCGGCGCCTTCTCGACCGTCCGGTAGAGCGTGCGGCCGGCCGGGAAGAGCGGGGCGTCCTCGGCGAAGACGCCGTTGTGAAGCCTGCGGCTGAAGCGGTACCTGAGCGGCACGCGGAGATCCGTCTTCTTGCGGCGCTTCGACTCGAGATAGGCCTCGTTGACGCGGTCGGACGAGAGCCCCGTTTCGGGGTCGGGCTCGAAGAAGTAGAACTCGTCCGCGAACGGGTAGCTGATCTCGCTCGCAAGCTCGCGCCAGTCGCCGGCGAAGGTGTCCGCGACATCGAGGATCTGACCGAAGGTCGCGGCGGGCGTGTGGCCACCGAGGTAGACGCCGTCGAAGCCGAGGCCCCGCGCGACCGCCACGTGCTTGGCCGCGAGCTCGACGAAGAACGCCTTGCCCTGGTCGGCGCCGGCGCCGTGGCGCTCCGCGAGCTCGAGCAGCTCGTCGGTGACGACCACCCCGGGGATCTTCCCGTTGCGAAACGCGCGCGCGGCCGTGCGCGAGAGGAGGTAGACGTTCGCGAGCACGTGCAGGTCGAGTCCGTCGCGGCGAATCCAACGCAGGAGCTCGTCGTCCTTGCGCGCATCCCAGCCGATCTGGTTGATGACGAAGCGCGCGCCGGCCCGCGCCTTCTTGCGCAGCTTGAAGTACTGCGGCATCACTTCACGCTCGTGTCGCTTGTGGTTCGTGACGACGCAGCCGAGGAAGAAGTCGGTTTGCGAGAGGTTGTCCGCGAGGCCGGCGTTGAGATCCGCGAGCAGGCTCAGCAGCCCGACCGAGTCGATGTCGAACACCGGCGCGGCGAGGCCCTGGTGCCCGGTGACCGGATAGTCGCCCGAGAGCGCGAGGATGTTGTGGAAGTCCTCGGTGCCGAGCTGCCAGGCTCTGCTCTCGAGCGCGTTGCGGTTCCAGTCCTTGCAGGCGAGGTGGATGATCACCTCCTGTCCCCTCGAGATCAGGTCGGTTCCGAGCGCGTCGGGAGCGAGCATCGCGTTGCCGCCGGGGTTGTCCGTGATCGAGAGCACGTCGATGCGCGGGTCGGCGCTCAGCTCCCGCGCCTGGGCCAGCAGCTCGCGGCCGCTGCCGGTCGTCAGCAGCCCGCGGCTCGTGACGAGCTCGGTCGCGACCACGAAGCGGTCTGGCTGCTCGAACAGCTCGCGGAGCGAGACGCTCATTTCGGCTGTTCGACGTCCGGGGTCCCGTACGTGTGGAAGCTCTCGATCGTGTGCACGCCCCAGAACTGGCCTTGCGCGCGCTCGTCCTGCGTCCAGGTGATCGGCTCGAAGTCCGGGTCGAAGACGAAGTAGCCGCCGGTCGTGACCTCGACGCGGTTCCCGCCCGGCTCGTAGGCGTAGACGAAGAAGCCCTGCGCGATCGCGTGCTTCGACGGCGCGGCCTCGATGTAGACGTCGTTGTCGACGAACAGGTCGGCGGCGCGGAGGCACTCCTCCCGTGTGTCGACCCAGAACGCGAGGTGGTGCAGCCGGCCGTTCGCCCGGTAGGCGTCGACGACGTAGATCAGCTCGTGCGCGGCAATGGAGAGGCTGAGCCAGGCGCCGGCCTCGGTGCCGTCGTCGAGCTCGATCCTCTCGTAGAGGCGGTAGCCGAGCACGTTCTCGGCGAACTCCCGGTTCGCGCGCACATCCTCGGCGAGCACGTTGACGTGGTCGAGGCGCTTGATCGAAGCCCCGCGGCCGACGTAGCGCTGCGGCTGGTTCCGCCAGAACGGCTTCAGGTGCTCGGGTGCCTCGTAGCGCTCGGCCTCGTGGTAGAGCTCGAAGACGTGGCCGTCCGGATCCGTGAAGCGGTACGCAGGCCCGTGGCCGACGTCGCCGTCGATCCAGCCGATGCCGCGGCCCGCCGCGTCGATCGCCGCCACGCGCCGCTCGAGTGCCTCGGGGCTCCAGGCGCGCAGGGCCAGGTGCCCGAGCCCTGCCTGCTCCGACTCGGTGAGCTTGAGGGAGTAGCGCAGGTAGTCGCCCCAGCCGCGCAGGTAGACGGACTGCCCCTCGCGGGCCTCTTCCTCCATCCCGAGCACGTCGACGAAGAAACGGAGGCTCTCGTCGGGCTTCGGGGTCAGCAGCTCCGCATGGCCGATTCGCGCCAGCTCGTGAAGCGGTTGCGATTGCTTCACGACTCGACGAGCCGCCTGAGGTCGTCCAGGTCGTACGAGAACTCGCCTTCCTGGAGCTTCGGACGCTTCTCCGCCTCCCGCTCGAACCGCTTCAGCGCCGACGCCAGCACCTCCTCGACCCGCGCCTGCTCCACGACCACCACGCCGTCGGCGTCGAGCACGACCGCGTCGCCCTGGTGGATCGTCGCGCCTCCGACCTGGACCGTCGCGCCGATCTCGCCGCGGACCCGCTTCTCGGCGCCGCTCACCCGCACGTAGCGGGCCCAGACGGGCAGCCCGAGCTCGCGGAGCTCGTCGAGGTCGCGCACGGCGCCGTCGACGAGGATCGCCTCGACGCCGGCCGTCTTCGCCTGGGTAGCGATCAGCTCGCCGATCAGCGCGATCGGCCTCGGCTCGGGCATCGTCAGCACGAGCACCTCGCCCGGCTCGGATTCCGCCACGGCCGCGTGCACCATCAGGTTGTCGTCCTGGCCGCAGCGAACGGTGCGGGCGGGACCGGCCGCCCGGGAGCCGGGCACGACCTGGATCAGGTCCACGTCGACGACCGGTGAGCGGGCGGCCGCCTCGTGGACCGTCGCGGTGCCGAGCTGCGCGAGCGCCGCGTACTTCTCGTTCACAGCTCGACCACCACCTGCGGGATCACCCGCTGGAACGCCTCGGCGAACCGGATCTCCGACCTGCCCGACGAGCGGCGGGCATGGTTGCCGCGCTGCTCGGCGCGCTGGCCGTAGTACGTCTGGAGGTACGACTGTGCCTTCATCTCGGCCATTGCGGCCTGCTTCTGCTCGATCACCGGTGTGATGTCCACGAATGTCGTCGGGGTGAAGTTGCAGAGCTCCGGCTGGTGCGGCTCGAAGAGGAAGAACTCTGGCGGTGTGACGGTGTCGAACGCGCTCGCCACCCCGGCGCCGGCCGCGAGCGCCCGGGCGCGCTCGACCGCGAAGAACGCGGCCGCGTGGTCGGGGTTGAAGGGATCGCGGTCGGTGTGGGTCACGAGCACGTCCGGGCCGAACTCGCGGATCCTGTCGGCGATCCGGACGAGCGCCTCGGCGTCCACCTCGAGCGGGTAGTCGCCGAGGTCGAGGCACTCGAAGCCGGCGCCGATCGCGGCCGCGGCGCGCTCGGCCTCCGCGTGGCGCACCTCCTTCACGTGCTCGACGGTCTGGTCCGGCTCCTTCCAGAGCTCGCCCGACTCGCCGCGCTCGCCGTACGAGAGCGCGAGCACGCGCGCCTCGCCGCCCGCTGCGGTGGTGACCGCGACCGCTCCGCCCGCCCGCCAGACGAAGTCCGCCGAGTGCGCCCCGATCACCAGGAGCTTCCTCATTCCTGAGCGCCCGCCATGCGGCGCGACTGGCCGACGATCAGCTCGCGCACCTCGTCCTCGTCGAAGCCGGCGCCGAGGAGGCGGTCGGCCCAGAGCGCGAGGCCGTCCTCGACGGCCGGGTAGTCCGGATTGCCGAGGTCGCTCGAGAAGAGGCTGTGCTCGACGCCCACCGCGCGCACACCCTCGACGACGTGCTCCCAGGTCGTCTTGCCGCTGAACGGGGTGCTCAGGCAGCGTTCGAGGAGGCAGCCGCGCTCGGCCAGTGCGACCTGATCCTCGATCGAGAAGTTCTGGCAGGTGAACTCGGGGTGGGTCACGACGATGTGCTCGACGCCCTCCTCGAGCGCGCCGTCCACGACCGCGAACGTGTCGTCGCGGGCAAGGTGGCCCGTCGCGAGGATCAGCCCGTGCCGGGCGATCGCGCCGAGCACCTGGCGCGTCTCGGGCAGGAGCCGCCCGTCCTCGCCGGTCACCTCGACGGCCGCGATCCCGAGCCCGAGCTCGCGCAGCTCGTGCTGAAGGCTCGCCCACTGCGGCACCTTGTCGCCGGGCTTCGGCCTCGTGCGGCCTGCGGTCTCGGCGGGCGAGTCGACGGTCGGCATCCAGACGATCCGGGCGCCCTCGCGCGCGGCGATCTCGACCGCAAGCGCGTTCATGCCGCCGACCGCCTGGTTGAGCGACAGCGTCCCGATCACCTCGACGCCTTCGACGGCGCCGGTCACGACCTGCGCCCGCTCCGCCGTCGACGTGTAGTGCGACTTGAGCGCGAAGCCGGCGAGGCCGAGCTCCGCGAAGCGCCTCGCGAGCGTGACGTCGTCGATGCGTCGCGGCGGGACGTCGGGCCCGACGTGAACGTGCAGGTCGTATGCCCCCCTGACGAGCACGCGCGCCCGCTCGCTCGCCCGTGTCTCCCCGGCGGTCGCCATGTGCGCGACCTTACCGCGAAGCGGCTGCCATCTCGGCGAGGAGCGCGGCTGCCGCGGACGCGATCCGTGGCTCGCTGCCGAGCTCGGCGAGCAGGTCGCGCGCGGCCTCCATC
>Ga0335077_10007992_pt1 | contig 13117 bp, 15 predicted proteins | sample Lox_Sample_31_FD_207151 | JGI IMG/M metagenome (GOLD analysis project Ga0335077, IMG submission 207151) | Soil microbial communities from Loxahatchee National Wildlife Refuge, Florida, United States - Lox_Sample_3.1 | ecosystem: Environmental > Terrestrial > Soil > Wetlands | place: USA... | reverse complement strand
TACGGCGAGAGCGACGACGAGCGCCACGCCGCGCTGAACGCGGCCGATCCCTGCGCGCTGCCCTGGATCGCCGCGGCGCTCGGCCGGCTCGAGGAGATCCTGGCCGACCTGACCCGGTAGCAGAGCCGGCCGCGGGGAACGACCCCCCTGGCACCCCCCGTACGCGACACTGGAAGCATGCGAAAAAGAGGCGCGTTCGCCGGTGCGGTGCTCGGCGTGGTGCTCGCCGCGGCAAGCTGCAGCGGCTCAGGCCCTTCGGGGTCCACGGCCTCCCTGAGCTTCTCTGGCTCCCCGGCGCCGGTCCGGCCGGCCAGCCCGGACGGGCCGGCTGGCACGCCGGCCCAGGGATCCGGGGCGGCAGCGCGCCCCGCGGCGGCCTGGCCGACCTTCGGCCGGGACGCCGCGCGGACCGGCGACGCGACCGGGGTGGGCACCGCGGGCCGGCTCAGCATCGCCTGGCAGGCGCACCTGGACGGCGCCGTGTACGGCCAGCCGCTCCTGGTCGGCAATCTGGTCATCGCGGCCACCGAGAACGATTCGGTCTACGCGCTGGACGCCTCGACCGGCCAGGTCGAATGGCGGGCGCACGTCGGCACCCCGGTGCCGCTGTCCGACCTGCCCTGCGGTGACATCGACCCGCTCGGCATCACCGGCACGCCCGTCTACGACCAGGGCAACGGGCTCGTGTACGCGGTCGCGGAAACCACCGGCTACCGCCATGTCCTGGTCGGCGTGTCGGTGGCCAGCGGCGCCGTCCGGGTCGAGCGCGACATCCCGGCACCGGACGGACAGCCGCGATACGACCAGCAGCGGCCCGCCCTGGCGCTGCTGGACGGGCGGGTGTATGTCGCCTTCGGCGGGCTGTACGGGGACTGCGGTCCCTACCGGGGCTCGGTGGTGGGCGTCCCGCTCAGCGGCAGCGGCCAGATCATCTCCTACGTCGTGCCGACCGCCCGGGAGGGCGCCATCTGGGGCACGGCCGGCCCGGTCACCGGCCCGGACGGCACGCTGTACGTCAGCGTGGGCAACGGCTCGGTGAGCAGCACCGAGTTCGACGGCAGCGACTCGGTCACCGCGCTGTCGCCGGCGCTGCGGCGCACCGGGATCTTCGCGCCGGTCACGTGGCGGGCCGACAACGAGGGCGACCTCGACCTCGGCTCGACGCAGCCGGCCCTGGCCGGGAACGGGATGCTGCTGGCGCTGGGCAAGAGCGGAGTCGCCTACCTGCTCGACCCGGCTCACCTGGGCGGCGTCGGCGGCCAGGTCGCCCAGGCGCGAGTCTGCCCGGCGTACGGGGCGGCCTCGGTCGACGGCACCACCGTCTACGAGCCGTGCGAGGGCGGCGGGATGGCCGCCATCAGCGTGGCCGGCGGCGGGATCCGGGTGCTGTGGCGCGGGCCGGGCAGCGCGTGGGGGTCGCCGGTGACCGGCGGCGGGGCGGTCTGGGTCACCGACTACTCGGCCGGGACGCTCTATGAGCTGAACCCCGCGACCGGCGCGGTCCGGTACTCGCTCAGCCTGGGCACGGACCTGCCGCACTTCGCGTCGATGTCGATGAGCGGCCGCCGCGCCTTCCTCGGCACCGATGAGGGGGTGACAGCGGTCGCCGGAGCGTGAGGCCCGGCGGTCGGCGGCGAGGCCCCCGCGCTCGCCGCCGTCGCCCGAGGGTGGTCACGGCCACGGTTCGGTGCTGGTGCTCAGGCGGCTGGCACCAGGGAAAGTCTCAGGCGCGGCGCGCCCGGGCGGCTAGTGCGCCGGGCACGACCTTGACTTCGTTTTCGCGTTCGGCCGACGTGACGGATGCACCCCGGGCACGTGCATTCTGCACGTCTTTGCGCCCGGCTGATTGCCAGGTGTGCGGCGCGGCACGATAGTGGTGGACATGATCCCGTTCGCGGGAGGAAGCACCGCGGGCGGCCCGTCGCGGCGCGCCACCGGGTACGCCGTCGCCGTCTTGTGCCTGCTGCTGGCGGGCAGGCTTTCTGACGTGGTGTCTTCCGGTGAGCCCGGTCAGGTGCCGTTCACCGTCGCCTTGTTCGTGCTGCCGGTGCTGTACGCCTTCCGCGGCACCAGGCCGCTGCTCGACCGCTACCGCTGGCCGGTGCTGGCGGTGCAGGCGGTGCTGACCTGGGTGCCGTTCGTCATATTCGGGGCCAGGTGGCCAGCAGCCAGGACACCCGGCCCGGCACCATCAGCAGCACCAGCCCGGCCAGCAGGCCGCCGATGCCCTCCTGCCATGACCACCGGGCAGACGGCGGGCCGGTTCAGCCTGACCGCCGAGCTCCCGCTGGAGACCCGCGGGCTGGCACGGTCCGGATCCGCTGACCCGCGGCCGCCCTGGCTGGCCGGCCGGCACTCCCCGGCCCTCGAGCAGGCCGCCGCGTACGCCGGCGTCCAGGACGGCTGAGCCCCATCGCGGCCATCTCGAGCACCATCCGTTCGGCCAGGAGTGCGGTTTCGGCGGCTCGGGCGCGGCAGGGTTTGCGGGGATCGGGTGGCTCCGGGCCGTGCGGCCCCAAAGGGGTAAGGGGCTTGCGGGTCAGGCCGCCGGCTCGGCCTTCTTGCTTCCTGCCGCCGCGGTAACGGCCCTGGCCTGGTTGCGGGCGGCTCGGAAGCGTTGCTGGGCACCTTGCTTCGTGAGTCCGTAGCACGCGCCGATCTCGATCCACGTGGCTCCGGCCTTGCGGGCGGCGTCGACCTGGGCGGCCTCCAGTTCCTCTGCCGCTTCCCGCAGGCGCCGGGCCGCGTCGAGCCGGCTGATCGGCCCGCCGGCGGTGTCGAGAGCGCTGAGCGCGGCGAGGATCCGCTTGACAGGGCTCTTGGAGGCCATCATCACAGCGTAGTCGACAGCTGATGCCAGTCAATGATATGTTGACGCCTGGTCAACATTTTGTTGACCTGCCGGGTCGGGAAGCGGGGTGAGACGCATGGCCAAGAAGAGCAAGAAGAGCAAGAAGAAAGGGAAGAAGTAGCAGGTCCCAGCCTGGACGGCAGCGGTCTGGCGACGTGCCGCTGCCGTCCGTGCGCCGGGACCCGGGCCGGGCCGGGCCGGGCCCGATGATGATCACCGCCCAGCGCATCCGGACCGGCTCGTGCGCGGTGCCCTAGGCCCGCGGCCAGGATATCCAGCCCGCCGGAGGCAGCTTCTGGCCGACGGGCCCCGGTGACCCTCGCTCCGCGGCCGGCGGCGGGCCGGCGAGCCGGCCGTCGATGACCCGGTCTCCGCCGGCCACGGCGCGGATCGCGCCGATCAGGTGCTCGGCCGATCCCTCCTTGAGCAGGTAGCCGGACACACCGGCGCGCAGCGCGGCGGAAAGAGCGCCGGGCAGCGCCATACCGGTCAGGATCAGCACCCGGCAGCCAGGGAGCCGTTCGGCCATCTCGGCGGCGGCGGTGATGCCGTCCGTGCCGGGCAGGCCGATGTCCACGAGCGCGACATCGGGACGGTGCCGCAGCGCGGCGGGCACGACCTGATCGCCGGCGGCCAGCACCGCGGCCACCTCGATGTCGTCCTCCAGCCCGAGCAACGCGACGAGCGTCTCCCGTACCTGGCGGGCGTCCTCGGCCACCAGGACCCTGATCACAGCAAGCCATCCATCCGGTCCAGTCTCGGTCATCCCGGGCCGGCTGCGTAATCGCCAGCACGCACGAACCATCCGTGCAGGCCGCACGGCCGGATCGTGCACTCTGCACCCACCCGGGCGCGGCTATACGGGCTACAGCCAGCCGGCCTCGGCGGCGATGCGCACCGCGTCGACCCGGTTGCGCGCGCCGAGCTTGGTGACCGCCGAGGCCAGGTAGTTGCGGACCGTGCCGTACGACAGGAACATCGCGGCGGCGATCTCGGCCGGCCCGGCGCCGCCGGCGAACCGCCGCAGCACCTCCACCTCCCGCGGCGACAGCGGGTTGTCCGCCACCTCCAGGGCCGCCACAGCCAGGTGCGGGTCGATCACCTTCTCCCCCGCCGCCACCCGCCGGACCGCATCGACCAGGTGACCGGCCGGGGTCTCCTTGGGCAGGAAACCCGCCACTCCGGCGGCCAGCGCCCGGCGCAGGTTGCCCGGCCGGCCCAGCACGGTCAGGATCAGCACCCGGCAGTCCGGCTGCTGCTCGCGCAGCCGCGCCGCGGCGGTCAGCCCGTCGGTGCCGGGCAGGTCGATATCGACCACCGCGACGTCGGGTCGCTGCGCCAGAGCCGAGGGGACGATGGTGTCACCGTCGGCGACCTGGGCGACCACCTCGATGTCGGTTTCGAGGCCGAGGACGGCGACCAGCGTGTCCCGCAGGATTCGCATGTCCTCGGCCACCAGAACCCGGATCACGACGCCTCCCGTATCCGGCCACCCCGGCCGCCCGCGTTGCCCTGGGCACCGACCCTACCCGGAGCCGGTCCGCATCCGTTTCACTTGCCGGGCCGGCCGCAACGGCATTAATAGGGTGACACTAAGTTTCCGTTTACACTATGTTTATCCACATGGCCTCGGATACGGCCCCGCCCTTCGGCCCGAAGGTGGTCGCGCCCGGAGGGGGCAAGACCGTCATGCTCTTCGGCGTTTGGTTCAGCTACAAGGTCGAAGCCGCCGACTCCGGCGGGACGCTCGCCGTGATGGAGGTCGAGATCCCGCCGCGCACCCTGGTCAAACCGCACAATCATACGCGCGAAGACGAGTTCTCCCTGGTGCTCGAGCGCACCCACGGGGTCAAGCTTTAACGCTCGTGGCCGGCGCGCAGCCAGGCCAGATAGTCGGCCACCGCGCGGTCGGTGTCGTAGGCGGGCTGATAGCCGGTGTCCTGGCGGAGCACGGCGCTGGAGCGGCACGCCACGGCGACCCTCACCGCCGCGGAGCGGGAGCACCTCCACGTCGCGCTGACCAAGATCATCGCCGCGCTGCAGGCCGGGCCGGCCACGGGCAGCGGAGGCTGAGCACCGTGGCCGGCTGCGGGACGGGGCCGGGCCGGTCAGCGGAGGCTGAGCACCGTGGCCGGCTGCGGGACGGGGCCGGGCCGGTCAGCGGAGGCTGAAGACCGCCGCGACATAGCAGAACAAGGCGACGGCGGTGGCCAGGGCCATGGCGAGCGAGGCGCCGTTGCTCTGGCTGCCCGCGAACGAGGCCCCGGCGGCCGCGGCGGCGATGATCGCGGCCAGGCCGGCCGACGTGAACGCGACCGCGCGCCGGGCGCGGATGGCGCGGACCAGAGCCCCGATCGCCGCCCCCAGGAGCGCCAGGGCCACAACCGCGTGCGCGGCGAGGACGGCGGAGCCGAACACCGTGGACAGGAAGGATTTATGGGACGGCAGCGTGACGTAGAGGTTGACGCCCATGCCGAGCCCGAACTGGACGATGAGCAGGACCGCCGCGCCCATGCAGTTGCCGCGCAGCGCGGCCAGGCGCGGGCGGGGGGAAACCCGGGTGTCGGGCGGGGCCGGAGTGGACATGTCAAGCCTCCCGGTGGGGCAGCCTGCGGGGAGTGGGCAGCAGGGCGGTGGGGACGAGGGCGAGCACGGTGATGGCCAGGGCGACGGCGAAGCTCACGCCGAAGGCCTCGGCCAGGGCGGCCGCGGCGTGCGGCGAGGCGGCCGCGAGGCGGCCGGCCTGGCCGATCCCGCCGTGGAAGTCGGGCAGCCGGGCGGCCGTCGCCTGCTGGAGCACGACGGCCAGCAGGGCGGAGCCGAGGGCCCCGGCCACCCGCTGGACGACGTTGATGGCGCTGGTGGCCTGGCCCATGGCCGCGTGGTGCAGGCCCTGAAAGGCGGCCGCCATGGCCGGGGTGATGGTGGCGCCCAGCCCGGCCCCGATCAGGAACAGCGCGGCCAGCAGTGCCCAGTAGGGGGTGCGCGCGCCGATCTGGGTGCACCAGGCGAGGCCGGCCAGCGCGAAGACGATCCCAGCCGGGACCACCCGGCGGGCTCCGACCTTGTCGGTGAGGTAGCCGGCCACGCTGATCGTGAGGGCGGCGCCGAGGCCCTGCGGGACCATCAGCAGCCCGGTCTGCACCGGGGTCCGGCCGCGCACGAGCTCGAAGTACAGCGGCAGCAGCAGCGCCACCCCGAACAGGGCGACGCCCAGCACGAGGTTGACCGCGGTGCCCGCGGCGAAGCCGCGCTGGCGGAACAGCCGCAGGTCGATCAGCGGGTTGGGCACCCGCAGCGCGCGCCAGGCGAACAGCGCCACGGCCGCGGCCCCGGCGGCCATCGGGCCCAGGGCGGCCGGGGCGGCCAGCCGGCCGGGGACGCCGGCCTCGGCCAGGCCGTACAGGAACAGCGCCAGCCCGCCGGAGAGCAGCACCGCGCCGGGCACGTCCAGCCGCTGGTTCGAGCGGGGACCGCCGCCGGGCAGCAGGCGGACGGCCAGGGCCACGGCGAGCAGGCCCACGGGCAGGTTGACGAAGAAGATCCACCGCCAGCTGGCCGCGCCGACCAGGGCCCCGCCGATCAGCGGGCCGAACACCGGGGCGAGCAGCAGCGGCACCCCGACGATGCTCATCACCCGGCCCATCCGCCTGGGCCCGGCCACCTGGGCCAGCATCGACTGGCCGAGCGGCATGATCATCCCGCCGCCGAGGCCCTGGACGACGCGGGCGCCGATCAGCGCCCCGATCGACGGGGACAGCCCGGCCAGCACCGAGCCGGCCATGAACAGCGCGAGCGAGGCCAGCCACACGGACTTGGCCCCGAACCGGCCGGCCAGCCACCCGGTCAGCGGGATGACGCTGGCGAAGGCCAGCAGGTAGACGGTGGGCACCCACTGGATCACCGAGATCGAGGTGTGCAGGTCCTGGCCCAGGGTGGGCAGCGCCACGTTGACGATCGTGGCGTCGAGGATCGTCATGATCGCCCCGAGCACGACCACGACGGCCGGGGCCAGGATCTCGCGGGTCAAGCCGTTCGCGGCTGGCGCCTGACCCGTCAGCACCTGCCGCTCGGTACGGAATAGTGTCACAGGAACTTTATAGTTGCTCTAACTTTTGTGTGTCAAGATATTTATGGTACGGTCCGGTCATGGAAGGCGAGCTGGGGCTGCGGGAGCGCAAGAAGCTGCGTACCAGGCAGCTGATCGCGGAGACCGCCATGCGGCTGTTCGCCGAGCGCGGATTCGACGCGGTCCCGGTCGCCGCGATCGCCCGGGCGGCCGAGGTGTCCGAGGCCACCGTGTTCAACTACTTCCCGACCAAGGAAGACCTCGTCTACCGGGGCATGGAGGCCTTCGAGGACGAGCTGCTGGCCGCGGTCCGGGACCGGCCGGCCGGAGAGCCGATCGTGGCGGCGTTCGGCCGGTTCGTACTGCGGCCCCGGGGTTTCCTCGCGGCCCCGGACGAGGCCTCGGTCCGCCACCTCATCGCGGTGTCCAGGATGATCCCGGCCAGCCCGGCGCTGCTGGCCCGGGAGCGGCAGATCCTGGACCGCTACACGGAGTCGCTGGCCGCGCTCATCGCCACCGATACAGCCGCCGAGCCCGGCGACCTGCGCCCATGGGTGGTCGCCCGCGCGCTGGTCGGCACCCACCAGATCCTGATCCAGCTCGTCCGCCGGCGCCTGGCCGAGGGCCCGGTCGACGCCGCCGACGTGGCCCGCGAGGTGGTCGCCCGCGGCCGGCAGGCCTTGACCCTACTCGAGCAGGGCCTGGCGGGCTACGGAGCCAAGCCAGCAAGATGAGCCCGGGGAGCGCGGGGCGGGGCCGGTTATTCCGGGGCGGGGAGGGGGGCCTTCCCGGCCGGCGCCTCGGGGGCGGCCGACTCGCGGAGGGCCATGACGTGGACGTCTATGCCGAGCGCGCCGACCTCCTTGAGGATCCGGGTTACCCGCGAGCCGCCGCCGGTGAGCTGCTGCCACCGGCTGCGCTGGCTGGATCCGATCACGATCTGGGTGATCTGGTGCTCCTGCGCGAAGCTGACGATGGCCCGGGTGGGATCGTCGTCCTGGACCTCGTACCAGTGGGCGCCGACGTCCTCCGCGAGCTGGCGCAGCTTCGCGACGGCCTTGCGGTCACCGGGGCGGGTGGCGTCGCTGGCGTCGACGTGCAGCACGTCGAGCTCGCCCTTGAGCCGCAGCGCCATCCGGGCCGCCCGCCGGAGCAGGCTGTCGGTCCCCGGCACCGCGTCGACCGCGACCATGACCCGCTCACAGGTCTCCCACACGACGTCGGAGGCGTGCCGGCGCAGGTGCTCCAGCAGCTCCTCCTCGGTCTCGTCGGCCAGGAACCGCAGCGCGAGCTCCCGCAGCGCGATCAGGTTGTCGGTGCGGAAGAACTTGGACAGGGCCAGCGTGGCCCGTTCCTTCGGGTAGATGTTGCCGTGCAGCATGCGCCGGCGGAGCTGCTCGGGTGAGGAGTCGACCAGCTCGATCTGGTCCGCCTTGCGCACCACCCAGTCCGGGACGCGTTCGCGGACCTTCGCCCCGGTCATGTGCTCCACCTCGTCGGCGATGCTCTCCAGGTGCTGGATGTTGACGGTGGTGATGACGTTGATCCCGGCGGCCAGGATCTCCAGGACGTCCTGCCAGCGCTTCTCGTTCTTCCCGGATCCGGGCGCGTTGGTGTGGGCCAGCTCGTCGATCAGCGCGACCTGCGGGTGCCTGGCCACGACCGCGTCGAGGTCCATCTCCTCGAGCATGCTGCCCCGGTACTCCACCTTCTCGCGGGGCACGACCTCCAGGTCGCCGATCATGTCCTCGGTCAGCTTCCGGCCGTGGGACTCGACGAAGCCGATGACCACGTCGGTACCGCGGTCCCGCCGCCGGTGGCCCTCGTTGAGCATGGCGTAGGTCTTGCCGACGCCCGCCGCCGCGCCGAGGTAGATCCGGAAATGGCCGGCCGCCTCGACCACGCCTTCCGTGTCGGCGTCCCGCACCTCACGTGCGGCTGCCGCCTCGCTCACGCGTTCCATTCTGGCAGCCCGCGACCGCCCTGGCCAGCAGGAAGTCGCTTAGAGTCAGGCCATAACGACGGCAGGAGGCGCCTTAAGGCCTCCCGGAGGCGAGCTGGGAACAAGAAATGACGATCTCGGGCTGGAAGCAGCTGCCGTTCATCGCCGCGGTCACCGCCGTGGCCGATCCTGGAGCTCGCGCTGCTGGCAGTGTTCGTGGCCGGGCTGATGGTCGGGCGCACCCCGGAGTTCCTGGGGCCGATCGGGGAGCGCTTCACCGGCTGACGCCCGCTAATCCCGGGGGCGGGGAAACCACGGCCCCGTTCGGCATATAAGACTTGGGTCATGACCGTCAGCTATGTGGAGTCCCCGACCCCCTCCTTCCTGTTCGACCTGGACGGGACGCTGATCGACAGCGTGTACCAGCACGTCATCGCCTGGCGGGCCGCCCTGTCGGCCATCGGCATCGACCTGTCGGTGTGGCGGATCCACCGGCGGATCGGGATGAGCGGCGGGCTGTTCGTGTCCGCGCTGCTGCGGGAGACCGGGCGGTCGCTGTCCAAGGCCGACATCGACCGGCTCCAGCAGGCGCACGCGGAGCAGTACCGCGCGCAGATGGACGCGGTCACGCCGCTGCCCGGCGCGCGTGAGCTGCTCGGCTTCCTGACCGACGCCGGCGTGTCATGGGCCATCGCGACCAGCGGCTACGCGGCGACCGCGCGGCCCGCGCTGGGCCTGCTCGGGCTGCCCTCCAGCACCCCGATGGTGACCCGCGACCTGGTGCGGCACGCCAAGCCCGACCCGGACCTGTTCCTGGCCGCGGCCGCCCTGCTGGACGTCGAGCCGCGGCACGCGTTCGTCGTCGGCGACAGCGTCTGGGACCTGCTCGCGGCGCGGCGGGCCGGCGCGCTCGGGGTCGGGCTGATGTCCGGCGGGTACGGCCGCGAGGAGCTCGAGCGGGCCGGGGCCTACCGGGTCTACGCCGACCCGGCCGAGATGCTGGCCCGCATCGACGAGCTCGGCGTCCGGACCGGGAACGGGTGAGCGAGCCAGAGGGCGCCGCCGCCGACTGGACTGAGGAGCGACGAAGGAGCGACGAGGGAAGGAGGCGGGTCAAGAGGCGCGCCAAGTGCCCGGTGCTCGCCGTCCCGCCGTCGGCGCTGATGGACGAGGTCGGTCACGGCCTGAAGTCCTGGCACCTGCGCCGGCACGTGCTCACCCAGGCGGTCTAGCCTCCCTGGCCCGCATGGGTTTCGTTAGGAACCCGGCTGCGGCCGCATGGGTGTCGCAAGGGCGCTTCTTTGGGTCAGCGCCAGACCCGTTAACTAGGGATGTGCTGTTGGCCCGTGCCTGCCTATAGGCGCGCGCAGGAGCACCCTCACCAGCGGTTCATCACTAGGAGTCACCGTGCCGTGGTACCTGACGGACTGGTTCTACGTCGGCCTGACGATCGTCGTCTTCGCCGTACTCCTCCTCATCTTGAAGGGGATCGAGAGCTTTGAGCGTTGAGAACTGGATCGGCCTGATAGGTGGCGTCCTGCTGACGGTCTACCTGTTCGTGGCCCTCGTCCTGCCTGAGAGGTTCTGATGAATAGCACAGCCGCGGGCTGGCTGCAGTTCCTGTTCCTCTTCGCCGCCCTGGCCGCGTGTTACGTGCCGCTGGGCAACTGGATCGCGCGCACCTTCACCGACAAGAAACACTGGCGGGTGGAGCGCGGCATCTACAAGCTGACCGGGATCGACCCGGACGCCGACATGAGGTGGACCGTCTACGTGCGGTCCATCCTGGCGTTCTCGGTCGTCGCCGTGCTGTTCGTGTACCTGATCGAGCGGACCCAGCACTGGCTGTTCTGGTCGATCGGGCTGACCAACGTCCCGACGGACACCGCGTGGAACACCGCGGTCTCGTTCACCACGAACACCAACTGGCAGAACTACGCCGGCGAAGCCACCATGAGCTACCTGACCCAGATCGCCGGGCTCATGGTGCAGCAGTTCATGTCGGCCGCCGTCGGCCTGGCCGTCGCGATCGCGATGATCCGCGGCTTCACCCGGTCCCGGACCGACCGGCTCGGCAACTTCTGGGTCGACGTGACCCGTGCGGTGATCCGGCTGCTGCTGCCGCTGGCGGTCGTCGCCACCATCGTGCTGGTGGCCGGCGGGGCGATCGAGAACTTCGCCAACTACCACACGATCACCACGCTGTCCGGCGCCCACCAGACGATCCCCGGCGGCCCGGTGGCCTCGCAGGAGGTCATCAAGGACTTGGGCAACAACGGCGGCGGCTGGTTCAACGTCAACGCGGCCCACCCGTTCGAGAGCCCCAACCCGTTCACGAACATCTTCATCATCTTCATGCTGCTGCTGATCCCGTTCAGCACGCCGCGGGCGTTCGGCAAGATGGTCGGCGACAACCGGCAGGGCTACGCACTGGTCGCCGTGATGGCCATCATCTGGATGGCCGCCGTCGGCGGGATCACCTTCTTCGAGAGTCACCTGGGCACCGCAGGAATCGGGCCCCAGCTCGCCCACGGCACGTACGAGGGCGTGGAGACCAGATTCGGCCCGCACGCCTGCTCGGTGTTCGCGGCGTCGACCACGGTGACCTCGACCGGATCGGTGAACTGTTTCCACGACTCGCTCACACCGTTCGGCGGCGGCATCGCGCTGCTGGACATGGCGCTGGGCGAGATCGCGCCGGGCGGGATCGGGGCCGGCATGTACGGCATCCTGGTCCTGGCCATGGTCACCGTGTTCGTGGCCGGGCTGATGGTCGGCCGGACGCCGGAGTACATCGGCAAGAAGATCCGGCCCACCGAGATGAAGTACGCGGCGCTGTACTTCCTGACCCTGCCGGTGGTCATCCTGACCATGGCGGCGATCTCGATCGGCAGCAAGCCGGGCCAGGCCGCGATCTTCAACCCCGGGCCGCACGGGCTGACCGAGATCATGTACGCGTTCGCCTCCCAGGCCAACAACAACGGGTCGGCCTTCGCCGGCCTGGGCACCGCGGCCAAGTGGTACCAGGTCACCGGCGGCATCACGATGCTGCTCGGCCGGTTCGCGCCGGAGATCTTCGCCCTGGGCCTGGCCGGGTCGCTGGCCAGACAGGCGCCGACACCGGCCAGCGCCGGGACGCTGGATACCAGGACGCCGCTGTTCGTCGGCATGGTGGTCGGCGTCATCCTCATCCTCGTCGGCCTGACCTACTTCCCCGCGCTCGCACTGGGCCCGTTCGCAGAAGGACTTCACTGAGATGTCTGTGACAACTGAGAGCCCCGGGGCCCCGGCCCCGGTCACCCCCAGGAAGGCCGAGCAGCGCAAGGTCGGCGGCGGCCTGCTCGACCCGAAGATGCTCTGGAAGTCCACTCCGGACGCGTTCAAGAAGCTGGACCCGCGGGTCCAGGTCAAGAACCCGGTCATGTTCGTGGTCGAGGCCGGCGCCCTGCTGACCCTGTACACGGCGATCAAGTCGCCATCGGTGTTCAACTGGACCATCGTGGTCTGGCTGTGGCTGACCGTGGTCTTCGCCAACCTGGCCGAGGCGGTGGCCGAGGGCCGCGGCAAGGCCCAGGCCGACACGCTGCGCCGGGCCAAGCGCGAGACGATGGCACGCCGGCTGACCAGCTGGCAGCCCGGGATGGGAGCATCGGCGCTGCGCGAGGAATCCGTGCCAGGCACGAGCCTGCAGCTCGGCGACTACGTGGTGGTCGAGGCCGGCCAGGCCATCCCCGGCGACGGGGACGTGGTCGAGGGCGTGGCCTCGGTGGACGAGTCGGCCATCACCGGCGAGTCCGCGCCGGTCATCCGCGAGTCCGGCGGCGACCGGTCCGCGGTCACCGGCGGCACCACCGTGCTGTCGGACCGGATCGTGGTGAAGATCACCTCCAAGCCGGGCGAGACGTTCATCGACCGGATGATCGCCCTGGTCGAGGGGGCCAGGCGGCAGAAGACGCCGAACGAGATCGCGCTGAACATCCTGCTGGCCGCGCTGACCATCATCTTCATGCTCGCGGTGATCTCGCTGCAGCCGATGGCGTTCTACTCCAAGGCACCGCAGAGCCTGGTGATCCTGGTGGCGCTGCTGGTGGCGCTGATCCCGACCACGATCGGCGCGCTGCTGTCCGCCATCGGCATCGCCGGCATGGACCGGCTGGTCCAGCGCAACGTGCTGGCCATGTCCGGCCGCGCGGTCGAGGCGGCCGGCGACGTGAACACCCTGCTGCTGGACAAGACCGGCACCATCACCATCGGC
>Ga0335077_10007991_pt1 | contig 13117 bp, 11 predicted proteins | sample Lox_Sample_31_FD_207151 | JGI IMG/M metagenome (GOLD analysis project Ga0335077, IMG submission 207151) | Soil microbial communities from Loxahatchee National Wildlife Refuge, Florida, United States - Lox_Sample_3.1 | ecosystem: Environmental > Terrestrial > Soil > Wetlands | place: USA... | reverse complement strand
CGGCCGATCGCCATTGGCAATCTTAGTGACGGCGTCCTTGCCGTTGCTGACGGTTTCCACATCGAATCCGTCCACCTCCAGCAAGGTCTGAAGATACTTGCGAATGCTGGGCTCGTCGTCTACCACTAGGATTTTTTCCTTAACCGGCATTTTCTTTTTCCCCTTCTTTCGCTACGTGAAGCTTCAGTTCTGATCCATCGGCAACAGGAACGCGAACGAACTGCCCCCGTGAGCAACGCTTTCGACCCAGATCTTTCCGCGATGCGCCTGAATCAATCGTTTGGCGATTGCCAGGCCCAGGCCCATCCCGGAAGTGTTCTTATCGACGCGCATGAAATCTTCGAAAATTTCCTGATGATGTTCCGGCGCGATGCCGCTTCCGGAATCGGTGACGCTGACTTCCACGCTGTTTGGACGAGGCAGGCGGAAGCGCCGGCGTTCTTCCATCGGGGCTACGTGCGAGACACGCCGTTCCCAGAAATGGGGCCGGGCACGCAGTGAGACGGTGCCGCCGGTGGGCGTATGCTTTAACGCGTTGTCCATCAGGTTGTAAACGACCTGCTGAACTTTTTGGTAGTCGAATTTGAACGACGGAATCGAAGGGTCCAGGTGACTTTCGAGCTTGACCCCTTTCCGTTGATACGCTTCTGACCAGCGGCTGGCGATTTCCGCAAGGCAATCCCGAAGATCGTTTTCACGCAACTGCAGTACCAGCTTGCCGCTTTCAAGCGCGGAGTAATTCAGGAACATAGACACGAGGCGAACCAGTCGCTCGCAACTTTCTTTGGACTCTTCGAGAATGTCGCGCTGCTTCTCGGTCAGCTTTCCCAGTGAGCCAGTCAACAGGAGATCGTAGTAGCCTTTGATCACGGCAAGAGGAGTCTTCAACTCGTGCGCGGCGGAGGCCAGGAAAACCGTTTTCTGCCGATTGACTTCCTGCAGCTTCAAATAAGCCGCCAGGAGATTGCGATAGGTGATCTCGCGCTCCTGCAGCAATTCCTGCACGGTCGGCTGGCTGCTCCCATCGGTCCCGTTGCCGGTTTCCATCTCCAGGGCGAGCCAATCCGATTGCGGAATCCAGTTCAGGCGCACGCGGTAGGGGCGGCCACCCAAAACGGCTTCCAGTGCGATGTTCTTTTCGCCTTGTTCGATGCGCCGGGAAATTTCGTTAGGATCGACGCGGAAGAGTTCGCGAAGAAGATTGGGAGGATTTTCGATATCGACACCAATCGAAATCAGAGACTTCTTGGCGCGCTCGTTCAGGATCAACGTCTGACCTTCGCGGGAGGCAACGATGAACCCGCGATCGAGTCGGTCGAGCAGGCTACGGACGTGCTCAACGGACACGCTGTCGTGGTCGTTTGGACTTCCAGAAGGAAAAGAGGACAAAATAGTTCCCATCAGGCCTGTTGAAATTAAAAATTAATGGCAATTATTTTCCCATTGCCCGCTTGCCCATGGTTTCAAACATGGTCTGGGCTGTCAATGGCTAATGCGTGCCAATTTGCACTTTTTGGGTAAACCTGTGGGTAAACCGGCTGCAGAAGTTCTGTCCTGGACGCGGAGGTCAGGAACAAGGCGAGGCAAGGCATTACTTTTCAACGTTTTAGCAGGAAATTGACCCAGCGCAACTGGCATTCAACCTGCTTGGTTTGTACTAGTGCTGGAGTACTATGAACTCGGATCTCAAATTGAATCAGTCGATTGGCACTTCCAAGCTTGAGCCAGTGTATTCGCGAAGCGCGCCCCGGATTCGGCTCCAAGTGCCGGTGTTTTTGCGTGGGTCCGATGCAAACGGTGTTGATTTTATCGAACTCACAAGAACGCTGAATATCAGCGCGCGCGGAGCATGTGTTACTTGTTCCCACCATCTGCGCATTAACCAAGTCGTTCACCTGACAATTCCGGCTCCCGCACCCTCGTCTTCCAGCATGGTACCGAGTGAAACTCCACCGATTACGGCCAAAGTCAGACGGCAACAAGATCTCGGCGATTTAAAGGTCTTCGGACTGGAATTCTTCCGCCCACTTGAGTAATGGGCTACCACAAGTTGGCAGGCTCATCCCAGACCCACCTCATATTGTCCAATTTGAGAATTTGTGGCACTCGCTTATCTTGTCGATTTGTAATAACATACCGCCGTGTCTAGGGTCGGAGTCGTCGAAAGAAGAGGCAGCCTCTAAAGAATTGATTGGCACCCGGCTTGCTCCTTCTTAGTTGAATCCATCTGTGATGTAGTGCCGCCCCATACCCCGCGGGGAAGGCAGATAGTAGGGAAAACCCAGCTATGCCCAGTCCCGGAGCCTCGTCGGCCCCGCGTTTGCCTGTGGAAGATTCCTATCTCGAGCTGCTTGCAGACACGCTCGAGCAGATGGATATTCCTGCGCGAAGCCAGTTTCTGCAGCGCTATTTTCAGACCACCACGCATCTCGATCTGCGGGAAAGCCAGTGTTTGCAGTTGTGGGAAGAGATGCTCACGCGGCGAAAAGAGATGACCTTGCAGGTCGGCCGCCCCGTTTCTCTGAAGACGGTATTGATGGATGTCCTCTCCTCGGCTGGCTTGGTTCGCGTGCCAGTGCTGCTGGAGTACGAGGAATTCAAAAAGCTTCAACTGAGCGCGGTGACGGACCCGTTGACGGGTCTCTACAATCGCCGACTTTTCTCGGAATCTTTCGAAAAAGAACTGAATCGTGCGCGGCGCTATGGACTGCCGCTGAGCATAGTCATGCTGGACCTGCACCGCTTCAAAGAGGTCAACGATAAGTACGGCCATCCCCGCGGCGACGATGTGCTGCGGGCAGCCGCCTCTACCCTGCAGAAGGCGCTGCGTACATCAGACTCCGCATTTCGAATCGGAGGCGATGAATTCGCACTGCTTCTGCCGCAGACCGATGCCGTTCAGGCCTTGGCCCTCAGCCGGCGCGTGGAGACGGTCTTTGCCGAAACACTTCAGCCACTGCAGTTGGCGATTTCAGTGACCATGGATCACGGCGTGGGAACTTATCCGCAAGACGGTGAGCAAACGGATCAACTGGTGCGCGTCGCCGATGAGCGGCTCTATCGGCTGAAGCACGCGAATCACACGAGGACCCGAGCCAGCTCCGACCAGAGCACAAGCTCCGCGCCTACCGCCGCAACCGCCAGTGAAAGCAGCCCGATCCCCATTACGACCGGCAGAACGGCCGAGCGAAATGCCAGCGCTATTGAAGCGGCGACTTCGGCTGCCGCGCACTCGATTGTCAGCCAGTCGGTACCGCTCCCGGAACCGCCCGCCGTTTACACCATCCAGAGAAAAGCGGAACGCGTCTCAATGAGTGGGACTAACGCCTACGCCATTCTCGGGGAGAGCGGTTCTCGCCGCGCTCGTGTGCTGGACTTGGGATTCGGTGGCGTGGCACTAGAACTGGAAAAGGCGGAAGAACTGCCTGCCAGCGTAGTGGCTGTACTGCACGTCCCGATTCTGCCCCCGGTTCGTGTGTACCTCCGCCCGGTATGGCGCCACCAGACCAATGAAGGTACGTTCCGTCTGGGTTGCCAATTCGTGTCCTGACTGCCGGGATCACGCCGTGTTCCGCCGCGTCGACGAAAACCAACGCTAAAGACTCGATACTGTTCAACCGTACAGGGTTGGCCAGGGAACCCCCTGTCCTCTTTCTGTACTGGGGACAGGTTGTTCGTCCACAGGCCCGGGTAATATTTTCTAGAGTATCAATCTGAGGAGATACTCGGAAGTGCTCTACTTCGACCGTTCCAGTGCGTCGCGGCCCCGTCTGAACACAGCCACAGTGTTCTGTGCTGCCCTTTGGGTGGCATTCCTGGTCGCCGGATGCGCTGGCATCACGTCAACCTCTACGCCGACTCCCGCTGGGGCACTGACGCTCTCCGCGTCCTCGTTCAATTTCAGCACTGTGGTCGTTGGCCAAACATCGCCGCAGCAAACTCTGACTATCTCGAATACCGGACAATCGGCGGTGCAACTAACCGGACTTACCGTTTCGAACAAGGCTTTTACGATTACAGGCCCATCGGTTCCCCGCACGATTCTTCCTGCCAATAGCTTGAGTTACACCATCACTTTCTTACCGACGGCGACGGGAAGCGCCACCGGGACGTTGACAATTGCCAGCGACGCTCAAACTGCCACCGGGAATGTGTCTTTGTCCGGTTCGGGCGAGAAGGCTTTCGCGGATCTGGTTCTGACGCCCCCGTCGGTCAACTTCGGCAACCAGACGTTGTCCACCACCAGCACGCAAAACGTGACCATGCAAAACACCGGCGACATCAGCATGACGGTCCAGGGCATCACAGTGGCGGGCGCGGGTTTTGGTTATTCCAGCCTTTCGCCGGGATTCTCGTTGGCGCCCAATCAGAAGGTGACCTTCCAAGTTTGGTTCAGCCCCAAAACAGCAGGTGCGGCATCGGCCACGGTTTCGTTCTTGAGTGCCAACCTGACCTCTCCGGAAACGATGTCTTTAGCGGGCAACGGCGTCAGTTCGGGCGGGGGAACGCCACCGCCGCCAACCGCGACCTCCCACACGGTCCATTTGAACTGGGGCGCTAGCACCAGCCAAATAATCGGATACCGCGTTTACCGCAGCGAGACTTCGGGCGGATCTTATTCCCCGCTGAATGGAACCGCCATCACGACTCTGACCTACGATGACACCACGGTTGCAGCGGGAACGACTTACTACTACGTTGTGACCGCCATCGACGCCTCCGGCGACGAGAGCGGGTATTCGAACCAGGCGACGGCGGTCGTTCCGGCAAGCTGATCGAGCGGTTTGAATTCCTGCGAAACTCCCGTATAATTGAAGTTTGCCTCGTGACCTAGCGACGCGGCCGATGTGTCCTGACGCTTTCAGGACGCCGCGCAGACCGGACACGACAGAAGGAGAATTATGAAACCCGGTATTCACCCCGACTATCACAACGTAACCGTGCACTGCGCCTGCGGGGGCACCTGGCAGACCCGCTCGACCGTCAAGGGCGACATGCTGCGCGTGGAAATTTGCTCAAGCTGCCATCCGTTTTTCACCGGCAAACAGAAGCTGGTTGACACCGCGGGCCGCGTGGAGCGCTTCCAGAAGAAATACGCCAACCTTCCTGCGGCGGCGGGCAAGAAGTAAGCCGCGCCTGCGAACGGGAGTCATGGAACGGACTGGTGATCGCCGGTCCGTTTTGTTTTTGCCCTCTTTTGTTCCGGCCGCACACTCCGTGTAGAATCAACTCTCAACGTGGCTACACAATCCCGCATGTTTGATGGGGCACCATCCGCGGATGCCGTGGAAACGGCGCCGCCTCGGGTGACGCTCCGGAATGCCTTCCAGCACCCATTCGATTCGGCGATCGCGGCGGCGCGAACTTGCTATTCGCCTCGGCTGATCGGCCCGGAAGAAGTAACCGACAAGCAGCGGCTGAATATTGGCGCGGCCACGTTTTACAGCGGGCACCACACCGTTTACCAGCACGCACACTTCGAATTTGGCCTGGAGAACATCAGCCGGCAATTTGTATGGTCCTTCCTCCATGCGCATCCCTTCTACAATTCCGAGCAGCAGAGCCAGCGCTACGTAAAAATGGACCGGGCGCAGGCGTATATTCCTCCCGTCGATCTATATTTCAACGAACAAGCGAAAAGCGTTTATGAACAGGCGATTGCCAGCGCCTGGGCGTACTACCGCGAGCTTTCGGCGCTGTTGGTCGCGGATGCGCGGACCATTTTGAGCGACATCTGGCACATCGGGCCGATGTCGCATCCCAAGCGCGTTCAGAAGATCGAACGATCTGCCGAGAAGCGCGCCATCGAAATTGCGCGTTACGTTTTGCCCGTGGCGGCGTTCACGACCATGGTGCACACCTTGTCTGGCATCGTGCTACACCGCCTGTGGCGCATGTGCTCGGCCTGCGATACGCCGAGTGAGGCTCGAGCTGTGATTGGTGAAATGGTTGCCCTGGTCCGCCAGATCGATCCTCAATTCTTTGATCGTTTCGGCACCCTGCCGCTCGAAGAATTGCCGGAATGGAAAGAAGCAGGCGCGGCCTCTCCTCATGCGGAGGAATTGGCGCGCGAATTCGACGCGCGTTTAAATGGGCGCACGGCCTGCCTGGTCGACTATTCGCCGAACGCCGCACGGGTGATGGCGGAATCATACCGCGCGGTGGTGGGCCTGCCGGAATCCGCGTGCCCGGACGGGGAAGCGATTGATCGGCTGCTGAATCCGGCGCGGAATGTCTATCGCCTCGAGACGCTCAACATCGGGGTTCACGCGCCGGCGATGCGCGCCCTGCAGCACGCCAATTACACTTTTGCGAAAAAAATCAGCCACACCGCGGATAGTCAAGATCAACGGCACCGCATGGTGCCCGGCTCGCGGCCGCTGTTAACCCTGGCGGACATGCGCGAACCGGATTACATCACGCCGATGCTTTTGAAAGAGAATCCACGAGCGCGGGAGGTTTACGAGCGCGCCATGCGCGGAGCCTGGGCGGCGAAGAATCAGCTTCTGGACATGGGCGTGCCGCCGGAAATCGCACTGTATCTCCTCCCGAACGCCAAGTCCGTCAGGCTCCTTGAGACAGGTTCGTTGCTGCATCTGCTCCATAAGTGGACGATGCGCACCTGTTTCAACGCGCAGGAAGAAATCTACAACGCGTCGATGGACGAGATTGCCCAATTGCGGCAAGTCCATCCGGAACTGGCCCGCTATATTGGTCCGCCGTGCCATCTGCGCGCGGGCATTACCACGCCGATTTGCACGGAAGGCTCGCACTTCTGCGGCATAAAAGTCTGGCTGGATTTCCCCAATATCCAGCGGCGCATCTGAAACTGAAGCAGCTGCGATCCACGTCTCATCAGTTAGGAAAGGGACCACCATGGCGCTGACCCGGCTCCGATGGGTTTCCTGGTTTCTGGCAGGATTAGTTGCAGTTCCTTCTCCATCTTTGGCGTTCGAGACGCCGTTGTCCGACACGGCGATTCGTGAGGCTTACTTTCTAGGACAACGGCACGACGACAGCACCGCTAAATTTCTGGACAAATACGTTAAACACTTATCGCCGCCCAGGTCTGGGCCGTACGTTTCCTCAGTCGCCATCTTCACTCCATACGCACAAGTGGTGATGCGCACCAGCCAGCGCATCGGGAATTACAGCGCCCAGCAAGCGCAAATCGATCATCGCGATCGCAAGGAAATCCTTCTTTGCAGGATCGAAATTCAGCTGACCGAGTCTTATCCCGCATTCATTCCCGATCCGGCGACTGCGAGTTCCAGTTCTCCGGCGAACTTCGTTCCGCGACCCTATGATTTCTGGGCGGATTTTCAGTTTCATTTCCTGGATGGAGAGAAGGAACTCCGGCCACTTACTTCATCCGGCCATCCCAACTACTCCTGTGGAGACGACGGCGGATGCATTCTGACGGGCGCCACGGTTCAATTCGAGTTCTACGCGAATTCGTTCCCCACGGACGAGGCAACGATACAGATCGATCCGCCGGAAGGCGAGCAACTGGACTTGGATTTCGATTTGGCCGCGGTACGTTGAGAAACGGCGACTAACTGCGCCAGTGCAGCGCCACCGGTCCATCCAGGGGATGCACCATGGGAGCGCCGGTGCGCCGCGACTCCAGTAAATTTTGTTTCAGAGCGAAATACCATTTGGCGGGACGATCCGCGTCGTCAATCAGCATTAAACGCGGATTGTGCTTCAACCCCTCGGACTGCTGAATCATGGTCTGCTGATCCTGGCGAAGAAAGACTTTGGCGAAAGCGCGAAAAATCGAAATGGGCAAGGGCAGGTTCCACGCAGCCACGAAATCGATGCGGCAGCAATCCCGGCGAACCGGCGTGACCGTGGCCCGGCTCGAGAACCAGAATTTTCCGCTGTGAATTTCTTCGAAACGCATGTTAGGAAGAACGAAATCGATGGTAGTGCTCACCGGTTCGCCGGTCATTCTTTTCAGCCACTGGTAGGGCAAGCTGTTGGTCGAAGGCGAATGCTTGCTCATGCGAAAACCATTGGGAATGGGTTCGAAATTCTTGGTCTTCCCGTGGATGCTTTTCTTGCTGCGCCAGAACCACGACTGGTGCACAAAAGGGCCATGCGCCGGGTCCATCAGGCCGATGATTCCATGATCGATGTGCGAGGGCAGTTCGCAAGCGAGCCGCGTGATTTTGAATTTATTGCTGAATTTCGATAATTCCGGGGCAGGCTGGATCGCTTCGAGCGGCTTCGTGCCCGGTGCGCTCATGTAGACCCACACGTAGCCGTCGCGCTCTTCACAAGGGAAATGGCCAGCGCTGATGCGATCGACCTTCAACTTATCGTGGCTGGTGAGCGATGGAATGAGCACGCACTTCCCGCTGCAGGCTTCGAACTCCCAGCCGTGGTAGCTGCACTGCAGGTTCTTTCCGTCGAAATGGCCGTAGGAAAGAGGAATGCCGCGGTGTGGACAAGCGTCGCGCATGGCAAACGATCGGCCATCGGTCGTCCGCCCAAGCACCAAGGGCACTTCCAGGAGCATTGCTTTTGCGAGTTCTTGACCGTGAATCTGGTCGCTGCGGAGCGCGGGATACCAGAAGTCCCAAAGGAAGCCCAAGTCGGCTTGCTGTTCCCCCTGAGATGACGGTTCCAGGAGACTGTCCATGGCCATTCGCGCTGACTCGCTCATTGGCTCCACTCTCTAGTGTCTACAGCCCTTCGCATCGTAGTACAGCGGCAACTCCGCCAGCAACTCTAGCCACCCGATTGCGCGAACGCGGCTTCCACGTTATTCTGAGTAGGCAAATTGCTTATGTACACTGCGTTCTATTAGCTGACCTCACCTGGCGCTCCGGTTTCCGGAGCCGGCGTATTCGCCTTCCCATTTAAAGAAGCGGGCTGTTTAACTCATTTCGTTCGCTCAAATTTCTGAGTTACGAGGATTTTATGGCTGTTCTCACGCTGACCGAAAAGTTAGATCAACTGGACACTCGATACCAGGAGATGACGCAGGAACTCTCCTCGCCGGAAGTTATGGCGGATTCCGCGCGCTTTCAGAAGCTCGCCAAACAACTTGCGGACCTGGAAAGTGTCGTCCACAAGCACCGTGAATATAAACAGATTGAGAAAGACCTCGCCGGCGCGCATCAGATGGTCGTCGAGTCCGAAGATGCGGAAATGCGCCACATGGCACAAGAGGAGGAAAAGCAACTCACCGAACGCCGGGATCAGGCCGAACGCGAGTTGAAGTTGCTACTCCTGCCCAAAGACCCCAACGACGACAAGAACATCATCCTGGAAATTCGCGCGGGCACGGGTGGCGACGAAGCAGCGCTCTTCGCGGCCGATTTGTTTCGCATGTATTCGCGCTATGCGGAATCGCAGAGCTGGAAAGTGGAAGTGATGGAAAGCTCGCCCTCGACCAAGGGCGGCATGAAAGACATCGTCGCGGCGATCCAGGGCAACAAGGTGTATTCGAAGCTGAAGTATGAAAGCGGCGTGCATCGCGTGCAGCGTGTGCCGGACACGGAGACCCAGGGGCGCATCCACACTTCGGCGGCGACGGTAGCGGTTCTGCCGGAAGCGGACGAAATCGACATCAAGATCGAAGCCAAGGACCTGCGCATCGACACGTTCTGCTCCTCGGGCCCGGGCGGGCAGTCGGTGAACACAACCTACTCCGCGGTACGTATAACGCACTTACCCAGCGGGCTGGTGGTCTCGCAACAGGATGAAAAGTCGCAGATCAAAAATCGCGCCAAAGCCATGCGTGTGCTCCGTTCGCGTTTGTACGAAATGGAACTGGAAAAGCAGCAAGCGGCGATTCTTGCGGAACGGCGCGGACAGATTAAAACAGGCGACCGCTCGGAGAAAATCCGGACGTATAATTATCCTCAGAACCGCGTTACCGACCATCGCATCGGCTTGACCATCCACCAACTCACGGAAGTGATGGACGGCAAGCTCGCTCCCCTCGTCGATGGCCTGGTGGGACACTACGAAGCGGAGCGCCTGAAACAGGAACTGGCGGAGGCGTAATCCGCGAACAGGGAGGAGTCAATGCTCTCCCGTCCAGGTTGCAAGCCGGGCCCCGCATGGATGCGCGATATCAGTGACTCGCTGGCGGATGCGGATCGCGCGCGAAAAATGATGATGCCCTTCTGGCTGTTCCTCATTGTGTACCTGCTGGCGATCCTGCTGGTGACGCACTTCGTAACGGCAGTGGCGTTCTCGAAGGACCAGTCGTATCAATCGCACCTCATGATTGCCGGGCAGCCGCTGGTCTCCTACGGATTTGCGGCGCGCGGCATTATCGCCATCGGCGGACGTGCTACCGGCGTTGTGGCGCTGGGCGGAATTGCCGTTGGCGTGATCGCGATTGGCGGTGTGTCGCTTGGCTTGTTTTCCTGGAGCGGGGTCGCGTTGGGCGTGGTGGCGTTCGGAGGCGTCGCCTTGGGCTGGCGCGCGATTGGCGGCGTTGCGATTGGCCGGGCAGCGCTGGGAGGGCTTGCGGTTGGGCGCTATGCCTATGCGGGCAACGGCTTGGCTTATGGATCTCTCGAAGCCAGTGGGCGGCAGAAAGAACACCTCATCGAATGACCCAGACTCCCCAGGATCACTCCGTTCGCGAATTGCTGAGACAAGGAATCGCCCGTTTGCGCGAGGCCGACGTGCCCTCGTACACGCTGGCGGCGGAACTGCTGCTTCTTTCGGCCAACGGGCACGATCGCACCTGGATTTATTCCCATCCCGAGGAAATCGTTCCGCAATCTTCCGTAGAGAAATATTTTGCGCTATTGGCTAGACGCACGGCAGGCGAGCCAACGCAACATCTCACGGGCAAGCAGGAGTTCTGGGGCCTGGAATTTGAGGTGGCGCCAGAGGTGCTGATTCCCCGGCCGGAAACGGAGCATTTGATCGAGGTGGCTCTCGATCGCCTGGCGGTGCGTGAAATTCGCGCCGGCCGGCCGCCGAGGCTGACGGGAGAAAATGTCACGCTCGTGGATTTGGGTACGGGCTCGGGTTGTATTGCTGTGGCGCTGGCAAGCGAGCTTCCCGCCGCTACGATCTATGCTACGGATGTTTCTCCCTCGGCACTCAAGATCGCGCTGCGGAATGCGGCTCGCCTGGGCTTTGCAGATCGCATCCAGTTCTTCGAGTCCAACTTATTTGAGGCCTTTGGCAATTCTCCGCAGTTGGCATTTGATCTGATAATCAGCAATCCGCCGTACGTCAGCCGGCGCGATGCCAGTTCCCTTCCCGTCGAAGTGCGCGAGCACGAGCCGCCGCTTGCGCTTTACGGAGGCGAAGAAGGATTCGAGTTTTACGGCGAACTGGTGGTCCAGGCAACGCGCCGGGTCAAACCGGGAGGATTGTTGGTTCTCGAATTGGGCTTCGACAGCCTGCCCGCCGTTCAGCCGCTGCTCGATGCCTCGGCCTGGACCAACATCGGCGTGACGAACGATCTCGCTGGGATTCCGAGAGTGCTGTCCGCGGAACGCCTGCCACTCTGATTCTCAACGCAGTTACAGCGTGCGTCCGGCGCGCGCCATATCTCGGATCTGATTCAGATAACCGACATACACGGGGATGGGGATATCCGGCGAATCGCCATCGTTCAGAAAATGTTCCAGTCGAATTTCCGCCGGGACTCCGGCGATGACTTCCCGGAACCGCTCCATCTTCAGAAACTTCACCTTCCAGATTTCCAGCATCTTAGAGCGAAATTCCTTGCTGATGAACCCAAGCTTCGCCTCGCCCAGGTAAATGCCATCGAAATGAGCCTCGCTCAGCTTTTTTCGCAACGGATCGCCCGGCAACGACAACGTGTAGACGAGCTGAAACACGTCGGCCAAGTCTCCCCAGATCACTTTCTCTTCGAATGCTGTAAAACGAAACGACACGATACCGCGCTGCTGCGCTTTGCGGGCACGATCGCTTGGCTGCAACCCGTGCGTCGAGAGTTGCTCGCGAAACCAATGCAGGCGCACGGCCGTAAGGTTGTAGCGCAAGAATTCCACGGCGTACGCGTTGGGCAGATACAGCAACGGATCGTGGTCCAGGCGTTTCAACCAAGGCTGCCAGTTTTGCGACTCGAAAAGAAGTGTTAGTACTTTCAGATCCTCGACCGTGGTGTCCGGGTGATACTTCACAGCTTGCCAGAAATGTTCCGTGGAATCGTACACGGCGCCGTGCAGCTCAATTCCTTCCTCAATCGGATACCAATTCGAAAGAACCCGGGCCGGGATCGATGGCGCAGCACTCCAGCAATTCAGTGAGTGCTTCCATTCATTCTGTACAGCCAGAAATGCGTCCAGGTATCCCTGAGGCGCGGGCTCTTTAACTTCCGAGACGGCGTGTCGCAACTCTTCACTCGTGTGAGTGACCAGCGCCTCGAGTGGGCGTTCATCGAGCATGGAGATCACACGGCTCTCTACCGCTTCGCGGAGCAGGCTGAGTCCCAGTCGACGAAGTTCTTCATCACTGATTTTCCCTCCCCAGCGTCGCTGCTGCGATTCGATGTAAACGAAGGCCTGTGAAAGCGACTGGAATTCGATGTAGCCGTGAATCGCGAAAGTAACCGGTTTCCCTTCTTTTTCTAGGATCGAGGACGGCGTCACAACCTTCTTCAGCGAAAGTGGTTCGGCCGAGGCCGGCGCGGCAAAAACGAAAGCCGCAAACACCACTCTCCCTAATTTGTGAAACATACCGCGCAAAGCTGGGCTCCTCGCGTAAGCATTTTTCCATCAACTTATACAGAATCCAAACGGAATCGCCTGGCCGCGTAGAGACGATTGCCTCGCCCGAAGCGAAGTCGTAGGCTAGACCCATGCCGGATTTAGCACGCTTCCGCGCCAGGCAGGATGTCGGAGAAGACCATCCGCTGCCGCTGCAATCCTCGATCCTGCACGTGGACATGGACGCATTTTTTGTGTCCGTGGAACTGCTGGAGCGGCCGGAACTGCGCGGCAAGCCAGTGGTCGTGGGTGGGCGCCCGGATCAGCGCGGGGTAGTTTCCGCCGCGAGTTACGAAGCGCGCAAATTCGGCATCCATTCGGCGATGCCGCTGCGGACCGCCGGGAAGCTGTGCCCGCACGCCGTTTTCCTTGATGGCCATCACGAAAAATACGCGGAG
>Ga0335077_10007989_pt1 | contig 13119 bp, 4 predicted proteins | sample Lox_Sample_31_FD_207151 | JGI IMG/M metagenome (GOLD analysis project Ga0335077, IMG submission 207151) | Soil microbial communities from Loxahatchee National Wildlife Refuge, Florida, United States - Lox_Sample_3.1 | ecosystem: Environmental > Terrestrial > Soil > Wetlands | place: USA: Florida... | reverse complement strand
CGGGCTGGCAGCAGCCAGCCGTGGCGCACCGGCACGGGTCATGGTGACTGCGCTCCGGGTCGTGAGGATCGCTACCGCGACCGGGCCCGGCGCCCCGCTGAGCCCGACCACCACGCAGGCGACGCTGGCCGTCGGTCCCTGCAGCACTATCCAGCCCTCTCCGGTGCCGGCCGCTACCCACTGACCGGCAGCCGGGAGCGAGACCCCGGCCTCGGCCAGGCAGGCGCCGATGACGCGCAGCCGGGTCGCGAGCTGAGCAGGCGTCTCATCGAGCTGGTCTCGAAGCTGGGCGTAGATGTGCGCGATGGCAGCGGGCTGCTCCTGCCGGTGGTGCCCGGTCTCGACCACGGACCAGGCACAGGCGGACGGCACCGCCGCACTGACCGATAGCTCGAACCCGGCCGGCCCGGCCGGCGCGCGCCGCAAGGGCCGCGGGGCGACGGGGCGTGCAAGCTCCGCCGCACGAGCCTGATCCGCGTGGTCGGCCGGGTCGCGGCCAGCCACGGCGGCGAGCAGGCGCGCGCCCGGTCCGTCCGCCTGGCCGCAGCTCACCGTTACCCGCACCGACTCGTCGAGGCCGGCGCTGCACGCGACCTGCTCCAGGTACACCGCAAGCAGCGACGGCGGCCAGGCCGACTTGCGTGGCATCGGTCCCGCGTCGCGCAGCTCGACCCCTCGCCATCCGAGCACCAGACGTCCGGACGCGTCGACGGCCTCGATATCCCACCGCTGGGCGGCGATCTGCTCACTGGCCGTGCGCAGAACTGGCGCGGGCCGGCCGACGTGCTCTTGCGGCGGCGGTGCGGCCTGCGCGGGCACGGTCGGCTCGGGCACGGGCGCCTCGGGCACGGGCGCCTCGGGCACGGGGGCCTCAGGCACGGGCCGTCCGCGGCCGGCTGGCTGCTCGGTGCGCGCGTGCTGACGCAGCTCGCGCCGCGCCTTCGCCTTCCTGGACCGCGGGCGCCCGCCGGCCGTCTGGTCGTGCTGACCGCCTGGCTCGGCTGCCGGGATCTCGGCCGGGACCGACTCGGCGCTCGGGGCGGTGCCCTGCGCCGGGACCGAGCCCGCCGCCGGTGCCGCGGTCGCCCAGATCTCAACGGCTCCCTCGGGCGCGCGGCCGGAGAAGCGGGCAGCGGCGCAGCCGGCGATGCGCAGCCGGCGGTGCGGCATGCACGCCTGAATCACCTGCAGGCTTGCGTCTGCCAGGCCGGGACTGCCGAGCAGGAAGCTGGCGTCGGCCAGCGGCCCGGCAGGCGCGAACCACGGCTGGTCATCACTGCCGCGCGCGAGCGCGCGGCAGCTGCGCGCAGTTACCTCGGGCAGCAGCGCGATCCGCCGGAACCTGCCGTCCTGGAACGCGATGGGCCCGTACAGCTCCGCGCCGTCCACCAGGCCGGACGTTCCGGCGGTGAGCTGGGCGAGGGCGGCAGCCGCGGTCATCGCGGGCGGGAGCTCGCCGGCCGGCGCGCACGAGAACTCCGCGCGCGCGTGCTCGACCGCGAACGAGCTGTCCGCGCACCGCAGTACCGCGCTGATCGTCGAGCCTTCCCGCAGCGCGCAGATGCGCAGCTCGGCGTGGCCTCCGGCCGGAATCGCCACCGGCGACTCGAGCCGGACCCTGGACGCGGCCCGCACCGGCGCCCCGGCCAGCACGGACGCGGCCTGCGCGAGGGCCTCTAGCGCGAGTGCCGGCGGCAGGACCGGGAGGCCGTCGATCTGATAATCGGCCAGGTAGGGGTCGGTGTCCGCGGCCAGACTGGGCGCGCAGATAAGCTCGATGCCCGGGTAGTGCACCAGCACGTTCTGCAGGAACCGGCCGCCCGCGGCGAGCCCGGCGGCGGCGAGCTCGGCCCCGGTGATCTCGGCAGCCGCCGGCACCGACGTGATCCGCGCCGCCGGCCCGCTGACCCTGCCGTGCAGGGCGACTCGCTCCGGCAGTTCGGACGTGGTCATTATCTTGAGCAGCAGCCTCGACGCCGCGCTCACGTCGATCGCCTGGGTGCCCGCGGCGGCGAGCCGGCGGGCCAGCTCCCGCCGGTCGCCGAGGCCCGACGAGGACCACGCCGGTATGTCGATGTGCAGGCTCCGGCCGCCGCGCGCGCTGGCGAGCTGCGCCGCCCGTGCCGCGAGCGCCCCGCTGCTCAGCGCCGTGATCGCCGCGCCGGCCAGCCCGTACCGGCCAGCCACCGATCCGAACGTGATGATCATGCGCAGCTGCCCGTTGCGGACGGAGCCGACGAGACGATCGAGCGTCACGGCCTCGCCCGCGGCGTGATCGGAGATCTCGATGTCGGTGCGGTCCAGCAGGGCGCCAGGATCGGCGGGGCCTGCCGCGTGGCCGATGGCGGTGACCGGGCCTAGCCGAGCCTCGACGCGGTGCACGGCGGCCGCCAGGCTCGCCGGGTCGGTCAGGTCGATGACCTCGTAGCCCACCCTGGCGCCGGCCGAGCGCAGCTCTTCCAGACCCGCCACGAGCTCGCTGTCGTCCGCATCGGGCCGGCCGATCACGGCGACCGCAGTACCGCAGCAGGCAAGCACCTGGGCCAGCGCCAGCCCGGCGCCCTGCGACCCGCGGCTTATGAGCACGACGTCCTGCGGGCCGAGCGGGAACGTGGCGCCGCCCGGCAGCTGGAGCTCCGACATGGCCGGCTCGCCCGCGTTGCCGTCTGGCGCCAGGATCAGCTCCCGGAACTGGCCAGGCTCCGCCCACGCGTGCCTGACCGCGAGCGCCATCCCGTCCTCGTCCGGCACGCGCAGCACCGTCACCCCGGTCTCGGGGTGCTCGGCCTGCACGCTGGCGAAGAAGCCGGTGAAATCGGGGCTGGTAGTGACGACGACAAGCTGCCCGGTCTCGGCACCCTCGCGCGCCGCCAGCACGGCGACCGCCCGCGCGTCATGGTCGGCCGGGTCGCCGACGATGGCGAGCGTGCGCGGGGCGGACGGGTCGGCGGCGAAGACGCGGCGCGCCGCCGCGAGCCGCGTGCTGCTGCCGGAGACATGCAGCCGCCAGCGCAGCCCGGCCGGCGCCCGTGCCGGGCGGGCCACCGGGCGCACGACCTCGGCGTAGCACCGGGCCCACGGGCCGACGCCGGCCAGCTGGTCGGCGGCCAGCGCCGGAGGCTGCCGCTCGAATTCGGCCCGGATGTCCGAGAGGCTGACGTGGCGCTCAGATATCTCCGCCGCCGGCAGGTCGCCCGCTCCGTCCGGCGCGGCGCGCGCTGACTCATGTCCGTGCGCGGGGACGGCGGCCGGCCGCGCCGCGGCCGTGTCGGCGGCGGTGCTCGTGTCGGCGGCGGTACTCGTGTCGTCGGCACCGGCGCTGGCTGGCATCGGCACCGGCGCATCCGATGTCACCGGCGTGGCCGCCTCCTCGGCTGCGCCCGCCAGCTCGGTGGCAGCGGCGGTGGCGTCGGCGGCGGTGGCGGTGGCGGTGGCCACAGCCGCGGTGGCATCGGCCGTGCTCGGCCGGCGGTTCGCGGGCACGTCCGCGCTGCCCGGCCGCGGCTCGGCCCGACCCCGCACCGGCGGGCTGGCCTCGCACGGGCTGACGATGAAGGTCCGCTCCCGCCAGATGTCTACCGGCCTGGCCGGCCGCCCTGCGAACAGGGCCTGCGGCTGGCCGAGGGCGCCCGCGGCGAACAGCGCGCCCGCCGCGCGGGCGGAGTCGGCCGGATCGGTCAGGCCCGACGCCAGGCTGACCGCGGGGACGGCCGTGACCGTGCCTGCCGCATCGGCGAGCGCGTGGCCCGGCCCGGTTTCAACCAGCAGCGTGGCCCCGACCGCGCCAGCGGCGAGCGCGTCCGGCACGTGCTCGGCGTCGCCGAACCCGCAGCAGATCAGGTCGATGGCGTCATCGACCGAGCCGATCTCGGTCCCGGTGAACGTCGAGATCAGCCGTCGCCGCGGCGGCCCGAACCGGTACTTCTGCCCGATCGCGGCGCGCAGCGCGGTGGCGTCCACGCGGCGGGCGGGCTTGGCTGGCTCGGCCGTCGCCGCGGCCGGAGCCTGCCGGTGCAGGAACTTGGCCCGCAGGTCGGCGATCTCGGTGACCTCGTCCTGCCCGAGTACACCCGCCCACGCGAGGCCCGCCAGGGCACCCATGCCATGACCTACCGCGGCCGCAGCGTGTGCATCCACCGATTCCAGCCAGCGCAGGGCGTCGAGGCAGCCGCTGACGGTGCCCGCAGGGGGACTGCCGTCCGCCGGCGCCGCGGTCGCGTCGGACATCAGCAGCGTGACCCGGCCGTCGGCGTCATCGGCCGCGAAGATGCCGGGCCGCACGGTCAGCAGGCCGCCGCCGAGCCCGGACAGCAGGCTCGCCGCCTCCGCCGCCAGCGTACCCAGCTGATCCTGACCGGCCGCGATCAGCGCTACCCTGCAGCGGCCCTGGGGCTCGGGGTCGCGACCGAGAGCGGTGGCCAGGTCCTGGAGCTCGGCATCGGAGAGCCAGCGCGCGACGTCGGCCAGGCGGCCGAGGACGGCCGCCAGCGCGAAGCGGTCGGGCGCGTGCAGCAGGAACGGGACCGGCTCGCTCACGTCGGCCATCAGGCGCGGGACTACCGGGTCATGGATATCCAGCGAGCGGGCGGGCATCAGCCGCATCCGCCAGCTGCGGTCCTGGCGCTGCCGCGAGCCCTTTGCGGCGCTGCGGAGTACGAGATGAACATTGGCGCCCGCTGAGCTCAGCGTGCTGACGCCGGCATGACGTGCGCCCTCGGGCCATTCCTGCACGGCCTGCGGCAGCGCGAGCAGGGCGTCTCCCTCGGTGATCATCGGATGCGGTCGGCGCACCCCGCTCGCGGGCGGGAGGACGCCGTTGCTGACCGCCAGGACGGTCTTGATCAGCCCGGCCACGCCCGCGGCCGCGTTGGCGTGGCCGATATTGGCCTTGACCGAGCCGAGGACGGCCGTCTCGCGCGCTCCCCTGCGGAGCTGGCCGAGTGCCGCCAGCTCGGCGTCATCGTCGTCTCTGGTACCCGCTCCGCTGCCCTCGAACAGCTGGACCTCACACGGGTCGACGCCGGCCCGCTCGTAGGCGCGCTGCATCGCCAGCAGCTGGCTGCTGGCGCCGCTCATCCTGCTCGGCGTGGCTGGCCGCCGACGTGCCCCACCCGACGATCTCCGCGTAGACCGGCAGATCCGCAGCGCGCGCGTCCGCGGTCCGCATCAGGACCACGACGCCGCAGCCTTCGGCCGGCAGGTAGCCGCTGGGGTCCTCGTCGTAGATGCGGACTTCGTCGCAGGCCAGCACGCCGGCCTTGGCGAGGCCGATGAGCTCGAGCGGATCCAGGCTGATCTCCACGCCGCCCGCGATCGCCGCGTCGATCTCACCCGCCGCCAGTGCCGTGCAGGCGGATGCGACTGCCTGGGTCGAGGAAGAGCAGGCGCTGTCGATGGCCTGGCTGCCACCGCGGAATCCGAAATAACTGCAGATCGCCGCCGCGATCGTGCCCGCAGAACTGCCCGCCAGCGTGTCCGGGCCGATTGCTGGGAACGGCGCCAGGTACTGGCGCTCGGCGCGCCGGAGCACTGCCCTGGACTGGCCGGCGGGAAGCTCCTGAGCCGCGAGGGCGTCGGTGAGGACGCGGCGGACGTAGGGCCACCGCACTCGCAGCGCGTTCGCCCGCGAGGTATCCCCGCCGAGCGTGTTCCCGATGATCACGGCGGTACGGTCACGGTCGAGACCCGTGCCGCCGGTGAGCCCGGCGCCCGCGAGGGCGCGGGCCGTGGTCTCCAGGGCCAGCCACAGGGCGGGGTCGGCGGCTGCATAGGCGGCCGGATCGATGCCGAAGGCCGGGCAGTCGAACTGCCAGCCCTCGATCAGCGCGGCCCTGGTGCCGTACGTGGCGTCCGACGTGGCCCGGTCAGGCTGGAAGTAGTCGGCCAGGTCCAGCCGCACCGGCGGGATCCGGCGGAACGCCCGCCGGCCGGTGAGCACGACGTCCAGCAGCTCCGGCGCGTCGTCCGCGTCCGGGAACCGGCAGGCGAGGCCGACCACCGCGAGCGCGGTCGCGGCCCGCTGCGCCAGCCCCGCCTCAACCACGGCGGGCTCCTGCGGCCGTTACCGGGAGCAGCCTGTGCAATGGCCGGGAAATGCCTGACGCCGCCTCGCCTCGTACATTTTCTCGACTTATCTTGATTGGCGCTCTGCGAACTGCTCGGACTAATTCGGCGAGCGAGCGAATCTCCATCATTCCCCCGGATTACGGCCTGTCTCCCCCTGGCCAGCCCAGCGTCGGAGGACTTCGAGCAAGCATCGTTGAGCTGCGCAAGTCCGAATTGACCGGCGCTGCTCGGGTCCGCCGCTGCTGGGTGTCAGGACATTATTTGACGTGGTCGGGACGTGGTCAAGGCGGAATTAAGGACGCGTCACTTTTCATAGCTGGCGGCATTTCTGAGGTCAGCTGCGCACAGATCCTGACTGTCCGGGAAGGTGCACCTGGCGGGCTGCCTGGCCAGCTCCTGGTGCCCGGAAAGCGGGAATAGGCCCGAACGGGTATCGGCCGCGGGCCCGGCGGGCCCGGAATGCGCTACGCTTTGTGCATGCGTTTCGCCCGGCTGCTCCTTACCTAGCCGCGCCGACCTGATCTGTCGTTGGCGCGGCTGCCCCTCGTGTTCGAGGGGCGCTTCTGTTTGCGGCACCGGCCGGGCAGGGGCCGATCCCGGACCCGCTACGAACTCGCGAGGAAAAAGCAATGACAGCCGCCGATACCGCGGATCGTTACGATCCGCGCGCGATACAGGAGAAGTGGCAGCAGCGCTGGGCCGCGACGGACATCTTCCGGGCCAGCGACGACCCCGCTGACACCAGACCACGCAGGTACGTGCTGGACATGTTCCCGTACCCGTCGGGTGACCTGCACATGGGGCACGCCGAGGCGTATGCGGTCGGCGACGCGATGGCCAGGTACTACGTCCAGCGCGGCGACAACGTGCTGCACCCCATCGGCTGGGACGCATTCGGGCTGCCGGCCGAGAACGCGGCTATCCGGAACAACACCCACCCGGCCGACTGGACATACAAGAACATCGAGACACAGGCCGCGTCGTTCCGCCAGTACGGCGTCTCATTCGACTGGTCGCGGCGGCTGCAGACCTGCGATCCGGCGTATTACCGGTGGACGCAGTGGCTGTTCCTGCGGTTTTACGAGCGAGGGCTGGCGTACCGCAAGGATGGCTACGTCAACTGGTGCCCGGTCGACCAGACCGTGCTGGCGAACGAGCAGGTGATCAGCGGCAAGTGCGAGCGGTGCGGGGCGGAGGTCATCCGGCGCACGCTGACCCAGTGGTACTTCAAGATCACCGAGTACGCCGACCGGCTGCTGGCGGACATGGCGCCGCTCGAGGGCAAGTGGCCCGAGCGCGTGCTGCTGATGCAGCGCAACTGGATCGGCCGCAGCGAGGGCGCCGAGGTCAAGTTCGCCATCGAGGACCGCGATGAGCCGGTCACGGTATTCACGACCCGCCCGGACACGCTGTACGGGGCGACATTCTTCGTGGTGGCGGCGGACTCGCCGCTGGCCGCGCAGCTGTGTGCGCCCGAGCGCGCGGCCGACCTGGAGCGCTACCTGACCGAGGTACGCAAGCTGACCGACATCGAGCGGCAGTCCGCCGACCGCGAGAAGACCGGCGTGTTCCTGGGCCGGCACGCGGTGAACCCGGTCAACGGCGAGCGCATCCCGGTATGGGCGGCCGACTACGTGCTGCCCGACTACGGCACTGGCGCGATCATGGCGGTGCCCGCGCACGACCAGCGCGACCTGGACTTCGCGCGGACTTTCGGGCTGCCGGTGCGGGTGGTGCTGGACACCGGCCTCCCGGATCCGGCGCAGACCGGCGTGGCAACCCCCGGCGAGGGCAGGCTGGTCAGCTCGGGTCCGCTGGACGGCCTGTCGAAGCAGGACGCGATCGCGAAGATCATCGAGATGCTGGCCGAACGTGACCTGGGCCGGGCCGCCGTCAGCTACCGCCTGCGGGACTGGCTGCTGTCCCGGCAGCGGTTCTGGGGCGCACCTATCCCGATCGTGTACTGCGACGGCTGTGGCGAGGTGCCGGTACCCGACGAGCAGCTGCCGGTGCTGCTGCCCGACCTGCGCGGCCAGGAGCTGGCGCCCAGGGGCGCCTCGCCGCTGGCGACGGCGGCCGGCTGGGTCAGCGCCGAGTGCCCCAAGTGCGGCGGGCCGGCCAAGCGCGACACCGACACGATGGACACCTTCGTCGACTCGTCCTGGTACTTCCTGCGGTACTGCTCGCCCGCGTTCGAGCACGGCCCGTTCGAGGTCGAGGCGGTCCGCCGGTGGTGCCCGACCGACCTCTACGTCGGCGGCGTCGAGCACGCGATCCTGCACCTGCTGTACTCGCGGTTCTTCGTCAAGGTGCTGTACGACATGGGCATGGTCGACTTCACCGAGCCGTTCTCCGCCCTGGTGAATCAGGGCCAGGTCATCAACCAGGGCAAGGCGATGTCCAAGTCGCTGGGCAACGGCGTCGACCTGGGAGCGCAGCTGGCCGAGCACGGCGTGGACTCCATCCGGCTGACGATGATCTTCGCCAGCCCGCCGGAAGACGACGTGGACTGGGCGGACGTGCGGCCCGAGGCGCTGACCAAGTTCCTGGGCCGGGTAGTCCGCGTGGCCATGGACGTCGCAGCCGCGGGCCGGGCCGCGGGCGACGTGGCCGTCGGCGACGTGGAGCTGCGGAAGGTTACTCACCGCACCATCGACGAGGTGACCAGGCTGGTCGAGGGCACCCGGCTGAACGTGGCGGTGGCCAGGCTGATGGAGCTGGTGAGCGCCGCCCGGCGCGCCATCGACGCGGGTCCGGGGGCCGCCGACGCGGCCGTGCGCGAGGCCGCGGAGGCACTGGCCGTCATGCTGTCGCTGTTCGCGCCGTACTCGGCCGAGGAGTGCTGGGAGCTGCTGGGGCACGCGGCGTCGGTCGCGACGGCGGGCTGGCCGGCCGCCGATCAGGCGCTGCTGGTGCAGGAGACGGTCACGTGTGTCGTCCAGGTCGACGGCAAGGTCCGCGACCGGCTGGAGGTACCTGCCGGGATCGGTGCGGACGAGCTGCGCGAGCTGGCGCTCGCCGCGCCGGGTGCGGAGCGCGCGCTGGCCGGCCGCGGCGTCCGGACCGTGATCGTCCGGCTGCCGAAACTGGTCAACATCGTCTCGGCATAATCAGCGCGGAGATTCAGGGCTCGCTCAGAGCCTGAATCTCCGCGCTGACGGGTGTGCGCCGGTGCGCTGACAGCCGGTTAGCTGCGGACCGCCGCGTACTGCTGCCTGACGACGGGCTGCGGGTCGGCCTCGTACCGGCGCCGCTCACCGGTCGCCCACTCGGGCGGCTCAGTGCCCCCGGCCAGGACCCAGGCGGCCTGCCTGGCGGCGCCGTCCGCCACGTACTCGCCGGCCTCCGGCACGTCGACCGGAACGCCGAGCACCGAGGGGGCGATCCGCCGCACCGCCTCCGACCGCGCGCCGCCGCCGATGAGCAGGACGCGCTCCAGCTCGACCCCGGTGCCGGCGAGCGCGTCGAGGCCGTCGGCGAGGCCGCACAGCATGCCTTCCACCGCCGCGCGCGCGAGGTTCTCCGGCGTCGCCGTGGCGGCGGTGAGGCCGTGCAGCTCACCGGTCGCGCCCGGCCGGTTCGGCGTCCGCTCGCCGGCCAGGTAGGGCAGCATCGTCAGCCCGCCAGCGCCCGGCGGCGCGGCGAGCGCGAGTTCCGCGAGCCGGTCCAGGCCCACGCCGAGCATGGTCGCGACCGCCGTCAGGACGCCGGCCGCGTTGAGCGTGCACACCAGGGGCAGGAAGCGCCCGGTCGCGTCCGCGAAGCCAGCAATGGCGCCCGTCGGGTCGGCTGCGGGCGCCGTGCTCACCGCGAACACCGTGCCCGACGTGCCTACCGACACGACGACCTCGCCGGGGGAGACGGCCAGCCCGAGCGCCGCCGCGGCGTTGTCGCCGGTGCCGGGCCCGAGCAACGGCCGGGTACCGCCGGGCTCGCGGTCGGCTGCCTCGCCTGCCGCCACAGCGGGCCCGAGGACACGCGGCACCATTACGTCCCGGCCCGCCGCGAGCCGCAGCAGGTCGGGTCGGTAGGAGGCCGCGGCGGGTGACCAGTAGCCGGTCCCGCTGGCGTCGCCGCGATCGGTGCGCAGCTCGGCAGGGCCGGGTGCACCTGCGAGCTGCCAGGTCAGCCAGTCGTGCGGCAGGCAGACCGCCGTCGTCCTGGCCAGCGCTCGCGGCTCGTGCTCGGCCAGCCAGCGCAGCTTCGTCACCGTGAACGAGGCCACCGGCACGCTGCCCACCGCCTCCGCCCAGGCCCGCCTGCCCCGGCGCTGGTCGCCGTCGCCCAGCTCGGCGATCAGCTCATCCGCCGCCGCGGCCGACCTGGTGTCGTTCCACAGCAGGGCCGGCCGGACGACGCTGCCGCGCTCGTCCAGGCACACCATGCCGTGCTGCTGCCCGGCGACCGAGACTGCCGCGACGTCCCGCAGCCCGCCCGCCTGCGTCACCGCGACGGCCAGGGCCTGCTTCCAGGCGGCCGGGTCGACCTCAGTACCCGGCGGGTGGGCGGCCTGGCCGGAGCGCAGCAGCGCGCCGGTCTGTGCGTCCCGGATGACGACCTTGCACGACTGCGTCGAGGAGTCGATCCCTGCCACGAGCACGCTCACATGGCACCTCCGGGGCTCAGCGCGTTCCGACCATAGCGCGCAGAAGGTGCCCGGCTGACCGCGCCCCGCTGTGGCGCGGGCGCCCCCTGGGCGGCGCCCGCGCCACAGGCCGGGAATCAGAACCGGTTGAACTGGAACACGGTGGACGAGCTGAACACCTGTCCTGGCCGCAGGACGGTGCTGGGGAAGCTGGGATCGTTGGGCGAGTTCGGATAGTGCTGTGTCTCGAACGTGTAGCCCCAGCTCTGCCGGTAGATGTGGCCGCTGATGCCCACCAGCGTGCCGTTGAGGAAGTTTCCGGAGTAGAACTGCACGCCCGGCTGGTCGGTCCACACCGTCAGCTTGATCCCGGTGGCGTTGTCCCAGGCGCGCGCCGCCATGGCGAGGGCGCCTAGCCGCGGCCCGGTCTTGTTCAGCACCCAGTTGTGGTCGTAGCCCTGGGCGATCAGCAGCTGCTTGTTGTTGTCGGTGATGCGGGCACCGATCGCGACGGGCCGGGTGAAGTCGAACGGCGTGCCGGCCACCCGGACGATCGCGCCGGTCGGGATCTGGGTCGAGTCGGTGGGCGTGTAATTATCCGCGTTGATCTGGACCCGCTGCGAGTAGACCGGGCCGGAGGCCTCGCCGCCGAGATTGAAGTAGCTGTGGTTGGTCAGGTTCAGCACCGTCGCCTCGCCCGCAACCGTCGCCCGGTAGTGAATGCGCAGCTGACTGGCATCGTTGAGGGTGAACGTGACTGCCACCGTCAGCGTGCCCGGGTAGCCGGTGCAGCTGCAGCCGACGTTCGCGCCGTCGTCGCCGTTCGGGCTGACGAGCTTCAGCTGGACGCCGGCGGCGGCCCGAGACCGTACCGCGCGCGCTGCCCAGACATGGTTGCCGAAGCCCACGAGGCCGCCGTGCAGGCTGTTCACGCCGTTGTTGATGGGCAGCGTGTAGGCGTGCCCGTCCAGCGTGAACGTGCCTTTCGCGATGCGGTTGGCGTAGCGACCGACCGTCTCGCCGAAATACGGTCCGCCGTTCGCCGTCACCGGCGGGCTGTCTTCCGCGATATAGTCGCGCAGCGTCCTGAACCCGAGTACGACGTCGGTCGGCCGGCCCGACCGGCTCGGCACCATGATCGACTGCACGATGCCGCCGTAGGTCAGGATCGCGACCCGCATGCCGGTGCAGTTGCGCAGTGTGTACCGGTAGACCGGCAGGTTATGGCCGGCGTACAGGTCGAACGCAGATCCGTAGAACTGCCTGCTGACAGTCGGCTGTGCCGTGCAGGACCGGCCCGCAGCCGCCGACGGGGCGCTGCTGAACGCCGCCGTGCCGGCCAGGCCCGCCGCAACGAGCGCGACCACCCCCGCGATCCGCATCCCCGTCGATGTAGCGGTGCGTGTTAAGCGGGAAAGCATTGCTCCTCCTATCGCAGTACGGGTATCTGAGCACAGCTCAGTATTGTTAACGCTCACATCGCCGCTGTCACCTATTTGTTGCGAAAACGCGCGGGTTTTACATGGTTAGCCAGGGGAGGCCCGTGGGGCGCATGTGCCAGCGCAGGAAGCAGCCGGGCTGCCCGTTCCGTGCGCCATTTAGGCAGCTCCGGGTCCGCCGTAATTCAGCCCCCGGGCTATAGTTTGACCACCTCGCAGATGTGAACGCAGACAGCGCACGGCATAACGCGGGGGTCGCATGGCCGGATGTAAGGGGGCGGCGAGTGTCGGGCACCGGCAGCCAGCCCGGGCGGCCGCTGATGGTGGATGTCGCCCGGCGCGCGGGCGTATCGCACCAGACGGTCTCCCGCGTACTCAATGACCACCCCAACGTCAGCCCGAAGACGCGGGCCGGCGTCATGGCGGCCATCCGCGACCTCGGCTACCGGCCGAACGCGGCCGCGCGCACGCTCGTCACCGGCCGCACCAACGCGCTGGGCGTGATCAGCTTCGACACCACGCTGTTCGGCCCCGCCTCGATGCTCTACGGCATCGAGCGCGCCGCGCACCCCGTCTACTCGGTGGCGATCGCCAGCCTGCCCGCGTTCGATCGCCGGACGCTGCTCGAGGCCGTGGACCGCTTCCTCGGCCAGGCCGTCGAGGGGATCATCGTGATAGCGCCCGAGACGACGGCCGTGGCGGCGCTCGGCGGTCTTGCCAGCGACATCCCGCTGGTGGCGGTGGGCTGCGGCACGAACGCGCCGCTGCCGTCGGTGACCATCGACAACGTCGGGGGCGCGGCGCAGGCGACCCGGCACCTGCTCGACCTCGGTCACCAGACCGTGCATCACGTGGCCGGACCGGACAGCTGGCTCGACGCGCAGCAGCGGGTCGAGGGCTGGCGCACGGCGCTGCGCGCGGCGGGCGCACCAGAACCGGACCTGCTGCGCGGCGACTGGTCTGCGCGCTCCGGGTACGAGGCCGGCCACCGGCTGGCTCAGCTGCCGGCCGTCACCGCGGTCCTGTGCG
>Ga0335077_10007988_pt1 | contig 13120 bp, 9 predicted proteins | sample Lox_Sample_31_FD_207151 | JGI IMG/M metagenome (GOLD analysis project Ga0335077, IMG submission 207151) | Soil microbial communities from Loxahatchee National Wildlife Refuge, Florida, United States - Lox_Sample_3.1 | ecosystem: Environmental > Terrestrial > Soil > Wetlands | place: USA: Florida... | reverse complement strand
CGGTCAGCAGGCAGTTGTAGAGCAAACCTTGATAAGCCCCGCCACCGGAGATGGGTCCAGCGTTCCCGGAAATGACGCAATAAAAGTTGGTGCTTTGGTACGTCCCGCCGCCGTAGCCAGCCGTGTTCCCGGTAATGATGCAATTGATGTTGGTTCCTTGAAATGCGCCGCCGCCTTGACTGATGTTGTGATCGCTGTTGCCAGTGATAATGCAGTTGTAAGCCACGCATTGACAGGCGCCGCCGCCAGAACCGCTAAATCCGCTATACATCGCCGCATTGTTGCTCAACGCGCAATTGTAAAGGGCGACCCGGTAAGCGCCCCCGCCGCCGCCCGAGAGATTGTTGGCCAGTGTGCAATTCCACAATGCTGCCGCTCCGCCCGCTCCGCCGCCAAAACCGGCGCTATTGCCCGTGAGTATGCAATTGGAAATTGTGCCACCGTAAACACCACCGCCATAACCGCCGCTGTAAGTGTTGGGAAAGTTGGCATAATTGCTGATCACCAGACAATTGACGACTACACCACCCGCCTGGCACCAGAGGCCACCGCCGCTTTGCTCGTTGGTCAGGTTGCCGCTGGTGCTGGCGTGTCCGTTCGTGATGGTAAATCCGCTCAACACCGAATTGCTGCCGACATACACGCAACGGGTTTGTGTGCCGCCGGCGATGATGGTTGATGAAGGGCCATACACTCCCAGCAAAGTAATGCCATTGGTCAGCGCCACGCGGTTGGTTTCCGAGCCGTAAATCACCGTGCCGCCATTCGTATAAGTCCCGACGCCGGCAACTACCAGCTCGCCCACTTGCGCCACAGCCACAGAATCTTGAATGTTTGTCGCCGCCGTCAGCCAATTTGTGTAAGGCGTCACCGGGTTCGTGCTGGTCAAACTCACATAATGCACCAGGTTTGAGTTTTGATTTTCGTAAGCCCCGATGTCCACTGTGCCGCCGACGATGCGCGGGTTGCCGTCTAGATCCGGTCCCGGTGGCGCGTAAATGTTGGTTCCGGCGTCAATGCCCGGCGAACCGATTTGCAGGTGATAATTGCCGTGAGCTGCGTCCAGGAAAGCCGGCGCGTTGGTGGTCACGACGCCGCTGGCGTTCGCCGCCGTGCAGCAGTAATAGAGTTTTGACTGATACCAGTCCGGGCCACTCGGCGCGGAGTTGTAATAGATAACGGTATTGTAATTCCATCCGCCATCAACACCACCTCCGCTGACAGTGGCCGTATTACCGCTCACTGTGCAATTGATAAGCGAGGCGTCGTTAGCGCCGCCGCCGGAAGCCGCCGTGTTCCCCGTCAAAAGACAGTTGTCTAAAGTGCCTTCCCCAGCCACACCGCCACCCGTGCTGGCGACATTTCCGATGATGTAACTATTGAACAAGTTGCCCGAAAAAACCCCACCGCCAATGCCGGAGGCTGCATTGCCGGTAATCACGCAATTGGTGATAATGCAACCTGGTCCGGAGAAAACGCCCCCGCCGTTGCCGGAATTTTGCGTTGCCCCGCCCGTCAGGGTAAAACCGGACAAAGTCGAGGAATCGGTCAAATAAACGCACCGCACCGCATTGGCCCCGTTTGTCGTCCCCGGAACTTGATAGCCTTTAATCACGGTAACGGCCGGACCGTTAACGCTTTGGATTGTCAATGCCAGTCCGGGGGAAACATAAACGCGGTTTGAGCCGGCAAAAGAACCGCCGCCGTATTGGTAGACGCCGTTAGTGACGAGGATGGTATCGCTGGTCCCCGAGGAATTGATGGCGTCCTGAATGTTGGTCGCGGCGGTGCTCCAGTCGGCGTAGGGCGGCACAGGATTGGTGCTGTTCATGTCCACGCAATGCACCGTCGCGGAGGCGTTGAAGGATAAAAGCGCGCAGGCAACAACCGTTGGCGCCAAAAGATAAGTTTTCATACGCCGACTCTGAGGATGATTTAATCATTATCATTATCGCGCTTGAAAAGCAAGCTTAAAACAGCCTGGTTGGAGCCCCGGCGTTTGAAGTGGTCAGGTGAATCGGTTTCAAGTCGAAGGTTAAATGTTGCAAGCCTCTCCGTCGGGAAACCAACCTGCAACTTTCAACCTGCGACCTGCAACAACGCTCTCTGCCAGTTCATCAAGGCGGGTGCGTGCTGCTCCCAGTCGCGGGCGAGTTCACCCAGCGTGGCGCGGCTGGCGATGAGTGTCGGGTCAATGCCCAGCTTGTGGGCGCGGGCGTTGCGGCGCCGTTCCAAATCGCGGTAGCGGCGGATCTCGGCCTCGGTCGGGCGATGGCCTTTAGGCCGCAAAAATTCCGGATGCCGCTCCGCAGAAAGCTGGAGGCCGGTTTTAATGGCATCAGCCAAGGCGTCGCGGCGGCGCGTTGAACCCGCGAGGCGGGGCGGCAGGAGCGGTTCGACCGGTCTGTGCGCGGCGGCGGCGGCGGCGACGGCCACGAGCTTTTCGTGCGTCAGAATGAAGAACGGCGGACGGTTTGCGGCCACGGCTTCATGCTCGCGCCATTGCCAAAGCTCGCGCAATACGGCCAGGGCAGGACGACCCAGCCGGGAACTGCCTTTGACGCGCCAGACGGAATCTATGTCCACTACCGGCGGCTGCGAAGTCTCCGCAATCAACCGGGCACAGGATTCCCGATGCCACACGAGACGGTCTTTTTGTTGCAGTTCAAGCATCAGCTTGTCGGCGAGCGGTTTCAAATAGTGCGTGTCCCTGCGCGCGTAGGTTTCCATTCGCTCCGTGAGCGGACGGCGCGCCCAGTCGGCCTTTTGCGGGCCTTTGTCCAGCTTCACACCCAGCCATTTTTCGACGAGCGAACCCAGGCCGAATTCCCGTTCGCCCAACAGCCGCGCTGCGAGCATGGTGTCGAAGATCGCCGACGGCACGAACTCATGATGCTTGCGCAGCATTCGCAAGTCGTAATCCGCGCCGTGCATGATCAGCTCATGCGCATTGAGCGCGTCGAGCAGCGGGTCCAGCTTGATTTTGCCCAGCGGATCAATCAACTCATCACCCGCGGCGGTGCTGATTTGAATCAGGCAGAGTTTTTCGGGGTAGGCATGCAAGCTGTCGGCTTCGGTGTCGAGCGCCAGCCAGGAGGCGGATTGGATGATGGGCAGGAGCGCGGCAAGTTTTGCGTCGGTGTCAATCACGTCCAGCATAATTTACCCGGCGCCCGATCAAAAGTCGAGATTATGGATGACGCCGGCAGGGTCTGACATCCAAATGGCCGGTGCGGTGTTGCCGTGGCACACGGTGGCACGGCCAACCGCAATGCAAAACATCACCAATGCGTCCTGTCTTTCCCGTAATTTCCCGAATTTGCGATTGAATGTTGCCCCGGCGCGGATGTCCAAAGTAAACATCACCTACTCATCACGAACGTCCGGATGGGCGGTTGAAACTGCAGGAAGATGAGTCACACGGTTTCCGAATTTGAAATTTTATGCCTGAACCGATGTTCAAGGTGGCGCCGGCCCCACCGCCGCAAAAAAAACGGCGGCGTGGGTTGCGGTTGATCGTCTGGCTGGTTGTGTTGGTGGTAGTTCTGGTGGTGGCCGCGTATGTTGTCGTGACGAACCCGGCCTTCATCAAGGGTGTCGTATTGCCACGCCTGGGCAGCGCGATGGACGCGAACGTCACCGTCAATGATGTTTCCTTCAGTCCCTTCAAGCAAATCGTGCTGCGCGATTTGAAGGTGCAGGCGAAAGACCAGACGCCGGTCCTTACGGCTGCGGAAGTGAGCGTTCGTTACCATCTCTGGGATATGCTGCGCGGCAACCTGCGCGTGGACGAAATCGCACTCGACAGGCCGACGGTGGAACTGGTCGAAAACCCGGACGGCAGCAGCAACCTCGACCCATTGCTGAAGGCGCTGTCGGGAAAACCGGGTACGGCCAAAGCGCCGAAGCCAGCCCAACCATCGAAACCGCCGCAAATTAATCTCGGCCGACTGGCGTTGAAAAGCGCGAGCGTGGTGAAGATCAAAAATTATGCTGGTGGCCGGCACGATTTGCTCGAGGTGACCAACCTGGACCTCACCCTGTCAAATCTGAAGAACGGGCAGTCCGCCGCGCTCCAGTTGTCTGGCGCGCTCCGGGCCGAAATCAATCCACCGGACGGGACGAGCGGTTTTTTAACGGCGGCAATCAAGAGCGATCTCCATTTCGCGCTGGTGGCGGATTTGAAGCCGGCTTCGGCCACCGGCGAAGCGCACCTGGACGTTTCCAGCGCCGGTGGCATGCTCCAGGACTTCTCCACGTTCGGCGCCGCGTTGAATTGCGACATGACGCCAACGGAAATCAGGCAGGTTTCGTTGCATTTTCAAAGAGGTGGCGAGGCGCTGGGCGAACTGGACACCAGCGGTCCGCTGAGCCTGGAGACGATGGAAGGCCGGCTACAGGTGAAATTGCTGGGAATTGACAAGCGGCTTTTGAACCTGGCCGGAGCTGCCAGTGGGATTGATTTCGGCACGACAACCATAAATTCCACCAACGAAATTACTTTGGCCAAAGCCGGCCGGGTCATCACTGCCACGGGCGCTCTTCTCGCGGACAAATTTCAACTGACGCGCGCGGGGTTGACGACGCCCACGCTCGATTTCAGCGCCAACTACGATGTCACCGTTGATCAGGGAATTCGGAACGCGCTACTCCACCAATTGACGCTGTCCGGGAAACAAAACGGCAATCCTTTGCTTGAGGCGCATCTAACCCGGCCGATGAATATCGCCTGGGGGACCGGTGCCAACGAGGTCGGCGAGTCCGCTCTCAACCTGACGGTCACCAACCTGAATCTCGCGGATTGGAAGCCATTTCTCGGCGGGAACGCGCCCGGAGGAAACGTGAATTTGCAGGCGCAATTGCGGTCACAACAAAACGGCGGGCGGCTGGCATTTGACATCAATTCGCAAATTGCGGGTTTCACGGCCAATTGGGGCAGCAGTCGGCCGGTCCCGGTAGCGGTCAATTTGCAGGCGCAGGGCGACGCCGCCGATTTCAAGCAATTCAACCTGGGCGAATACCAACTGCAAATCAGCCGTCAAAATCAGCCATTGCTCACTCTCAACGGTTCCGGCACCTATGACCTGACGGATGCCAGCGCGGATTCGCAGGTCACACTGAAAGCCTCGCTCGCCGGATTGGCCAACGCGTTTCCACAGCCCGGCGCAAGTGTTTCGTCCGGCAACCTTGAATTGGCCGGCCGCGTCACACAGAAACAGAACACGCAAGCGGTCACGGGCCGTCTCACGTTGACTGCTTTTAGCGGGCAGACGGGAAAGAATTCATTTCAGGATTTCGGCAGCACGATGGACCTGGCTGTCCAACGGACGGCAGAAGAGATTCACATTGAAAAGCTCACCGGTGCTTTGACTCAAAATGGAAGCGCAGGAGGAAATTTTGATGTAAGCGGAACATTTGAACCTGCGCACCAAACCGTGCAATTGAGCGCAAACCTGTCGGGTTTCAACCAGAATGGCTTGCGTCCGTTTCTCGAACCGCTGCTGGCCGACAAGAAGCTGATCTCGGTGGCCATCAACGGCAACGCCTCCGTTCAATACGCCCTGAACCAGAGTTCTGCCATCAAGGCCGATTTGCAGGTGACCAATCTCCTCGTCAATGATCCCACGGGACAGTTTCCGGCAACGCCGCTGGCCGCCAAACTGCAAATTGACACAACGCTGAAAAACCAGACGGCCGACATCCGCCAATTTCAAATCGGGCTGACTCCCACTGCCAGAGCGCAAAATCAGGTTCAATTGCAGGGGAACGTTGACTTCTCCAAAACGAACGCCATCCACGGGAGTCTCAAGCTTCTCGCCGATTCGCTTGACCTGACCAGCTATTACGATTTGTTCGCCGGTGGCACGAATGCCGGCGGAAAAGCATCGTCCGTGTCCGCGCCACAAACCGGACCAGCTGCCGCCTCTGCTCAGGAACCGGCAGCAATCATTTTGCCCTTCCAGAATTTTACGGTGGCGGCAAAGGTTGGGCAGCTTTACCTGCGTGAAATCGCCATCACCAATTTTCAAACGGCGGCAAACCTCGATGGCGGACACGTGAGTGTGAAACCGTTCCAACTCGTACTTAACGGCGCACCGGTGAATGCCACCGCGGATTTGGATTTGGGCGTGCCCGGTTACAAATATAATCTCGCTTTGGATGCTGACCGAATTCCGTTTGCGCCGCTGGTCAACTCATTTGCTCCTGCCCGTCAAGGTCAATTGGCCGGAGCGCTGACCGTCCATGCCCAAATCAGCGGTGCAGGCATTACCAGCGTCAATTTGCAGACAAATCTGGCCGGCCAGTTCAATATCGGCGCGACCAATCTGGAGCTATCGGTTATCAATGTTCACAGTTCCATCCTTAAATCGCTTATCAACGTCGTTGCCACCATTCCACAACTGCTCAGCAATCCGGAAAGCGGCATCCTTTCTATTTTTGGCCAGATGACAGGGCAACACAGCGGATTGATAGGTCAGCTTCAGGAATCGCCGATCGAAGTCATTAACGCGCAAGGACGGGCCGGTAGCGGGCAAATCAATCTGCAAGCAGCCACCGTGCAAAGCACTGCTTTTGAAGCTGATGCCCAGGGCAGCGTCGTCCTGGCGCCGGTGCTAACTAATTCCGCCATCAACATTCCGATTACTGTTTCCGTCAGCCAGGACATCGCCAAACAGCTCAATCTTGCCTCAGGCAACAATTCGGCAGGCGCGACCTACGCCCCGTTGCCACAGTTTTTGACGATGACTGGCACCATCGGCGATCCAAAGACGCAAATTAAAAAAACAGCGTTGGTCGGTTTGACGGTAAAATCCTTTGGCAGCGGCCTGATGAATCAGGTCACCAACCCTGCTTCACCCGTCCGGAGCTTGCTGAACAACCTTCTTCAACACGCCCGATGACCTCACAGCCGTAGCGGCGGCTCGGCAGAGTGCCGCTGCCCGGGTGGCATTGTTCTAAGCCGGCTGTTGTAGCGTCGTGCCTCTGGCCCGATGATTGAGCCGGAGGCTCAACGCTACACCAAATTCAGACACTACCGCCCGGTTTCGTCCCTTGCCAGCCGCCGGGCATTTTTCATAACGTCTTGCCACATGGATCTGGCTACTGCCTTTGCCAATTGCGCGAACAAGCACGCGACTAAAATCGCCATCGTTTGGGGCGACACGGAGATTTCCTACGCTGCGCTCCTCGCGCAGGCGCAAAAAGTTGCCGCCTGCCTGCAAACCCGATTCAGCGTGGAACCCGGCGACCGTGTGGCGCTGTGGATGAAGAATTGTCCGGAGTTTGTGTCGGCGGTGTTCGGCACTTTGATGGCCGGTGGCGTGGTCGTGCCCATCAACAACTTCCTGAAGCCGGCCGAGGTGAGCTACATCCTCAACGATTCCGGGACGAATGTGCTCATCGCCGACGCGGAACTGGGTGCGCATTTGCCGGCGTTGGCCGCCGGGCGACCGCAGTTAAAACTGCTCAAGGTGGAGGAATTTGAGTTTTTGGGCTTGCCGGAATCTTCCCCCCTCCGCGGCGGAGCCACGGCGGAAGACGGGCGTCCTGCCGGTTCGGAATCGGGCAAGCTCCAATCACCGGCTGCCGATCTGAGCGAGCAGGATCTCGCGGCGCTGCTTTACACCTCCGGCACGACCGGCCATCCGAAGGGCGCGATGCTCACGCATCGCAATTTTCTCCACAATGTGGCGAGTTGCGTGGAGGCGCTCGCTGTGCGCGGAGACGAACGCGTCGTGGTGGCGTTGCCGCAGTTTCACAGTTTCATGTTCACGGTGGGCACGTTGCTGCCGGCGCTGTGCGGTTGCGGGATTCTGCTGCTGAAGACGCTACATCCGTTCAAATCGGTGCTGGAGGAGATTGCGCGGCATCGCGGTACAATTCTCCCGGCGGTGCCGTCATTCTACCGCACGCTGCTGTCCGTGCCGGAATTCGGCAAGCTGCCACTGCGGCTGTGCGTCAGCGGCGGCGCGCCGTTGCCGGTGGAGGTGTTCAACGAGTTCACGCGCCAGTTTCCGTTTCCGTTGCGCGAGGGTTACGGCCCGACCGAAAGCAGTCCGGTGGCCACGGTCAATCCCATCGCCGGTGTCAATAAACCCGGCTCGATTGGCAAACCCATCCCGAACGTGGAGTTGAGCATCCGCGACGAGGCCGGCCGCGAACTGGCGGTCGGCGAGATCGGTGAAATATGCATTCGCGGGGGAAACGTGATGCGCGGCTATTGGAATCAGCCGGAAGAAACGGCGAAGGTCTTGCGCGCAGGGTGGCTATACACAGGCGACGTGGGCTATCGCGACCCGGAGGGCTATTATTACATTACTGACCGCAAGAAAGACATGCTGCTGGTGAACGGCATCAATGTCTATCCGCGCGAGATCGAGGAGGTGATTTACCAATTCCCCGGTGTGAAGGAAGCCGCGGTGGTCGGCGTGCCGGATCCGCGGAGAGGCGAGCAGCCAGTAGCTTTCATCGCGGTCGCGGAAGGCCGGACGCTTGACGAGAAAGCGTTGCACCAGTTCATTCGCGGCAAACTGGCGGATTACAAATTGCCGAAGCAAATCGTCCTTCTGCCCACCCTGCCGCGGAATGCGACGGGCAAAATCTTGAAAACGGAATTGCGCAAACAGGTCGCGAAAAATAAGGTTTAGGCGCGTCCTGGTCGCAAAACGCCGCCGTTGCACCGTGCCCGATTTCGGCAGGTGCGCTCCGGCAAGCCGGCTCACCAATGATCACCTCTGGTCAGACAACTCGCCGTAAATTGTGCCATATTTTCAGTTTAAGTAGTTGATTTTTAATTTGTTATGGCAAATCCCTTTCCGGGTTGCGTTGGCGGATTCGAGCCGTTATGCTGTTGGTGCTGTTCGGGCATGAAGCGCGGGCGGCAACAATTTTATGGCTGAAGGATATTGCGTCAAATGCAAGGCCAAGAAAGAAATTGCCAATGGCGTTGAAGAAACGATGAAAAACGGGCGCAAGGCCATCAAGGGCAAATGCCCGACCTGCGGCACGGTCATGTTCAAGATTTTGGGCGGCAAAGCCGCTCCCAGCAGCGCAACCCAAACCACGCCGACTGCGACGGGCTAGTTATGTCCCAACAGCTCGCCTACGTCATCATCACCCCCTATTCGCTCTACAAGTCACGCACGGGCGGAATTTTAAGCCGATTGATTTCGCGTACCGGTTTGGACCTGGCCGCGGCGCGCATGTTTGCGCCCGGCCCCGAACTGGTGGAGCAATATGCCGAAACCATCGTTTCGGCCTACGACCCGCAGGACCGGAAAATCCAGGAACTGCTCAAACAGTATGTCCTGCAGAATTTTTCGCCGGACCCCAAAACCGGGCGGCGGCGGCGGATAATGACCCTTTTGTTTCAAGGCGAGGAGGCGGTGCGAAAGGTCCGGTCGGTCATCGGCAATCTCGGTCCGGATCGCCGCGTCGGCGAAACCATCCGCGACACTTACGGGGACTTTATCATGGAAGACAACGGGCAGGTCCGCTACTTCGAGCCGGCGGTGCTGGCGGCGCCCAACGTCGAGGAGGCTGAGACAAAGCTCAAATTGTGGGCCCGCTATTCCGACAGCGATGGCGGGATGTTGGAAAAAGTCATTGCCTATAAACCCGGCGAAACGGGCCAACGCACCCTCGTGCTCATCAAGCCCGACAATTTCCGCTTCGCGACCGGCCGCCCTGGCAATGTCATTGATTTCTTCTCGCGCACCGGCCTCTTTATCGTGGGCATCAAGGTCCACCGCATGAGCGTTGCGCAGGCGATGGATTTTTACGGCCCCGTCCGCGAAGTTCTTCGCACCAAGCTGAAGGACGTGGTCGGGTCCAGGACCAGGGCCGCACTGGAAAAGGAGTTCTCCGTCAAGATTGACGCCGCTGCGGAGCAACAGCTTGGAGAAGTTCTCTGCCCGACCTTCGGCGAGCATCAGTTTGAGAACATCGTCCGTTTCATGTCCGGCCATGCACCGTCGGAGCTGCCGCGCGAGCAATGGACCAGACCCGGTACGGAAAAATGCATCGCGCTGATTTACGAAGGGGTGAATGCCGTATCCAAAATCCGCGACGTGCTTGGCCCGACAGATCCGTCCAAGGCGCCGCCCGGCTCCATCCGCCGTGAGTTCGGCTCGACCATTATGGTTAATGCCGCGCACGCCAGCGATTCGCCGGAAAACGCCAAACGCGAAATGAACATCGTCAACGTGGGCGAAAATAATTTCCGCCAGATCATCGAGGAGGTTTACGGAAAGGCGTAGGCGCGCAATCTGTCCAGCAGGCGCGCGTCAGCCGCCGGAAAGGCATATTCGTCCAATTCCGATTTGCCCACCCATTTGAGCGCCGCGCAACCGAGCGGCCGGGGTTCGCCCCGCACCAGCCGGCAAATAAAGAATTTGAGATGGACCATTTTCTCCGGGTAAGCGTATGTGACCTCCTCGAAAAGCTCGCCCGGGGAGCATTCCACGCCGAGCTCCTCGAGCAATTCGCGAACCAGGCATCGCTCGAAGGTTTCGCCCGGTTCGCGTTTGCCGCCGGGAAATTCCCAAAGTCCGCCGAGGTGCGAATCGGCGTGTCGCCGGGTGATGAGCACTCTGCCGTTCCGAAAAATCAAGGCCGCCGAAACCTCAATGGATTTACGGTTGATGATTGATGATTGATGATTTAAATCAGAGCCTTCGTCCGGTGATTTCCCAATCATAAATCACAAATCGTAAATCATAAATTTACCTGCCCACGCTTTTGTAAATCCAGCCGAGCCGCTCCATTTCCACGCGGTCGAACAGGTTGCGGCCGTCGAACAGGATGGGATGGCTGAGTGACTTGCGGGCGCGTTCGAGGTCGAGCTGTTTGAACTCGTCCCATTCCGTGGCCACCACCAGCGCGTCGCAACCCTCCGCCACGGCATTCATATCATCCACATACGTTGCGTTCGGCAGCACCGCCCGGGCTTTTTCCATCGCCCTGGGATCGTGGACCCGCAGCACCGCGCCATCTTTTTGCAGTCGCTGACAGAGCTCAATCGCCGGTGACATCCGCACATCGTCCGTATTTTGTTTGAAGGCGAGGCCGAGCACGCCGATTTTTTTGTCTTTGAGCACCCAAAGCGTGTCGGTGATTTTTTTGATAAACCGCTCCATCTGCTCGGCATTGATACGCTGGACTTCCCTGAGCAACCGGAAATCGTATCCGATTTGCTCGGCAATTTTAATGAAGGCGCTCAAGTCCTTCGGAAAACAACTGCCGCCGAAGCCGATGCCGGCGTTGAGAAAGCGGCGGCCGATGCGTTCGTCCATGCCCATGCCGGCGGCGACCTCCTGCACATTCGCGCCGGCCGCTTCGCAGAGCGAGGCGACGGCGTTGATGTAGGAAATTTTCAACGCCAGAAACGAATTGGAGGCGTGCTTGATCAGCTCCGCGGAGTTGATGTCGGTGATGATGATGGGCGCGCTGAACGGCGTGTAAATTTCTTTCATGGCCGCCACGGGGCGTTGCGAACGGACGCCGATGACAATCCGGTCCGGTTTCATCAGGTCGCCGACGGCGAACCCTTCGCGCAGGAATTCGGGGTTGCTCACCACATCAAAGTCCACCTTCGACTGGCAATAGCGTTTGATGGTTTCGGCAACTTTTTCACCGGTTTTCACCGGCACAGTGCTTTTGTCCACAACGATTTTGTAGGTCGTCATGGCGGCGGCAATTTCGCGCGCGACTTTTTCGACGAAACTTGAGTCCACCGAGCCGTCCGGCAGTGGCGGCGTTGGCACGGCGATGAAAATCACTTCTGATTTGTCAACGCCGGCGGCGACGCTGGTCGTAAATGAAAGCCGGCCGGCGGCTGTGTTTTTTTTCACAAGCTCTTCGAGTCCCGGCTCGTAAATGGGGATGCCGCCGGACTGGAGCAGCGTGACCTTGGCCGCGTCATTGTCCACGCAGGTGACGTGGTGGCCGACCTCGGCGAAACAAGCTCCCGTGACCAGGCCCACGTAGCCGGTGCCGACGATGGAAAGCTTCATACTCAGGGATTGCCGGCGGATGACGTGGCGGATGCCAACTTCGTTCTTAATTCCACCGCGCGCATCCCGGCTTCCGATGCGGCTGTGCTGCCGGGACTGGACCGGGCGATACTCTCATAAACATCGAGCGCGTCGGTGAATTTTCCTTGCCGTTCGTCAATCCGGGCCAGCGCAAATTTTGCCATGTTCACCGCCACGACATCTGAAAAACCGTTGAGGACCCGCTGATAAGCGCCGACGGCCAAATCCAATTTGCCTCCGGCTTCGAGACTGGCCGCCACGCCCAAGGCCGCCGACGCGGAAAAATCGCCGTCCGGATGGGCATCGAGAAATTTCTGGAACTGTGCCTGCGCGTCGGCATATCGGCCTGCGGCGAACAAGGTCGCCGCGCCCTGCAACCACGCGCGGCGCCCGCCGAGCGTGTCGGGATATTCGTCGGCGATTTTCAAATAAGCGTCGGCCAACTGGCCGGCGCCCGCGCTGGCCGGGTTGGAAAGAGACAATTGCGTCAAAGCCCGTCCCGCGGTGACTTCTTTTTGTTCCCGTTGCCAGGCAAAAAATGAATAGAGGAAGATGGTGACAATGATAATTCCGGTACCAATGATAACCCGGGTTTTGTTGGCTTCAATCCAGGGCCACAACTTGAAAAGAAAGGCGGTGGATGCGTCTTGCGGTTGCATAATGGGTGTGCAATCTTTCGCGCGAAATCCAAAAACGCAAGCACGAAATCTTTTGGGCGGGGCGGAAAATTGGCTTGAGTGCCGGGCGCAAGCGGGTTTCACTGGAGGCGGTGGAGAGATGGCCGAGCGGCTGAAGGCGGCGGTTTGCTAAACCGTTATACGGTCAAAAGCCGTATCGGGGGTTCGAATCCCCCTCTCTCCGCCAGTTTTTCAAGGGAATTCTCACGGTGACTCACAAAGAGACTCACAAATTTCAGTCCCCACCAGTTCCGAATTGTCCCAAGTAGTCACCGCTTGGGAAAAACTTCCGACTCCGCTCAAGGCCGCCATCCTCGCCATCGTCAAATCGGCGGAATAATTTTCACCATGAACTTTAACCCGACATGGAACGCGAATGCGCCCAAATCGAATTTAACGCGCTTGCAG
>Ga0335077_10007987_pt1 | contig 13120 bp, 10 predicted proteins | sample Lox_Sample_31_FD_207151 | JGI IMG/M metagenome (GOLD analysis project Ga0335077, IMG submission 207151) | Soil microbial communities from Loxahatchee National Wildlife Refuge, Florida, United States - Lox_Sample_3.1 | ecosystem: Environmental > Terrestrial > Soil > Wetlands | place: USA... | reverse complement strand
ACCTGCAGAATCTCATGCGGAAGCTGGGTGTCCACTCGGCGCTGGAGGCAGTGGCCCTCACCCGGGACCGCACGGCCTGGCCTCCCCCGGACGTCGATTTGATCGGCTCTGAAAACCCTCTTCCTGACCGGTAAAAGTACGTCGGACGGGGGATGGGGCCATCCCCGTCCGACGTTACGATTGCCAGGTCCTGGCCAGAGGCCTCATGATGCGAATGGAGTGACCCCGGCCGTGGCGAAATCCTTGCCGCTACGATGGACCTGTCCTCTGACATCTAAGGCAACGGGTCCGGCTCCGCAGGAAGGAATTCCAGCACCATGCCCGCCGCCCGCCCATCGGCAGCATCACAGGTTTTCTCGTGAATTCCGCGCAGGTACCGGCGCGGGAGGCGCCGAACGGCCGTAGCGCCGTCATCGTCCCTGGCTATCCGGGCCAGCCGAGCGGCGCGGAACTCGCGCGGCAGGCCGCTCTCGGCGCCCGGCCGCGGAAGGACTACGTGGAGGTGGCCCGCGCGCTGGATGCGGACATAATTGACCCCTCCTACATGGCCGAGCAGGCCTCGCCCGTCGGACGGGTGCTGGCACATCGGGTGAGTATTCTGGCAGGCGAGCTGTACGAGGCGTACGTTGCGCGCAATCGTTTCGAGCACATCTGCGCATGGGCGGATCGCGCCGGCCTGCCGCTTGCGCTGATGTACAAGCTCACCCGAGCGCGCTCCGATCTCGCCATGGTGTCCGTGTATCTTTCCAGCGGCAAGAAAGCGTTTCTCCTGCGGCGCCTTGGCGCACAGAGCCATCTCAGCGCCATTGTGAATTTCTCGAGCGTGCAGATGGAGATCGCCGCGCAGCGGCTGAATGTTCCGCCCGGCAAGCTGCACCACGTCGTGCATCCCGTCGACGAACGCTTCTGGCGCCCGGTCAGCGCTCCGCTCGAGGATCGAATCTGCTCCGTGGGCTGGGAGGCCCGTGACTACGGGACACTGGTCAAGGCTGTGGCGGGACTGCAGGTGCGTGTGGAGATCGCCATTGGTACTCAGGGATTTTCATCATCTGCGATGGAGACGGACGGGGAGGGCCATTCGCAACCCGGTCGCTTCGGGTCGATTGCTGGCAAGTTCACTCAGCCGCTGTACCAGCGGTGGCGAGCCCGGGTTCTGCGGGAGGGCGTCCCGGGGAACATTAGCATTGACAACCAGCTCAGCCAGCTGGCCCTGCGCGACCTCTACGCGCGATCCCGTTTCGTGATCGTCCCGTTGCACGAAGCGAACTTCGACGCCGGAGTCACGACCCTTTGCGAGGCCATGGCCATGGGGAAGGCAGTGATCGTGACCCGGACCCGGGGGCAGGTCGACGTGGTGCGCGAGGGGGTGACCGGACTGTACGTACCGCCTAGCGACCCCAGAGCCCTGCGGCAGGCCATCGAACACATGCTGGGACACCCGGAGGAGGCGGCGCGGATGGGACGCGTCGGCCGGGAACTGGCCGAGGCGAGGCATGCGCTGGACCGGTACGTCGAGCGCGTGGCGTGGATCGTGCGGAGCAGCGGGGGATCGTGTTCTCAGGCTGGCCTTCTCGCCAGGCAGAGCTCCTCCATCACCCCGATGTAGGTTACGGCCTGATGGTCCCAGGCCAGCTCTGCCCTCACCCTGGCCGAGCCGGCCTGGCCAAGCAGCCGTCGGCGCCCGGGATCGGAAAGGAGAGCATGGATCAGCTGGGCATGACCCTCGATGTCCCCAGGCGCCGCAAAGACCGCGGCCCCCTCGGATATAGCCCTGGTCTCGGGCAGGTCGAATGCGACGAACGGGAGGCCGAACGCCATATACTCCATCGCCTTGACCGGCGATACCTCCGATTGAAGGCTAGCGTCGATTCCCAGATCCGCGGTGGCCAGGTACTGAAAGACCTGGTCCAGCGAAAGGAGACCAGGAAAGTACACCCAGTCGTCAATCCCCAGTTCAGCGGTCAGGGATTTCGCCTGCGCGAGGCATTCCCCATCCCCGATGACGACGAATTGGCAGTCCGATCGGCCTAGCCGGCAGACCACGTGGAACACGGACCTGATCAGGAGATCCACTCTATCCTGGCGGCCGATCTCGCCGACCCAGCAGCAGAGGTATCGACGGCCACGCTTAAGCGCATTGTCGCCAGTTGATACCGCCACCTGGGATAGCACCGGGCCGTTTCTGACAACGGAAACCCGGCCCAGTGGAAGTCCCGAGGCAGCCAGCGCCCGCCGACGCAGGTACTCGTTCACGCACAGAATGCGATCCGCGCTGCGCTGGCTGAGCGTCTCCAGCATGTGAAGGGCCCGCAGCAGGCCGCGGCTGATGTGCCCGTACCGGGCTTCATAGAGTTCCGCCAGCAGGTCGCGCTGGTCCACCACCACCCGGACACCCGCCAAGCGGAAAAGCCAGGCGAGCAGGAAGTACACATCGGGAGGCTGGCAGAACTGCACGACGTCGATTCGCTCACTTGCCAGGACCCGCGCCGAAAGAGACGCCGCCATCAGGAAGGAGTACCCATATTCTGCCAGATAGCCAGGCAGGCTGGAGGGCTCACGGGGAGGGCGGTATTCGTGCAGGCGCACCGCGGGCGTCGCCCGGTAGACGCCGTTGCCGGGATGCTTCTGGGTGATAGCCTGCACCATATATCCGCTACCGACCAGGCTGTCAATTTGCTTGCGCACCCGATTGTCCAGGCTTACCGGCCTGTTCTCCACGATGATCAGGACCCGGCCAGCATAATTCTGACAAGACATCTGACTCTGGCTATGAGCCCGGTTCTCGGGGTGCGCCTTATTCTGGCGATAGGCCCGATTCTGGGCATAAGACGTTCGCAACACGGCCCAATCATACGCCGCACCGTCACTCCGGCTACCCTCAAATGGCGTAGGACGACTCCTGTCAATGATAGTTCGGGAGGACAGTTGCAAGCTGCTACGTTGACCTCCGGGCCGGGAACGAACCGGCTCACAGAGAGATGTAATTCTGGTGGACCGGCCGGAGGAATGCCGTGTCAGTTGCAAGCCAGCGGAAACAGCTGACGCGCCAGGAGAAAAACCGGCGGGTGGTTGAGTTGGAAGCCTCCGATCCGCGCTGGGATGCCTTCGTCCTGGCAGCGCCGGGGGCAACCGTATTTCATCATTCCGGATGGCTCGCCGCCCTGGAGCGTGAGAACGGGCAGCAGCCATTGAAGCTCGCTTGCCAGGAATCGGACGGCAGCCTGAGCGGTATCCTTCCGCTCATGCCCACCAGCGGGATGCCGTTCGGGATCGGCGGTCTCAGTGCTGGGCCGCGACTGAGTTCGCTGCCGCGGACCCCGTTCGCCGGCCCGCTGGGAGCGAACGAGGCCGTGCTGCGGGCGCTGCTCGAAGGGGCCGTGGGCCGCGCCCGGGCAGCCGGCCTCCGCCTTCAGGTAAAGGAGGCTGCCAGCAGGCTCGACGGCCTGGTGCCTGGTCTTCGCGCCGGCTCGTGGCGTCTCAGCTACGTCAAACCCCTGCCCGATGATCCCAGCCAGCTCAGGTTCGGGGGACCACAGAACCACCGCCGCATCGGCTGGGCGGTGCGCAAGGCTCAGCGGGAAGGGCTGAGCGTGCGAGATGCCGCCAGCGAGGCCGACCTCCGCGACTGGTATCTGCTCTACCTCGATGTGAACCGCTGGCGCGGGTTGCCTTCCCGTCCCTATCGCTTGTTCCAGGCCGCATGGGACCACCTCTGGTCGGTGGGGTTCCTGCGTCTGCTGCTGGTGCACCGCAGGCAGTACGGGCGAGATCTCCTGGTGGCGGGCTCGATGCTGCTGATGCTGGGTGACACTGTGTATTACGCGTTCAACGGCAGGGTGCGCGAAGCCCTGCCATTGCGCCCCAATGACCTGCTGCAGTGGCACGCCCTGCGAGACGCGACGGCTGCCGGGTACCGGTGGTACGACTTCGGCGAGGTGGAGCAGGGCAACGAGGGCCTGGCACGGTTCAAGGCCAAGTGGGGCACTCAGACGCGGACGCTGGTGCGTTATCACGCGCCGCCCCTCCCCGGCGACACCGGGTACCGGGATCTGCGGACCAGCGTCTGGCCGCGCCGCGTCGCGGTGGCTGCGTGGCACCGGGTGCCGCTCTCCCTCACCGCATTCGCCGGGGATCGGCTCTACCGGTTCCTGTGACGAGCCAGACCGCTGATCCGACACGCGGCCGCCGCCGGCGCGGGGGCCGCTTGCTGCCGCGCCGCAATGCCATGCTGGGCGGTACCACCACGGCGCGTGATGTGGCCACCGCTCTCTGGTATCTCATGTCGCCCGGCGCCATAGTCGCCGGGCCAGCGGTAGAGAGCTATGAGCACTCGTTCGCGGCCAAGGTCGGGGTGCGGCACGCGATCAGTTTCGCCGCGGGCCGGGTGGGCCTTTACGGCATCCTTCGCTGCCTGGATATCGGTCCGGGGGATGAGGTGCTCGTACCGGTGCCGACTCATGTTGTGGTGGCCAATGCCGTCCGGTATACCGGAGCCCGGCCCGTGTACGTGGATTGCGACCTTTCCAATTACTGCATCGACCTGGAGCAGGCCGAAGAACGCCTTACGTCACGAACCCGCGCGCTGCTAGTCCAGCACACCTTCGGCATTCCCGTCGATATGGAAAAGGCCAGGGCGCTGGCTGATGGTTATGGGGTGCATCTGATCGAGGACTGCGTTCACGCACTGGGCTCGACGTTCAGCGGAAGACAAGTCGGCACGTTCGGCCGGGCCGCGGTCTTCAGCACGGAGGAAACCAAGACGGTCTCGACCACGATGGGCGGCATGGTGGCGACCGATGACGATCAGTTGGCCAGCCAGCTCTATGCGTTCCAGCGACAGTGCCGACCGCCAGCCGCTTATGAAGCCGCCCGCTATCTGCTCAAGCTCGTCATCTATCACGCGCTCACCGAGCCGAGCGCACATGTCCTGTCCCGCGCCGCATATGAGTTCGGCGGACGGCATTATCCTCTTCCCCGCCCGACTCAGGCAGCAGAACTCCGCGGCGAGCGCCCTGCAGGATTCATTAAGCGACTGAGCAACGGGCAGGCAGCCGTAGGGGTGACTCAGCTAGCGGCGCTCGACGCCAACCTCGGGCACCGCCACCGTATTGCCCAGCATTACCGGGGAATCCTCGCGCCGCGCGGATTCCGCCTGCCGGAGCCGCCGCTGGCAGCAAGGCCCGCATACGTTCGTTATCCGGTCTGGGTAGATGACCGGCCGACCGTTCAGCGGGCGATAGGCAGCCGCGCCGTGCTGGGAACGTGGTTCACGTCGGTGCTGGAAGAGGCGGTTGATCCCGGGAACTGCGGCTACGTGCCCGGCACCTGCCCGCGAGCCGAAGAGGCCGCCCGGCATCTCGTCAACCTGCCCACCCACCCCCGGGTCACCATGCGCGACGCTGAGGAAATCGCTGCGCGCGTCATTTCAGCAGGTCAACGGCAGGTACCTGCCGGTGCCGCGACGCGTCCTCAGGCGGCGTACCGGTACAGCGCCTCGCCCACGGCACGGCAGAGCAGCAGCGGGGCGTGGCGGATCACGGGCCTGAGGAGCCGGGCCGCCGTTCCGGGTCGACCGGGGCCCGGACCCGGCTCAGCGCCAAGTGCCGAGTAGTCGAGTGGCTGCTCGATCGCCCCCCAGGACAGCTTGAATCTGCGCAGGCCTTCCTGGTCGATATCGGTCCGGCCGAAGTCAAACCAGCGGTACCCATCCTCACAGGCCGCCCGGATGGCGTGCCAGAAGAGCAGATGGTTCGGGCGCAGCGGCCAGGCCCGCGCGTCGGACGCGCCGAACTTGTAGACCACGGTCTGGTTCCACGCCAGGAACACCGCTGCCGCGACGGGCCGGCCGGACGCCTCCACGATAAGGACCGACCCCAGTCCCGTACTAATCACGCCATCCCAAAGCAGCCGGAAGAAGCGGCGGGGCTGCACCGGCACTCCCTGCCGACGCCGGGTCAGCAGGTGGAGGTGGTAAAAGGTGCTGGCAAGGTCCGCGGGGCACTGTGCGCAGTGTACCGTCAGCCCCTCTCGTTGGGCACGCCGGATGCTGCGCTGCACCTGGGAGCGGTGGAAACCCGCATGCACGGCTGCTGGACCGTCGTCGAGAGGCAGCACGTGCCGCAGTGCGGTACGGCTCACTGCGGAGGCGCCCGCAAGCGGTGCCCGGACCTCAACCTTCCGGATGCCAGCGGCGGCGCTGGCCAGCCGAAGGGCGGAGGCCAGTCGCTCTTCCTCCGGCCCTGCCGCGGCGAGAGGCGGGCAGTAGTCCGTGTAAGGGAGCGACACCCACTTGGCGCCACGAGCGTTGCGCACCTCGACCACGGGCAGGCCAGCCTGGATCACGCCCGCGTCGTCGCTCATGGCCAGGGCGAAGGCCCGGAATCCATAGCAGTCGGCGACCAGGCGGGTCCAGTCAGGGTGATGAAACGGCGTCGCACCCGGATGCCCCGCCACGAAATCCTCCCAGCGCGGATCGGTCAGCTCCAGGACGCTGACTGCGCCCACGCGATCGGCATATGGCCGCATGGCACCACCCTTTCCGGAGCCCTGGGACACGCGCACCCGCGCTTGACGTAGCCTGTCTCAGAAAAGTGAGGGGTTGTCCGCGCCGCATTCGTTGGTATCAATTTGATTAAGTGCGGAATCGTCGTGGATATCGCCGCCCGCCGGTGGAAGACAGGCGTCAGCGCCTAAGCTGCGCCGGAGGCTCAGGGGGCCCAGTGTTTGAGTCATCTTGTTGCCGGACCGCACATGGTTCGCCGCACCTAAGCCGGGTGTTTGCGTGCCGCAATTTAGTTATCTGGCGCCACGAGCAAAGGCGGGAAACGATGTCCGACATCAATGTGGCCGTCGTTGGCGCCGGGCCGTATGGCCTATCCGCTACGATGCACCTTCGCCGGGCGGGTGTGGACGTGCTGATGTTCGGCGATCCGATGTCGTTCTGGCGGACCATGCCTGCCGGCATGCTGCTGAGGTCGAACTGGACTGCCACGTGCATTGGCGAATGCCAGGGTCCGCTATCACTCGACTCGTACTGCGCCACAACAGGCACTTGCGTTGGCAGGCCTGTCCCGCTAGCTCGCTTCATCGAGTACGGAACCTGGGTGCAGCAGCAGGTCGCCCCGGACGTGGACCGTCGCATGGTGGAGCGCCTTGACAGCGACGACATGAGCTTCCGCCTGCTGCTCGCTGGCGGTGAGCAGCTGCGTGCCCGGCGCGTCGTCGTCGCGACCGGCATTGTGCCGTTCGCCCATCGTCCGCCGGTGGCCGACGGATTGCCGCCCGAACTCGCCTCGCACACAGGGGACCACCGTGACCTGCGCAGGTTCTCGGGAGCGCGGGTACTGGTGGTCGGGGCCGGCCAGAGCGCACTTGAATCCGCTGCGCTACTGGCCGAGTCCGGGGCCCAGGCCGAAATCGTCGCCCGCGCCGACCATCTGAACTGGCTTCATGGCGGCAAATACCATCGCATGCTGGGCCGCCTAACGCCGCTGTTCTATGCTCCCACCGACGTCGGACCATTGGGCCTGTCACGGTTGGTTGCCGTGCCGGATGCGTTCCGGCGGCTCCCGCGCCGCGTCCAGGAGCCACTCGCCTACCGGTCCGTCCGGCCCGCCGGCGCCGCGTCCCTGCACCCGCGGCTCCGGGACGTGCCAGTCACTCTGGCCAGGTTCGTCGTCTCGGTGCGGGAGACGGCCGGCGGGCTGAAGGTCACGCTCTCCGGCGGCGAGACGCGGGCGGTCGATCACCTGCTCTTCGGCACCGGCTACCGCGTTGACATCGGCCGCTATTCGTTCCTGGCGCCGTCACTGCTAGCGCGGGTCAAGCGGGCAGGCGGGTACCCGGTGCTCGGGCACGGAATGCAATCTACGGTCGCTGGCCTGCATTTTCTGGGCGCCCCGGCGGCGTGGAGCTTCGGGCCGACCATGCGCTTCGTCTCGGGAGGGTGGTACGCGGGCCGGACGCTGGCCCAGATCGAGGACAGTCCCGCGGTGGCCGGGCAACTGGCTACCGCCCGGCCCGCCGTCACCATGAGTGACATTCGATGATCAGCGCAGTGCGCCGGTCGGGCGCCTCTTGCGGACGGCCGCGGGAGCGCAGCCAGGACCCGGGCGGTATCATCCTGGGCGGAGACTATCAGGGACTGGGGATCGCGCGGAGCCTCGGACGCCACGGCATCGGTATCTGCGTCATAGACGACGAGCCATCCATCTCACGTGCGTCGCGTTTCGTGCAGTATGCCGTACGCGTCCGCGATCTCCGCACCGAGTCATCACTGCTCGAGGCGCTGGCCCTCGCGCGGGGCAGGCACGGGCTAGCCGGATGGGTCCTGTACCCGACGAGGGACGAGAACGTGGCAGCCATCGCGGCGAATCGCCACACGCTGGCGAGCGACTTCAGAGTGCCGACGCCGGGCTGGGCCTCGATCCGACACGCATTGGACAAGCGAGAGACCTACCGGCTGGCGGAGAAGCTCTCGATACCGATACCGCGGAGCTGGTTTCCGCGCGCGGAAGCCGATCTCGCTGACATCGAGATGGACGCGCCGCTGGTGCTGAAGCCCGCGATCAAGGAGAAGTTCTTCTATGCCACTCGCGTGAAGGCCTGGCGGGTCGCGACCAGGGCGGAGCTCATAGCCGGTTACCGTCGAGCCGCAGCCATCGTGGGGGACGACGGGGTCATCGTCCAGGAACTGATCCCTGGCGGAGGGGAGCGGCAGTTTGCCTACTGCGCGCTGTTTCGCGATGACCGCGCCGTGGCGAGCATGACGGTGTGTCGGCGGCGCCAGCATCCATCGGACTTCGGCCGCGCGAGTACCTTCGTCGAGACGATTGACCTACCCGTGCTCGCCGAGCCATCGCTCCGGTTCCTACGAGCTGCGGGCTATTACGGCCTCGTCGAGCTGGAATTCAAGCATGACCTGCGCGACCGCCGGTACAAGCTGCTCGACGTCAACGCGCGGACGTGGGGATACCACACCCTCGGGGAGTCGGCCGGGGTGGACTTTCCCTACCTGTTGTTCCGTGATCAGCTGGGTCAGTCCGTTGAAGCGGCCCAGGCCCGTCCCGGCGTGCGCTGGGTCCGGCTCGCCACCGATGGGCCCAACGCAATCCGCGACGTCCGCGCCGGAATGCTGCGGTCACGCGATTATGTGCGCACGCTGTTGCATGCCAATACCGAGGCGGTCTTCTCGCTCCGAGATCCGTTGCCAGGTCTGTACGAGATTGCACTTCTGCCCTATCTCGCAGTCAAGCGCGGACTATGAATGCCGCGGTCTGAGGAGGGTCACTTGTTCGAAGCATCCCACCCATTTGCTTTCTTCGACTATTTCCGCGTTCCCTATGACATACGGGTCCCCAGCCGCGATGGCCGCCCCCGGCAGCCCGCCGCCGTAGGACGGCTGCACGTCGCGGGCCATGACAATGGCGCTGCTCGCGCTCTGCTTTGGCTGCGCTCCGATCCGAACGCGGCGGACGGAATCGCTGGCTGCCAGCTGGGCCGCTATCGGCTGGGCGTCAGCACCATCGTCGGCCGGGTCGCGGGCAATGCCGTCGCGCCGGGGCTGTTGCAGCAGCTCGGGCGCGGATGGCAGCGGGCCGAGCCCATCTTCAGCGCCGACGGCCGGCCCGCCGCGGCGATCTGGCGGGACCTCGATGGCAATGTCTTCCTGCCATTTGACCCGGGCGAGGTCATGCAGCATTTCTGGTCGGAACGGTACCGGGCCGTCGGACGCTCGGCGACTTCGGCCTTCGGCCGGGCCGCCGCGCTCCGCGGCTACTACCTAGTGCGGCCGGTGCTGCCGCGCGCGTTCCAGCTGAATCTGCGCCGGGCCTTTTCCCGTGTGCAAAGCAGGTCAGCGTTCCCTGGATGGCCGGTTGAGGATACCCTCCACAACCTGTACCGGTGGCTGTTCGGGTTGGTCGCGGACTTGGCCGGCCAGCCGGTGCCGTTCGTTGAGCTGTGGCCGCACGGCAGATCCTGGGCCTTGGTCCTGACGCACGATGTGGAAACCGAGGCCGGGTACCGGGATATCGACCGGCTGCGGAATCTCGAACGCGAGCGCGGGTATAGGTCATCGTGGAACTTTGTGGCACTGCGCTACCGCGTCGGCGACCGTGTCGTCGGCGACCTTCAGGACTGCGGATTCGAGGTCGGGGTGCACGGCCTGCTGCACGATGGACGTGACCTCGGCTCGAGGCGCCTGGTGGAGAAGCGGCTTCCCGTGATGCGCAGTTATGCCTGGCGCTGGAATGCCGTCGGGTTCCGGTCGCCGGCCACGCAGCGGGCCTGGGAGCTGATGCCCCAGCTTGGCTTCGACTATGACTCGTCCTACACCGACACGGATCCGTACGAGCCACAGCCGGGTGGCTGCTGTACTTACCTGCCGTATCTCAACGAGGGCATGGTCGAGCTGCCAATAACCCTCCCGCAGGACCACACGTTGTTCGCGGTGCTACAGCACCGCGACGCGGAGGTATGGCTTCGCAAGGCACGTCATATCCGCGCACGGCACGGCCTCGTCCTTGTGCTCACGCACCCGGACTATGCGCGTGACGATCCGCGGATTACTGAGGGCTACCGGGCACTGCTCGACGAGTTCCGCGGCGACGACACCGTCTGGCACGCGCTGCCGCGGGATGTCGCTGCCTGGTGGCGCAGGCGCGCTGCGTCCAGCCTGCGGCAGGACGGCGGTGGCTGGGTCATCGAAGGGCCCGCTTCAACCGAGGGAAGAATAGGCCTTGCTACCGCCGAGGCAAGTGGTGCAGACCTTGGTACCGCGCAGCAGGCGCACAACAAAGGCCACGTGCTGTCGGGCCGGGGCAACGGCCACATCCTGATAGTTGTCGAGAATCTCCCGCTCGCTATAGACCAGCGGCTGCGCAAGCAAGTCACTGATCTGGTGAACGGCGGCTTTCGCGTATCCGTCGTGACCAGAAAGGATCCAGAGAACGCACGCTACTGCAACCTTCCCGGACTAAGGGTGCTCGATTATCCGGCGCCCGCCGAACCGACCACCATGTACGGATACGCCCGCGAGTACGGGGCGTCCTTCGCCTGGGCGGCACTGCGCTGTGCGGCCTTGCGGCTACGTGGCCGCATCGACGTGGTCCAGTTTTGCCTGCCGCCAGACATCTACTTCCCGATCGGGCGGGTGCTGGGCTGGCTGGGCGCCACGGTCGTGGCTGATTACCGGGATCTCATGCCCGAGCTCTTTGCCGCTAGGTATGACAATCCGCACCCAGCTATGCTATCCGTGCTTCGATGGCTGGAGCGCCGGACCCATCGCGTCGCCGATCACACCATCTGCACGAACGACTACGTCCGCGAGCGCCTCGTCAAGGCCGGCGCAGCGCCTGGGCAGGTGACCATTGTTGGGAACGGTCCGGTGCTAGCGCGCGTGGAGAGAACGGTCGCTGATCCCGCCTTGCGCGGGGAGCACAAGTTCCTCTGCTGCTGGATCGGCAGAATGGGGCGCCAGGACCGGGTGGATCTCCTGATCGATGGCATCGGACATGTGGTGCATGACCTGGGGCGCACGGACTGCGGTTTCGCCATTCTCGGCGACGGCGAGTGTTTCGGCGAAATCAAGTCGCGGTCGGTCAACCTCGGGCTCGAGCCCTGGATCTACTTCCCCGGATGGCTATCGGAGGAGCAGGTGTTTAGCTACCTTGCCAGCGCTGACCTCGGGCTCGATACCTCCCTGCAGGCGGATGTCTCCCCGGTCAAAATCGCGGAGTATATGGCTTTCGGCGTTCCGGTGGTTGCCTTCGACGTCGAGGAGACGAGAGTCATGAGCGGCGGCGCCGCGGCGCTTGTCCCGCCCGCCGACGTGGAGGCCTTTGCGCGGGAGCTCATCGCGCTGCTCGATGACAGCCAGCGTCGCGCTCGGCTGGGTGAGGCCGGCCGGGAGCGGGTCCGGGCCGAGCTCGCGTGGGAGCAGCAGTCGACCGTCTACCTCGAGCTGATGCAGCGGCTTTGCCAGCGGACCCGGCAAGCGCAATGAGCGGTACTGGCGGGTGCCTGGACTGCCGGCAATGCTGACCGAGAAGGACGTGGTCGCGAGGCCCGCGCCGCCCCGCCAGAGCTCGAAGCCGGCTTCGACGCCAATGAGGTGACGCAATCGGGTGCGCGGGAATCAAACTCGTTTGGTCTGCACGATGTAGGTTCCGTGAGAAGCCGGTGCCGTGCCCTCCTGGCAGACCTTCGCCGCGGCGGCTTGGCCGCGCTCGCTGCTCGCAGCGGCCAGGCCGCCCTAGCTGAGCGCCGACGGCGCCGCGGCAGCCGGCCACAGCCACTGCGAGCACGGCCACGATGGCGAGAAACGATGTCCCTCCAGGACATCCCGGGCTTCTTTGCTTGCCAGACCTCCTTCTTGCTGTGTGGTCGTTCATTCAACGGCGCGTTCCGCGAGCTGCATGGCCTCTGCCGTTACCCGGAACCGTGTCACCGGTCCGTGCCGGGCGGCCGTGCGCCAGCTTTGACGATCAATGCAGCCGGCCTCCAGCAGCGTCAGGCGGAGCATGACGGCATGGGTGACCGCCGCCACTGACCCGCCCGGATGGCGCGATCCCATGAGCCGCAGCGCCTTGACCATCCGGCTGCGGGCGTCGGCGAGCCGCTCTCCCTGCGGACACGCCGCCAGGAACGGAGAACTTCGGTACAGCTCAAATGCCTCAGGATCGTTCATTGCTGCCTCGTCCGCTGTCATCCCTTCCCATAGGCCGTAGTCGAGGTTGGTGAGCCACGACAGGATGCGGACGTCCGGAATACCTGCCGCGTCCGCGACGATCTGGGCAGTGGCGATCGTGCGCCGGAGCGGACCCGTGTACACGGCGGCCAAGCCTGCGTGGCGTAGAAGCCGCGCCGTCTCGAGTGCGTCCTGGTAGCCCTGTGCGTCGAGCGGGATGTCCCGGCGGCCTCGGTACCGGTTCTCGCCGTTGACCGTGGTCGTACCGTGCCTGATGAGGTACAGCTGGCACGCATCGGCCCGCTGCCGATGTCCGGCCACCTCAATGATCAGGTTTTCGGTCATGGTTGGGTCAGCCTTGAGTCATCTGCGCCCTGGCCAGGGCGTCCGTTCAAGTCGGCTTGCCCCGCCGGCGGGGCAGCGCCATTGATC
>Ga0335077_10007986_pt1 | contig 13121 bp, 10 predicted proteins | sample Lox_Sample_31_FD_207151 | JGI IMG/M metagenome (GOLD analysis project Ga0335077, IMG submission 207151) | Soil microbial communities from Loxahatchee National Wildlife Refuge, Florida, United States - Lox_Sample_3.1 | ecosystem: Environmental > Terrestrial > Soil > Wetlands | place: USA... | reverse complement strand
CTCGCGCGCGATGTTGGCGAGCACCTTGCTCGCGATGCGCGGATGCTCGTCGAGAAGTGCGCGGAATTCCTTCTCCTCGAGCTCCCAGCACACGACATCGTCGTCCGCCACGACCGAGGCCGAGCGCCGTCCGGTGCCGAGAAGCGCCATCTCGCCCACGACCGTGCCCATCGCAAGGCTCGCGACGCGCACGCCCTCGCGGCCCGGAAGCGCCATGCGTACGCTGACCGAGCCCTTGGTCAGAAGCCACAGCCGGTCGGCGGCGTCGCCCTCGATGCAGATCGTCTCGCCCGGAGCGAACGACCGCGCGGTGAGGCGCGAGCGCAGGAGCGCCAATTCGTCGGCGTCGAGCCCGTGCGTGAAGTCGAGCGCGGAGAGCGCCAGCTCGTCGACATGCGGCACGTTGGCAGTGCGGCGATTGAGCGCCTCCTCCTCCATCCATTCGACCGAGCTGTCGAGGTCGTGCATGATGCGCGCGCCCGCGCGCGCGTCGCCGTGCGCAAGCTCGCCGATCGAGCGCGTGAGGTCGGGCGGCACGCTGCAGAAGACGAGCCATTTTCCCCGCCGCCGCGCGTTCGCCACGATCTCGATCAGCACCTGCGCGCCCGAGATGTCGATGTCGGTGATGCCGTGCACGTCGAGCGTCACCATGTCGGTCTCGTCGAGGAGCGCCACGACCCGGTCGGCGAGATCGTCGGCGTTGCCGAAGAACAGCACACCTTGCAGCTCGAGCACGGCGCGCCGGGGCCCGCTTTCGAGCAGGGCCGCCTGCGCGTCGGCGGGGCGCATGCGCTTCGACGCGATCTCGTTGCCCCGCAAGCTGCGGCGCAGGATCGGCCGGCTCATATTGGCGATGAAGATGATGCAGGCCAAGGCCGCGCCGGCGAGCACGCCCGCGACGATCGCGCCGCTCGCTGTGATCGACATGACGACCAGTATCACAAGGATGTCGTGCCACGCATGGCGCCGCGCGACCCGGCCGCGGTTCAAAAGCGTGTCGAGGAGCAGCCTCAGGCTCCAGCGGTCGAACGACGCGATGCCGTTTGCGAGTACGGTCGCCGACAGCACCACGACCGGGATGGCGCCGAGCTGAGGCGAGAGCGTCAGCACGATCGCGAGCAGCACGAGCGCGCCCACGATGGGCGTCAGCGCCGTGCGTCCGCCGCTCTTGTACGCGTTGATGACGACATTGGGCGAGAGCTGCACCGCGAGCGACCCGGTCAACGCCGCGACGCAGTTGCCGATGCCGTTCGCCACGAGATCGCGCGTCGGGCGGAGTGGCCGGCCGGTCGTCTTCTGCGCAACGCGGAGCGTCAGGAGCGTGTCGAACGTGGCGACGATCGCGAGGCTCAATGCCGTCAGCACGAGATCGGGCAGGAGCGGCACGATCTTCCTCGGCAGGTCCGTAGGCTTGAGGCCGATGAACGGGAGCGCCGGCAGGAAGGCGTGGCCTGCGCCGGGCGCCCCCATGGTCGGGCCGAGGTCGAGGCCGGGCGCGAGCGCTTCGAGCGCGTAGTAACCAACGATGCCGGTCGCGAGCCCGAACAGCGCACCCGCCACTTTGAGCGTGAAGCGGCGTCCCAGTATCGTCGCGCCCGCCAGCGCCAGCATGAAGACGAGCATGAAGGGATGGATGATCGAGGGTCCGTTGCTGAAGCTCACATAGCGTTCGAGCTGCGGCAGGCAGAGCAGGAGCGCCACGCCGTTGAGGAACCCCGCGAGTACCGGATGGGGAGTGAACTTGACGATGCGGGCGACGCCGCCCAGGCCGAACAGGATCTGCATCGCGCCGGCGAGCAGAACGCAGAGCGCCAACGCCGCGAGCGCGACATTGGGCTCGGCCAGCGCCGGAATGCGCCACAGCGTCGCCAAAAGGCTCGCCTGGATCACGGCGGTGCTCGAGCGTGGCGAGGGAATGAGCCACGCCGTGCCCGAGGCGAGTGCCGCCGCGGGGGCGGCGAAGATGAGGCAGCAGAGTCCGGCGGCGACGCCGGCCGCGACATAGGTGGGGCCGAGCGGCGCAAACGCCAAGACGCCCGCGGCGAGGCACGACGGCACGGCCGTCGCGAGCTGGGCGACGCCGGTCAGCACCTCGCGCCCGACGAGCGTCAGTCCGCGCGGCTCTATCGCTCCGGTTGCCTCCGCCATCGGCGTCATCTTACTTGTGCACGCGACCGTTGCCAGCGAGCAAAACAGGCCGCCCTAGGGCAAGGGTCGGGTGGTTCTCAGCCTCGATTGTGACAGTCGTGCCAGCGCTTTACCGCGACGAGCGCCCAGACCGCTTCGACCAGGCCGAACGGCCACGCCCCTTGGAGAAAGCCGTAGGCCGAGCCCAATGCGCACGCGGCGGCAAAGCCCAGGATGAACCAATGGCTACGCCGCTCAAGCGCATAACAGATGAGCATCGCCGTTACTGCGAAGAGCCCGAAGAGGGTTAGACGGTCCACTTTCCGTCAGCCGATCGCCACGCCGCCTCCACCATCGGCGTATCTTACCTGCGCTCGCGACAGGCGCCAGCAAGACGGAAAGCGGTCGCAGCAACCGCCAGTTCACGGCTCTGGCCGAGACGGAGGCCTGCATCGCCAGTGCCATTCGCGGTGATGCTCCGTGACGTTGCGCGGACGTGATTTTCCATGCGCTTCCACCGGGCGCGGCGCCCGCGGTTTGTTTGTAGTTAGATTGCCGCCGCGGCGTGTTTAAGTTTCAAATATAACTGTTGTGCTGGCACCCCGCGCTGCAATAATTTGATCACAATCAAGACCGTGCCGGGCAAGGCGCGGCGAGACAGAAGCTCCGAGAAAAAGGAGCAGAACGGCAGAATGACGGGGGCGAAGGTGAGCATACATCAGACGTTTAGCTTGATCGGCCTGATCGCATTCACGGCAGCGATCGTGTTTCTCGCGATAGGATTCATCGAGAGTCGGCTCAATGCATTCGAGCAGCGTATTTCGCGATCGAACGCGGATAATGAACCTCGCCGATGACCGCTGCTGCGAAGCACGTGGTGTGCTTCGCGGAGGCGGAACCGGCTCGTCAGCATCGCGGTTAGGGCAAAAAAGCCCGAACAGCGTTACGCGATCCACCCAGTCATTTCGTCGATCGCCAAGTCCAGCGCAAAAGTAGTTTGACTCTGATCAAAGTTATGTTAAATCAAATTTCAAAGAGCGACAGTGAGAGAACATCGAAAATAGCGGGCCGACGCGGGCGCACGCGGCGGGAGAGTTGCCGTGGCGTGCCGAAGTGGCATCCGTACTTCGCTGAAAAGACCGAATTGCCGCCCTGGGGGGACACTGTGAGAGCCTTCGACACGCGGAAAGCCGCGAAGCCGAGACGTTCCGTGCGGACGATCTTGGCATTGGCCTTTATGATTGCCCTGGCCAGCGTGATCGGCGTTCTCGCGACGAGGCTCGGAGGACGCGGCACTACGGCGTGCCGACGGGTGGACCCTGGCGAGATTGCGCACGTCCTGAACTGCCCTTAGTGCCGCGTTTGCGGTTCTGGACGAGGCGCCGGCCGCCATCGCGCGCTTCGTGCTCGCGCGGCAGGGCGGCTTCAGAACCCCTTGAGCATCGCCGCGCCGTGCTGCACGACGGGCGTTCCCTCGAAGCAGTGGCCGACGCATTTGCGCCATTCGCCGAAGTCGGCCGAGCCGCGGAAATCGACCGTGTGATTCTCGAGCGTCTCCCACATGACGAGCAGATGGTAGCGGCGCGGCGTCTCGACCGAACGCTGGAGCTCGAGCCCCTTGCAGCCCCTGGCGCGCTTGAAGAACGGCACCGCCTTCTGCACCCCCGCCTCGAACTCGGCCTCGAGCCCGGGCTTCACGTCGATCTGCGCCATCTCGAGGATCATTGCCGCGCCTCGCGGATCGCGCGCCACACGCGCTCGGGCGTTGCCGGCATGTCGATGTGTCGCACGCGATAGGGTTTGAGCGCGTCGATCACCGCGTTCATCACTGACGGCAACGAGCCGGCGCAGCCCGCCTCGCCGCAGCCTTTGACGCCCAGCGGATTCGTCGTGCACGGCACCGGATGGCTGCCGAACTCGAAGCTCGGCGCGTCCTCCGCGCGCGGCATGGCGTAGTCCATGTAGGAGCCGCTGATGAGTTGCCCGTCGCGGTCATAGACCGTGCGCTCCATCAGCGCCTGACCGATCCCCTGCACCACGCCGCCATGCGCCTGCCCCGCCGCGAGCAGCGGATTCAGCAGGTTGCCGAAATCGTTCACCATCGCGTATTTGACGACGGAGACGATGCCGGTGTCGGGATCGATCTCGACCTCGGCGATGTGGCAGCCGTTGGGATAGGCCGAGGGCGGCGTGTCCATCACCAGCGCGGCGTCGAGTGTCTGCGGCAATTCGGCCGGCAGCTTCGTCCCCTGCTTCACCCGTTGCGCCACTTCCATGATGCCGATCGAGCGATCGGTGCCGACGATGCGGAACTTTCCTTCCGAAAACTCGATGTCGGCGACCGCGGCTTCCAGGAAGTGTGCGGCGATCTGTTTGCCTTGCTCGATCACCTTGTCGCACGCGGTGAGGAGCGCGGTGCCGCCCATCATCGCCGTGCGCGAGCCGCCGGTGCCGCCGCCGAACAGAAGCTGGTCGCTGTCGCCTTGCAGCAGCTTCAGCCGCTCGAACGGGATGCCGAGCCGGTTCACGACAATCTGCGCGAAGGGCGAGGCGTGGCCTTGCCCGTAATCAAGCGTGCCGCTCACCATGGTGACGCTGCCGTCACTCTCGAACCGGATGCCGCCCATCTCCTTGCCGCCGGGCGCCGTCACTTCGAGATAGGAGCCGATGCCGAGCCCGCGCAAACGCCCGCGCGCCTCGCTCGTGCGCTTCCTCGCCGCATAGCCGCCGAGATCGGCCAACGCGAGCGCGTCGTTGAGCACGGCGGCGAAATCGCCGCTGTCATAGGCCGAGCCCGACGGCGCCTTGTAGGGAATGGCTTCGGGCGGGATGAAGTTGCGTCGGCGCAATTCGAGCCGATCGATCCCCATCTCGTCGGCGGCCGCGTCCATCAGCCGCTCCATGTAGTAGTTGCCCTCGGGGCGCCCGGCGCCGCGATAGGGGCCGACCGGCTGCGTGTTGGTGTAGACGCCCTTCGACGTCACCTCGACGAGCGGCGTGCGATAGACGCCGATGACGTTCTTGACCGCGTTGACGGAGTAGGGGAGCGGCGCGATCGGATATGCCCCGGCATTGCCGAAGCCGTTGAGCCGCAGCGCGAGGATGTGGCCCTCTTTGTCGAGCGCCAGCTCCGCTTCCATCTCGTGATCGCGCCCGTGATTGTCGGAAAGGAAGCTGCCGGTGCGCTCGTCGGTCCATTTGACGGGCCGGCCGAGCAGCTTCGCCGCGTAGAGCACGCACGGATATTCCGGAAACACCTGCGACTTCATGCCAAAGCTGCCGCCGACATTGTGCGTCAGCACATGCACCTTGTCTGGGGGGACGCCGAGCACCGGCGCGAGATTGCCGCGCAAGCCCCACACGCCCTGGCAGCCCAAGGTCAGCGTGTAGCGCCCGCCGTTCGCATCGAAGCTGCCGACCGCGGCGCGCGGTTCGATCGCGTTGACGACGATGCGGCTGTTCACGGGTTTCAGTTTCGTGACATGCGCCGCTTTGGCGAAGGCCTCGGAGACCTTCGCGGCGTCGCCGTAATGGAAGTCCAAGAGGATGTTGCCCGGCGCCTCGTCGTGGAGCTGCGGCGCGCCGGGCTTGGCGCCGTCCGATGCCGTCGTCACCGCCGGCAGCGCGTCGATGTCGCAGATGACGGCCTCGGCCGCGTCCTTCGCCTGCGCCACTGTCTCGGCGACCGCGAACGCCACCGGCTCGCCGATATAGCGCACGCGCGTCTTGGCCAGCGCCGGACGGCCGGCGTGCTTCCACGGCGTGCCGTCGCGGTTCTGCGCCGCGAACGGGCTCTTCAAGGGCTGGATACCGGCCGCCTCGAGATCGGCCGGACCATAGACGCCGAGCACGCCCGGCAACTTGCGCGCATCGTCGAGCGCGAGGCGGCGGATCGTGCCGTGCGCGACGGGCGAGCGCACCATCACCGCATAAGCCTGCCCCGGCAGGTTCACGTCGTCCGTGTAGCGCCCCTCGCCGCGCAGCAAGGTCGGATCTTCCTTGCGCGTCACCGGCTGGCCTACGCCGAACTTCACCAGCGCCGGATCGATCGCGTCGTTGAGCGTGTCCATGTGCCTCGTCCCCGCTTCTTCGCAAGGGCACCATAACGGACCGAATGCGCACGCGACAACGCCCTAGGACCGCAGGGCCGCCCTGCCGGAACAGCGCTCCGCCCGGTCCGTTAGCCGGGGAACAGCATGGAGGGGCTCATGCCGAAAGCGAAGAAACCGCCGACCAAGGCAACCCCGCAGCGCAACGAGGGCGAGGGGAACCGCACCGCGGCGCGCCGCTATGACAAGGCGCAGCAGGAATTCGTGAAGCGCGGCAAGGTCGAGGAGAAGGCGCGCGAGTCCGAGCGCGCCGTCGAGCGCGACGAGCGCAAGGAATTGGAGCGCGCCGAGCAGGAAGGCCGCCGCCACATCGCCGAGGAAGATCCTGAGGTGGAGCGGTAGCGGGTTATCCGCGCGACTTTTTTTCTTTGTCATGCCCGGCCTTGTGCCGGGCATCCACGTGTTCGGCTTTACGGAAGAGAACCCGTGGATGGCCGGGACAAGCCCGGCCATGACGGATCACTTCTGCTGCTCGTCCGCGTTCTTCACCGCTGCAGCGCGCGCATGGCGCGGTCGAGGCCTTCGAGCGTCAGCGCGAACATGCGGCCTTCCATGAGCTTCGACATCATGGCGATCGACGGCGTGCCGGCCCAATAGCGCTCCGGCACGGGGTTGAGCCACGCGGCCTTCGGATAGGTCAGGGTGAGGCGTCGCATCCAGGTCGCGCCGGCCTCGGCATTCATGTGTTCGACGCTGCCGCCCGGCTCGGCGATCTCGTAAGGCGCCATGGTCGCGTCGCCGACAAGGATCAGCTTCCAACCCTGGTCAAGGCGGTGCAGCACCTCCATCGTCGGCGTCTTCTCGGCGTGGCGGCGGCGCGCGTCCTTCCACAAATGCTCGTAGGGGCAGTTGTGGAAATAATAATGTTCGAGGTGCTTGAACTCCGTACGCGCGGCGGAGAACAGCTCGGCGCAGGCCTTGACGTGCCCGTCCATCGAGCCGCCGATGTCGAGGAGCAGCAGAACCTTCACGGCGTTGTGCCGCTCCGGCACGAGGCGGAGATCGAGCCAGCCGGCATTCTTCGCGGTCGAGCGGATCGTATCGTCGAGATCGAGCAATTCGGCCGCGCCCTCGCGCGCGAACTGGCGCAAGCGCCGCAAAGCGAGCTTGAGGTTACGCGTGCCCAGTTCGACGTCACCGTCGAGATTCTTGAACTCGCGCTTGTCCCACACTTTGACCGCGCGCCCCTCGCGCCCTTCCTCCTGGCCGATGCGCACGCCTTCGGGGTTCGTGCCCTTGGCCCCGAACGGCGATTTGCCGAGCGTGCCGATCCACTTGTTGCCGCCCTCGTGCCGGCCCTTCTGTTCCTCGAGGCGCTGACGCAAGGTTTCGAGCAGTTTCTCGAGCCCGCCCATCGCCTCGATCTCGCGCCGCTCCTCCTCGGTGAAGAGCCGCTCGGCAAGCTGCGTCAGCCAGTCGTCGGGCACGAGCGCGGCCTCGGCCACGCTCTCAAGCCCCTGGAAATATTGCGCGAAGACGCGGTCGAACTTGTCGATGTTGCGCTCGTCTTTCACCAGCGCCGCGCGCGCGAGGAAATAGAAATCGTCGACGCTGTGGCCCGCTACATGCTTGCCCATCGCCTCCATCAACGTCAGGTACTCGCGCAGCGACACCGGCACGCGCGCGCGCTTCAATTCGAGGAAGAAGCCCGCGAACATCAGGTCTGACCGCGCTCGCGGCGATGGATGAAGGCGAGCCGCTCGAAAAGCTGCACGTCTTGTTCGTTCTTCAAGAGCGCGCCGTGAAGCGGCGGGATGAGTTTTTGGGGGTCGCGCGTGCGCAGCACTTCAGGAGAAATATCTTCGACCAGCAGCAGCTTGATCCAGTCGATGAGCTCCGAGGTCGAGGGCTTCTTCTTCAGGCCCGGCACGTCGCGAATTTCGTAGAAGACGTCGAGCGCCTCTTTGAGCAATGCCTGCTTCAGGCGCGGGTGATGCACCTCGACGATCTTCGTCATGGTGTCGCGGTCGGGAAAGCGGATGTAGTGGAAGAAGCAGCGGCGGAGGAACGCATCCGGCAGCTCCTTCTCGTTGTTCGACGTGATGAGCACCACCGGACGCTGCTTCGCCACCACAGTCTCGCGTGTCTCGTAGACGTAGAATTCCATGCGGTCGAGCTCGAGCAGCAGGTCGTTCGGGAATTCGATGTCGGCCTTGTCGATCTCGTCGATCAAAAGCACCGGGCGCTCGTCGGCGGCGAAGGCTTCCCACAATTTGCCGCGGGCGATGTAGTTGCGGATATCGTGGACGCGTGCCTCGCCCAATTGCCCGTCGCGGAGCCGCGCCACCGCGTCGTACTCGTAAAGGCCCTGCTGCGCCTTCGTCGTCGACTTGATGTGCCAGGTGATCAACTCCCTGCCGATCCCCTTGGCCACCTCGTGGGCGAGGATTGTCTTGCCGGTGCCCGGCTCGCCCTTGACCAGCAAGGGCCGTTCGAGCGCGATCGCGGCGTTGACGGCGACGCGCAGATCCTGCGTCGCGATATAGGTGTCAGTGCCCTCAAAGCGCGCCATGTTCTCTCCTCGGCCCGAAGTGCCGAGGGATAGCGGAAACGGCGCCCTCGCGATAGGCTCGGCCGGCGGATCGCATGCGGGAGAGCGCGATGGACGAAGGCTTCAAATGGCGCGTCGGCGACGTGGAGATCAGCAGCATCCCCGAATTCACCGTGGCGATGTTTGCTCCTTCGTTCATCTATCCCGACCTGGCGCCGGAACGTCTCGAGCAACACAGATCGTGGCTCGAACCCAAGCACCTCGATCCCGCGACCCAGAAGCTTGTGATTGCGATCCAGGCTTATGTCGTAAAGACGAAGCGCCGCACCATTCTCGTCGATGCGTGCAGCGGCAACGACAAGGAGCGGCCCTCGCGCCCACTCTTCCATCGCCAGAAGCGGCCCTGGCTCCAGCGCTTGGCCGATGCGGGCTTCCGGCCCGAGGACATCGACTTCGTGCTGTGCACGCATCTTCACATCGATCATGTCGGCTGGAACACGCGGCTTCTGAATGGGCGCTGGGTCCCGACGTTTCCCAAGGCGCGCTATCTCATCACCAAGGCCGAGTGGGAGCACTGGCAGGACGAGGAGAAACGCAAGGCCTATTCGACCGACGAGCACATCGAGGACAGCGTGCTGCCGATCACCGCCGCGGGCCAGTGCGACTTCGTGGCGATGGACTATGCCTTCGACGACGAGGCATGGCTCGATCCGACGCCCGGCCATACGCCGGGTCATGTCGCGCTGCGCGTGCGCTCCAAGGGGCAGGAGGCGGCGCTCTCGGGCGACCTCATGCACACGGCGCTGCAATGCGCCGAGCCGCAGATCAGCAGCTGCTTCTGCGTCGACCGCGCGCTCTCGGCGAAATCGCGGCGCAGCTTCCTCGAGCGCTGCGCCGAGGGCCACGCGCTCGTGCTGCCGGCGCATTTCCCTTATCCCTCGGGCGGCCACGTCGCGCCCGCGGGCGCGGGCTTCCGCTTCACGTTTGCGGGCTGAAGGCGGCTACGCGGCCTTCGTCACGCGAAGCCGGACGGCGAGCCCGGCTCGCGGTGCCAGCGCAACGAGAGCGTCGAGACTGAATTTGCCGATGCGGCCGCGCAGCAGATCATTGAGGCGAGGTTGGGTAATCCCGAGTCGCTTTGCCGCTTCAGTCTGAGAAATACGCCAAGCCCTAATTGCGGCAGAAATCTCGATCATGAGGCAAGATCGAAGCTTCATGTTTTCCGCATCGATCGGATTCGATTCCAACGCGTTCCAGACGCTCGGGTAGGCTCGTGCCTTCATCATCGACGCTCCATCAGTTGTCGAAGCCGGAAGGCTGCCAGTTCGATGTCTCGCTTCGAAGTCTTCTGCGTTTTCTTCTGAAAGGCATGAAGTACGTACACGATATCCTCCAAGCGAGCGACATAGATGACACGGAATGCACCTGTTGCGTCGCGCACGCGTATTTCCCTTGCGCCTCGACCGATGACGGTCAGCGGCTTCCAGTCGTTGGGCTCGAGCCCGCGTTGAACGCGGTCCAATTGATATCCGACCTCTCGCCGCGCCGTGACCGGGAAACCGCGAATGTCGGCCAAGGAACTGCCCAAAAATGCGGTCAGCTTCATTTATATCAATAATGATATACCGGACGACGCGCCCGTCGGCAAGGCGCACGCTCGACGTTCGTGTCACCGATAGCGCCAGAGCCCGTTGTGGGCGACGCGGGCGTCGTCTTGCGTCGCGAGATACTGGTAGCTCTGCGACGTGTCGGCGAGGGCGAGTCCTTCGGCGACGAGAAGCCGCCCCAGATCGACGCCCATGCTGTCGTGGCAGACATAGGCGGGCTCGCCTTCCTGGCCCGGGGGCAGGACGCAGGTAACGGCGGAATTGCCGGCGAGCCGCCGCGCGAGCGCCGCGCGCGCCGCTTCGCCGCAGGCCGCGTGTTCGTCGCCGCAGCGGTCGCGCGCATCGGGCGCGCGCACGCCGAAGAGATGGACCGCGCGTCCGTCGACCGCGAGATTGGCGCCGCCGGCGGCCCTGGCTGCGCCGCCGATCGGCACGGCCGCCGGTGCGCTGGCGCGGGCGGCGGCGGGAATGGTGCGCGGCGGTGCGGGCGCGCGTGGCGGCGGCGGCGACAGCGCCGCCGTGCGCGCGACCGGCGCGGCTTCGTGCACGGCCGGGGCTGGTGCCGTCCGGGCTGGCGCAGGTGCGGGCGCCGCGAACGTGACCGCGGGCGCAGCTTCGGTTCCGGCGTCGGCCGGCACGGCATGGACCGGCGGTTCCGCCACGGCGACGACCGGAAGATCGGCGCCAGGATCCCTGGGTGCGGGGGCCGCGGCCGCGACCGGCGGCGCGGAGGAGCCGGTGTCGGCCGGCTCGGCAGTTACTTCAACCGCGGGTGGCGTGGGCGCCGCGGCATCTTCGCGCGCCGCGCGCCACTCGGACGACAGTCCGACGGCGAAGGCCAGCGCCGCGACCGTTGCGAACAGCAAGATCGCCTTCTGCATTGGACGACGCTACCACTCGTCGCGGCTGGCCGGCCACGACCCGAAAGGGGCGGCTTTGCCGCACCCCGGCAAGACCTTAGGCGGTTGACAGATGAGGCTCTGGGCGCCACCTCGGGGGAAGAACGAACCCGGCCCGTCGCGGCCGAGATAGGGCTTGACACAAGGCGGCTCCGTCTGCGCCAACTCGGCCGCAGAACGGCCTCCACTACCGGGGTTGGTCCATGGGTGGCTTAAGTATTTGGCACTGGCTGATCGTGATCGCGGTCGTGGCCGTGCTGTTCGGCGGCAAGGGCAAGCTGTCGAGCGTGATGGGCGATTTCGCGAAGGGCATCAAGTCGTTCAAGCAAGGCATGAAGGACGAGGACGCGGACGCCGCGGCGCCGCCGCCGGCGCAGGTGGCACCGTCGGCCGTGCCGCCCACCATCACCGCGACTGCCGGCGAGCGGCCGGCACATGACCGAACCTGACGGGCGCTTCCGCTATTCCCGTGTCGTCGGCGCGTTGCCGGCGACGGTGCCGTTCGTCCCGCCCGAGCAGTTCGAGCGCCGCCTCGGCCACACGCTGAAGCTCAGGATCGGCGCCAACGAGAGCGCGTTCGGCCCCTCGCCCAAGGCGATCGCCGCGATCGCGCTCGGCTCTCCCCGCATCGCCTGGTATTGCGACCCCGAAGGCTTCGTGCTGCGCGAGGCGCTGGCGAAGCATCATGGCGTGAAGCTCGCGAATATCGGGCTCGGCACCGGCGCCGACGACATACTGGGCCTTTCGGTGCGGTCGTTCGCCGACGCCGGCGATCCGGTCGTGATGTCGCATGGCGGCTACGCCACCTTCGCCTTCCACGTCGCGGGCTTCGGCGCGCGCTTCGTCCACGCGCCCTATCGCGACTTCAAGAACGACGCGGAGGCGCTGGGCCAAGCCGCGCGCGAAAGCGACGCGCGCCTCGTCTATCTCTCCAATCCCGACAACCCGACCGGAAGCTGGCTTTCGGCCGACGAGCAGATGCGCCTGATCGCGGGCCTGCCGAAGCATTGCATCCTCGTGCTCGACGAGGCCTATAGCGATTTCGCGCCGGCGGGGTCGCTCCCCGAGCTCGATCCCGAGGACCCGCGCGTCATCCGCGTGCGCACTTTCTCGAAGGCGCACGGCATGGCCGGGATGCGCGTGGGATATGCGATCGCCCCGGCCGAGGTGATCGCGACCTTCGACAAGATCCGCCACCATTTCGGCGTCTCGCGCCTGTCGCAAGAGGCGGCGCTCGCCTCGCTTGGCGATCAGAACTTCATCCGCGACGTGGCAGCGAAGGTGGCGACGGGGCGCGCGGATTACGCCCGCATCGCCGAGCGCTTGGGCCTCAAGACGCTGCCGTCGTCCACGAACTTCGTCGCCTTCGACATGGGCTCGGGTGCCCGCGCCCGCGCGACGCTCGCACTCCTCCTTGAGGAGGAATCGTGCTTCCTGCGCATGCCGGGCGTGGCACCCTTGGACCGGCTCGTGCGCGTCACCGTCGGCACGGAGGAAGAGCGCGCGGGCTTCGCGGCCGCGCTCGCGCGGATTTTGCCCAAGCTTCCGGGCTGACCCACGCCGTGTTATGCCTCCCGCACACAAGGAGGCAGAGCATGGCCGAGACCGAACGCTTCAAGACCTTGACCGAAAGCGAAATGACGCCCGAGCAGAAGAAGCTCAGGGACGCGATCGTTTCGGGCCCCAGGAAGGCGATGCGCGGCGGCCCGTTCCAGGCCTTCATGCGCTCGCCCGAGCTTGGCGACATCGTGCAGCAGTTCGGCGCTCACATCCGTTTCAAGGGCGTCATCCCCAATGCCTTGAAGGAATTCGCCATCATGGTGACGGCGCGGCGCTGGACCGCGCAGTACGAATGGGTCGCGCACAGCCGCATGGCGCGCGAGGCGGG
>Ga0335077_10007984_pt1 | contig 13122 bp, 14 predicted proteins | sample Lox_Sample_31_FD_207151 | JGI IMG/M metagenome (GOLD analysis project Ga0335077, IMG submission 207151) | Soil microbial communities from Loxahatchee National Wildlife Refuge, Florida, United States - Lox_Sample_3.1 | ecosystem: Environmental > Terrestrial > Soil > Wetlands | place: USA... | reverse complement strand
TGGATGTCGCGACCTGGCTGCAGTTCGCTCCCACCGCGCGACGGCCGACCCGCATCCAGCCGGATCACATTTGCAAACCGCATTTAAGGAGAGTCATGCAAGGTCTAAGAGATAAGCGTGTGTTGATCACGGGCGGAGCCTCAGGCATCGGAGCGGCTACGGCGGCGAGATTTTTGGCGGAAGGGTCGCGGGTGTGCGTACTCGATCGCGACGCAGAAGCATGTGCGCGTATCAAGCGTGAGCTGACGGTGCTGCCAGTTGTTGCCGATGTGACGGACCAGGCGCAGGTCGAAACTGCCTTTGGCGAAGCGGTTCGGCTCATGGGCGGCGTCGATGTGCTGATCAACAATGCCGGCATCAGCATCCGCCACAGGTTTCTGGACATTACGCCGGCGGAGTGGGACCGTGTGATCGCTGTAAATCTCACGGGCGTCTTCTTCGTGGCGCAGGCCGCGGCCCGGCACATGTGGCAGCGAGGCAGTGGAGCGATCCTGCAGACGGCATCCACAAATGGTGTGGTAGGGCATCCTTATTACGCGGACTACAATGCCACCAAGGCGGGCGTGATTGAGCTGACGCGATCTATGGCACTGGAACTCGCGCCGAAGGTGCGCGTCTGCGCGGTGTCTCCGGGATATGTGCTCACGCCGATGCAACGAGCGGAATACACGGACGCCATGCTGGCGGAGGTTAATCGGAAGATCCCGATGGCGCGGCATGCAGAGCCGGAGGAGATCGCGGGGCTGTTTGCCTACCTGGCGTCGGACGATGCTGCCTATGCGACCGGACAGGTGTTCACACTCGACGGCGGCGAGACTGCAGGAGGCCTGGCAAGTCGGTGAGGGAGGCCCCAATGGCGCACCGCATTACAAATTCAACCCCACGTGCTTCGAGCGACTACAGGCAACACAAGGTCAACGTATGAGGCTCAAAGATAAGGTTGCACTCATCACAGGCGGGACGTCCGGCATTGGCGAGGCGACCGCGCTGCTCTTCGCCCAGGAAGGCGCAATGGTAGCGATCACGGGGCGAAACGAAGAACGTGGCGCAGGAGTGGCGCAGCGGATTGAGCGCCTGCGGGGAGAAGCCCCGACCACCCAAAACCGCTCAACAGCAGCAAGACCGCTGTTCGTGCGGGCCGATGTTAGTTTGGCGTCCGACTGCCAGCGCGCAGTGGCTGAGACCTTCCGGACTTTCGGCAGGATCGATATTCTCTTCAACAATGCCGGAGTGTTCTATCCGCAGACCGCACTGGAATGTTCCGAGAGAGAATGGGACGAGCAAATCGACGTCAATCTCAAAGGCGTGTTTTTGATGTCGAAGTTCACGTTGCCGGTTCTGATCGCGCAAAAGAAGGGAGTGATTATCAACAACGCTTCCGGATGGGGCATCGTGGGCGGCGATCACGCGGTGGCGTACTGCGCTTCCAAGGGTGGCGTGGTGCTCATGACCAAGGCAATGGCGATCGATCATGGAGCGCAGGGAATCCGGGTGAATTGCATTTGTCCGGGAGACGTGGAAACGCCGATGCTGCCGGCCGACGCCAAGATGCGCGGTTTGCGGTGGGAGGACTACATCGCCGGGTGCGCCACTCGTCCTCTCGGAAGGGTCGGCACGGCGGAGGAGATCGCCAAGGCGGTGCTTTTTCTCGCCTCGGATGATTCTTCATTCATGACGGGGGCGGCGCTGGTGGTCGATGGCGGGGGAACCGCAGACTAACGGGTCGCACTTCGTAGCAGATCCACTGCAGCGCCGGCTATGTTGGTGGTCTTGTCTTGCTCTCGCGCGCAATGAAATCCGCAATGATGCTGTCCAGCAACGTGAGCGGAACGTTGCCGTGCGTCACGACGGCGTCATCGAAGGAGCGCAGATCGAAGCGGTTCCCCAATGCCTTCCGTGTCTTCTCACGCAGGCGGTTGATTTCCGTATGACCGATCTTGTAACCACACGCCTGACCCGGCCACACGCAGTAGCGGTCGACTTCCTGCTGCACTTCGAGAGCTGTTGACCCGTTGGTGGTGGAAAACCACTGCGTCGCTTCGTCACGCGTCCAACGTTTCGCGTGGATTCCCGTGTCCACCACCAGACGGCACGCGCGAAACGCCAGCGATTGCAGGTAACCGAGCTTGCCGATTGGATCGCCTTCATAGACACCCAGCTCGTCCGCCAGCTGTTCGGCATAAAGCGCCCAGCCTTCGGAATACGCATTGAACTGTAGCAGCGAGCGGATCAGCGGCAGCCGGTAGTCGTATTCGCCCTGCCAGACATGGCCGGGAATGCCCTCGTGATAGCTCAGAGTCGGCAATGCGTAACGTGGCCAGATTGCCGTGTCGCGCAAGTTTATGTAGTACATCCCGGGTTGCGAGCCATCGATCGTTCCTGGCCCTGCATATCCGTCGGGTGCGCCGTGCTCGATCGAGGGCGGTACCCGCTTCACAACCAGATTGCCATGGACCAGAGTCGCGAACGCCCTCGGCAGCCGCGTACGGATGTCGGCGAGCCTGCCGTTGACGTAGTCGAGTATCTGCTGACGACCGGCATCGGTGTTGGGGAATTGGTAGCGCGGATCCTTGCCGAGGACAGTCATGCGTTCGCCTGGGGTCCCCTTGGTTAGCCCCTGCGCTCGCAGCAACGGCTCCATGCGTTCCTGCAGTTGTTTTAACTGGTCCAGGCCGAGCTTGTGGACTTCTTCCGGGGTCAGTTTGGTGGTCGTGCCGGCCCGCAGAGCCCACGCGTAGTACGCTTCTCCCTCGGGCAGTTTCCAGGCGCCTGCATCCGTACTCGCGCGCTCGCGTTGACGTTTCATCTCCGCGATCTGCCGTTCCATTGCCGGCGCAATCTTCGACTCCGCGATCTTGGCAGCCTGCGACCCCGCATCCGTGCGATACGCCGCGGCGCGTTTGGCGAATTCCGCGACGATTCGCCACTCTGCGATCGGCATCTGGCGTGCGACGCTGAGTTGCTGCACCACCTTGTCGAGCAGGAAATCAGGAAGCTGCACGCCGGCAGCACTGTCGTGCGCCAGCCGCGCGTTCTCGTCATCGAGCGCCCGCGCATAAGCCTCGAGGCGGGCGAGGTACGCATCGACATCCGACGCAGTCGTGATGTCGTGGTGGCTGTCGAGGAAGTCCGGAATCTCGACGAATGCACCGGTGTTCTGCGCTACGACGTACGGCGAATTCCGATACGAGATGGTGTGATTTAGGATGGCTACATCGCCGTAAGGGAAGTGAAACCCTTCGACAGCCAGCCGGTGCGCTGTCAACGCCACATCGAGATCGAGCCGTACCGCGTTGCTCATTTGAGAGCGAGCTGCGGCCTCGAGTTTCTTCAGACGCGTGGCGGCAGCTGCGGCGGTGCGGCTTATTCCCTCCAGCGAGTGATCGGCGAGACGGGACTTCAGTGCAGACCGCGCGCCCTTGTCGAGTCCGAGGTACGAAGCACTTTCAGGGTATTGGTCGAGAAGCTCCTGGGCAACCTGCGCCAGCAGGGCACTGACGGCGGGATCGCCGGCGGGATCCGGTGCGGCGGCTAGGTCAGCCAGGACTGGCAAGGCTCGTGCCGCTGCCACACTCGCGATGCCGCAGAGGACACTACGACGATTGATAGTCATCGGGCTTCCCGAAAAATGCGGTGTCGCATGTTACCGCTGGAAGGACAATGACTGAAATAGCTTGGCTACCCAGTGCGAGCGGTCGGCCCTGTCGCTCCAAGGTTCACTCGCCGCCACAGGGCTGCAAATTATCGCGTCCTTATCTTCTCAGCGCCGGAAGAAGCACACCGATCAACACGCTAGCGCCATCCAGCAGGGCGTGTGCAATCACGAATGGAATCAATCGACGAAGCCGCAGATACATGAGGGTGGAGAATATCGAAAATGGAAGCGGCGACAACGCTCGAAAGAGCATGAACTTCGCATCAAAGGTCAACGGCATGAAGGCATGCTGCAATGACCACGCAAACGCCACAAGCGCCACCGCCAGGCTCGTACTGCGGGAAAGAACCTGTCCCGTACAGGAGCTAACTGGCTGCGCGGATGCCGGCGAGAATGAATGCCAGGCTCACCGGAATAAGCGCGAAGCCGAGCAGAGCGTCGCGGCCGAGTCGCCTACGCTGGAAGCCGACGAGGTCAAACAAGCGGATGTCCTCGCGGCGGGTGAGGCGCCACAGTAACACCAGACATCCGGCGTCAATTAACGTACCGTAGACTGGCAGCCATGGCTCAGAGTTACGCCATGGAGTCGTCGAGAGTCGCAGTGCGAAGATGAGCGCAATAATTGCCTGCGCTGCTATGGCACAGGCGGCTCGGGCAAACAGCATCAACGCGGGCCCGCGCCATACCAATGTCGCTAAGTCCCGCCGCCGACCAAGGGCCTCGACGGAGTTTGGCCCAGCTGCTGATTGCGCTATCGGCAAACCCACGCGGACGCGTCCCGGAAGCACCGAGCCAGCCGATGGCCAGGAGAGTGCTTACGTGGTAATGACCCGGTCACCACCTCGACGCCGCCGTGGCAAGACATCTCTCGTCGCGCGCATTGGGTCACGCAGACGTTTCAGGACGCCGCGTCCCGGGCTGATAGGAACCGGGAGGCACCCGAAAGGAGATGCACAAGCGATTCCAGCCGTTAATGGCCACCACCGCCATGGTCAGCTTCATCAGTTCCTGCTCGGTGAAGTGCTCGCGTGCCTCGTTGTACACCGAGTCCGGAGCGTGCCCCTCGCTGATTTGAGTCACGGCCTCCGCCCAGGCAAGAGCGGCGCGCTCGCGGGCGCTGTAGAAAGGTGTTTCGCGCCACGCGTCGAGGGCGTAAATGCGTTGCTCGGTTTCTCCTCGCGCGCGCGCATCCTTGCTGTGCATATCGAGGCAAAACGCGCAGCCGTTGATTTGCGAGCTGCGCAGCTCGATAAGAGCAAGTAATGAGGGTTCGAGTCCCGAGCCGTTCACGTAGTTCTGCAGTCCCATCATTGCCTTGTAGGCATTTGGATCTACCTTGGTCAGCTCAAGTCGAGCGGTCATGATTGGCTCCCGTTGGTCTAACTGTGAAGACCTGGTCGCAGTGCTTCTACTGGATGTCCCTGGCTACACGGTTAAGGAGACCGCCGCGCTCAAGGTCACATACCCGGTTGAGGCTCGACCTTGAAAAGCGGCGGGCAAGCTGGTGTGCGTGACTCCTGTTGATGCTGCAATGCGTGGACCACGTGGCATACGTCGGGTTCCCTGAACCGGACCTGCATCGACAGCCTGGCAAGGGAAGTCCGGTTCCGCCGGGTGCGCGGAGCCTCAGGAAGGTCTTGTCAAAAAGAGGGGGAAGGGTGGGATCGCCTGGCTATGGCTGCATGGCTGCAGCCGGTGGTCCGTCTTACGAAAGGCGGTTTGGGCTGCTCGACGCTGTCGCTCGAGAGTCCGTGACATTTCGCCACCATAGAGTCTTCAGGGCACAAGTGGCGCCAATGCATCGCGCAACGGAGCGCTTGAGATCTGAAGTGGCCCGCTAAAGGGTTGGTTTAAGGAAAGAATCAGGAAGATCGCGCCGGAGACCGATAATGCGAGCGTTGCTAGCACCGCGATGACGATCGTGTTCAGGCGCGCGAACAGACTGAACGTCATGAAGATGATCGCAAGCCAAAAGATCAGCACCACAAGGAAAGGTATGGGAACCGGATTTCCGGCCTGTGCAAACAGCAACGCGCGTGCCTTAACGAGATCCGTCATCGCCGCGATCGCCTGCCCTTTTAGCCAGCGTTGCAATTCGCTTTGCGGTGCGAGTCGCTCGACGCTCAGGAAGGTACTTTCCCCGCCGCTGGTGGTGGCGAATGCCTGCCTTGTTCCAGACACGGGAGTGTCGGTTTGCCATATCCGCTCCACGAGGGGTCCCAGGGTCTGCCGCAGTTGCGCTCTGGCGTCGCTGGCATCTGTGCCGTACTGCGCCAGAACGAGGTCGAGCTGCACCACGTCTGCGGTAATCTGCTTGACCTGAGCGGCTTGGGCGTCGAATGAGTTCTTCGCCGAGGCAATCAGAAGCCCGAGCACAAGTGCAGCGAGGGTGCCTAACAGGCCCGTTCCGAGCCTGATTACCTCTCTCGACTGGTCGTCCAGATGACGGCTGTCGATGCGTCTGCGGGCCAGGGCTCCTAAGAAGGCCCCACACATCAGAATCGCAAACACAACCAGGGACACAGCAGTGCTGCTCAAGATACTTCTCCGGATTAGGTCACGCCTAGCGCCTTCGACGCGCCTTGTACTCGCATCGGCGCACGCGTTGCAACAACACTCGATGCCGAGCTCGAGCCTGCGTGGTCGTAACGTTGGTGATGCTGGCCTAGACTCTCACGGAACCAGATGCTCCGTCGTGTTGCGTTGTCAACGTTCCACCCAAGCGTGGAGTTCCGTGTCGCTCATTCGCGACCGCCCGGTCGAGAATGACACGGTTGGTCGCGCTGGGGCAGCCCCAACAGTGGGTTTATTGGAAGGTCTGTCGAAACGCCGTCCCACTGTTCGTCGATACATGCACGCGGGTGACCGACCGGCCCGGCAGTTGCCAGAGGAGAGATCATGATGCGGTACTCGATCGGCAATCGCCACCGAGAGTCGTGACCCGTCGCGTATCGAGCAAGCATCTAACCGGAGCCTCCATATGAGTCCCACCATCACGGCATTCGAGCGGTCGCCCGACCGGGGCAGGGGACTGGCGCGTGATATGCGCGTCCGCTGGGCGCTCGAGGAAGTGGGCCAGCCCTACGAGGTGCGCCTCCTCTCGTTCAAGGCAATGAAGGAACCCGCGCATCTCGCGCTTCATCCATTCGGACAGATTCCGACCTATGAAGAGGGAGATCTCGTGCTGTTTGAATCCGGGGCGATCGTGTTGCATATCGCGGAGCGCCACGAGGGACTGCTGCCCGGCGACGCCAACGCCCGGTCGCGCGCACTCGCATGGATGTTTGCCGCCATCGGCACGGTGGAACCCGCGATTGTTGAGCTCGGGAACGCCAGGCTGCTGGAGCGAGAAGAGTCCTGGTACGAGCAGCGTCTGCCTGTCGTGGAGAAACGCCTTCGAAAGCGACTGAAGGAACTCGCAGATCGCCTGGGCGATGCCGACTGGATCGACGGCGAGTTCAGCGCCGCTGACCTGCTGATGGTGACGGTGCTGCTCAGACTGAGGGCCCCGGGGATGCTGGCCGAATATCCATACCTTTCTGCCTACGTATCCCGCGGCGAAGCCCGGCCCGCTTACCAACGTGCCTTTGCAGCGCAATTGGCGGTTTTCACGGCCGTATCGGGCACCTGATCACCTCCGCTAGTGCGGGCGTGACGCTACGGATGCAAACGGCCGCGCTGCCGGAGTGACGGTCGAGTTGGGTTTATCAACGGCGAGTGGAAATGGACGGGTCAGGCGCGCCCCAGGTACTCCGCCACTGTAATGATTCGCTGCCCGTTCTTGTCCCACAGGATGCACTGCAAGGCGCCGAGCACTTCACGCAGCCTCACGCGGGTGACCCGCGCGAACAAGTGCTCATATTCCTCATGACACGCGACCAGGCGGTAGTTCGGAATGCTTGCCGACAGGTGATGAACGTGATGGTAGCCGATGTTCACGGTGAACCAATTCAACCAGCGCGGCAATACCAGAAAGCTCGTACCTTGGATGGTCCCCGTGTCGGGATCCCAGTGTTCACTGTCGCTGGCGTAGGCATGCGCGAAGTTGTGCTGCACCGTGAATAACACAATGCCAACCCCCCCTGCGATCGATACGCTCAGAAGATAGATAGAGAAAAACACTGCCGCCCCACACGCCCAACACATCAACGCCCAGGTACTCAGCAGTGCGAGGTTGTTCCAGAGCATGTGCCGGTATTCGCGCGGCGACTTCCAATAACGGGACGGATAACTCGCGGCGTGCGTCCGTAACGCTATGTTCGGCTGCGCCAGTTTGCGTTCTACGGTGTGAATCGCCAGGCCGATGCTGCCCTTCAACCAGGTAAAGCGCGGCATGAAAATCAAGTAGATGAACCCTGCGAGCGGAGCTGCCGCAATACTGCACTTGCCCCGATACAAGCACTGCCGGGTGCGGGTCAACGCCGCATATTCATCCACCGAAAGTGTCGTATAGGGCCCGCGATATCTATCCCAGTTGCCGTTATGGGCGTGGTGATAGTTATGGTGCTGTGCCCATACATACTGGGGCATCCCGGACAAGACACCCAGGGAAAACCCAATCGCGGAATTGAGCCAACGGGTGCGAAACAAGCTGCCATGTCCACATTCGTGCATTAGTCCAAACGCACGCACGATAAAAAGAACCATGAGCAGCAATGGGGCGAGGACTAGCGACGAAGATGCGTGAACGCACCGGATAGCAGCCCACCAGAGAAGTGCGAACGGGACCAGGGTCGTCAAGACCTGTGTCAATCCTTTGACGTCATTGGACTTGGCATAGCGAGAGACGAGCGCGCCTCTCTGGTTCTTCAAGCAGTCGTTCGATACCACCCAGACCCCAGGCCCGTCTCGCGTCGTGCTTGTAGGGAAACGACAGGCTCAGCCCTAGCTTGAGATGATGCACGTGCACAGCTCTCAACGCTAGGCGATTCTGTCGACCGTACCGTGAGGCGCCGCCCGAAACCTTACGAAACCCTTACGCAGAGGTCGTTATGGACTGGGTCCACAACAGGCCAATCGCAATTGAGTTTTCGTTCGTGACTGGAACGCTCGGGGTCTTGCCCGCGGTTGGGGTGGCGTTTTAAGTCGAGCGGGAGTGCGGTAGACGGCGGCGCGCGGCGGTTTTCTGCCGCAGTCATCGGTGTGCGATGTGCCTCGGGGCTCGGGAAAAAGCATCCGCCCACTTGGTTGAGGAGGCAAATTCGGTCAACCAAAACACCGCGAGCTGTCGCACAGCGCGCTATTGATCGCGTGCACCAGCCGCTGACTCTCCCCAGCGGTTAGGCGAGATTTCACGACTTGCGAACATCCCCCTAAGGATCTGCTCGGCGGTCTGTCGCTAACTTTGCTCCCGCGGCCTGAGGACTCTTGAACAAACCATCGGTCCGAAGTCGCAGTGAAGTTACCGAACCCAACACATAGGAGACCGCCATGAACTCGAAAGTTAAGTCCGATAACCGCACCATCCTCGCCCATGTCGCGGCGCTGTGGCTGGCTTGCGGGCTGATTGCCTCCAACGCAGTTGCTAGCGATGCTCGCTCCGAGAGCGTCAAGTTTGCCGATCTGAAGCTCAGCTCACAGGCCGGTGTTGAGACGCTCTATGAGCGTATTCATGCGGCAGCGAAGCGGGTCTGCGAGCAGCCCGCGGGGGAGCTGGGGGCCGTCAGGTCGTGCGTCCGCAAGGCCGAGAGCGAAGCGATTGGAAAGGTGAACCTCCCGTTGCTGACTGCCTTCTACGAAAAGAAGACCGGAAACCAGCCGCCGACGATCATCGCGAGTCGATGACACGGCTTCGGGGTCCGAGCTATGGCCAAGCTCGGACCCCTCTCTTTTCCGCGACGGCCCCTCAGCGGCGGGCGCTGTCATCTTGGAATGGCTTGACCACCAGCAGGATAACCCCGGCCAGGATGACGCCGGCCGCGGCCCACTCCTGAGCCGTGACTGACTCGCCGCCGAACCCGACGCCGAGAAGCAGGGCGATCACCGGGTTCACGAAGCTGTAACTGGCCGCCAGCCCCGCGCTGGTGCGCGCCAACAGCACCATGTAGGCGTTGAACGCGAGCAACGAACCAAAGATCACAAGGTACGCCCAGGCCCATGCCGCCAATGGCTGCGGCGGCCACGCCATGCGCTCCCCGGCAAGGACGGCGCAGAGCAGCGTCAGCAGTCCGCCGCCGAGCATCTGGCTGGCGAACCCCATGGCACCCGGAGCGAGCGGTAAGAGCCGCTGGCTCAGCACGCTGCCGACCGACCAGCATGTGCAAGCAAAGGCGACGGCCGCCAGTCCTGCTGGCGATGCACGAAATCCATGACCTCGCGTCAGCATTGCAACGCCAACGAGCCCCAGACCGATGCCAACCAGCTCAATCCGTTGCGGGAGCACGCGCCAGAAGAGATTCACCACGACGATCAGCAGGGGAATGATCGCGATGAAGACCACGACAAGCCCCGAGTCGACCGTCGTTTCGGCGATAGCCACGCTGCTCATGCCACCGGCGAGCATGAGGCCACCGATTACGAATGCATGGCCCCACTGCCGCCTCGTGGGCCATGGCGTCGCGCGTACCCAGCGCATCCACGCGGCAAGGCCGGCTCCGGCAACGAGGAAGCGCGAGCTCATCTGCAGATAGGGCGGGAAGCTCACCAGTGCGAAACGGATGGCGAGATAAGTCGAGCCCCAGATCAGCCAGGTCGCGGCGAGACATGCCAGCACGAGCGGTGGGATCCTCACTTTCGTCATCATCACTCCACGAGTCTGGACCTGGACTGCTGGTGTCCCGTGCATGAGGACTAGAAGTACCGCAAGCGCGATCGGCCGTGACCACTCTGCCGGCGACCTGCGGTCAGGGCGCCGGTTTAGCGGGTCAGACGCCGGGTGGTGCTCATGCCGACGTACTCGGCCGCGAATTAAAGCCTTTGCAACTGATCAGGCCTTTTCTTTAAGTGTCTGTTCGAGTGCCTCAAGCAACAGATCCGCGTGTTGCGTCGTGAATGTCAGCGGTGAGCGGATCTTCAGTACGTCCGCATGGCGGCCGGTTGAGCCGACCAGTACGCCGCGGCGGCACATCTCATTGACCACCCGTTTGGCTTCAGCCGAGCCGGCGAGTCCGCTGGCCGGGTTAACGCGCAGCTCTACGCCGACGAACAGTCCCGCGCCACGGACCTCGCCAAGCGCGGGACATCGCCCTGCGAGCGCATTGAGACCGCGCCTGAGATACTCGCCGGTGCGGCGGGCGTTCTCGAGGAGATTCTCGTTCTGGATGACGTGGAGCACCGCCAGCGCGGCCGCGCACGAGACGCTGTTGCCTCCATAGGTATTGAAGTAGTGCCTGCGCTTGGCGAACCGCGCAAAAACCTCCGGCCGCGCAACGACGGCAGCGATGGGGTGTCCGTTACCCATAGGTTTGCCCATCGTGACGAGGTCCGGAACGACGCCATGACGCTGAAAGCCCCACATCGCTTCACCGAGTCGGCCGAAGCCGGGTTGCACCTCGTCGGCGATGAACAGGCCTCCGGCGGCCTGTACGTGTCGCACGGCATCGGCGAGAAACCCCTTGGGATCTGCGAACACGCCATCGCTTGAGAAGATGGTATCGGTGAGGAGTGCGGCGACACGAACGCCATCGCTGCGCATGCGCTCGAGCGCTTCGCGCACGTGCTCGCCAAAGGCAGCGGCGCCGCCCGGCGCCGCTGGCGAAGGCACCGTGTAGACACCAGGTCCGAGTGGGCCGCCGTCCTCGGGCGACATGCCGGAGAGGACGTCGGTCACGCCGTGGTACGAGAAGTCCGTCACGATGAAGCCGATGCCACCGGTCACCGCCTTGCTGACACGCACCGCGAGATCATTGGCTTCGCTGCCCGTGCAGGTGTAGACGACGCTACCGAGCTCGGGAGGCATGGTGGCCAGCAGTTCCTCGGCGAGTTGCAGCGGCAGTTCGGCCAGATATCGGGTATGCGTATTGAGTGTCCGCGCCTGGCGTGTCAGTGCGTCAACGACGTACGGATGGCAATGACCCACCACCGGCACGTTGTTGTAGGCGTCCAGATAGGCGCGGCCCTGCTCGTCGTACATCCACACGTCCTCGGCGCGCACGATTTGCAGCGGCTGCTCGTAAAAGAGCCGGTAGGTGGGGGCAAGCACCCGCGCGCGGCGTGCCAAGATTGCCGCGCGGTCCGGATGCGGTTGATTCATCACAGCCGGGTCTCCTTGAGCACCAATTGCTCGGCGATATGAAGCCGCGCGCGCATGAAGTCCTCATCGAGCGCCTTGAAATGACCGCTGTCCGGGTTGCGCTGCACGTGCCATTCGTGAATGACGAGAGTCATGAGGAGCCGCGCCGCCACCAGAACGCCCAGCATCACCAACTCGGCTTGCAGCAAGGGAACGCAGGCGTGATAAGCGGCGGTGACATCGAAGACCGCCTGGTGCGCCGCCCCTGCATCCGAGCATTCCGGGGGAATGAGTTCGGCGGCACACACCGCGACATCGGCGATCAATGCGGTAAGGGTCATATCGCCGAAGTCGATGACCCCGCTCACCCGTGCCTCATCGCCAGGATCCACCAGGATATTGAGAGGATTAAGGTCGTTGTGCACGATCTGATGACGCAGCCGTGGCAGTTGCGACTCGATGCGTGGCACGAGTCGCTCGAGCAACTCGCGCACCGCCGACTGAAAGGGGAAGCTAGGCAGCTCCTGAAGGAGCGAGCGCATGTGTGCCGTGTGGCGCACATCCCAGGCGATCGTCCGGTTCGCGGCCGGGTGCTCGAAGCCGCGCAGCGCCAGCGCCAGGCGTGCTCCTAGCCGCCCACAGGCGGCGCGCTGGCGCTGAGATCGAGTTGAGGCACCGAGGAGTCGGCCCGGCAAGAACGTGAGTACGCGGGCGGTGCGCGCAGCACCGCGGTCGTCGACGAAGCGGACGTGAGTGCCACCCGTGCGATCGCGCAGTACGCGCGGGCAGGGCAATGCGGGATCCGTGGTCTCGATGTGCAGTAGCGCCGCAGTCTGCAAGTCAGTTTCGTCCGGATTCTCAGCCGGGTTCGCTATCTTCAGTACGTATTCCTTGCCGTCATCCTCGGTCAGCTTGAAGTTCTCGTCACGCTCGCCGGTCAGCCGCGTCGTCCGCACCTCGATGTCGTAGTGCCGGCGCACGAGGACCAAAACGTCCTCGATAGGCATGGGCTGCGCCGGCGCCACCATCGTGGCCAGAAAATCGTCCAGGTGCGCCATGCGCTGCAGGTCTCCGGGCGTCGTCAGGGGAGTGGTTTTAATGGTTCCCGAGTGATTTGTGAATACACCAAGCGGAGGGTCTCGGCCACGAGAGCGGCCGAATCGCCACTATCTATCGGGGCGCCGCCGTGCCATCAGGGCGCGAGGGCAGCACCCTGCGTGATCTGGGGCGGGGAAGCACTAACTCTGCGGCCTTCATTGCTGTGGATGCTCTGCCGCGCACGCCTCCCAATCCTGCG
>Ga0335077_10007981_pt1 | contig 13125 bp, 12 predicted proteins | sample Lox_Sample_31_FD_207151 | JGI IMG/M metagenome (GOLD analysis project Ga0335077, IMG submission 207151) | Soil microbial communities from Loxahatchee National Wildlife Refuge, Florida, United States - Lox_Sample_3.1 | ecosystem: Environmental > Terrestrial > Soil > Wetlands | place: USA... | reverse complement strand
GTCACGGCGTCCGGAAAATCGCCCATAATCTGCGTCAGCGCCATCAGAAACAGGTTGCCGAACGAATGGCCCTTGAGTCCGCGGCCGCCGGCGAAGCGGTACTGGAAGAGGCGGCTGAGCAACGCCGAATCCTCGCTCAGGGCCACCATGCAATTGCGGATGTCGCCCGGCGGCAGCACATCGAATTCGCGGCGCAGACGGCCGCTCGAACCGCCATCGTCGGTCACGGTGACGATCGCAGTGATGTCTGCGGACGGGGAGGCGTCATTGACCGGCCGGGCGTAGTGCTTCAAACCCTGCAGGACGCTGGAAAGGCCCGTACCTCCGCCGATGGCGACAACCCGGAGTGGTGATGGATCTGGCATGTTCGGACCCCGAGGAGTGCCGGCCGGAAGCTACTTGCGTTCGGGGAACAAAAGCCCGCTGAACAGCGACTGATTCACGAACGGCGCCAAGTCGCCGTCCTGTCGCGCGGCGATGCGGTTGCGCGGGTCGATTTCGATCGCCCGCCGGAGGCTCTCGTGGGCGGCGTTCAGGTCCCCGGAGAGCGCCTGCGCGACAGCAAGCGCATAGTGGATATGATCGGAGCCGGGCGAGATCTGGACGCCTTTCTCCAGGTGGGCGCGGGCTTCGGGAAGGTTGCGGGAATTGATCAGGGCAATTCCGTAGTTGTAATAGTCCTCGGCCGAGCCTAGCGAGACGATGGCGTGTTGCAGGCGGCGGTCGCACATGGCGACGTGGAGATTCGCGCGCTGGGCCACGTCGCGCTCTGGGCCGGCAGCGGCCTGTTGGAACAAGTCGCGCGCTTCCTTCAATTTGCGCGCGTGAAAGAGCTTCATGGCCTGCTCGAAGGCGGCCATCTGCCGGGCTGAATCCGGTACCGCGCCGGCGGGTGCCGCTTTGGCAGCAGCATCGGAGGTCTTTGCCGTCTTGGATAGAGGGGGCCTGGTCATGCGTTTGTCTGCTCTCTTGGACGTGGCAGGGACGGTCTTTTTATTCACCGGCATGACGGAACGATTGACGTTTCTATCACACCAGACGACCGGGATGCAACCGCCCTGGCTTGAGGTTCGCTTTCAGCCGAGTCCAGCCTCCCTTAGGAATTTCGCCGATTCCTCTGGGGGAGTCGGGTTGATGTAAAAACCCGTGCCCCACTCGAATCCAGCCACCTTGGTCAGTTTGGGGATGATTTCGATGTGCCAATGGTAGTAAGGGAGGGGCTGCTCCTGGACCGGCGAGCTGTGCACAATAAAATTGTACGCCGGACGCTCCAGCACCTTGTCGATCTTGAGGAGGGTGGTCTTGAGCACCCAGGCCAGGTTGGCCAGCGAGGCGGCGTCGGCTTCTTCGTAGTGCGATTCATGCCGCTTGGGCAGAATCCAGGTCTCGAAGGGAAACCGCGGCGCGTAAGGCGCGAGCACCGTGAAACGGTCGGTCTCGGTGACTAACCGCGCGCCCGCCGAGGCTTCCTGGCGGATGATGTCGCAAAAAATGCAGCGTTCCTTGAACTCGTAGAAGAGCTTGGCCGCATCCACTTCTTCTTTTACGCGCTTGGGAATCACCGGCAGGGCGATCAACTGGGAATGCGGGTGTTCCAGCGAGGCGCCGGCGGCTTCGCCGAAGTTCCGGAAAAGGATGATGTAGCGAAAGCGCCGGTCCTTTTTCAGGTCGTTGACGCGGTCGCGAAAGGCCCACAGCACTTCTTCGATCAGCTTCTCCGGCAGTTCCCCGAATGTCTTTCTGTGGTCGGTGCCTTCGATGATGACTTCGTGCGCGCCGATGCCGTTCATCTTGTCGTACATGCCGTCGCCCTGGCGGTTGAGCTCGCCTTCGATGCCGAGCACGGGAAACTTGTTGGGCACCACACGCACGCGCCACCCGGGCTCGTCGCGGCCTCCGGAATTGCGGTAGGCGAGCACTTCCGGCGGCGTCTTGTGCTCGTTGCCCTCGTCGAAGGGGCAGGTAGACGTACTGGCTGGCGGAACGGGCTGCCGGATGAAATCGGTGGGACGCTTGGCTCGATCTGTGGCGATGATCACCCACCGGCCCGTGATCGGGTCCTTACGCAGTTCGGGCAATTAGCAGGCTTCCTCCGGAAGTGGCAGCGGAATTCGCAAGTTCTGATTATAGCTTGTAGGGCGGACGCTCGCGCTTCAGGCCCGAGGCCGTTCCTTGCGAATGAAGTCCATGTCCTGCCGCGGCTCACCGTCGCATTCGATAGCGATGGTGGTGACCGGGTCGTCCGGCGCCCTCTCGGGCAGGCCCAGGAACTTGACGCGAAACTTGTCCTGCTCGAACTTCACCGGCGCCGCATTGGCCGCCAGATGCGCCGACTGGACCTTGTTCATCAGCCCGCCGAGGACGACGGTATCGCCGGGCCAAAAGTAGACGTGCATGTAGAGCGTGTTGCCCTTGCGGGTGAAGCCGGCCAGGTTGCTGCGGCGCGGCTGGCAGACCTCGGTATCGTAAATCGACTTGCCGTTCTTCTCCATCCATTTGCCGACCGTGGTCATGATCTGCACCGACTCGTCGGGAATCAGCCCGGTGGCTTTGGGGCCGATATTGAGCAGGTAATTGCCGGTGTCGCGGGAGCACGTAATCAGGTTGCGCACGATGGTCTTGGGCGTCTTCCAGTTGTCGTCGGCTCGCTGATAGCCCCAACTATCGTTCATCGTCATGCAGGACTCCCAGGCGCGCTTCTCGGCCTGGATGCGCTGCTCGGGGGTGGCGAAATCGCCGTCGAGCTTGTTGCGGTTGTTAACGATGATCTGCGGCTGGAGCTCGAACACCATGGCGTTCATCTTTTCCGATTCCCATCCCTTGGCATCCAGAGGCCAGGCGACGTCGTACCAAAGGATGTCGATCTTGCCGTAGTTGGTGAGGAGCTCGCGGATCTGGCCGTGGATGTAATCGACGAAGCGGCGGCGGGCGGCCTCGTCGGTGGCGCAACGCGCGCCGTCGGGATGGTGCCAGTCCATGAGCGAGTAGTAGAAGCCGACGCGCAGGCCCTCGGCGCGGGCGGCCTCGACGTACTCCTTCACCAGGTCGCGGCCGGGGCCCTGCTTCGGCGCGCAATAGTCGGTCAGCTTGCTGTCGAAGTGGCAGAAGCCTTCGTGGTGCTTCGTGGTCATCACCATGTATTTCTGGCCGGAGGCCTTGGCCAGCTTGGCCCAGTCGCGCGCGGCGTTGGGCCGGGGCTTGAAGCGCTTGGCGATCTGCTCGTATTCGGCCACCGGAATGCCTTCGTTTTCCATCACCCACTCGTGGCGGCCGAGCACGCTGTAGAGCCCCCAGTGAATGAACATGCCAAAGCGGGCTTCGTGCCACCACTTCATGCGGGCTTCTCGGTCGGCGTCGCCACCCGAGGCGGTGAGGGTGCCGGAGGCGGCGGCCGCGGTTACCAGTTGCAGATAATCTCGTCGCGTCATGGCGAACAGCATAACATGTGGGTTTGTGGGACCGGCTTCAGCCGGTCCGGCCATGGGCAAGTCGGAAACCTGCCCCACAACGCGCTACAGTAGGTCGGATGGAGGATCACGGATGGCCTTTTGCACATCGTGTGGCGCCCAAGTAAGGGGCGCGTTTTGCGAGAAGTGCGGCACGCCGGCGAGCGCAGCCGCGGGAGGCGCGGCGCCGCCCCAGATGACGCCGCCTCAGATGGCACCGCCTCCAATGGCGCCTGCGCCGCCCGTGCAGCGGAAAACCAGCCCCATCGTGTGGATCCTGGTCGCGGTGGGCGCCGTCTTCGCACTGATCGTCGTCTGCATCGTCGGATTCGGGCTTTACGTGGCGCACCTGGCGCGCAATCCCGGCATCGCGCTGGGCAAGCTGATCACGGCCGCCAATCCCGACGCGGAGGTGATCCACACCGACAACCGCGCCAACACCATCACCATCCGCGACAAGAAGACCGGCGAAGAGGTCACCCTGTCGTTCGACGACGTGAAGAACGGCCGGTTCAAGATGAGCGCCATCGGCAAGCACGGCGAAGTGGCCAACGTGGAGATCGGCGGCGGCGCGGGCAAGACGCCCTCCTGGGTTCCCGAATATCCCGGCGCCAGGGCGCAAGGCAATTTCACCGCACGCGGAGACGATGGGACAGGCCGCGGCACGGGCGGCATCGTCACCTTCGAATCCTCCGACGAGCCCTCGAAGGTGATGGATTTCTACGAAGACAAAGTGAAGTCCATGGGGATGAAGATCACCTCGACGTTCGCCGGGAGTGATGGCGGCGTGCTGATCGCAGCCGACCCGGACGACAAGCGCACGCTCCAGGTGACGGTGGGCAAGGGCTCCAGCGGCGGCAGCACGATCGGAGTGACGTTTGGCGAGAAACGTTGAGCGCTGGTGTCCTGACCGTGGGGCAGCGCTTCAGCCTGCGCGGGACTTCAGTCCCGCCGGCTTGGTTGGCAGGCTCTCCTAGCCGTGGCCCAGGTACATCAGCCAGCCGATACCGAACAGCGCCAGGATAAAGCAGGCGAACGTGTACAGCCCATAGTGCAGGCGGTCGCGATCGTTGCGCTTGGTGACCACGCCCATCACCACGCTGGTGAAGAGCGCGAACAGGAACGCGGCCTCGAAGTGGGAGAGATTGAGCTTGGGCATCAGTCCTTCCTCCCGGAGGCGATTTCGTAAGCATCCACCATGGCCAGCACGTTGAGCAGGCCGGCCGTCACCAGGAATTTGGTGCCGTAATCGTGTACGTGGCCCGGCATGTCGGGCACGTTGTAGCCGAACCATACGCTGAGCAGGTACAGAATGCCGGAGCAGACGTCGCCGACGAATCCGCCGGTATTGATCAGGGTGGTCAGCAGGTCGCCGCTCTGCGGCTGGAACATGGCGCCCTGCATCATCAAGCCGCAGAGAAACATGCTGGTCACCGCGGCAAACAGCAGCGCGCCGCGCCCGTTGCGCTTGAGCAGGAAATGCCCGCCGCCGGGAACGAGCCAGCCCAGAGCTACCGCCGGAGCCCAGGTTCCGACCGGCGGCATGGGCTGCTTCTGTTCTTTTTCCTTAGCCATAGGGACTTTCTTTGAGTGTACCAGGAGCCGCGGGGGCATTGCCTCGCGGGGCTCACCCGGCATACACTGAACGCTTCATGCTGCAAATCACTCACACGGAGATCGCGCCCGGTACCGTGATCGTCAAGCTGGTGGGCAAGGTCATGATGGGCGCGGAAAGCGAGCCGATCGTCAACCTGGTGGACCAGTTCCTGGCGGAGGGCAAGCGCACCATCATCTTTGACATCTCGGAGGTGACCCGCATGGACAGCACCGGCGTGGGACGCTTCATCTATAGCTTCAACAAGATCACCGGAGCGGGAGGCGAGATGCGGATGGCGGGCGCTGCGGGGCACATCTTCGACATTTTCCACGTCAGCCTGCTGGATACCGTGATCCCGTTCTATCCCAGCCTGGAAGCCGCCCAGACCGCCTGACCGCCTCGTCGTTGCTATTCCGCGCCCATTCCTGATCCACAGCCCCCCAGGCATTCAGGTTTTCTCTGATTCCTAAGAACGGCATTGCCTGGAGTAACCGTGAGAATCGATGCCAAGCCACGTGGGGCAGCGCTTCAGCCTGCGCGGGACTTCAGTCCCGCTGGCTCGGTTTGGCAAACCACGCCCCGCCGCGAACTGGAGTCCGCTGCATTGGAACTTCTCCACGCGGTCATCTCACTAGTTTGTCGCGGGGCGCTGGCGGAGAGATCTAGGTTGGTAGAGAAACGGGCGTGGGTCAACTCGGGTTCGGCGCTGAGTATCAGGTTCATCTTTGCTACGCCCATCGTTCCTGAATACTTGGCGTTGATGCTTACGTGGATTACAACAAAGGCATCGTTGGCCCTAACTTCTCTTGAATTAGGCAATTGCAATAACTGATCGGCAGTAACCCGCACCTCCGAAATCAAACGGTCATCTTCAAGCAGACAGAAGAAGGGAATTTCATCGGCTTGCGGGCCGCTCCCTCCCGCTTCTTCTAATGTGTGCGGAAGGCGCAACACATCGAATATGGTCTTTACCTGTCCATCGATGTCCCCCTGATTGCAGATGAACCGCGTTTCTTCCGGCCTCAGTAGAAGGATGTCAAGTGCGCAGCGTGCCAAATGGTCTTTGGTGACCATCGGAATGCATTGGTAGCCGCTTTTGGAATACTGATTACCGATAACGGCGAGGCCCTGGTTGAATCTATCGTCAGGCACGGGGAACACATGGCGTCCATCAACCTGCCCTGACGCATATTGACGCAGTCCTTCGTGTAGGTACCATTGCCTTCTCAATTGCGGATGAAACTGACGACGGATCGCGTGCTTTTCCTTGGGCCGGGTGTGTTATTGCCAGACGCCGGCACTTGCCCTTGATACAGCAGTCGAAACTCCACCAAATCCTCCTGGGCACTAGACTCATCAGTGGTAGCCCTGCTTCAACATGGCCGACAATTTCTTCAACATTCCACGTTAGATCAATAATATCTATTGCTCTACTTCTTCTGCGCCCGCAGGTACTTCTCGATCACAACTCTTTCGTCCGGGGTCATCGCGGGAGCGGCCTTGCCCAGCATGACCATGAACCAATCGACCTCGTGAGGCTCGTAGGGGTGGCCGATGTTGCCGCCCTTCTTGCCGTTCCGGGGAGGCGCGATCGAATTGACGATCAGCGAGCCGTCAGACGCCAGGAAGGCGAAAAAAGGCACCCCACTGTCTCCGCCGAGCCGCTTGAGCAGTTCGGAGCCGCCGGGGTTGTTGAGCGGTGCTTTCTGGCCCCGCTCCTCGACCGTGACGGGGGCCACGACGAAATATTTCCCGATGATCGGCTTGATTTCCGCGGACTCGATGAAACTATCGAGTTTCTTGCACCACCCTCACCACGAGGCGTGAAACGTGAGGAAGATGGCCCGATTGCCGGATGCAGCGTTGCCTTTGGCCTCCGCGAGCAGCGCATCGGCGGAGGCCGGGGTCTCCGCGGACGCCAGGGCCGCGCCAAAGAGCGTGACGGCCAGCAGCGCCTTCATGACCTCATAGTACCGCGGCGCCGGCAGGCCGCTCCAGTCCGGAGTCGTATAATGGCCGGTACCGTACCCCGCGGAAGCCCATGGCAAGCTCGGTGCATTTCGGAGGGTTGCCGATCAGCTCGGACATTCTGACGCGGGGACTGCGCCAATTCCAACTGGCCGGGCTGTTGTGCGGGGCGGTGGGAATCGGCGGTTCCGACCGGCGTATCCACGGAATCTGGCAGCACTACGTTCCGCTGAGCTTCGCCCTCTCGCTGGCGGAGACGCGCGATCCCGCCGGGTTCGCGATCGAAGACGCTCCGGTGGTCTACAACCCGGGTTCCTGGCACCAGCAGGCCCTGTGCGGGCGCGCGGGCCGCGATCTCAAGCTGGATCCCGCCGACCTGCTCACCGGCTATATGGAGTGCTGGCTGCTCGGCGTGCGCAATGAGGATGCCGCCGCCGATCATTTCGTGAAGTGCCTGCTGTGGTTTTTCGAGAGTCGCGGACGCAGATTGGACGACGCCCTGGCTTTCCTGGCGGACCTCCACGAAGCCGGACTCGTGGTGTCGGGGAATCTCCTGCTGGCGATCGTCACCGGTTTCTGGGCGTTCTATGCCCGAAACGCCGACCTGTCCTTCATGAAGGCATCGACCATGGCCGACCGGGATCGCCTCAACCGGGAATTGGGACGGCTTCGGCGCGAACTCCACAACGTGCCGCCTTCCCAACCAAAGCTGCACGCGGTCATCGACTGGTTCATCGATTACGGACTGAACCTCGCTGCGCAGGCCAAAGGCGCAAGGACTCTCGACGAGTGGCTGATTGCGCGCGCTCGCATGGTGGCGCCGTACTCTGCCATGTCGCAGTGGTTCGCCGCGGCCGGCGAGCTGGGGTTGACCCTGACGCAGCGCACGAGCCTCAGCCAGATCGACGAGATCGCACAGGACCTGGTCTCGGAGTTCGGAATGTTCCGCCTGCGCGCGGACCAGCACCTGCCCCTGGCATGGGACCTGGACCTGGTGAACGCGGTCGGCAAAGAATATCGCCGCCACCACTCTCGCGAGGAATGGCTGGACCGTGTAGTGGAAGAGCGTGTGGCGGCCCCCGAAGCGGTAAGAAAGATCGTGATGCAGGCGGGGGCCGTCGAGCCGGGTGAAGCCACGGTCCCCCAGGAGTGGCGCATCTGCACGGAAGCCGTGGCGGTTCCCCTTTGCCTGGTTCTCGGCCGCGAGGCCTGGTCCTTCCGGAGCCGCGATTTCGGCGCCGAGCCACTGACGCGCGCGGCGGCCGACGCCGGTGGAGACGTGCCTGCCGCGCGCCGCGAATTGGCCCGGAGCGAAACAGAATTCTACGCGTCGTTGATCGCGCTTCCGCAAGCCTCGTTTCGGCTGGACCTGGACGAAGCGCGGCTCCGCTATCCGTGGCACGCCTTCTTCAGCCGGAGCTCGGGTATGGCGAAGGGGTTGGACGGAGCCCTGGACGCGGCCTTGCCGGAAATCGAATCGGCACTGCTGATGGAGCTGCGCGACCCGGGGAACTGGGCCGCGCTGGCCAGGGGAGCGGAACTCACCAGGCGGGCCGGGGACAGCGAGTTTCTGAACTCCGTCGCGGCCGGCCTCATCGAATTGAGTGGAGGACAAAAATGAAGGTGCTTTCGCTGAGCAAACTGGCGGAAGAGGCCGCTTACCTCGGGACCGGCGAGAGGAGATTCGCGGGAGGAGTCGGAGACGTCAAGGCCTTCCGCGAAAACCTGGCAGCGCTGGATTCGGCGTTTCACGGCGTTTTCTGCTGGATCGCGTTTCATCCGTCCACCGATTCCGCCGTGGCCGCCTACCTCGAAGCGGGAACGCTGGCGGAGGACACCGGACCGAATGTCTTGGCCCTGTTCCTGGCCGCCGCCGAGATCCGGCTGCCCAGGGAGTTGACCCAAACCGACCTGCAACTGGGCGTGACGATCGAAGGTGGAACCAGCGCGGTCGCCGAACTGGTGAGCTGGCTGTTCCCGGGCGACAGCCGGCCGGTGCTTCCGGGAATCGTCTTCTTCGACCGCCTGGCGGCGGAAGTCGTGAACGCGGTGCACGTCCCGCTCACCAGTCTCGACCGGCAGGGTGTCACGGAACGATGCCGCCTCCTGTTTTCTCTGGCGGAGAGGAGCCTGGCGACCAGCGCTTCCGTTACCAGGGTGGATCTGGATTTCGACGAGTTCTGCCGGCGCCTGGATGCGGCCGGGATCGGCTATGACCGCGTCGGACCCGCCACGCTGCGCAGGGCCGGCTACTCACTTTGGGACTGGGTAAAAAAGCATCGCGGCGAAATCGCCGCTGTACTCGGAAAAGCCCTCCAGATGCGCGGCGGCAGAGGGTAGACGTTCGCCGCCCTGGCCCAATTCGCGCAGTAGTTCCGGGGTCTTATATAACTTCCGCAGTGCTTCGACGATGCCCTGCGAAGCGACGTGTACCGCTCGCGCCTGCTCGTCGCTGTAGAGGTACGTAAGCGGCAGGCTCTCGATGTTGCCGTCGAAAACGATTCCCACGATCTCGCCCTTCTGGTTGACGGTGGGGCTGCCCGAGTCGCCGCCGGTGATGTCGCAGGTGCTGACGAAATCGAACGGGACCACCAGGTCGAGCTGGGATTTGCCGTCCGCCCAGCGCGCGGGCAGGATGTACGGCTCCTTCCCGGCCCTGTGGTACATGCCGCCGAACGTGGTGGCGAACGGCAGCGGGGCTTCGGTCTTGTCGCGATATCCCTTGATCGCGCCGAACGCGATGCGGGGGGTGAACGTGGCATCGGGATATTGGCCGGCGCCGAGCACTTTGAAGCGGTACTGCGCAATCTTGTCCACGGCGGAGGCTTCCAAGGTCTCGATGGTCTCTTCGTACTTCTTGCGAATCTTGCGCACGGGCGGATCCAGAAGCTGCGCCAGATGGATCATCGGATCGCCCGATTTGGCAAGCTCGGCCTTGTCCCCGGCCAGGCGTTTGCGCTCGGCGACGCTCTTGAGCCTGGTGCCGCGCACGATGGTCTCGGCCGCCTGCGCGGGCGTGGCGCTCTGCAGGATGGCTTTCACAGGCGCTTCCTTATCGCCGAGAGCCTTGAGCTCTTCCAGGTACTGCGTCAGCAGGACGATCTCGAGGCCGTCGTCGATGGGGGCGGGCGAAAATAGAGCCAGTTCCATCGATTTCCGCCCGCTGTCGCGATACTCGGCGACCCGCTGATCGTTGGGCTTGGCGCGCTCTTCGTGCCAGCGCACCAGCATGCGCGCGATGCGGAACAGGGACGATCCCATGGCGTGCGGCCGCTCCAATACCTCGTACGCCTTCTCATTGGGCGCCCAGGTCTTGTATGCCGCCCCGACCTGGTCCCACACCTTGCCGGCTTCCGCGCCCAGGGATGTGTCGGCCTCGACGGCTTTGCGAAGACGGCGGTCGAGGTTCGATTTGCGCGCCATCAGGCGGTCGTCTTTCAGCCCGAGGTACTTTCCCGCCGACGATTTCCAGTTGTTCCAGAAGCCGAACAGGGTGCGCTCGGCGGCGCGGCGATTCTCCTCGCTCGTGGCGCTGAATTCGCGGAGGGCGTTGATGCGCGCGTTGAGCCGGGAAATGGTGAAAGGCAATTGCGTGTCGCGATAAAAGCTGAGCTGGGTCGGAGTGGCGAAGCGCGAGGTAGTGCCGGGATTGCCGGCGACGAAGACCAGCTCGTTTTCCTTCACGCCCCCGTCGCTCCAGACGAGATAGTTGGGCGTGTCCGCCGGCCGGCCGTTTTCGTACGCTCGCAGGAATGCGATGTCGAGATCGTAACGAGGGTATTCGAAGTTGTCGGTATTGCCGCCGAAGAAAGCGATGCCGAACTCGGGCGCGAAGACCAGCCGCAAGTCCGTGTACTGCTTGTACTGATAGAGGTCGTAGCGCTCACCGGCAAACAGCTTCACCACCTCGCAGTGATTGGCGGTCTTCTGCATGCACTCGGTTTCGATACGCGCGATGGCGGCGGCGCGCTTGGCCGGGCTATCGGCCTTCACTTTGGCCGTGACCTCTTCGAGGGCGACCAGGACATTGGCCTCGAGGTCGGGACAGGACAGCTCGTCCCGGGCGGCAGCGGCGTAGAAGCCGTTCTTCATGTAGTCGTGCTGCGCGGAGGAGACTTTGCTGATGCAGTCGCTGGCCACGTGGTGGTTGGTGAAGATGAGGCCGTGGGGCGAAACGAAGCTGCCCGAGCCGCCGCCGATGCGCATGCTGGAAAGGCGCAGGTGAGCGAGAAAGGCGTCGGTCACCTCGAAGCTGTACTTCTCCTTGACTCGGTCTTTGGGGAAGGCATTGAAGAGCCACATGCCCTCGTCGGCTGCCAGAGGCAGGGCAAGCGTGGCGAGTAACAGAAGTCCGCGGAGGGCATACTTCAGGTTCACGCCTCGGCTCCGGCCGGGCGGAGATGCAGAGCCTCCAGCAGGCCCTTCCACTTGCGGAGCACCAGCTCCGCCAGGTTCAGCAGCACGGCCAGGGCAAGCAGTCCCGGCCACAGCTCCATGGTGACCGCAATGCTCCTCCCCGACGATTCGAACACCTCGCCGGAACGCACGTTGAAACGGCCGCCGGTAGAACGCGCGATCTCGCGCAGGAGCTGCTGGTTGTTTCCGTACTCCTGCATCTCGTCTTCCTGGCGGTAGAAGCCTACCTCGGGAAAAGCGCGCGAATCCGCCAGCGGACGCACGCGGAACAACCCCTGTGCCTGGCCGATGTTCAGCCGTCCGCGATAGTGGCCGATGGTGACCTTGGCCACCTTGAGCGGCTCCTGAAAGTTTTCCGGCCCGATGGCGAAGATATCGGGGATCTTTTCCGGCTCCGGCACGTCGCGCGAAAGCCGGTAGTCCACCACGAGCTCGCCGGTGGCGCGGTCGAAATCGGCGCTGGTTTCGCTTTGCGGCGCGTGCGGCAGCAGGTCGCGAAAGATGTTGGCCCAGAGCTTGTCGAAACCGGGCCAGGTGACCCAGTTCGCCGCCCAGCGATTCTTGGCATCGCTGGTGAAGACCGCGGCCCTTCCCAACCCGTACTGCCAGCGCACCAGCAGCGGATCTTCGCGGTCGGCGGTGAGGATGGTGTCCGAAGTCGGCCGCGCCTGGTAGCGTACGTAGCCTTTGAGTATCGGCACGGTCTCGATGCCGATGCCCTCCAGCACCCCGGCCTGCTTGACCACCTTCGGCGTAATCGATTTCTCGACCGCGGTGACGCCGGTGTGCTCTTCGACGTCGCGCAGCAGGATTTGCTCCAGCCCGGCAGGGTCGTTCAGAAAATACGACTTGCCCTCGGCATTGGCGGCGACCTTTTCGAGAAACGCGCGGTTCACGTCCTGCCCCAGTCCGACCGTCGAGATGGTCACGTGATTGAGCAGCGCCTCCTTGGTCAGCTGCATGCTGTCGCCTTCCTCGCTGATGCCGTCGGTGAGCAGCACGATGTGCTTGTATACCGCCTGCTGCGGCAGCACGCGCTGATAGGCTTCGGTGAGCGCCGGGGCGATCTGGGTTCCGCCATCGGGCGTGATGCCGCTGATCAATTTCTTGATGGCGGCGCGGTCTTCCGCCCTGCGGATCGGAACCGCCCACTGAAAAGAGTTGTCGAAGATCAGCACGCCGACGGAATCGATGGGCCGCAGATTCTCGACCACGCCGATGGCCGCGAGACGCGCCAGCTCGATTTTGCGCCCTTCCATCGAGGACGATTTGTCGATGATCAGCACCACCGCCGTGCCCTCCGGAGAGCGGGGCGGCGCGAGCTTCGCGGGCAGCGTGCGCTCGAGCGCGTCGTCAGGCTGGCCTTTCTTATCGACGTAGACGTTGCGCTCGCCGGCGATCCACATCAGGCCGCCGCCGCTTTTGACGTACTCCTCGAGGGCTGCCTTGGCTGCCGGCTGGATCGATTCCATGTCCCAGTTGTTGATGACGATCAACTGGAAATCGTCCAGCTTGGCCGGGATGCCGCCCGGCGCCTGCTGGGTTTCAAATTGGTTGGCCTGCAATGCGCGCAGCAGATGCTCCTCGCTGGCCGCCGGATCGCGCGAGACCAGCAGCACGCGCGGGCTGCGCATGGTCACGGAGTTTTCAAACCGCGCCTCGCCCAGGCCCGCCGCCGAGATCCTGCCGGCGAGCGCA
>Ga0335077_10007978_pt1 | contig 13130 bp, 15 predicted proteins | sample Lox_Sample_31_FD_207151 | JGI IMG/M metagenome (GOLD analysis project Ga0335077, IMG submission 207151) | Soil microbial communities from Loxahatchee National Wildlife Refuge, Florida, United States - Lox_Sample_3.1 | ecosystem: Environmental > Terrestrial > Soil > Wetlands | place: USA... | reverse complement strand
TTAAAGGGGCATGCGCCGCCCCCTCCACTGAAGCTTCCGAAGGTTCCGGTTTCCCTTATTTACGATTTACCATTCTCGATTCACCAAATTCCCCGCCAAAGGTCGTAAATCGTAAATAGGGGAAAATTTCCCTGCGGGGAATTTTCGGCCACCCCCTCCGGCTTGCTTTGCCCGCCGGCAACTACTTTAAATCTCTCGCGCACCGAAAACCGGCATCCGGGAAGGCTCCTTCGGGACTGATGTAGAAACGGTAGGAGGTTCGATAAAAATACGGAATCGCGTAATGCCCCATGCCGCCCCAGCTGCTGCCTCGAATGACCTTGAATTTTTCCCCGAAGGTTTCGCTGGTATAATCGGATCCGGGGTAGGGTTGATACCAGTCCGCGGTCCATTCCCAGACGTTTCCGGCCATGTCGTACACGCCGTAAGGACTTTTCCCGGCTTCGAAATGGCCGACGGGGGTTAAATCGCCGATGCCGGTGTCTCCGGTGTTGGCCTTGGCGGCGTCGAATTCATTGCCCCAGGGATAGTCCCGTCCGTCCGTGCCGCGAGCCGCCTTCTCCCATTCGGCTTCGGTCGGCAATCGTTTTCCGGCCCATCCGCAGAAACGCTCCGCGTCGTACCAGTTCACGTAGGCCACCGGGTAACTTTCTCGTCCGGCGGGAATCGTGCCGGACGGCCAGTTCTCCGGCGGCCTTGAGCCCGTGGCGTCCACAAACGTCTTGTAGGCGGCGTTGGTCACTTCATACTTATCCATAAAATAACTCGGAAGATTGACCTTGTGTTGGGGATGCTCGTCCAGATACCAGGGTTTTACGGTTCCGAATTCGGCGCCCTTTCCTTCGGTATCCACTTTATTGCTGCCCATGATGAATTCGCCCGCCGGAATCAAGACCATGCCTTCGGGCGGGGTCTGATTTTTTATACATCCCGCCAGAATCAGCAGGCAGAAAATCAGAACGGCCGGGCGTCTCGTGTTTCGGACCATGTGAAAACGATGTCCTTTCTCGGAGGAAAAGTTACAGGGATTCGGCGCATCGAAAACCGAAGCCGTTGTTCTTCGTCCCGGGGTTGAAAAAGCTGCGATTGAAATTCGGGGCGCTGATTCCGCAGTGATAACCCGAACAATCGATCCACGATCCGCCCTTCAGCACCCGGTATTTCTCCCCGTAGTTTTCGGTGGGACGTTTGTTCCCCGCGTAGGCTTTATACCAGCTGGCCGTCCATTCCCAGACGTTGCCGGCCATGTCCGAGACCCCGTAGGGACTGTTCCCCTTCGGAAAACTTCCGACCGGAGTGGTCCCGCCCAACTTCAACTGGGGGACGTTGGCCTTCTTGGGATCAAAGTCGTTGCCCCACGGGAACCAGCGTCCGTCCGTGCCGCGGGCCGCCTTTTCCCATTCGATGTCCGTCGGCAGGCGCTTCCCGGCCCAGTGGCAGAAGTCGTTGGCGTCGTACCAGGTGACAAAAACGACCGGGTGGTTACCGTTGCTGGGAGGGTACATGTCGCCGATCCAGTCCGCCGGAGCGGGACGTCCCGTGGCCTCGATGAACGTCCGGTATAGAAGGTTCGTCACTTCGAATTTATCGATACGGAAACCGTCCACGTAAACGGTATGCATGGGACCTTCGTCCGGCCATCGGGAGTCCGACCCCATGATAAAGGACCCCTTCGGAATCAAGATCATGTTGGGCGTTGCTGTCGCGCGGGGCGGACTAGCTTTTGATGCTTCGTTGGACGATCCCTCCGAGACCGTCGTGAGCGTGCCAATCGCGGTCGAAACTAAAAGGACCTTGAATAAAAAAAAACAGGATCCTTTCGGGTGGTCGAGGGCAATCATGAGGGATTCTTTTTCCGAAACGGCGATGCGGGACTGCTTCTCCGGATCCCCATGATAGCAAGGATTTTACGGGCCGTCAAGAATAAGTTCGTGCAGTTGCACCGTCGTGGGCGCTATTGACTATTTTAAACCTGCATGTTACATTCCAAATTTCCGTAACGACGGTGTTTGGCGGGATGATTCTATGCTTGATATCAAATACATTCGAGAACAGACGGATCGGGTTCGACAAAAGATGACGGAGCGTGGGCAGACCTATGATCTCGATGGACTGCTTCGTGTCGATCAGGAACGCCGCCGGCTTGTGGTTGAAGTGGACGAGCTCAAACGCCGTCGGAACATAGCCTCCGACGAAATCACGCGCTTGAAACAGCGGCGGCAGCCCGCCGATGCGCTGTTGGCCGAGATGAAGGAAGTTTCGGAACGGATCAAGTTGCTTGATGAACAGATCCGGTCGCTGGACGAGCAAGTGCAGGAACGGCTGCTCTACCTTCCGAATCTGTTGCACGACTCCGTTCCGGCGGGGCGGGACGAAAAAGAGAACAAGGAAATCCGGCGGTGGGGAACGCCGCCGTCGTTCGATTTTGCGCCGCGGTCTCACTGGGAGATCGGGGAGAAACTGGGCATCCTGGATTTTGAGCGGGCCGCCCGTGTGACGGGGGCGCGCTTCGTTTTTTATAAAGGCCCGGGGGCCCGATTGGAACGGGCCCTTTTGAATTTGATGCTGGACCTGCACACCGGCGAACACGGCTATGAGGAAATCCTGCCGCCGTTCATCGCGAATCGCGCGAGCCTGATCGGAACGGGCCAGCTTCCGAAATTCGAGGAGGATCTGTTCCATCTTCGGGACGAGGATTATTTTCTGATCCCGACCGCCGAGGTGCCTCTCACCAACTTCCATCGCGATGAAATTTTAGATGAAGAGCGGCTTCCCTTATCCTACGCGGCCTATACCCCCTGTTTCCGTCGCGAAGCCGGTTCCTACGGCAAGGACACGCGCGGTCTGATCCGTCAACATCAGTTCAATAAGGTCGAGCTGGTCAAGTTTACAACGCCCGAACGCTCGTATGAAGAACTGGAACGGTTGCTCCAGAATGCCGAGTCGGTCCTGCAACGGCTCGGGCTGCATTATCGGGTTGTGCTGCTTTGCACGGGAGACACCGGATTCTCGTCGGCCAAGACCTATGATATCGAGGTATGGCTCCCGGGACAAAACCAGTTCCGGGAAATATCCTCCTGCAGTAATTTCGAGTCGTTCCAGGCGCGCCGGGCCGGGATCCGGTATCGGGCAAAGGGCGGCAAAAAGACGGAGTACGTTCACACGATCAACGGCTCCGGCCTTGCGATCGGACGCACCGTCGTGGCGATTCTGGAAAATTATCAGCGGAAGGACGGCAGCGTGGCCGTTCCGGAAGCGTTGCGGCCCTACATGGGCGGTGTCAGCGATATTCGGGCCGATCGATGAATTTGAGAATGGAGCAATAGAGAATAGACCGCATTCTCACACCGTTATGATTCTCGTCTGATTTCTATTGCTCCATTGTTCGAATGCTCTGTAAAATTTGCAGGGCAAATTTTACGGAGGGGTGGCCGAGTGGCCTAAGGCGGCGGTCTTGAAAACCGTTACCCGAAAGGGTCGTGGGTTCGAATCCTACCCCCTCCGAATTTTTGCAAAGCAAAAATTCGGAGCATTGGAGCAGTGGACATTGGAAAATGGACACGGCTCACAATGCGGTCCAATGTTCTATGGTTCTATTGCTTGTTCAGGGTCGCCGAGTTAGGTCGGTCGGCATAAATATTTAAGATAAGTGGCAACGGATTTCAGTGTTATTTGAGCGATGACCAAACGGAAAACTAGGGCTAAAAAATCTCCAACTAAGCACAGGAAGGGACGATCCTTCGAGCGGGCAGTGGCAATGATCCAAGCGGGGTTGGACCCTCAAGCCACAGTCAAACACGATGAAAAGCTAAAGGACAAACACGGCCACAGTCGTCAGTTTGATGTAGTCTTGCGAGGAAAAATTGGGGGCCACGAGGTTCTTGGGGTTATAGAGTGCAAGGACTTACAGGGTTCAGTAGGTACTCCCGTCATTGATGCCTTTGTTACTAAAGCCGCAAGCGTGGGCGCAGATCTCAAGTTCGTTGTATCGAAGCACGGATTTTCAAGGCCGGCACTCAAAGTCGCTGCTGATAACCATGTGCATACTCTATCTCTTCTGAAAAGCCCTACTGAAAAGCATGGGTTTACCGTTGGCGACTATGTGTACGCATGCCGGCTTGCTTGGACATCCCTCCGGCTTAGTGCCGTCTTGACCGACGGTACAACTCTGGCGATCCACGACCGACCGCAAGATGTGCATGTGAATGGCTATTCTCTGTTCGAATGGATTCTCCAAGAGGCTCATTCCACGTTTCTGAAGATTCCAGAGCCCGGTTGGTACAGACTACGGCTTAGATTCCACGATCCAGCCACAATAGTTTTATCCTCTGGGGCGCGTCAGATCCAGGTGCTGGAGGTTTACCTAAAACGTGAACGCGAGTACCGGCGAAAAGTTGCTTTCGCTGTTGGCAGCGGTTTCGTCGATTTTGGTTCGAAAAAACTCAAAGTTCCAGGAGGGGGAACGATTAAAGTTTCCTTCACCGCGGACCCAAATCTTAAAGATTGGGAGCCCGTTGATGCACTTCCGAAAAAGCCCAGCGCACTAGTGCTTGGAACATTGTTCGTGTACTCGAGGCCAGGTGAAGTACCCCGTTCCTTGTTTGACGCTCAGACTGTTGCAGAGGTTATGTTTGATCCCCTTGTTACCAAACAATTACCGGACCCGACTCAATTGATCTGATGATGGCTGGTTGTAATGAGGATTAGTGTTACGGCATTTCAGCCGTCGGTTTAATGTGAACGGACGAGGAAAAGGTGACTGTGGCTGGTTGAAGACGCGGCGGCGCTCATGCAATGTGAGCCAGAATCTTTTCCCGCTCATCGGAAGAAAAGTCCTGCCCGTAAAAACGCAGAAAAATTTCTCTCTTGATCTCTCTCTGGTCGGCGTTCGGATGATTCATCAGAATGGAAGCTAAAACCTGACGGCGGGCCAGGTCGAACATGGAAAACCCCATCTTCAGTCGGTCCTGACTGCTTTTCTCCATCATCATCGCCTTGAAACGGACTTCTAACTCCGGAGACGTATCTTTCATCAGTTTGCCTCTTGATAGACCTCTTGGAGCCCCAGCTTGGCCACCCACTTCAGAATGTACCGCCGGTCCAGACCGGGAGTCTGCAGGAGATTTTTTACATCCCGGATCTGCATCTCGGACCGGCTGTCCTTGGCCCAGTCCAGTTTGGAGAGGATGAGGTCCTCCGGCGAAGCCACAAGGATCCTTCCCCCCTCGAACTCGATGCTGCGTCTGCGCTCAAATTCGACCCGGCGGTATTCTGAATCCTTTCGAACGATAAAGTCAACTTTCACGACCCCTTCCCGATGAATGATATTGAACATTCCCTTGCTTTGGAGCGCGTGCCTCATAACATCCCGGTCAACATAAAAGTCGTTTGAGAAAAGGGAGAAAAGTTCTTCAACCTTCTCCTCACCAACCTCGATGATAATGTCGATATCCCGGGTCATTCTGGGGATGGTATAGAAATTCGCCGCGATCGAGCCGGTCACCATATATCGAATCCCGGCCGACTCCAGCCGCTGAGTAACAATTTTTAGGACATCCTGCTCGTTGATCATACGGAGCCACCCTGCTTCCTCTGGCATTTTGATATGCAGTTGACTTCTTTATATGCGAGCGAATTATACAGAAGATCCGAGTGAAATGAAAAGTGTTTTCCGCGCATCTTCTCATTGCAAATCGACTCCGTTTCTCATAAAATAAGTTCGAGCTTTATCTAAAAGTCTCCGTAAGTGTTCGGGAGGATTCGCATGGATGCCCCACGCAACATCGCCGTGATCATCGGGAGTCTTCGCGAGGAGTCCTTCAGCCGCAAGATGGCCCATGCGCTCGCGGCGCTTGCGCCTGCCTCTCTCAAACTCCAGATCATCGAGATCGGGCCGTTGCCACTCTATAACCAGGATCTTGATGGGGTCGATCCACCGGCGGCCTGGGTCTCCTTCCGGGAACGGATCAAGGCTTCGGACGCCGTTCTGTTCGTCACCCCGGAACACAATCGTTCGGTACCAGCGGCGCTCAAGAATGCGCTGGATGTCGGTTCACGGCCTTACGGGAAAAGCGCGTGGAACGGCAAGCCGGGAGCCGTGGTCAGCGTAGCGCCGGGCGCGCTTGGCGCTTTTGGGGCCAATCACCATCTTCGCCAATCCCTCGTCTTCCTCAATGTGCCCACCCTTCAGCAGCCCGAGGCCTACATCGGAGGCGCCGCCGGTCTGTTCGATGCCAATGGAAACTTGTCCAACGAGAGCACACGGGATTTTCTCCGAAAATTCATGGAGGCGTACGCGGCCTGGATCGAGCAAAACCTGCGTCGCTGAAGAGCCGGGGTTTCCTTCCATCGAAGGCGGGCATCTATCTTGTCTTTACCCGCTATTCTCTGATACCATACTGGCTGTCTATTGTGAGAAAACACAATGAAGGGACAAGCCCTTAAAGCAAGACCGACCAACGTTTCGATTACGGAGGAACTGATCCGAGAAATTGCGAGTCGGATCGTAAGTCATTTTCATCCTCACAAAATTATTCTTTTCGGTTCCTACGCTTACGGCAAACCCACGCCGGACAGTGATCTTGACCTTCTTGTCATTATGCCCACCCGCAAACGCCCCGCCGAGCGAAGCGCAGAAATCTCGCTAAAGTGCCGTCCGCCCTTTATTCCGATGGAGGTTATCGTATTGACGCCCGGCGAAATCAAACAACGACTGGCGGGTTTCGATCCGTTTCTGGAGGAAGTTCTGGCGAAGGGTCAAGTCCTTTATGAAGCCCAAAGGTGATTTTGAGCCGTGGGTCTATAAAGCAGAGGAAGATTATCGCACGGCCGTCACAATGGTGCGCAAACGCAAGGGCGGCGCGCCCGATGTTGTTTGTTTCTGTTCCCATCAGTGTATCGAGAAATACCTCAAGGCTTTCTTGGTGCTTCACCGCATTCCATTTCGCAAAATCCATGTTCTCGATGCATTGCTCGATTTGGCCGTTACTTGCGACCCGCTGCTTGAGGTGATCCGGCGGAACGTTGTGAAGTTGAATCCCTACGCTGTTCGGGTGAGGTATCCGGGAGATGAGGCCACGATCGGCGAGGCGAGGGATGCCGTGGTTCTGATGAAACGACTACGCGCATTTCTCCGTGAGAAGCTTGAACTTCCTAAACAGACTTAATCCCGTTTGTCCGAAGGGTTCCCCACAATCTTCCAATCCAAAACCTCCTTCCAAACCCCGGCCCCTTGTGCCCGGTACCGCTCTTCCGTTATCATAGAGCATCGACAATCATCATGGAGGGCTGCGCTATGCCGGGACTCGTACGAACGATGGTCGTTGGATTGACGATGGTCTTGCTGGCCGGTTGCGGCTACAACGACCTGCAAGGCCTTGATGAAAACGTGAAGGCGGCCTGGTCGGAGGTTCAGAACCAGTATCAGCGGCGGGCCGACCTGATCCCGAACCTGGTCAACGTGGTGAAGGGGTACGCGGCGCACGAACGGGAAACCCTGGAGGCCGTCACCGAAGCGAGGGCCAAGGTCGGCTCGCTGCAGGTGACGCCCCAGACGCTCAATGATCCCCAGAGCTTTAAACAATTCGAAGACGCGCAGGCCGGTCTGACCTCGGCGCTTTCCCGCCTGATGGTCGTGGTCGAGAAGTATCCCGATCTCAAGGCCAACCAGAATTTTCTGGACCTCCAGTCCCAGCTCGAGGGGACCGAGAACCGGATCACCGTGGCGCGCAAACGCTACATCGACTCCGTGAACGAATATAACAAGATGGTCCGCTACTTCCCGACCAATCTCACGGCCCGGTATATCCTTCATCTGGACATCCGGCCGAATTTCACGGCCACGACGCCGGGCGCCGAAAAGCCGCCCGAGGTGAAGTTCTAAGCCGTGCGTTTCATCAAGCTGTCGTGCTTTCTTGCAATCTTATTCGCGATCGGAACGTTCGCTCCGGTTTGGGCCGCCGTGCCGCAACCGGCGGGGTACGTGACGGACGAGGCCGGCATCTTAACCCCGCAACAGATCGCCTCCTTGGACCGGGCGCTTTCCGAGTACGAGCAGCGCACGTCCAATCAGATCGTCGTTCTGACGGTGAAATCCCTCGAAGGTCAGGACATCGAGTCCTATTCGATCGCGGTCGCGGAGGCCTGGAAGGCGGGACAAAAGCATAAAGACAACGGCGCGATTTTAATCGTCGCACCCAACGAACACCGGGTGCGGATCGAAGTCGGCTACGGCCTCGAAGGCGTTCTGACCGACGCCCGATCGGCGGAGATCATCCGGAACATCCTTGCGCCTCGGTTCCGGTCCGGCGACTACGATGGCGGCATTACCGAGGCCGTGTCGGCCATGGAGGCCGTGATCGGAGGGGAATTCACGGCCGAACAGAAGGCTCCGGAGCAAGTCCAGTCGTTCTTTCCCATCCTCGTCATGCTCTTGTTTTTCGCGGGCCTGATCGGACTGATTCACTGGAGCGCGGGCGCGATCGCGGGAGGTTTTCTGGCCGGCGGATTCAAGATGCTCGCCGGGCTTGCCGGGATCGGACTGATTCCGGCCGTCATTCTGGGACTCCTGTTCGGCGCCGTTGCTCCGTTTTTCCTGAAACTCTTTTTCGGTTTCTACGGCGGGCCGATGGGCGGCGGGGGATGGAGCGGCCGCTCGGGTTTCGGCGGCTTCGGCGGCGGGCTGGGGGGCGGCGGGTTTGGAGGATTCTCCGGCGGCGGAGGAGGTTTCGGCGGCGGCGGCGCTTCGGGGAGGTGGTGATGCGGAAAGTAGAACGATATCTCAACCCAAACGATCAAGAACGGATCCGTCGCGCCGTGGCCAAGGCCGAATCGCGCACGCGCGGCGAAATCGTGCCGATGATCGTTCGCGCGAGTGATGCCTACGCCCATCTGCACGTGGCGGGCGGGATCGCTTTCGCCGTGGCGGCGTTTGTAACAGGCATGGTCCTCTGGCCCAAGAGCCATCCTTCTTTATTTCTGATGCTTGAGCTTCTGGGTTACGTTCTCGGCGATCTTCTTTTCCGTATAGACGGGATCAAGCGCCTGTTTCTCACGCACCGGGAGATGGAGGCGAAGGTTTTCGATCGGGCTCTGCGCGCCTTCTATGAACACGAACTGCACAAGACGCGGGAGTCCACGGGCGTCCTGATCCTGGCGTCCTTATTGGAACGGAGGGTTCAGATCCTGGCGGACCGCGGCGTCCATGAAAAGGTGGGGGACGCCGAATGGCGGAAGGCGGCGAACGTCCTGACTCGGGCCCTCAAGGAGAGGCGGCCCGGAGACGGGTTTTGCGAGGCGATCGCCGTCTGCGGCGAGGTTCTGACGCGGCACTTTCCGGCCGATGGAAGCAGCCCGAGGGAGAATCCGAACGAGTTGCCGGACGCACCGATTCAGAGCGCCTAAAAAGAGTCGTTGCAATCATCCGATGTTTTGAATAAAATGAGCAATCCACAGCGTATCCATTTTCTAATGCTCTGAATATTGCGAAGCGATTTTTACGGAGAGGTGGCCGAGCGGTTGAAGGCAGCTGCCTGCTAAGCAGTTGTGGGGGGAAACCTCCACCTAGGGTTCGAATCCCTACCTCTCCGCCATATATTTACGTAATGTGTCCGTTTGGGATTCGGATGTGAGAGGAAGCCTTCGGGCGAGGGATTGATATTCCGTGCCTTTGGCACGGCGGCACCTTGCGAATCCCTACCTCTCCGGAAATTTTCCGCAGGGAAATTTTCCCCTATTCACCCTTTACGATTTACTTTTTCTGCGGAAAATTTTGGTGTGTGGTAAATCGTAAATTGTAAATTGGGTTTTGGGGGATCGTAAGCCCTGAGGCGAACGATTCCTGCCTATTCCCAAAATATTTTTGAAAGGACGTGTCATCATGCCCGAGCAAAAACCTAATCCGCTTAAACTCCGCAGCCGCGACGTGATGGAAGGTCCCGAGCGCTCGCCGCATCGGGCCATGTTTCACGCGATGGGGTTTTCAGATGAACAACTGGCCCGGCCGCATATCGGCGTGGCCAGCTCCTGGAACGAGGTTACCCCGTGCAATGTCCATTTGAACCGACTGGCCCAGCATGCCAAGGAAGGCGTGCGCGAGGCCGGCGGGATGCCGGTCGAATTCGGGACGATCGCCGTGAGCGACGGGATCGCGATGGGGCACGAAGGCATGAAGGCCTCGCTCATGACCCGGGAGGCGATCGCGGACTCGGTCGAGCTGGTGGCCTTCGCCCAGCGCTTCGACGGCCTCGTCACGATCGCCGGCTGCGACAAAAGCCTGCCGGGGATGGTGATGGCCAGTGCGCGACTGAACATCCCCTCCGTTTTTATCTACGGCGGGACGATCATGCCGGGAACGTTCCATGGAAGGGACGTCACGATCCAGGACGTTTTTGAGGCCGTCGGAGCCTACACCATGGGCAAGATCTCATCGAGCGAATTAAAGACGCTGGAGAACGCGGCCTGTCCCGGCGAAGGTTCCTGCGCCGGCATGTTCACCGCCAACACGATGGCCTCGGCGATCGAGGCCCTGGGGATGTCGCTTCCGGGCAGCGCCTCGGTTCCGGCCATCGATGAGCGGCGGAACTGGGTTTGTGTCGAGAGCGGCAAGGCCGTGCTCAATTTACTGAAGCTGGGAATCAAACCCCTTGATATCATCACGCGCAAGTCGCTTGAGAACGCGATCGCGGTCTGCGTCGCGATAGGCGGCTCGACGAATTCCGTCCTCCATCTTCTGGCGATCGCCCATGAGGCCGGGGCGAAGCTCAAGATCGAGGATTACGACCGGATCAGCCGCCGGACGCCGCACATCGCCGACATGAAGCCCGGAGGACGTTATGTCATGGTCGATCTGGACCGGGTCGGGGGCGTGCCGATCCTCATGAAGGAACTGTTGGACGCCGGTCTTCTCCACGGGGACGCCCTGACCGTGACCGGGAAAACGGTGAAGGAAAATCTCAAGGATGTGGAGTTTCCCGTCAACCAGGATGTGGTGCATCCCGTGAAATCCCCGATCAATCCCGCCGGCGCGATCGTGATCTTGAAAGGCAATCTCGCCCCGGAGGGCTGCGTCGTGAAGATCGCCGGGGTGAAGAATCTGAAGCACCGGGGACCGGCGAAGGTCTTTGACCGCGAGCAGGACGCGTTTGCCGCGGTGAAGGCCCGGCGGATCAAGGCCGGCGACGTCGTCGTGATCCGGTATGAAGGGCCGAAGGGCGGGCCCGGCATGCGCGAGATGCTGGCCCTGACGGCCGCGCTGGTCGGCGAGGGATTGGGCGATTCGGTGGCGCTGCTGACGGACGGCCGCTTTTCCGGCGCGACGCACGGATTGATGGCCGGCCACGTGGCCCCCGAGGCGGCCGTCGGCGGACCGATCGCGATCGTGAAGAACGGCGATCACATCGTCATCGACGCGACCCGGCGCCGGATCGACGTCGAGCTGACGGAAAAAGAGATCCGGCAGCGGCTTAAAAAGTGGAAGCCGCCCCGTCCCCAATACACCCGCGGCGCCCTCGCGAAATACGCCCGATACGTCCAAAGCGCCGCAAAAGGGGCGATTTGCGAATAAGGGCGGGTGCGTTCGCGCGGAGGTGATCGTCAATGCCGGTTTCCAAGACCAAGCTTAAGTCCCGTCCGGGAGTTCAAGTATTCGAGACCCGGCTTGAGTCGATGGGGGTGGATGACGCCTGGACCGTTTTCCGGATGCCGTTCTCGGTCGAGGATGTTTTCGGAACCCGTGCCCGCCTTCCGGTCAAAGGCACGATCAACGGATTTCCCTTCCGCAGTTCCCTGTTCCCGATGGGCGAAGGCCGGCATTTCATGATGGTCAACAAGCAGATGTGGGAAGGGGCCAAAATCCAGGCGGGTCGGACGGTTCAGGTTGTTCTGCAAAAGGATAACGAACTTCGAAGCGTCGCGGTTCCCCGGGATCTGATGGCGGCGCTCTCCCGGAGCAAGACGGCCCGGAATCTTTTTGGGAAACTGTCCTACACCCACAAAAAAGAATTCATTCGCTGGATCGAGTCGGCGAAGCGGCCCGAAACGCGCGCGCGGCGGATCCGCAGCGCCGTGACGATGATCGCGCAGGGCCGGACCTACGGCAGTAAAGAATGAATGAGGAGGCCTCGGAGAAATCAACCTTCCTGCCCGAGCCGCCTCAGAATCCGACCGGCGGCGAGACGCTGGTCGTGGACGGCTCGGGCCCGTCTTCCTACCGCCTTCCGAGCGAGGCCTTGAAGGATGCCGGCCCGGACGACCAGATCTTTATCCGGTCCGGCGTGTACGAGGACAAGATTTTCGTCGAAAACCGCCCGGTCCGGATGATCGGGGCCGGCCGCGACCATGTCCAAATTTTCAGCCGCCGCGGCGGTCCCTTCTACCTCCAACAGGTTCCGGAGGGGCTGGTCAGCGGGATCACGTTCCGGTACGTCGGGAGCGACCCGCATTCGGCGATGAACGTTCTCGATTCGACCTGCACGATCACCGGCTGCCGGATCACCGAAGGGCTCCTCTCGGGAATCGTGGTCTACGGACCCCGATGCCGGGCCAGCCTGATGGACAACGAGGTCTGCCGGAACCGCGAATCCGGGATCTTCATCTTTGCCGGCGCCCGTCCCTATCTCACCAAAAATCGCTGTCACGCCAATCACCATTTCGGAATCGCGGTGCGCGATCCCGAAACCCGCCCGGATCTGGTCCGGAACCTTTGCCGTGACAACATGCTGAGCGGGATCCTGATCTTCTATCACGCGCAGGCGATGGTCCTTGAAAACGCGTGCCGGGACAATCAACACTGGGGTCTAGTGATGACGCCGGACTGCGAGACCACGCCCGGCCGCGATGAGCTTATGAAGGCCAACCGCCTCGAGCCCAATCCGCGCGGGGCGCTGTGCGTGACGGAAGAGCCGCTGGCTGAGATCGGACGGTAAGCAGGCAAGGGAAATCCTTTTGCGGCTATACCGGCGGCCCCCGGTCTGAGCCGGGCGCACACGGAGCTTCCTTAGAATATCGTCGACCGATCCAATCAACGGTGATCAAACGTCAGGTCGTCGAACGGCAAGCCAAACACATGGAGTACGGTCGATGCGACTTGTGCGGCGGGCGAAGGCCGGGGGGCACCGGTATAGCTGCGTCGC
>Ga0335077_10007976_pt1 | contig 13131 bp, 10 predicted proteins | sample Lox_Sample_31_FD_207151 | JGI IMG/M metagenome (GOLD analysis project Ga0335077, IMG submission 207151) | Soil microbial communities from Loxahatchee National Wildlife Refuge, Florida, United States - Lox_Sample_3.1 | ecosystem: Environmental > Terrestrial > Soil > Wetlands | place: USA... | reverse complement strand
CTCCGGACCGAAATTGCGCTCGTAGCGCGCCCGGAAATCGGCGATCGCGTAGGACGGCGGCTGGGGCCCCGGCGATTCCAGACCGAAGGCGGCCGCGACGCTGCCCATGCGGCCGGACACCTCCCATGGCAGCCCGAGACGCATCCCGCGTACGAGGCCGGCACGATAGGCGTCGCCGACTCCGGTCGGGTCCAGGGCCTCGCGCTCGAGCCGCGCCGGCGGAATCGCGTGCCGCGAGCGACTGCCGGAAGCGGCGACCGAGATCGTCGATCCCTCCGCGCCGTGGGTGGCGACGAGGACGGGCATCTCCGCCTCGAGCTCCTCGCGCGAGCGCCCGGTCTTCTGCACGATGATGCCGAGCTCGTAGTCGTTCACGATCACGACGCGCGCGCCGCGCGCGCCGGCGAGGAGCTCTTCTCCGGAGAGGCGCGCCACCTGCTGGCTCGGGTCGTAGAGGAAGGGCAGGCCGATCCGCCGGCACTCGCCGGCATATTTCTGCATCGCGGCGGGATCGTTCGGCGACACGACGGCGAGGGACGCCGCGCCGTCCCCGAGGCCGGCGAGCGACAGATCCCGCGCCCGAGCCATCGCGCCCGTGTAGAACGAGGCGATCTGGTTGTGGTCATGATCGGTCGAGACGAAGAAGGACGCCGTGAAGAGGTCCGACTGGAGAGCCAGGCCCGAGACGTCGACGCCGGCCGCCGCGAGCGCCTCGCGATACGCCGCGGCGTCATGGCCGGCCGTGGCGAAGAGGAGCGGACGCTCGCCGAGGAGCGCCAGGCCGTAGGCGATGTTCGGCGCGCATCCGCCCGGCACGCGCCGCATCTCGTCGACGAGGAACGACACGGAGAGCCGCTCGAGCCGATCCGGCATGAGGTGCTCGACGAACCGGCCGGGGAACCGCATCAAGTAATCGAACGCGACCGATCCGGTCACGATGACACGCCCTTGCGGACCGGGCCTCGGAATCACAGGTACCTCCCGAGGATCGGCTTTAGACGCCGCCGCGCCGAATCCGCGATCGCCGCGCGGTCGGTCAGAATCGAGAATTTCATGGCCTGGCGGCAGCCACAGGTCCGCGCCGGGTCGATGCGGCGCACGGCGTCGCGCAGGGCCTGCCGGGCGGCCGCCGTGTTGTCGCGCAGAACGGCGACGATCGTGTCCACGCCCACCGGCTCCCCGGTCTCGCGCCAGGCGTCGTAGTCGGTCACGAGCCCGAGTGACGCGTAGCAGACCTCGGCCTCACGCGCCAGCTTCGCCTCCGTCAGGTTCGTCATCCCGATGACGTCGGCGCCCCACGAGCGGTAGAGCCGCGACTCGGCCCGGGTCGAGAAGGCCGGGCCCTCGATGCAGACGTAGACGCCCCGCGGCGCGACCCCGAGGCCGCTCGCCCGCGCGCCCTCTTCGAGGGCCGATGCCGCGGACGGGCACACCGGGTCGGCGAACGTCGCGTGCGCGACGAGGCCATCGCCGAAGAAGGAATCGGCGCGGCCGCGCGTGCGGTCCAGAAACTGATCGGCGATCACGGCGCGCCTCGGCGCGTGCTCCTCCCGCAGACTTCCCACGGCGGACGCGGAGAGGATGGCGTCGCAGCCCAGCATCTTGAAGCCGCAAATGTTCGCGCGGTAATTGATCTCCGAAGGCCCGATGAGATGCCCGCGCCCGTGCCGCGAGAGAAACGCGACGGGAACCCCGTCGAGCGATCCCGTGACGAAGACATCCGACGGCGCTCCGAACGGCGTCTGCACTTTCTCCTCGCGCCGGTCCGCGAGGCCCTCGAACGCATCGAGGCCGCTGCCGCCGAGGAGACCGATCCGGCCGCGCGTCGTCACGAGGCCGCGCCTTCGACCATCCGCCGGTGCTCCTCGATCGCTTCCCGGACCCGGTCGGCGAGCGCCAGCGCGTCGCGCCCCGCTTCACCCGGGACGCGCGGACGCGCCCGCTCGCGGACGCACCGCGCGAAGTCCTCGAGCTCCCGGCGGAGCGGCTCCTCCTGCTCGACCGGCAGGACGACCGGCACGACCTCGGGCGCTCCGCGCTCCGTCGAGAGGCGGAAGGCCGTCGCCGATCGCGTCAGCATGTCGATCGAGACGTAAAGGGAGGGCGCGAAGACCCGGAACTTGCGCGTCTTCTCGAGCGAGACGCGCGAGGCCGTGAGGCTGGCGATGCACCCTCCCTCGAACTCGATGCGCGCGTTGGCGATGTCCAGCCGGTCCGTCAGAACCGCCAGGCCCGCCGCGCGGATCTCCTTCGGCGGCCTGCCGACGAGCTCGAGCACCATCTGAAGGTCGTGGATCATCAGGTCTCGCACGACGTCCACGTCGGTGCTCCGCCCGGTGAAGGCGCCGAGCCGGTGCACCTCGACGAACTGCGGCTGCGAGAGCAGCCGGAAGGCCGCCTCGACGGCCGGGTTGTAGCGCTCGACGTGCCCGACCTGGATGACGCGTCCGCCGGCGCGCGCGATCGACAGGAGGCGGTCCGCCTCGGCGACGGTCGCGGTCATCGGCTTCTCGATCAGAACGTCCCGCCCGCGCTCGAGGAGAAAGGACGCCACCTTCGCGTGGCTCGCCGTCGGCGTGGCGACGACGACGGCTTCCGCCTCGCGCGTCACGGCCTCGAGGTCCGGCAGAACGGACAGGCCGTGCTCGCGGGCCACTTCCTCGGCGCGGCTCCGGTCGATGTCGTGGACCCCCACGACCCGCGCGTCCGGCAGTCCGGCGGCGACTCGCGCGTGCTGCCGGCCGAGGTGCCCCACGCCCACCACGGCCAGCCGGACGGGGCCGGCCGCGGTCAACCCTCCCTCCGGAACGTCACCGGTGGAAGCCGCGCTCGCTCTCGCGGACGAAGCGGACGAGCTCCTCGACGTCGGCCTGCGGCGGGATCTCCGCCGCGATTGCCGCCAGCGCCTGCGTGGTGTTCTGTCTCGAGCGAACGAGCAGGCGATACGCCCTCTCGAGGGCGTCCAGACGCTCCGGCGTGAACCCGCGCCGTTTCAACCCGATCGAGTTCAGACCGTAGGTTTTCGCGTCGCGGCCGTCCGTCTTGCAGAACGGCAGGACGTCCTGGCGGATGACGGTGAAGGCCCCGACGTACGCGTGATTTCCGATCCGCACGAACTGATGACAGCCGACGTACGCGCCGAGCACCACCCAGTCGCCCACGTCGATGTGTCCCGCGAGACCCACGTAGTTCGCGAGCACCGAGTTCGAGCCGATCCGGCAGTCGTGCGCCACGTGGCAGTAGGCCATGAAGAGGTTTTCGTCGCCGACCACCGTCTCGCCCCGGCCGCCGGCCGTCCCGCGGTGAACGGTCGAGAACTCGCGAAAGACGTTTCGGTTCCCGATCGTCAGACGCGTGTCTTCGCCTCGGTACTTGAGATCCTGCGGCTCGAAGCCGACGACCGCGAACGGAAAGATCCGGTTCTCCTCGCCGATCGTCGTCGGGCCCTGCACGTTCGCGTTCGCGCCGACCGAGGTCCCGCGGCCGATGCGCACGCCCGCACCGACGATCGCGCCCGGGCCGATCGTGACGTCCGGTCCGATTTCCGCGTCCGGCGAGACGGTCGCCGTCGGGTGGATCGCGGCCGTCACGGGCGGTCGACGAGGACGGAGGTGAGCTCGGCCTCCGCGCACAGCGCGCCGTTGACGAGCGCCCGCGCGCGGCACTTGCAGGTCCGCATCTTGAGCGCGACGATCTCGGCCTCGAGCCGCAGCTGGTCGCCGGGCACGACCGGCCGGCGGAACTTCGCGCGGTCCACCCCCGCCATGTAGAGCAGCTTCTTCTGCGGGTCGGGGACCGTGCCGAGAAGGCCCACACCGGCCACCTGCGCCATCGCCTCGACGATGAGGACACCCGGCATCACCGGGTTTCCCGGGAAGTGACCCTGGAAGAACTCCTCGTTGAACGTTACGTTCTTGATCCCGACGACCCGCTTGCCCGGCTCGAGCTCGAGGATCCGGTCCACGAGCAGGAACGGGTAGCGGTGCGGAAGAATCTTCAGGATGTCGACGATTCCGAGCTCCACGCGCGCCCCCCTTTACCCTTCGCCCATCCGCCGCTCGAGCCGCTCGAGACGCCGCGCGAGCTCCGGCAGTCGAGCCACCCAGGCCGATCGTTTCAGGAACTCCCGGTGCGGCGCGGCAGGCATGCCCGAGACGATCGTGCCCGGCTCGACTTCGGCGCCGGTCACGATGCCCGACTGCGCCGTCGCGATGGCGCCGTCGCCGATGCGCGCGTGGTCGGCCACGCCCGCTTGTCCGGCCAGCGTCACGCGCCGTCCGATCCGCGTCGAGCCCGCGACGCCGGCCTGGCCGCACAGGAGCGAGTGTTCCCCGATCACCACGTTGTGCCCGATCTGCACGAGGTTGTCGATCTTCGTCCCCTTCCCCAGCACGGTCTCGCCGAGCGTCGCGCGGTCGATCGCCGCGTTGGCCCCGATCTCGACGTCGTCCTCGACGCGGACGATCCCGATCTGCGGGATCTTGAGATGCCGCGCGCCGTCCCACACGTACCCGAACCCGTCCGACCCGACGACCGCGCCTGCGTGCAGGACGCAGCGGTCGCCGATTCGGCAGTCGTCGTACACCACTGCGTTCGCGTGGAGGCGGCCGTCCTCGCCGATCGTGACGTCCGCTCCGACGTACGCCCCCGGCCCGATCACGGTGCGCGCGCCGATGCGGGCGCGCGGCCCGATGGTGGCGCCCGCCTCGACCGCGACTCCCGGCCCCAGGCGGGCGCTTCGGTCGACGCGCGCACCGGGACGGACCCCGGGACGCGGCCGGGGCTCGGGCCGGAATACCTGGAGCCAGGCGGCGAGGGCGGCGACGGGCTCCGAAACGATGACGGCGGGGCGTCGCTCCGGCGCCGTGGCCGGCGAGGCGAGATATGCCCCCGCCCGGCTCCCTCGGGCCGCCCCCGCGTGGCGAACGTCCGCGACGAACGAGAGATCCTCGGGCCCGGCATCCTCCAGACCCCGCACGCCCGTCAGGCGAAGCCCGGAATCGCCGTGTACTCTCCCGCCCACGGCCCGAGCCACGTCGGCGAGCGTGAAGCCGCCGCGCGGTTTCCTCGCTCGGAGGCGGTTCCCGCGCGGGGCCTTCTTCCGGACGGCTTTCACCGGGCCGGATACTACCCGCAACCCGCGGACGTCCGAAAATGAAGGGGCCGCCCGCGGGCGGCCCTCTGACTCTCTGTGCGAACGCGGAGTCTCAGTTCGGCTTCTTCGGGGTCGGCTTGGCGGCCGCGGAGTTCGGGTTCGGCGTGGGCCGGGGAGCCGCGGCACCTGCAGGCGCCGCGGCCGGAACCGCCACCGTCGTGTTGAAGCGCTTCAGCACGTCGTCCGTCACGTCCACCGCGTCGTCGGCGTAGACGAGGCCCGACTGGAACTTGTTGAAGATCAGGGTGAAGCCGCGCTCCTTGCCCACTTGCGTGATGACCGGCATCACGCGCTTCTGGAGCTCCTCGAGCTCCTTCTTCTGCGCCTCGTCGAGCGAGCGCTGCGCGTCGTCCTGGAACCGCTTGAAGGCGATCGCCTTCTCCTGATACGTCTTCTGGAGGGCTTCCTTCTTGTCATCCGCGAGAGACGCGCCCTGATCGGCGAGCTTCTGCTCCATGTCGCGGAGCTCCTTGGTGAGCTTGTCGCCCTCTTCCTTCTTGGAGTCGGCGATCTTCTTGACGCGGGCAAAGGCTTCCTTGCCGAGGGCCGAATCGGTGACGAGCCGATCCACGTTGATCACCGCGATTTTCGGCGGGCCTGCCGGGACCGCCGCGGCCGGCGCCGCTGCCTGCGTCTGACCGAACGCCGCGGCCGCGCCGACGGCCATCGCGACCGAGACCAGGATGCGCTTCATTCTTTTGACTCCTTCTCGTTCCTCCGGCTCGGGGCCGCGCGGAAAGAACGGCGAATACTAACAAAAATCCTCGAAGCGGGAACAGCCGGGCCCCCGCGGGCATTCCCCGGGGCCGGTTCAGAAGGTCCGGCCGATCGAGAAGAGGAACCCGGACTTCTTCTCTTTCAGGCTCGTGATGGGAAACCCGAACTGGTCGATCGGCTGGACGACCTCCGGGTTGAAGAAGTAGATGAACCGCAGAGGGGCCTGGAAGATCGGCAGAAAGATGCGGAGCTCCGCTCCGACCGAGTACCGGAAGTTGGCCGGATTGAAGGACTGGCTGTCGAAGTAGGTGTTCCCGAGGTCGCCGAAAAGCAGCATCTTGCCCGGGCCGAACTGCAGGAACGTGTATTCGAGATTCAGCACGTAGAACTTGTTCCCGCCGAGGATCCGCCCGAGCGAGTCCGTGAACACCTGATTGTTCTTCTGGAGCGGCAGGATCGATCCCGTCTGGAAGCCCCGCAGACTCTGCTCGCCGCCCAGCTGGAACCGCTCGAAGATCGGGACGTCGTGGCCTCCGTAGTTGGCCACCCAGCCGACCTCCAGGTTGGCCGCGATGTAGGAGTGCCGGGGGAATCGAACCGGAACGTAAATCGTGCCGCCGATGATCGGCTTGAAGAAATAGTCCGTGCCCCCGAGCGGCCCGCCGGCAATCTGGACACTCGCGAAGAGGCGCCGCCCGAGCGTGGGATCGAATGGATCGTTGCGGGTGTCGTAACGATACGCCGGCGTGAAGGACGACGTCTTTCCGTTCGTGTCGGTCAGCTTGTCGGGCGGGATCGGCTGCCCGGGAGGCGTCGGCGCCCCGCGCACCGGATACTTCGCTTTGACCGACTCGTACTGGTAGAGCAAATTCCACGACGAGAAAAGACTGAGCCCGCGGCCGTAGAAGACGCTGGCGCCGGTGCGGTTCTCGTCGATGTTCAGGTAATCCGCGGTCCGCCGATAGATCGAGCCGCCGACGGACTGGTTCTGATCCATGAACCAGGGAACCGTGTACGAGATGTCGTAGAAGCTCGAGATCGCCCCGATCTGTGCGGAAGCCGCGAGCACCTCGCCACGACCCATGAAGTTTCGGGTCTGGAACGAGAACTGGCCGAAGAACTTGTCCACGGCCGAATATCCGGCGCCGAACTGGATCTCGTTGCGCGACGTCTCGGTGCCCTTGACCGTCAGGTTGACCTTTCTCTGCTCCTGGTCGACACCGAACTCCGGCTCCTCCGCGACCTTGAAGTATCCGAGCTGCTGGAGTTTCTGCAAGCTCTTCTTGACGGCGTCCATGTCCATCACGGCGCCTTCGTCGAGCGCGAACTCGCGTCGGATGACCTTGTCGCGCGTGGTCGTGTTGCCCTTCACCTCGAAGCGGCCCAGGTAGTACTTGTCGCCTTCGAAGATCTTGATATCGATGTCGACGCGGTGGTTTCCGACTTCCTTGTACGCGGGGTCGGCGAACCAATAGATGTAGCCGTTCGCCTTGTACATCGATTCGACTTCGGAGAGGCCTTCGACGAGAAGGTCGCGGTTCAGGACCGTGCCGGGCGCGAGCTCCCAGAACTTCTTCAGGATGGCCTGCTCCGGAAAGACCATCGGCGGCCCGTTCTCGACGGGCTTGCCGGCCTGATCCACTCGCGTGACCCGAATCTCGTTCACGAAATACCGATCGCCTTCCGCGATCGGGATCTTGATGTGAACCGCCCGCTTGATCTTCTTCGGGTCGGCCTTGGGGTTCTTCACGTAGATGTCGAGGATGGGATCCTTGACGACGACGTCCTTGTAGCCTTTCGCCTGATAGACCGCCTTGATGTTCTCGACGTCGGCCTCGTAGTTGGCCTGGCTATAGGTCGTATTCTCCGAGAAGACCCGATACCAGGTGTTCACCTTCGTCTTCTTCATCGCGTTCTTCAGCTGCCAGGCGTGGAAGACGGTGTTGCCTTCGAACGTGATGGAGGAGATCTTGATCTTGTCGCCTTCGTCGATGTTGAAAACGACCTTCTTCTCGGTCTTCGTCACGTCCTCGACCTTGAAGTCGACCGTCACGCTGCGGTACCCCTGCTCGAGGTAGAAGTCGGCGACGACCGACCGCACGCGCGCGATGTCGCGCAGGGCCAGCGGCGAGCCGGGGTGCAACTCGATCTTCTCTTCCCGCAGCCGGTCGCGGATCTGCGACGTCGTGATCTTCTTGTTGCCGACGAAGTCGATCGACGTGATCGTCGGCCGCTCTTCGACGGTCACGACGAGGGTCACGCCCTCGGGACTGTGATCGGCCTCGATGGTCACGTTGTCGAGAAGGCCCACGTCCCACAGCGTGTGGAACCGCGCGCGGATCGCCTCGGCGTCGAAGGGGTCTCCCACCTTCACACCCAGGTAATGCGCGATCGTGTCGGGAGAGACGGTCTGGTAGCCGAGGACGCGGATTCCGACGATCTTCTCAGTTGGCGCCGGCGCGGCCGCGGGAGGGGCCGCCTGCGCGGGCGGCGCGGGAGTCGGTTCGGGAGTCGGCGGAGAGTCCTGGCCGATCGCGACCGTGGACGCGCCGAGGAGCACCGCGAGGAGGATCGAGCCGACGGCGGGTCCGCGGCCGCGCGCGCCCTCTTCGCGCCGGCCCGCCCGGCCCGGATCTCTCATCGGTTCCGCACCATCCCTGCCCCCCGTTCGAACGAGGCGCTAGCCTAACTTCTTCCCTTCGAGAAACAAACGGTAAATGGTTGACGAGTGGCGGGGGGAAAAATCACAAGAAGAAGGACGAAGGGGCGCCGGGAAAGACGCTACCGGCCCTGCCCGATCGTCTCGCCTTCGCGGGCGGACACCGTGAGCCCTCCGGGGCCGACGCGCACCTCGATCGCCTCGGGCCGCTCGTCGCGCGCCTGAATCAGGAGTTCGGAGACGGGATCCTCGATGTGCTTCTGAATCGCCCGGCGCAGCGGACGCGCGCCCATGTTCGGGTCGTCGCCGCTCTGCGCGAGCAGCCACTCGACCGCCGCTTCGTCGACGTCCACGAACGCTCCCTTGGGCGCGAGCGTGGCGTTGACGTCGTCGATGAGAAGCCGGCAGATCCGGGTCAGATCCTCGCGCGACAGCGGGTGGAACACGATGATGTCGTCGATCCGGTTGATGAACTCCGGCGAGAAATCCTTTCGGAGCTCCTTGAGCACCAGATCCTCGATCTCCTTGGCGGCTTGGATCTCCTTCGTGCCGCCGAAGCCCATCCGGCTGCGGCTGACGAGGTGCCGCGTGCCGATGTTGGAGGTCATGATGATCAGCGTGTTCTTGAAGTCGACGAGATTCCCGTAGGAGTCCGTCAGGATGCCGTCCTCCAGGATCTGAAGCAGCAGGTTCGCGATGTCCGGGTGCGCCTTCTCGATCTCGTCGAAGAGGATCACGCTGTAAGGGTTCCGGCGGATCCGCTCCGTGAGCTGGCCGCCGTCCTCGTGGCCGACGTACCCCGGCGGCGAGCCGATGAGCTTCGAGACGGCGTGCTTCTCCATGTACTCGGACATGTCGAAGCGCACGAGCGCCTTCTGGTTCTCGAAGAGGAACTCCGCGAGCCGCCGCGCGACCTCGGTCTTGCCGACGCCCGAGGGGCCGAGAAAGACGAAGGATCCCATCGGCCGATTCGGATTGTTGACGCCGAGGCGCGACCGGCGGATCGCCTTCGAAACACCGATGATCGCCGCCTCTTGCCCCACGATCCGGCGCCGGAGCGCGTCCTCCATGTGGAGGAGCTTCTCCGCCTCTTCCATCTCGAGCGAGGCGACGGGAATGCCCGTCCAGGAGGAAATGATCTCCTCGATGTCCCGGCGCGTGACCTCCTGCGTCGTGTCGCTCTTCTCCGCCGTCTGCGCCTTGGCCCGCTCGATCTCCTCTTTCAGCTCGATCTCCCGCTCGCGCAGGAAAACGGCCTTCTCGAAGTCCTTGTCGGAGATCGCCTTCTTCATCTCCTTGACGATCTGGCGCGTCTCGAGCTCGAGCTTGCGAAGGTTCTGTGTGTCGGCGACCCGCTTCAACTTCACTTTGGCGCCGGCCTCGTCCAGGATGTCGATCGCCTTGTCGGGGAAGAACCGGTCGGTGATGTACCGGTTCGACTGATAGACGGCCGTCTTGATCGCCTCCGCCGAGTAGCGCACTTTGTGAAACTGCTCGTAGCGATCCTTGACTCCTTCGAGGATCTCGAACGTCTCGCTCTCCGAGGGCGCCGTCACGTTGATCGCCTGGAAGCGTCGCAGCAGGCTCCGGTCCTTCTCGATGTACTTGCGGTACTCCTTGAGCGTCGTCGCGCCGATGCACGAGACCTCGCCGCGAGAGAGCGCCGGCTTCAGGATGTTGGCCGCGTCGAGCGAGCCTTCCGCCGAGCCCGCGCCGATGAGCGAATGGATCTCGTCGATGAAGATGATGAGGTCCGGGTTCTCGCGGAGCTCGCGGATGATGCCCTTCAGGCGCTCCTCGAACTGCCCGCGGTACTTCGTCCCGGCCACGATGAGGGAGAGGTCGAGCGCGAGGATTTTCTTCTGCGCGAGGAACATCGGGACCGCGCCCTCGACGATGCGCGTCGCGAGCCCTTCGACGATGGCCGTCTTCCCGACGCCGGGCTCTCCGAGGAGAATCGGATTGTTCTTCGTCCGCCGCGAGAGGATTTGAATGATCCGCTCCACTTCCTTCTCGCGCCCGATGAGCGGGTCGAACGTGCCCGAGGCCGCCAGCTGCGTCAGGTCGCGGCTGTACTCGGAGAGGAACGGAAGCTCCTTCTTCTGCTTCGAGACCTCGCGCTCCTTGATGAGCGAGATCGTTTCCTCCCGAACTCCGTAGAGGTTGAATCCGCGCGCCGCGAGCAGCCGGCCCGCGACGCAGCCGTCCACCCGGAGGAGCCCGATGAGGAGGTGCTCCGTCCCGACGTAGGGGTGCATCATCGACTCGGCCTCGTGGGAGGCGTACGCGAGGATCTTCTTGGACTCCTCCGAGAGCGGCAGCTCGGCGGTCGAGGAGATCCGTTCGACGAAGATGCGGTCGCCCTCGATCTCGCGGCGGACCTCTTCCGGCTTCACGTTGAAGCGGGAGAAGATCTCCTTGATGATGTCCTCGCCCTCGCGGAGGATTCCGAGCAACAGGTGCTCGGACTCGATCACCTTGGAGCCGAGCTTGGAGGCCTCGTAGCGCGCGAAAAACAGCGCCCGGCGCGCTTTCTCGTTGTACTTCTCAAACATCGCTGGCGGGCATGCAGGCCATTCCCCTGGGGCCCTATCCCCGCCCCGCGAAACTCGACAGGGGAGAAATTCCATTCCGGGACATGGTGAAAATTTTATCACATCGCTTCGCCAGATCGGGGTTGTGCGTGACGAGAATCGTGCTCATCCCCCGCTCGCGGTGCAGCTCCTCGAGAAGCGCGAAGACGCGCGCTGCCGAATCGGCGTCCAGATTGCCGGTCGGCTCGTCCGCGAGCAGGAGACGCGGCCCGCGCGCGAGCGCGCGGGCGATCGCGACGCGCTGCTGCTCTCCTCCCGAGAGCGCGCGCGGCCGATGTGCCGCCCGATCCGCCAGACCGACGCGGTCGAGGAGCTCCCGGGCCCTGCGTCGCGCCTCTCCGGCCGAGAGACCGGCGATCCGGTGCGGGAAAGCGACGTTCTCCTCGGCCGTGAACTCCGGAAGCAGGTGGTGGAACTGGAACACGAATCCGATCGTCGCGTTCCGAAAGCGGGCGCGTTCGGCCGCCCTCATCTCCTCGAGCGACTGCCCGAAGACCTCGACGCGACCCGCATCGGGACGGTCGATGGCGCCGAGCAGATGCAGGAGCGTCGACTTCCCGGACCCGGACGGGCCCATCACGGCCGCGAAGAGCCCCTCGGGAAGCTCGAACGACAGGTTCCGGAAGACGGTCACCGGCGCCGTCTCGCCGAGATAGGTCTTCGCGAGACCCTCGGCCCGGACCGCGAGCGTCACGAGATCCCTCCGCTCATCGCGAGAGCTCGAGCGCCTCGCGCTCCGCGGACCGCGAAGCGGCTCGGGCGGGAAGGATCGAAGCGGCCAGCGCGGTCGCCATCGAGAAGAGACCGACGAGCGCCACCTCGCCCGGATGGACCGCGAAGGGCACGTGGGAGAAGAGGTAGACGTCCGTGGGGAGCGGCACCCACCCGAAGCGGTCTGCGAGCACCGACGTGGCGACCCCGAGGAGGAGACCCGCGGCCGTCCCCGCCGCGCCGATGCGTCCCCCGAGCGAGAAGTAGATTCGCGCGAGCGCGCGCGGGCCGGCGCCCATCGTCGCGAACACGCCGAGGTCCCGCTTCTTCTCGACGACGAGGAGCGCGAGATTCGAGACGACGTTCAACGCCGCGACGAGGATGACGAGCGCGATCGTCAGGAACAGGACCAGCTTCTCGAGGTGGAGCGCGAAGGAGAGAGGCGCGTTCTTCTCGCGCCACGTCTCGACCCGGTATCCGGCGGGCAGGCGCCGCATGAGCTCCCGCGCGGCCCGATCGGCCTGCGCCGGATCCGCCAGTCGCGCCTCGATCGCCTGCGCTCCGGACGGGACCGCCGCGAGCAAGCGGGCGATCTCCTCGGAGACCTCCACCTCGGGCGTGCGCTCGAGGGCTCCCCGCCGCGGCGTGCCCGCGACCTGGAGCCGCACGGAGACGGGCACCGGACCGATCGGCGACATCCGCGTGCGCGATCCCGTGAGGAGGACCGCCTCTCCGGGTGCGACGCCGATGCGAAACGCCACGGACGACGCGACGCGAATCGAGGGATCGGCGCCCGCGCGCGCCGGAAGGCTCTCCGCCGGCCCGTTCCGGTAGCGCACCGGTGTCGACGGGCCGCCGGCCGCCGGCGCGAGCCACCCGCGTCCCGAGACGACGGGCACGACGTCGACCACGCCCGGCGTCTCGCGCACGAGCCGCTCGATCGCCGCTTCGTCCGGGAGCAGCGCGCCGCGCTCCGGCGATACCGTCAGATGCGGCGTCCTCTCGGCCATCTGCGCGCGGATGCGGTCCTGGAATCCGGAGAGCAGCGCGAGGGAGATGACGAGCGCCATGACGCCGAGCGCGAGACCGCCGACCGAGATCGCCGAGATCAGCGCGACGTGGGCCGTCTTGCCCGAGGTCGCGAGGTAGCGCCGAGCGACGAAGGACTCGAAGCTCACTCCTCGTCCCCGGACCCCGCCGCCTGCGGCCGCAGCAGCGGGAACAGGATCACGTCGCGAATCGAATGGCGGTCGGTCAGGAGCATCGTCAGGCGATCGACGCCGACGCCCTCGCCG
>Ga0335077_10007975_pt1 | contig 13131 bp, 11 predicted proteins | sample Lox_Sample_31_FD_207151 | JGI IMG/M metagenome (GOLD analysis project Ga0335077, IMG submission 207151) | Soil microbial communities from Loxahatchee National Wildlife Refuge, Florida, United States - Lox_Sample_3.1 | ecosystem: Environmental > Terrestrial > Soil > Wetlands | place: USA... | reverse complement strand
CTCCACATGACCAAGATGTTTTCCCCGGCCGTCCCGCCTCGCCGTCTGCGTGGGGGTCCCGCGCGAATCGTCTCGCGGGCCCTCGCGGTAATCGTCGTCGCCGGTCTCGCCGTCGGCGCGGCCGCGGCGCGCGCCCAGACCGTCGTCCGGACGCTGACGGTCGCGGGGCTCGAGCGCTCGTACCGGCTGCACGTTCCCCCGGACCTGCCGCGCAACGGCACCGCTGCGCTGATCCTCGTCTTCCACGGTCGCGGCGGCGACGGCGCGGGGATGGAGCGGCTCACCGGCTTCAGCGCGCTCGCGGACCGCGCCGGATTCGTGGTGGCCTATCCCGACGGCGTCGGGCGCAGCTGGAACGACGGCCGCGCGATGTCGGGCTCCGAGGCCCAGCGCCGCAACATCGACGACGTGGCGTTCGTCGCCGCGGTGATCGACTCGCTGAGCGCGGAGCTGCGGCTCGATCCGCGGCGCATCTTCGCCACCGGCCTCTCCAACGGCGGGACCTTCGCGCACTACCTGGCGGCGAACCTGTCGCGGCGCATCGCGGCCATCGCGTCGGTGGCCGGAGGACTGGCGTGGCCGTTCGCGCAACGGTTCGCGCCCGCGGCGCCGGTTTCCGTGCTGATCATGCAGGGCACGGCCGATCCCCTGGTGCCCTACCGCGGCGGCGCGGTGGCCGGCGGGCGTCTGGGCCGGGAGGCCGGCGCCGAGGCGACGGCGCGGCTGTGGGAGGACGCCGACGGGATGCGCGCCGAGCCGGCGACGGGCTTGCTGCCCGACACCGATCCGGACGATCACTGCCGCGTCAGCTGGCAGCGTTGGAGCGGGGGCCGCAAGCGCACGGAGGTGTGGCTCTACAAGCTCGAGGGCGGCGGGCACACGTGGCCGGGTGGTCCGCAGTATCTGCCCCGGCGGCTGGTGGGCCGCGTGTGCCGCGATTTCGACGCGACCTTCGCCATCTGGGACTTCTTCCTGGGCCACGAGAAGGCGGCGGAAGGGGAGAAGTAGGCCCGCTTCGGGCGAAGGCGGCCGTCAGGGATTCGTCGGCCGGATGTCCAGCTCGGAGACCGTGGCCCGCTCGTCCAGCTCGAGCGTCTGCAGCACCACCGTCGCGACGTCCTCGGCGCGCAGGATCCGCTCGCGGTCGGGCTGGAACGGCGCGCCGCCGTCGAAGAACGCCGTGGCGACCGAGCCCGGGCACACCGCGATGACCCGCACGTCCCGCTTGCGCACCTCCATCAGCAGCGCCTTCGAAAAGCCGAGCACGCCGTGCTTGGACGCGCAGTACGCCGTGCCGGACGCGAAGCCGTTCCGGCCGGCGAGCGACGCGATGTTGACGATGGCGCCGCGCCCGTGGGCGAGCATCGCGGGCAGGAACGCGCGGGTGGCGAGGAACATGCCGCGGAGGTTCGTGGCCATGACCTCGTCCCACTGCTCCGCCGTCATGTCCGTGACGGCCGCGAAGCGGGCGACGCCGGCGTTGTTGATCAGGATGGTCGGCGCGCCGAGCTCGCGGTGGACGCGCGACGCGAAGCCGGCCACCTCCGCCTCGTCGCGCACGTCGCACGCGGCGCCGAACGCCCGGCCGCCGCCGGCCCTGAGCTCGGAGGCGAAGCGCTCGATGGCGATCCCGTTGCGCGAGCAGACGGCGACCGCCGCGCCCCGGTCCACCAGGCCCTGCGCGATGGCCTTGCCGATGCCCTGGGATGCCCCCGTCACCACCGCCAGCTCGAACTCCCAGTTCATGCGGCAGATTATGCGGCCCGCGAAGCCGCCGCGCTACGCCAGGACGCCGCGGAGCCCACCCGAAATCGTCTGCCGCCCGCTTGCCTCGCCACTCTGTCCGAGGCTACGTTAGCCTCCCCTTAGGCTGACGGGTTGCGATGAAGGAATATCCGAGCACACATATCAGGAATGTGGCGGTAGTCGGCCACGGAGGCAGCGGCAAGACCAGCCTGGTCGACGCCCTCGCCTTCGTGGCCGGCAGCAGCAAGCGGCACGGCCGCATCAAGGATGGCTCCGCCCTCACCGACTACTCTCCCGACGAGATCGAACGCGGCTACAGCATCAGCCTCGCGCTGGCCCACGCCGAGTGGGAGGGCGTGAAGATCAACCTGATCGACACCCCGGGTTATCTCGATTTCGCGGGCGACGCGCTGGCGGGCGTGTACGCGGCCGACGCCTCGCTGATCGTGCTGGGCGCGTCGGCGGGGGTGGAGACGGGGACCGAGAAGGTGTGGGATTACTCTCGCACCTGCGATCACGAGGCGATCTTCTTCGTCTCGATGATGGACAAGGAGCACGCGAACTTCGCCAAGGTGTACGGCCAGATCCGCGAGCGGCTGACGCCCAAGGCGATCCCGGTGGAGATCCCGATCGGCGCCGGAGCCGAGCACCGCGGGATCATCAACCTGATCAGCAAGACGGCGCTCATCTACAAGCCCGGGACGAAGACCGGCGAGTACGACGAGCAGCCGATCCCGAAGGAGCTGCAGGCGGACTACGAGAAGTACGAGAACGACCTCATCGAGACGGTCGCCTCGACCGACGACACGCTGGTGGAGCGCTATCTCGAGGGCAAGGAGATCTCGCACGACGAGCTGGTGACGGCGATGCGCGCGGCGATGAAGCGGCGCGAGCTGTTCCCGGTGATGTGCGGGGCGGCGGAGCTGACGTACGGCACGCGCGCGCTGCTGTCCGAGATCGTCGAACTGGTGCCGCCGCCCTCCGACAACCCGCCGGCGACGGCGGAGAAGTGGGGCAGCGCGGACAAGGTCGAGCTGGCCGAGAAGGACGAGGCGCCGTTCAGCGCGCTGGTCTTCAAGACGGTCTCCGAGCCACACGTCGGCGACGTGTCGCTGTTCCGCGTCTACTCCGGCAGCGTCAAGAACGGCCAGGAGGTCTACAACGCGGCCCGGAGCGCGTCGGAGAAGCTGAACCACCTGTCGGTGGCGCAGGGCAAGGACAAGCTCGAAACGGACGTGCTGCACGCCGGCGACATCGGCGTGATCGCCAAGCTGCGCGACACGCACACCAACGACACGCTGTGCACGCAGGCGATGCAGGTCGTGCTGCCGCGCATCCCCTTCCCCGAGCCGATCATCCACGTGGCGATCGAGGCGAAGGAGCGCGGCGACGAGGAGAAGATCAACCTCGGCCTGGCACGGATCACCGAGGAGGACCCGACCTTCCGGTGGGAGTACAACCCCGACGTGCGGCAGACGTGGATCTTCGGCCTCGGCGAGCGGCACCTCGAGGTCGTGCTCGGCCGGCTGGCCCGGAAGTTCGGCGTGCACGCGACCCAGGCGAAGCCGAAGATCCCCTACCGCGAGACGATCAGGGGCAGGGCGGAGGGCCAGGGGCGGCACAAGAAGCAGACCGGCGGGCGCGGGCAGTTCGGCGACTGCTGGATCCGGATGGCGCCGCAGCCGCGCGGCGCGGGGTACCTGTTCGAGGACCAGATCGTCGGCGGCTCGATCCCCAGCAAGTTCATCCCGGCGGTGGATCGCGGCATCCAGGAGGCCTCGGCGCGCGGCATCCTCGCGGGCTGCCCGGTGGTGGACTTCAAGGTGGAGCTGTTCGACGGCTCCTACCACACCGTGGACTCGAACGAGATGTCGTTCAAGCTCGCGGGCATCCTCGCGTTCCGGAACGTGTCACCGAACTGCAAGCCCGTGCTGCTCGAGCCGCTGTCCGATCTCGAGGTCGAGGTGCCCGAGGAATACCTGGGCGCCGTGATGGGCGACCTCAACAGCCGCCGCGGGCAGATCCTGGGATCGGAACCCGACGCGAAGATGTTGAAGCTGCGGGCGGTGGTGCCGGAGGCGGAGCTCTACAAGTACGCCACGCAGCTGCACTCGCTGACGCAGGGGCGGGGCACGTTCCGCAAGAAGTTCAAGGGCTACGCCGAGGTCCCGCCCGACGCGGCGGCGAAGGTCATCGACGAGTACCAGAAGACCAAGAAGGAAAAGGAAGAAGAAGGCTGATCGCCAGGCGGGGCGCGGCGCGGGCTCACACCTTGTGGTACGTGACCCGCGCCGCCTCCGCGCCGTCCTCCGCCCCGTAGATCTCGAAGTCCGCGAACAGCCGCGGCGCCTCCGCCGCCAGCGTCCGCAGCACCGCCACCGCCATCCGCCGGATCTCCTGCTCGGCGCCCTCGCCGCACCGGAGCTCCAGCATCGTCCGCCAGGCGCGGACGTTCGCGCTCACCACGATCTTCGTCTCCGTGGCGTTCGGCAGCAGCGAGCGCGCCGCTTCGCGCGCCATCTTGCGGCGGTGCACCTTGTCCGCCACCCACTCGTAGCGGCGCATCAGATCCTCGACCGCGCGGACGTAGGCCTCCTGGGCCGCCGTCACCTGCGCCAACCACGCCGCCTCCAGCTTCTCGTCTCCCAGCATGGCGGGCGGCACGACGAAGGCGGCGTGCGACTCGTCCACGTAGCGCTGGCTGAGCTGGCTGTAGCCGAAGCCGGCCCGGTGCCGCACCAGCTCGTGCGAGCAGGAGCGCGAGATGCCCTCGATGAGCAGCACGTACACCGAGTGCTCGAGCACCGACCCGTGTCCCTGCTTCTTGATGTTGTCGAGGTAGTCGGCGGTCGTGCGCTTGGCGGGGTTGGCCTGGCTCATGTAGCACAGGCGCCCCGCGAACTCGGCGAGCTTCTCGCCGTCCGTGGCGTCGCCCCGCCAGCTCACCGCGAGGTGTGGCGGCTCCGCGAACTGGGGCCGGGCGATCAGCGTGACGCGGGGAGCGCGGAGGATGTCCATGACGGGGAGGTGATGGAGGTAATGAAGTGATGAGGGGATGAGGTGAGAAAGGCCGTCACCTGGCCAGGTCCAGCTTGAAGAGGCCCCAACCGGCCGAGCGCTCGATCTCCCGGAGCGCCGCCGCCACCTCCGCGGGGAGGGCCGGGGCCCTGGCGCCGACCTTCAGCATCGCGCCGTCGAGCGGCGCGTCGGAAGCCGCGAGCTTGACGCCGGGGTTCAGGATGCCGGCGGGATCCCACGCCCGCTTGGTGCGCGCGCAGAGCTCGGCGTACGCCTCGCCGAACGTCGAGGTGAGGAACCGCGCGCGCAGCCGGCCGTCGCCGTGCTCTCCCGACGGCGTTCCGCCGAGCGAGAGCTGCGCCCCGGTCACCGCGTCGAGGCAGGACGCCATCCGGGCGACGAAATCGGGAGCCGTCACGTCGGCGAGCAGGTTCGCGTGGAGGTGGCCGTCGCCGGCGTGCCCGAAGATGACGATCTCGAATCCGTGGGCCTGCGCGGCCTCGCGGAGGGCGCGGATGTAGCGGCCGAGCACCGGGACCGGCACGCAGCCGTCCTCCACCAGCTGGAGAGAGCGCAGGTTGTTGGGAAGCGAGGCCAGGATCGGGCTCGCCAGGTGACGCAACTCCCACAACCGGCTCACGGACGCGGGATCGTCGGCGAGGGCGGTGGTCTCGGCGATGCCGCCGACGGCCGCCACGGCACCGGCCGCGTCGCCCTCGAACTCGACGAGCAGCACGGCCTCGGTGCCGGGAGGAATCCGCCGCTGCGCGGCGCCGCGCACGAAATCGAGATACGTGCGGTCCAGCAGCTCCATGGCCGAAGGGCCGAGCGGCTGGAGCGCGAGGACCGCCGGGCCGACGTCGTCGAGCGAGCGGAGCGTGACGAGCAGGGTGGACCGGTCGTCGGGCAGCGGCGCGAGGGCGACCTCGACCGCGGTGACCACGGCGAGCGTGCCTTCGCTGCCGACGAGCAGATCGGCGATCCGGCCCTCCCTCGCGTAGGCGTCCAGGGCGTAGCCGGCGGAGTTCTTGGTGGTGTGCGGCACCGCGGCCGCCAGCTCGGCGGCGTGCTCGCGCAGCGCCGGCGCGATGTCGTGCATGAAGCGCTCCTCCGCCGCCGTGCGGCCGTGCGTCGGTGCGTCCGTGCGCCCCGTCTCCCCGTCCGCCGTCACGAACTCGAGCGCGCGCACCCAGCGACGCATCGCGCCGTATTTCACGCTGTGCGCGCCGGCGGCGTTGGTGGCGACCATCCCGCCGAGCGTGCAGAACGCGGCGCTCGAAGGGTCGGGCGGAAGGCGCAGTCCGAAGGCGGCGGCGGCCGCATTGAGATCCTGGCAGGTGACGGAGGCGCCGCAGCGCGCCGTGGCCGCCTCGGCATTCACGACCGGCGCGTCGCGGAAGGCCCGGGACAGGTCCACGACGACGCCGGAGCCGACGTTGCCGCCGGGCATGCCGCTCCCGGCCGCGCGGGGCACCAGGGCGACCCGCTCCGCCGCGGCCCAGCGGACGAACGCGGCCAGGTCGGCCGCGTCGGCCGGAACCGCCACGGCGCCGGGGATGATGCGGAAGATGCCGGCGCCCTCGGCGTACAGGGCCCGCGCGACGTCGTCCGTCCGGAACTCGCCGCGAAGACCTGGGGGCGCACGCACGGGCGCAAGCTAACGGCCGCCCGGCGAGCTTGACAAGCACTTGGAGGGCGGTGATACTCGCGGTTTCATGCCGACAAACGGATCGCGCGCGAACCTCATCCGGATCGAGGTGGATCGCCGCCTCGGTCACGAATGGGACGAGTGGGACGGCGGGGCCCTGCCCGGCGGCGGCGACTTCTCCAGCCCGCCGGGGAAGTTCTTCCGGTACGCCGCCCTCACGCTCGCCGCGTGCGCTCTCGTCGCGTTCCTCGCCGTCTACCTGCTCGGCCCGCGGCTGGGCGGGCTCTGGGCGCCGCTGCCGACGGCCCTGATGCTCGCCGTGGCGGGGCTGACGGTGCTGGCGTGGCTGTGGTTCGCTCTGCTGCTCGCCTCGTTTTACGGACCGGCGCTCCTCCTGCCCGAACGGCTCGCGGAGCGCGGACCGTTCCTGCCGCTGATGCGCTGGACCTCGCAGGTGGCGCGCCGCTTCGGGGCGCGGGACTGGGTCGAGCACGCCGCCGTCGAGATCTTCAACGGGCTCGCGGCCCGGCGCGGGCGCAAGGTGGGGAAGGGCGAGCTGCTCGTGCTGGTGCCGCGGTGCCTCGCGAAGGACGCGCTGGACGGGATCCTGGAAGTGGCGGGCCGCTACGAGGTGCCGGTGTTCGTGGCCACGCGCGGGCAACTCGCGCGGCGCGCGATCCGCGAGCGGCGCCCGCGCGCCGTGGTCGCGGTGGCGTGCGAGCGCGACATGGTCAGCGGCATCCACGACGTCGCGGCGAAGATCCCGGTGCTCGGGCTCACCATGCGGCTGCCGTCGGGTCCGTGCAAGGACGCGTCGGTGGACGTCGCCAGGTTCGAGACCTGGGTCAGGAGCTTCGTGGAGGCGCGGTAGGCTTTGCGAGCGGCGGCGCCGGCGCCGCCGGCGCGGCGGTCCCCGGCGCGGCCGGGAGCGGATAGGCGGTCTTCAACCGGGCCACGATGCTGTCGAGCAGCACGTGGCCCGGGCTGCTGTCGGGCACCATGCGCTCGAGGTCGCGCTCGGGCTCGCTCGGGTCCTGCGCGATGCGCCGCACGCATTCGGCGGCCAGCCGGGTGTGCCCCGCCGTCGGATCGGCGAAGAACCGCAGCTTGATCACCCGGTCGAGGTCGCGCGCCCGGGCGCTCACGGTCGTCTTGCTCCCCACGTCGTACCAGGACGATTCCAGGTAGCCCTCGGGCGCGTCGCTCACGGCCACCCGCAGGCCGGCCGCCTCGAGGTCGCGTGCGGCGGCGCCGATCACGTCGTCCGGTGACGCCTCCAGCTCGACCGAGACGCTGCCCTCGATGGGAGCGAACCGCGGCCGGACACCGCCCATCCGGGCGCAGGCGGCGAGGGCGAGCGCGGCGACCGCGACGGCGGAGCCGGGCCGGCGCAACGAGGTCAGTGCTTCGCGGTGTCGGCGGGGGCCGCGCCCGCCTTCGCCGTGTCCGGTGCCGCGGGCGCCCGCGCCGGCGCGGCTGCCGCGCCCTCGTCCTCGTCGTGGTGGTGGCCGGCCCGCTCGGTGGCGATGGCCCCCAGGCGCGCCGTGGGGATGCCCAGGCCGTGGTCGAAGACGAGCTTCCCGCCCAGCGACGCGGTGTACAGCAGGATGGCGATCCCGATGATGCCGGCGGTGAGGGCGATCGGCTGCTCCTTCTCGTTCCACACGCCGCGCCGCACGATCCGCCAGATGGCCAGCAGGCCGAAGATGGCGAGCACGATGAACGCCAGCGTCTTGTGCGTGTCCATGATCACGTGCGCCTGCTCGCTGTGCTGCACCACGTCCTCGGCCATGAGGCCCGCGAAGATCGCGGCGACGGTGCCCAGCACGCCGAAGACGAGCGTCCAGAACGCGGCGGCCTTGAGCGACTCGCGCTTGAAGGCGATGCCGAGCAGGTCGAACAGCACGGACAGCGGCAGCAGCGCCGGCGGCAGGTCGTTCACCGCGGCGTGGAACCTGGGCCAGTCGTAGCCGAGGAACATCGTCACAACCCCAGTGTGGATGGCGTGGGCGGCGTGGTGCCGTAGTCGTAGAATCCCTTGCCCGACTTCCTGCCGTAGTAGCCCGCGAGCACCATGCGCTTGAGGAGCGGGGGCGGCGCGTAGCGCGCCTCGCGGTACTCGGCGAACATGATCTCCGCGATCTTGTACGTGGTGTCGAGGCCGACGAAGTCGAGCAGCACGAAGGGCCCCATCGGGTAGCCGCAGCCGAGCTGCATCGCCTTGTCGATGTCCGGCGCGGTCGCGACGCCGTGCTCCAGCGCCCGGATGGCGTCGAGCAGGTAGGGCACCAGGAGCAGGTTCACGACGAAGCCCGACGTGTCCTTCGCCGCCACGGGCTCCTTGCCCAGGCGGCCCGCGAAGGCGAAGGCGCGCTCGAACGTCTCGGCCGACGTCGTCACGGTCCGCACGACCTCGACCAGCTTCATCACCGGCACGGGGTTGAAGAAGTGCAGGCCGACGAAGCGGTCGGGCCGGCTCGTGGCCGCGGCCATCGCGGCGATCGTGAGGCTGGAGGTGTTCGACGCGAACAGGGTCGTGGGCCGGCACAGCCGGTCCAGCTCCTTCCATAGCGCGTTCTTCGTCTCGAGGTCCTCGGTGACGGCCTCGATGACGATGTCGGCTTCCTTGAGGTCCGCCACCCGCGTGGTGAAGCGGAGGCGCCCGAGGGTGGCGTCGCGCGCCGGCGCGTCGAGCTTCCCCTTCTCGACCAGCTTGTTGAGCGAGCCCGTGATGGCGCCCTTGCCCTTGGCGATCAACTCGTCGCTCACTTCGCGCACGACTGTGGCGAAGCCGGCAGCCGCGGCGGTCTGGGCGATGCCGCTGCCCATCAGGCCGCAGCCGAGCACGCCGACGGTGGTGATGTCGGTCATGGGTTCTTGGTCTTCCCTGGGCTGGGAGTGGAGGTCGGGGGCGCCGCGCCGGGCGGCTGCCGGAGCGTCTGCGCCACGTCTTCGACCGAGCGCTTGATCTCGTTCGCGATCCGCGCGAACGCGGAGGCACGCGGCCCGCCGAGCTGGGGCCGGCCGCGGATCTCGCCGCGCTCGAGCCGGTCGAGCACCTGCTCCAGGGCCACCTGCATCCGCTCGGCCTTGCGGCGGTAGGCGCGTGCGGCGACGCCGGCGAAGACCAGCCCCCCGACGAGCCAGACCGGCGCCAGAACGGCGAGGCCGGGCATCAGGACGAGCGCCCCCGCGCCGAGGAATCCGGTTGCGACCAGCAATGACACGCCCAGCAGCGACTGGTCGCGCTGGTTGCCGATGTCGGCCGCCAGCTCGGCGTGGCAGTAACCGTCTTCCAGCGCGGTGAGCTGGACCGACACGTCCAGCGCGCGCGCCAGGTGATACGCCTTCCCCTCGAGGGAGATGCCGCGTTTCATCTCCGCCAGCAGGCCCTTCTGCCGCTCCCACACGGTGCGATCCGGGAGGCGGCGCTTGGGCGTCATCGCCTCCTCCTCGGTCATGAATGCGGCCATCGCCTGCTCGAGCGCGGCCCGGTCGCCCGGCACCACGCGGTGGGCCAGCACCATCTTCGGCCCCACCCAGCGGCCGACGAAGTCGCGCTCGAGCGCGGCGCCGCCGGCGTTCTCCTCGTACAGCGCCTGGCGCAGGTACCGCCCCGGGATGCCGACGTCGGAGCCGAGCTTCAGCAGCTCCTGCTCGGTCATCCCCTCGCCCGTATCCATCTCGCCGGCCTGCAGCTCGGCGGCGCGCTGGATGATCCGCTCCAGCTGCTCGCGGGTGATCTTGCGGGGAACCAGCTCGCCCGGCATCCAGCCTACGCGCGCCGCTCCGCGCCCTCGCGTTGGGCCGGCGGCAGCGCCGTGCCGGGCGCCGGACTGCCGAGGGCGGCCTGCACCGCCGCACTCGCCAGCCCCGGCGGCGCCGCCGGCTGCGACTCCCGGTACGCTCCCAGGAACGGCTTCAGCAGGTCGATGGGCAGCGGGAAGAACGTGGTCGAGTTCTTCTCCGACGCGATCTCGGAGACCGTCTGGAGAAAGCGCAGGGTGATCGCGGCCGGTTCCTGGCCGATGACGTGCGCCGCCTGTGCCAGCTTCTCGGACGCCTGCAGCTCGCCCTCGGCGTTGATGACCTTGGCGCGCCGCTCGCGCTCGGCCTCGGCCTGCCGCGCCATCGCGCGCTTCATCTCCACCGGCAGATCCACGTCCTTGACCTCGACGGCCGAGACCTCGATGCCCCACTCGACCGTGCGGGAATCGATGATCGCTTTCAGGGTCTCGTTGATCTTCTCGCGCTCCGAGAGGATCTCGTCGAGCTGGTGCTGGCCGCACACGCTGCGCAGGGTGGTCTGCGCCAGCTGGCTGGTGGCGTAGAGGTAGTTCTCGATCCCGATGATCGCGGCCGCGGGATCCTTCACCTTCATGTACAGCACGGCGTTGACCTTGAGCGAGATGTTGTCGCGCGTGATCACGTCCTGGGGCGGGATGTCGAGCGCGACGATCCGGAGCGACACCCGGTGCATGTGGGCGATCATGGTGGGGAGGAATACGAGCCCCGGTCCCTTGGTGTTCCAGTACCGGCCCAGGAAAAAGGCGACCGCGCGCTCGTACTGCTTGATGATGCGGAGGCTGGACAGCGTGTACAACGCCGCCACGATCGCTACGACTGCCAGAGCGTCCACCGTTCGGTCCTCCTACGGCGTAGAGGCTTCCACCATCACGGCGGCACCCTGGCCGCCGCCGATGCACGCGCTGCCGATGCCGATGCGAGCGCCGCGTTGGCGCAGTGCGTGGAGCAGGTGAATGGTGATCCGCGTGCCGGACGCGGCCAGCGGATGGCCGATGGCGATGGCGCCGCCGTGCACGTTGACCTTCTCGCGCGGCAGCTTCAGCTCCTTCTCGACGGCCACGTACTGCGGGGCGAACGCCTCGTTCACCTCGATCAGGTCGACCGAATCGAGCGTCATCCCGGTCTTCTGGAGGAGCTTGCGGATCGCCGGCGCCGGCCCGATACCCATGTACTTGGGCTCGACGCCCGCCACGGCCCAGCCCACCAGCCGGCCCAGCGGCTTGATGCCCTTCGCTCGAGCGACTTCCTCCGAGGCCACGACGCAGGCGGCGGCGCCGTCGCAGATGCCGCTCGCGTTGCCCGCCGTCACGAGGCCGTCCTTCTTGAAGTACGGCGCCAGCTTCGCGAGCCCCTCGAGCGTGGTGCCGGGGCGCATGTGCTCGTCGGCGCGGAAGGGCACCATCTGCCGCGTCTTCGGGTCCTTCACCTGGACGGCCACGACTTCGTCCTCGAACGCGCCCTCGTCCCAGCCCTTCTTGGCCAGTTGCTGGGAGCGCAACGCGAACTCGTCCACTTCGCGGCGGCTGAGCTGGTACTTTTCGGCGAGGTTCTCCGCGGTCTGCGCCATCGAGAAGCCGCACTGCGGGTCGGTGAGCGACTCCCACAGCAGGTCCTCGAGCGCCGCCGGCGGGCCGAGCCTCAGGCCCCAGCGCGCGCCGCGCACGACGTGCGGCGCCTGGCTCATGGACTCGCCGCCGCCCGCGAGCACGACCTTCGACTCGTCGAGCAGGATCTGCTGCGCCGCCTGCACGATGGCCTCGAAACCGGAGCCGCACAGCCGGTTCACGGTGAGCGCCGGCACCTCGATGGGGAGGCCGGCCTTCAGGCCGACGTGGCGCGCGAAGTAGATCGCGTCGGCGGAGGTCTGCAGGGCATTGCCGAACACGACGTGGTCGAACTCGGCCGGCGCGACGCCCGAGCGCTCCACCGCGCACCGGGCGGCGGCCGCCGCCAGGTCGATCGCCGAATGGTCCTTGAGGGTCCCGCCGAAGGTGCCGAACGGCGTGCGGACGCCGCTCAGGAAGACCACGTCGCGGTCCTTGCCCTGCGTCTTCATCGCTTGCGCGCTCCGCCGGCTCGAGGAGAAGCCGGGCAGCCCCGGCAGCGGCGGAATATCGCCCTGCCCAGGGGGCGCAGCAAGCGAGTCAGAGCTTGAAGATGACGCCCGCTCCGATGCTCGGGAACAGCCTGTGGAGGGTCGCGCCGTTGACGTGCGAAGCCAGATCCTCGACGTTCGCCTGGCCGGCCAGCCCAATGTGCGGGTCGCCCGCCAGCGCTGCCGAAAAGCGGACCCCCAGTCCGTACAGCGCGTAGGTGGCGTAGGGCTCACCGCCCGTGGTATTGCCGAACGCCACCTGCGGGACGATCGACACCTCCAGGAGCGGCCGCCTCCTGATCACGACCTCCGGCTCCATGCCCACCGTGAAGAAGCTCCGCCCCGCACTGCGTTTCCACAGCGTCAGCGAGACCGCGCATCCGCCCACGCGATCGGGCAGCAGCCGTCCGTTCGCGAGAACGCCCACGCACATCCTGAGCCCGTACGCCGCTTGCGCCTCCGCGAGGTACGACGAACTGGCGTCGCGGAACGGCGGCGCGTAGACAGCGCTGACCCCGAACGAGAGGAGTGGCGCCCGGAACCCTTCCGCCTTGATGCGGTTGTAGCGCGCCGACTCCTTCGGGTCGAAGTAGATGCGAACCGTGTTGCCCGGGATGCCTTCCGCGCTCGCGACGTCGATCAGGTAGTCCTCGGTCGAGGTTGGAACGACCAGGTAGCCCCACGTGCCCAGGATGGTCCCAGTCTGGAGCGGCAGGAGAAGGAGCGGCGGTTGACGGGGATGCAACGCGGACCTGACCTCGAGAGCTGCTCCGGGGTCGACCTCGATCTTGTACACCACGCCCTTCGTGAGCTGGAC
>Ga0335077_10007972_pt1 | contig 13132 bp, 13 predicted proteins | sample Lox_Sample_31_FD_207151 | JGI IMG/M metagenome (GOLD analysis project Ga0335077, IMG submission 207151) | Soil microbial communities from Loxahatchee National Wildlife Refuge, Florida, United States - Lox_Sample_3.1 | ecosystem: Environmental > Terrestrial > Soil > Wetlands | place: USA... | reverse complement strand
AAGACCACCAAGGAATACGCCATCCCCCGCGGCGTCCACATCAACGTTCAGGAAGGCGAGCACGTCCGCGCTGGCGAAGCGCTCATCGACGGCCCGCTCAACCTCCACGACCTGCTCGCCGTTCTCGGCGAGAAATACACCCAGGCGTACCTCGTCAACGCCATTCAGGAGGTCTATCGCCTGCAGGGTGTCAACATCAACGACAAGCACATCGAAACCATTTCCCGTCAGATGATGCGCTGGGTCAAAGTCGAAGACGTCGGCGATACCATCTTCCTTCTCGAGGAACAGGTGGACAAGTTCCGCTTCCGCGAGGAGAACGACCGCGTCATCTCCGCAGGGGGCCGTCCGGCTACGGGCCGGCCGCTCCTCCTCGGCATTACCAAGGCGTCTCTCTCCACCGATTCCTTCATCTCTGCCGCCAGTTTCCAGGAGACCACTCGCGTCCTCACCGAAGCGGCGGTCGCCGGTAAGGTTGATTACCTGCGCGGACTGAAGGAAAACGTCATCATGGGCCGCCTCATCCCGGCGGGCACTGGTCTCGAACACTACCGCAGCATCCAGTTGCTCACCGAAATTCCGGCGCCTGCTCCGGTGGAAGAATTGCCCGAAGCCGGGGAATTCGCCGCCGAAGACGCCGCCGCTTTGGAATTCCTCAGTGGCAAGGACGAGGAAGCCGAAGCCGACGCCGCCACCGAGGGCCAGGACTAATCACTCCGCTTCCGGCGCCTTCGATCTGCAATGACAAGCTACTTGCGCCCCGGGTCAACCCCGGGGCGTTCTTTTTGGTTGCCGGCATACTCGGGCTACCCTTCGTTCCCCACACCTCGGGGCGTACACCTCCGAGGCGTTCCTTTCCTTGTAGCGTTCCCTGGCACAGGTAAACATCTGGTACCAACCAGCCCGGACCTTCTTGCTGTCTTGATTCCCTTATTCCTAATATGGATTGATGTGGATGGCAGGCGACTTGGCCCATTTCTGATCTTTCCTGACTGGCGAACAAATGCAAGGCGAATCCAATCCTGGTATTACGCCTAATTCTCCTCCTAACCGGGCCTCTCACGAGTCCCACGCCGATCGCATGGACCGCTTTGAAAAGCGTCAATCGGAGCTCTGGCGCCTGACCTTCTTCCTGCTCGCCCTCGTCTCGATTGTGCTTGCTTGGGTGTCCTGGCCCACGGTGCGCGCCTTTAGGTTTCGCCTGGAGGCTGCTCCGATCGGCCTCATCGTTTTGATTGCCCTTCTCGGCTTCCATCTCTGGCGGAAGTCCCGGGAAATGGCGGAATTGAAAGGCCTGGTGCGGGGGCTCGATCAACGCGATTCGGTCCCACCCAGCGATCGCCAGCTCGAGCACCTGTTCCAGATGATCTCCAAGTCCCAACAGGGCTTCCGCGACCTGATCGACTCCTTCGACGACATTCTGCTGGCCCTGAATCTTGATGGCGAAATCCGCGCCGCGAACCGCAGTTTCGCGGATTTTGTCGGGCTGCCCTTCCCCGAAATCATCGGGCTCCCGCTGGGTCAGTTTGTGTCCGACGAAAGTGGCATCTCCGATGAGGACCTCCGCAAAGGCATGCAACGTTTTCTGGAGCGGCGCATGTGGGCGGGCGTCGTCCAACTGCGCCTCAAGCGGAACGGCTCTGTCTTTTTCTTCGATTGCGTGGCTCACGCCATGGTGCGGGACGACCAGGTCCACGGCCTTACCATCCTTGCGCGCGACATCACTTCCCAGCGCCGCAGCGAAGCCCGCTTCACCGAGCTTTTCCAGACTCTCCAGGAAGGAATTTACATCGTTACGCCGGAGGATAAAATCCTGGAAGTGAACCCGGCCCTCGTCCGCATGCTCGGCTATGACTCCAAGGAAGAGCTCCTCGCCCGCAAAGTGAGCGACGTCTTCGTGGATGAGGAGCAACGCAATCGCGTTGTCCGCGAGGTTGACACCCAGCCGGCCCCGGAAGGAAGAGAAATCACCCTGCGCCGGAAGGACGGTCGGTCCATTATCTGTCTGAATACTTCGACCGCCGTTCGCGATACCGGAGGGAAAATTGTGCGCTACCAGGGCGCCTTGGCGGATATCACCGACCGGCGCGCCATCGAAAAGCGTCTCTTCAAACAGCAGGAATTCGCTCGCCGCCTTGTCGACAGTTTCCCGGACCTGATTTTTGTCGTCGATACGGAGAGGCGCTACACCTTCGTCAGCCCGAAGGTCAAGGAATGTCTCGGCTACGACCCGCAGGAGGCTATCGGCCTGGTTTTTGGCGATCGCACCCACGTCGAGGAGCGTAGCGCCCTTCTGGCAGTCTTTGACGATCTGCTTCAGGGGAAACGGAACTTCGCCTCGATTGAAATTCGCGTGCGCCACAAACTCGGTGATTGGCGCCGCCTGCGCTGCCACTTCAGCCCGCTCTTTGACGAAAACGGCAAAATCGAGGGCGTGGTCATCTCCGGCCGCGACATCACCGAGCTGAAGCGCCTCGAAGAGCAGCTCATCCAGGCGGAAAAACTCGCCGCTATGGGTCAGATGCTCGCGGGCGTGGCCCACGAATTGAACAATCCCCTGACTGCCATCCTTGGCGCGAGCGAACTCCTTCGCGACCGCGGCGGCGTCGACGAGAGCGTCCGGCGCCAATTGGACATGACACATCGCCAGGCCCGACGTGCCGCCCGGATCGTCCAAAATCTTCTCGAATTTTCGCGTCCCGCCTCTCCTCAGAAGAAAGCCCTCGACCTTAACCACATCATCGACCGCACCCTGCAGCTCCATGAGCATTCTCTCCGCCGCAATGCTGTGGAGGTCGATTTCACACCCTGCCCTGGGCTGCCCTTCACCGTGGGCGACGCGAACCAACTCATTCAGGTATTTCTCAATCTCGTCAGCAATGCGGAGCAAGCCATTCGCGAAATCCGCCCCTCCGGACGGATTCAAATTCGCTTGGGCCAGGCGGGCGCCCGCATTTTCGCCGCGGTCCAGGATGACGGTGTCGGCATCAAGCCGGACGCCCTACCGAAAATCTTCGATCCCTTCTTCACCACAAAACGCCCCGGGGGAGGAACAGGCTTGGGTTTGAGCATCTGCCTGTCCATCGTCCGGGAACACGGCGGAGACATTGAAGCCGAGTCGCTCCCGGCAGGAGGCGCGGCGTTCACGGTCTATCTCCCCGTTGCTTTGAGCCAGGAATTGAACCAGCCGGGGCGCGAGCCTGACGCCTCCGGTTCTGGTGACACGAACGTGGCCCCCGGCGAAGTGCTGAGAAACCGCACCATTCTCGTGCTTGACGACGAGGAGAGTATTCGTTCCCTGCTGGAGGAGGGGCTTTCCGCTCATGGCCTGAAGGTGGCTTGTGCGGCGACAGCGGAAGAAGCTTTGAGTATGGTCCTGGGCACAAAGTTCGACGCCATCCTTTGTGACCTGCACCTCTCGGGTTCCGGCCCCAACTCGGATGGGTACAGTGTGGCGCAGCGGCTCAAGATTGCCGCCGGCACCAACAAACCCGAGCTGATTTACATTTCCGGGGACGTCGTGGAGGAAGGTCAGGGTTCCAGCGCTATGGCAAGTTACCGCCGGCTCCAAAAGCCGCTTCGTATTTCTGACGTTCTCAACCTCCTGACGAGCGTGTTTGCCCGGATTCCGGCAGGCCCCGCCAAGCGATAAGGAACTCCTCTTACTTCTTCGTCGAAGAACTATTGCTTGCGTCCACTCCAAAGTCCCACACGAAATAGTTCAGGCCGTCCGGCAGGATTTCGGCGAGCACGTACTCACCCGGGGCGAGCGCCTCGCTGAGGGTGAACCGGTAAACCGAAGGCGCGACCTCCCACCGTTGGATCGAAACCTCGTTCACATCCTTGGCCATCGCCTCGCCAAACATCGTCTTGATCGATTCCAGTTCGCGTCCGTTGTGCACCACTTTGGCCCGGATCAGAATCACATCCGGCCCCGTCTCCCCTGGTCGGCTGCTCTTCTCGATGGGCGAGACGCGATCCGGGTCGGGAGGCGCCTCGCGCAGGTAGAACTCCGGGGCAGTGGATCGCAACCGCAGCGTCGCATGCGATCCCGCGATGACCACGGTTCGCTTGCCCGGAACAATGGGCACGGGTGAAAGAATCTGTTCCAGCGTGCGCAGTTTGTCCGTTTTGGTCTGCGAGCCCACCTGCTGCAGCAGCCGTACCGACTTTCCTTCCACCACGAACAAACCCTCTCCGGAAGGTAAGAACGCACCCTCCCCTACCTGCAGGCTGGCGTCGATATCCGCCACATTGTCCATCCGTTTGGCCTCTTCCTGTTTGTGCACCTTTTCGACCAGCGCCGCAGAGGTCTTTTCGTTGGCTGCCGCATCCTTCGCCGTGGCGTCCCAATCCACCATGGCCGCCGGGAGCTCCTCCCATTCCCCGCGTTCCACGCTGAAATAGCGCACCCGGTCGCCATTTCGCTCATACTCGCGCACAAGCTGGTAAGTGCCATCCTTCAGAATGAGCTTCTTGCCGCGTGAAAACTCACTCGGGGCGTTGTTCTGGGTTGACTGTTGCTGTCCCTTTCCCGCAGCCCAGCCGCGCCAAGGCACCACCACAAACAGCATCAGGGATATGCAAAACAGGTAGAGGGAACAGGATGGGGAAATCCAGCCGCAGATGCGCCGACAAGCCATGGAAACTCCGGGCCGCAGTTTCGGGAGTGTTCTCCGCTTTGCCGCCCGAAGATCTAGCATAGCCCCGCACGCCGGTGGTCGCAAGGACACACCCATTCCGCGACGGATTGCGCCTGCTGGGAAGTCTAAGGGGGAATCGACTTGCGCCCGAAGGGAGAAAGCTAGTGCGTGCAGCGCGGGAAAAGCGTCGCGAGCACCATCAGGTCAGACAGCGTGAACAACCACTGCTCCGCCTGTGAACCGGCCGCTTCCGCCGCCCGTGCAATCATGCCCAGGTGACGGCTGCGCGCGAAATTATGCAGGTGCTCCACGCAAATTCCCGTCAGACTGGCCACTTCCGCGTCCGTAAAGATCTTCTGACTCGACTTGACTTTGACCAAAGGAACCTCGCTAATTCTCTCTAACCGTCTGATGCTTCCGGCAGCTTAGAGGATGCAAATTTCCCCTGCAATAGTCGTTCCGTTTCAGCCGCCCGCAAACGGACTGTCTAGTACTTTTGTTCTGCCTTGCTTTTCGTAGGGTTTTCGCTGTTTTTGCGCTTTGGGGGATTTGCGACGCATCTGTCAGAGTTGACAGTGTGTCTGTGAAAAAATGTACTCAATTTGCGAAATTCATACCACTTTTAGTAGACGTCCGGAAATCTCCTTTACCTGCTTCGTGTGCCGCAACTGATGCGCGGCGATCATCTCGAACCACTGATAGAAATTCAGCATGCCAAGAAACGGATGGGGCCATCGGAAGGTCCTCAAATCGCGGTTCCGCGTCTCTTCGAGAAAAGCTAGAGTGCGTTCTCGTGCGGCCCGCAACTCGCCCAGCATGTGTTCCTTGTCTGCCACCAGGCTCGGATCCAGCGGGATCGGCGTCTTGCGGCGAACGATGCGCGTTTCCACCAGCCACAGCGGCAAATGCAGCCGCCTCAGCAGCGGGACGGCCCGCGGCGCATTCTGGGTGATGCGGTCAGCGCCGCCAAGAATTGTGCGCTCCACCATCACGAGGTGCGCTACGACTTCGGCCGTAGACCATTCCTGCGCGCTCGGCTTTGTGGCCCATCGCTCGTGCGGCACAGCATCAGCGCACCGGAAGAAAGCCGTCTGCGCTGCTGCTAATTTTTCAAGGATGGGGCTGAGTGACTGCACAGTCCTGCCGGAATCGTATTGAAACGATGACTGCATAGTAACAACAGAATTTCGCTGACGCGCCGCCTTTCGCAAGCTTGTGTTGAAAATTTCTACAGTAAGGCGCCGCCAGCCTGTTCGAAGGCATGAGCGAGACGCAGCACTTTCGACTCCCCAAAAGCCGGCCCAATGATCTGCAACCCGACCGGCAGCTCGCCCCCGATGCGCCCGCAAGGCACGGAAATCCCCGGCAGGCCTGCCAGAGAAGCTGTAACTGTATAAATATCAGCCAGATACATCTGCAAGGGGTCGTTCACCCGCTCCCCAAGCTTGAAGGGAGGGACAGGAGAAACAGGTGCGACTACGGCATCAATCTGTGCGAACGCGCTCCGGAAATCCTGCGCAATCAGCGCACGAACTTTCTGGCCCTTCAGGTAGTAGGCATCGTAGTAGCCCGCCGAAAGCACATATGTGCCAAGCACGATACGCCGTTTCACTTCGGCTCCAAATCCTGCGCCGCGTGTCTTGCGGTAAGTCGAAATCAGGGAGTCGTCTTCGACCCGCGGGCCAAAGCGCACGCCGTCGTAGCGTGCGAGGTTGGAGCTCGCCTCCGCCGTGGCGATGATGTAGTAGGTCGCGATGGCGTAATCCGTGTGTGGCAATTGGATGTCGCGCACGTCGCAGCCTAGCTTGCGCAACAGTGCAATCCCCGCGGTCACTTTCTCCCGGACGCCCGCATCGATTCCCGCGCCAAAGTATTCTCTTGGAATACCGATCCGCATGCCCTTGACTGGTTTCTCTAGCTCCGTGCTGTAATCCTCCACCGGCGTCGTTGTGGAAGTGGAGTCGTTCGGGTCGCGCCCCGCGATCGTCTTCAGAATTACCCCGATATCCGCCACCGTATGTGCGAACGGACCGATCCGGTCAAGAGACGAGGCAAAAGCGATCAGCCCATAGCGCGAGACGCGCCCGTAACTCCCCATCATCGCCGGGATCCCGCAAAACGACCCAGGCTGGCGGATCGACCCGCCGGTATCCGTTCCAAGGGACGCCACTGCGAGGTCCGCGGCCACAACCGCCGCCGAGCCGCCGCTCGACCCTCCGGGCACGCATCCCGGCGCAGCGGGATTCTGCACCGGGCCATACGCGGAATTCTCATTTGAACTGCCCATGGCAAACTCGTCGCAGTTGGTCTTGCCAAGAATAACGGCGCCCGCCGCTTCCAGCCGGCTGACCGCCGTCGCGTCGTATGGCGGAATGTAGTTCGAGAGAATCTTCGAGCTGCAGGTCGTCCGCATTCCCCGCGTGCTGATGACGTCCTTCACCGCGATAGGCACGCCCGCCAGCGGAGGCAGCGCCTTTCCCGCCGAAACCATCGCATCCACGCGGTCCGCCTGTTTGTACGCCCGCTCCTCGCACAGCGTCAGAAACGCATTCAGCTCCCCGTTGCGCGCCGCAATTCTCTTGTAGTAGTCCGCCGCCAGTTCCCGTGCAGACACTTTCTTGCCCGCAATCGCTTCCCTCACCGCGCCAATTGTCGTATTCCTCGTCATCACTTCTCGGCACCCGGGAGTCACTCTCGATTACTGCCGCTCAGGGGGGCGGAGCGTTAGCTCCGACAATACGAGCCCGGATGAGTCCGGGCTTTAGCCCCTGGGGGGAACATTGGGCCCTGCCATAAAACTGGTTTTCCCCGTTCGCCACTCGTCACTGCTTTTCAATCACCTTGGGCACCCGGAAATACGGCGCCTCTGCATCCGGCGCGTGCTGCAAAACGTCGTCCGCCACCGCGCACGGCACCACCAGGTCCTCACGCAAGGTCGCGTCCGCGCACTGATCGTCGGCCAACACCTGCGCCATGGGCTCGATGTTCGCCGTGTCCAGCTCGTTCAGCTTGCCGATGTATTCCAGGATTTCGTCAATCTGCGCGCGATACGTCTCCAGCTCGGCCTCGCTCAAATCCAGATAGGCCAGCTCCGCCACGCGCAGCACATCTTCCCGCGATATCTTCATCTAAAATTCCTGTATCAGTCTCCAACTCCGGTTACGGAATCTTAACATTATTTCTCAATGGGGCCGGAGCTGCAGCTCCGGCATCAAAATGGGGCGAGATTCGGGCTTCAGCCACTGAAGTCACTCGTCACATTCTTGCCCTGCGCTGAGGATTCACGATCACTCAGCGGCTGGCGGTTTCCGCCGTTTTTCGCGGATATTTTGTGGACACGTAATCGTCCACGAGCTTCTGGAATGCCGCCGCCAGCTCGTCGTACGTCCCTTCGAGTGTCACGTCCTTCTTCCCGTCGATGTACACGGGGCAGCGCGGCGCCTCGCCGGTCCCCGGCAGGCTGATCCCGATATTCGCGGCCTTCGATTCGCCGGGGCCATTCACGATGCAGCCCATCACGGCCAGCGTCATGGTTTCTACTCCGTCGTACTGCGTCCTCCACGCCGGCATCATGTCGCGGATGTAACCCTGAATGCGTTCGGCCAGTTCCTGAAACGTGGTGCTGGTGGTGCGCCCGCAGCCGGGGCACGCGATCACGCTCGGCGCAAACGACCTCAGCCCGAGCGCCTGCAGCAATTCGCAACAGGCGTACACCTCTTCCCGCCGGTCTCCGCCCGGCCGCGGTGTCAGCGAAATGCGTATCGTGTCGCCGATGCCCTCGTAGAGCAGCACTCCCAGCGATGCCGCCGACCACACCATGCCTTTCATGCCCATGCCCGCTTCGGTCAGTCCGAGATGCAGCGGCTGCTGCGTTTTGCTCGCCAGGTCGCGATACACGGTGATCAGGTCTCGCGGCCGCGAAGTCTTGCAGGAAATGATGATCTGGTTGTTGCGCAGCCCGCTTTCCAGCGCCAGTTCCGTCGACTCCAACGCGGAAAGCACCATGCACTCGTTGATGATCTCTTCGGAGTCTTTGCCCAGGTTGTGGTCGGTGTTCTCCTGCATCTTGCGCATCACCAGCTCTTGATTCAGCGAGCCGCCATTCACGCCGATACGCACCGGCTTGCCGTGGTCCACCGCCACCTTGCAGATCGTGGAAAACTGTTCGTCGCGCCGCTGCCCCGCGCCGACGTTGCCAGGATTGATGCGGTACTTGTCCAAAGCCCGTGCGCATTCCGGATATTTCGTCAGCAGCACGTGGCCGTTGTAATGAAAATCGCCGATGATCGGCGCGCGGCAGCCTGCATCCTGCAGCCGCTTCTTGATCACCGGCACGGCCTCCGCCGCCTCCGGCACGTTCACGGTCCAGCGCACAATTTCCGAACCCGCCTCGGCCAGCTCCAGCGTCTGCTGAAACGTGGCCTCTACGTCCGCCGTATCAGTATTGGTCATTGACTGCACGACAATCGGCGCGCCTCCGCCCACCTGCACGTGGCCTACCTTCACGCCTTGCGTTCTCTTGCGCGGATGCCGCAGCGCCGCCGCGTCAAATCCCGAAATCTGGTTCATCATATCTTTCTATTTTAGCAGCCCTGGCGCTTTTGTAGTGGCCGGTCTGAGGACCGGCTCTTTCCCTGTGTAGCGCTGGCTTTGAGCCAGCCCTCTTGGGTTCGCCTTTGGCTTGTGTAGTGGCCCCTCGCCACCCTCTGGGTGCGGACATCATCCCGCCTTGGCTCTCTCGTCTCTTTAGGGGGTCGGAGCTTCAGCTCCGACATCTCCTCCAAGAAGAGCGGGCTTAGCCCTTGAGGACTCCGGGCTCCCTCCCCCTTACGTGGGCTTGGGGTTCCCCGGCGAAACTGTGAACTGTAAGCTGTCGACTGTAAACTGCCCTCACGCCCCGGCCGCCGTCCCTCGCTGGAACGACTGCACCGCCGCCGCCTCGTCGTTCGCAATGTCGAACACCGTATACAGCTTCGTAATTTCCATCAGGTTGTCGACCTTATCCGTCAGGTTCGCCAGCTTCAGTTCTCCCCCGGCCTTCCGTACGCTCGTGAACCCGCCCACCAGCGCTCCCAACCCGGAGCTGTCGATGTAGTTCACTCCCGCAAGGTTCAGCAGAATCCTCGTGTGACCCTCGCTCAGCAGGTTCAGGATCAGGTCGCGCAGTGCCGCGCTCTCCTCTCCCAACGCAATCCGCCCGCTGATGTCCACAATCGTCACATCGCCCGTTACTCTCGTGCTTGTCCTCATATCCATTGCCATGCTCCTCGTCCCGCCCTGACGCCAGTCTTCCCGCCCCGGCCGTCTCTCGCACTATAGTGTCCCGCAGCCCAAAACACCACCCTCCATTACGCTCCTCCCCTCGCCAATTCCCTCGCCCTCCCGGGCACCGCCAGGGATCCCTCCGGCTTCTCTCTTAGGCCTCTCTAGGGGTCGGAGCTTTAGCTCCGAGGTTAGTCAGAATGGAATGACCGGCAGCGATTCGCGGTCGTGGGTTATGCTGCGAATCGGAAGACAAGCAGTACAGAGTCACAAGCGAATGGAGCCGGTCGATGAAAAGCTTAAAGTTTATCGGTTTGGATGTCCATGCGGAGACGATTGCGGTGGCGGTAGCCGAGCAGGGCGGAGAGTTGAGATCGTTGGGGGTCATTCCGAATCGCGAGGAGTCGATTCGGAAACTGGTTAGGAAGCTGGGCCCCGTAGAGCAACTGCGGTTTTGTTATGAAGCAGGCCCCACGGGGTATGTGGTGTACTGGCAACTTACGAAGCTGGGGGCGAAGTGCGAAGTAGTGGCGCCCACGTTGGTGCCGGTGAAATCCGGCGAGCGGGTGAAGACCGACTGGCGCGATGCGCTGAAGCTGGCGCGGAACTATCGGGCCGGCGAGTTAACGGCGGTGTGGGTGCCGGGTGCGGCGCATGAAGCCTTACGCGATCTGGTGCGCGCTCGGGAGGCCGCAAAGAAAGACCAGTTGCGAGCAAAACATCGGCTGGGCAAGTTCCTGTTGCGGCATGGCCGAAGGCCGCCCACAGGAATGAAGTCCTGGACCTTGAAGTAGCTGTCCTGGGTGAAACAGGAAGTGCATTTTGAGCAGCCGGCACAAGAAGCCACTTTGCTGGATTACCTGCATGAGGTGGAGCACGCCGAAGTACGAATCGCGCGGCTAGAACTGGCGGTGCAAGAAGCGGTGAAGTCGACGCCGCCGGAGAGGAAGGCGGTGATCGAGGGCCTGCAGGCCCTGCGAGGGATTGCCGAGGTAGCCGCGGTGACGATTGTGGCCGAACTGGGAGAGCTTTCGCGATTCTCACGGGCGCGGCAGTTGATGGGCTACGGTGGGATCGTAGCATGCGAACATTCCAGTGGAGAAAGTAAATGGCGAGGGGGCATCACCAAGACCGGGAATGCACATTTACGTCGTGTGGTGGTGGAAGCCGCCTGGGGGTACCGACACCGACCGAACGTAGGAGTGGCGTTACGCAAACGGCAAGAGTTGGTCAGCGAAGAAGTCCGGGGAAATCGCGTGGAAAGCGCAGCATCGGTTGTATACGCGCTATCGGAAGTTAATGGCACGGGGCAAAGACAAGGGAAAAGTGATCACGGCGATCGGACGCGAGCTATTGGGTTTTATCTGGGCCATTGGCGTAAAGGTAGAGGCAGCGCAGAAGGCGAGAGAACGGCGAGCGGCATGAGGTGATTTTTTTTGCGGTAAGAATTTCTTAGGAGGCAGCGTGGGTAGCGGTCGAGAGGCGCATGGAAAGGAGAATCCTCGAAAGCCCTATGCGGTAGGTCTGCGGACCGAACCCGCGCCGTTAGTCCGAGGCAGCTCCCGACGGATCGCGATTATGCGGTTTCGACCCGCGAATATCAGGGTGATCAACCGTCGCAATAGCCACCTCGACCGCGACTCGCGCTGCTTTCTAAGGAAGAAAAAAGGCACAAAACAAAAAAGTACTTGACTGGTCATTCCATATCAGGGCTTTCCCTTCCCTGTCGGCTTCAGCCGCGAGGAATTGATTTCGTGTCAGTTCAGGATCAGTGTCGCCAGGCCTCAAACATTCCCGCTGCGCGTATGTCTCTCGCTTTCCCTGCTCGCGCCGCCCTCTTTCCCACTTGAACCTCAAATCTCCGACTTTTGACCGCTTCTCTCCCCTAACTCCTTTGTTTCCCGTTGATAGGAGAAATAGAGGGTTGAGGTACATGACTCTCCGTCGCGATGCCGTGTGTACTACATATCTATTACACTTAGAGTATTTCTTGAATTTCGGCGCGCCGACATTCCACAATCCCGCCTCCAAGAAACGCGGGCATTGAGCGCCACGCCGCGCGGGAGTAGGATGCCAGGCAGAAGATCCCACGCAGGTCGGATGGAGGAACATCATGCCGGTAAAAGTGAAGAAGATTACGTTGTGGCGGAAAGAACTGGAGAATCGCCCAGGAACGTTGGCGAAGACGCTGGAACCCGTCGCAAAAGCGGGAGCGGATCTGCAGGTGGTGATGGGTTACTGCTATCCGGGCGATCGCACCAAAGCAGCAGTGGAACTGTTTCCCGTCGGAAACAAGAAAGCAACCGCAGCGGCGCAGGGAGCCGGACTCGCGCCCGCGGGAATCCCGGCGCTGCACCTGGAAGGCGACAACAAAGCCGGGCTGGGACACGCCATCGCGCGCTCTCTCGCCGATGCCGGGGTGAACCTGGATTTCCTCGTGGCGCAGGTCATTGGAAGAAAATATTCCGCCGTGCTCGGCTTTGAGAACGAAGCGGACGCGGACAAAGCCACTGCACTGATCAAGAAGGCCGGGGCAAAGAAAAAGTAGGGGCCGCTTCGCAGCGGCCCCTCGTTGGCAAATTAGGGTAAGAAATGCTTAGCCTGGCCAGGGTTCGTCGGCGCTTCCGCCATAGATCGAAGGCACTTTCGAGCCCATCGGACGCAGATAGGTGGCAAGCTGCCCGCGGTGATGAATGGAGTGGTTGTTCACGAAGCTCAAATAGAAAACCACCGGCATGTTGAACGCGCCATAGAAATCGACCGGCGTGCAGAGTTGCTCGGGCGTCATGGCGCGCACGCGCGCGATCGCGCGGTCGAACTGCGTTTCGTACCAGGCGACAAGCGCGGCGACGTTCTTCGGCTCTTCCTTGAAGCGCGGCTCCATCTGGAATTTGTGGTCGGCAACTTCGTCGGTCATCTGGACGTCGCTGGAGGCAAGATGCCAGGCAAGTTCCCAGGCGGTGCGAGACTTGGGGTCGGGCCGGTAGTTCCGTTTGTCATCGGGGATGGCGGCAAGGACCTTCTTGGTGGTTTCGAGTTCGCGTGCCAGACCCTGAAGCATGATTTCGCGCAGGCCGGCGGCAAATTGCGGAGAAAGACTCGGTTGTGGTGCAGACATAATGCCTCCTAGAGAGATTCGGCAGAAGGAGAAATCCGGGGACATGATTGTACACCCAGCGGGACTAACGAGTGTGAAAGAATGCAAAAAACCAACGCCTCAGGCCCGC
>Ga0335077_10007971_pt1 | contig 13132 bp, 11 predicted proteins | sample Lox_Sample_31_FD_207151 | JGI IMG/M metagenome (GOLD analysis project Ga0335077, IMG submission 207151) | Soil microbial communities from Loxahatchee National Wildlife Refuge, Florida, United States - Lox_Sample_3.1 | ecosystem: Environmental > Terrestrial > Soil > Wetlands | place: USA... | reverse complement strand
TCGAGAACGTCATCGGCGGAGCAGGCAGCGTCGTCGGCGCGGGGCCGTCGCCCGCGGGCGACGGCGGCATTCCCCCGCCGCACACCTTCTACTTCAAGATCCCGGCGAACGCGCGGCTGCTCGGATACTGGACGACGGTCGCGGACCGGCTGTTCAAGCTGCGGCACTGCCAGAACATCGCGGGCGCCCCCCTCGAGCTGGCGCTGTTCGACGCCCCGATCGATCCCGGCCTGCTGATCGCCGCCCGGGACGCCGGCGTCGACCTGTCCAGCGTGCTGACCAGCCTGGGCGCGGCGCTGCCGAACTACCGCTTCACCGCGCTCTACCCGCAGGCACTCGACTTCGTCAACGCCGTCCGCGCCTACGGGACCTCACTGCAAGCCGCGCTGGAGAAGGTGGACGCGGGCGCCCTGGCGCTGTTGCAGCAGACGACCCAGCAGCAGCTTCTCGCCGACGGCAACGACGTCCTCGACTGGCAGTTGCAGGTTGCGGCGAAGAACCTCGACGCGCTGAACGAGGCGTACAAGCTCGCGCAGCAGCGCTATACCTTCAATAGCTCGCAGTCCATCGCCAACATCGCCGAGATCCTCGGGACCTCGATGCACACAGCGTCGGCGATCCTGAAGGCGATCTCCGCCGCGACGACGATCGTCGGTGCCGCGGCGGCCTCGGTCCCGAACTTCACGTTCGGGGCGGCCGGGTTCGGCGGCAGCCCGCTGGCCACGATCAACGACGGCGGCGGGCAGGTGGCCCGGGCCGGGCACATGGCTGGTACCGCCATGTCGATCTCGGCCGACATCCTCGAGATCAGCGCCGGCCTGGCGAACACCATCGGGTCCTGGGAGCACCGCAAGGACAACTGGGACGAGGCCGCGACCGAGGCGCAGATCCAGATGGACCAGACGCAGGCTCAGATCGACGCCGCGACGATGCAGCTCCAGATCGCGCAGCAGAACGTTGACCTGCATACGGAACAGATCGACAACATCCAGAAGCAGATCGACTTCCTCAACGACAAGTTCACCAGCAACGCCCTGTACGACTGGATGGTGAGCAGCCTGTCCGCGACGTACTTCCAGAGCTATCAGCTCGCCTACCAGATGTGCCAGCAGGTTGAGCGCTGCTACCAGTTCGAGCTCGGCATCCAGAACAGCTCGTTCATCCGGTTCGGCTACTGGGACAGCCTGCACAAGGGACTTCTCGCGGGAGAGACGCTCAACCATGACCTGCGGCGCATGCAGGCGTCCTACCTGCAGCAGAATGCGCGACGCTACGAGCTGAGCCGCTACGTCTCACTCGGCGCGCTCGCGCCGGGCGCGCTCGTGCAACTGCTCGTCAGCGGATCCTGTGACTTCACCCTCCCGGAGTCGCTGTTCGACGCCGATTACCCGGGCCACTACAACCGGCGCCTGACCCGCGTCAGCGTCACGGTCGTCTACCCTGCTCCCGGCAAGTTCGACAACGTGAAGGCGACGCTTACGCTCGTCTCCAACCAGGTCCGGATCAAGACCGACACGACTTCCGGCTACGAGGAGAGTCCGCTCGGCGCCGACTCTCGCTTCGTCTACAACTACGCCGCCAACTCCCAGAAGGTGGCACTGGGCAACGCGCAGGACGATCCCGGCCTCTTCGTCACCGCCATCGCCAGCAACATCGCCGACCAGCGGTACCTGCCGTTCGAGAACGCCGGCGCGATCAGCTCCTGGCACCTGGAGATGCCGCAGGAAAACAACGAGGTCGACCTGTCTACCGTCGGCGATGTGGTTTTGCACCTCTACTACACCGCGCTGGACGGCGGCAGTGAGTTCCAGGACGCGGTCGAGGCCTACAACCTCGAGAACCTGCCGACGTCGGGTATCAAGATCTTCAGCGCGCAGAACGACTTCGCCGCGCCCGCTCCCACGGCCGCGAACCCGTACCCGGTGACCCCCTGGTCGGCGTTCCTCGCCCCCAGCGCCCCACAGAAACTCAGCCTGTCCGTGTCGCCGTCGAAGTTCCCGCCGTGGACGCGCGGCAAGACGATCTTGGTGACCAGCATCACGGTGATCGCCGTCGCGTGGGAGACGGGCAACTTCGTTGTGGTCCCGCAGACCCCGCTGCCCACGGCGCCGGCGACCATGACGCCCGTGGCCGGCGTCACCAAGCCGAACATCTGCGCGGCGACGATCGTGACGCCCGCAAACACCGCGCCCGGCACCTGGACGTTCGAGCTGCAGCAGCAGGGCGCGGCCGACTTCCAGTCCCTGACGAGGAATCTCATCGGTGACGTCCTGCTTCTGGTGAGCTATGACGTCAGCTGAGAATCCGCCCGCCGGGCCGGAGATGCCCGCGCTCGTCACGCGCACCGTCGAGCGACTCGTGCGCGCGTTCTTCCCAGAGCGGATCATTCTCTTCGGGTCGTACGCCAAGGGGACCACGCACGCCCGGAGCGACGTGGACCTGCTCGTAATCGCATACCTCCCGGAAGACCGGCGGCCTTGTCAGCGGCAGGCGCGGCAACTGGCAGCCGACTGCTTCCCGCCCGTCGACGTCGTCTTGGCGACGCCGCAAGAGGTCGAGGGTGCGTCGGCGGCCAGGTCGCCGTTTCTCCAATCGATCCTCGGGACAGGTTTCACCGTGTACGCACGCACGCCACTTGCCGCGCATCAAATCTCCGCGTAGGCGTTGATCGGAGAAACTCTGGGCTGGCACACCATCTATCGTCATCGCGTGCGTCGCCGGGCAGTTCGCTTAGCCGCCGGGCGTAGCCGACCGGATCGGGCTGCCGGTTCTGAATCGAAAATCGGTCGGCCAGCGTGTAGGGTTCCACAACCTCGTCGTCGCCCCTGACCTGCGGTTAACGGTTAAACAGGATGCCGCACCTGGGGCAATGATCGTTGTACCTGGGGTGGCCGGGGTGGATCACGTCAGCTTCTGCGGCAGCGAGCGATTCCAGGGGGACTGCGAACGTCCGGACCCCGGCGACTTCGCCCCACCAGGGCTTGCGGTGATGTCCCCGGAGCGGGGCACGCAGGTCACCAGAAGACTGTCTCGCGTATATGACCCTGCCGCCCTCGTCTAGCAGCACGTAGACGCACGGGTGGTGCTTCCCGATGAGGTCGTCCCGGTTAACCCAGGCGGAATCGTCATCGGGATTGCGCAGGCCGGCCCGGCCGGAACGTGCCCTGGCCAGCTCGCGTGCCTTGTTGACAGTCTAGATCCGGGACATGACCAGCTCCACCCGGTCAGGCTGGTGGTTGAAGATCTCGTACACCGTGAAGTCGTTCCCGGTGTGCCGCTCGGACCCTACGTAGGCCAGGGCCGTGGTCCGCCAGTTGCACAAAGTCTTGTATGGCACGCCGTGCGTCTCGGCGAGCTGCTGGATTTCCCGGCCGCCGTACGTGACCGGAGTCCTCGCGGCCAATTCGCCGAGGAGCCATCTGACGGCTGTGGGGTGTTCCATTACGAGTCTCTCGGGCGGTCGGAAAGTCCCGCTCACCTGCTCGTCACCGACGCCAAGATGCCGGGGCCGTTACGACCGCATAATATCCTGTTCCGGAAAATTCCGACAGGTCCCGCGGCCGCGCGTGCAAGCGCGGCTTCGCCCCCTAGCGCTCGTCGGCCAGGTTAGGGCGCGACCGCGGCCGGCCCGATCTCGGCGCGCCACATGCTCACCTCGCGGTCTGCCTCATCGCGGCGCGTAGCCTGATGGGAACAGGTCCAAGCGCCGCAGGTGGTGAGGGTTGCGTTAATGCCGCGCGGGAACGGATCCTGGGGCCTGTCGGTTCGCCGCGACGCCGGACACAAGTACATCCGAGGTATATGGCAGGTATACCGGAGGACCAGCCCGCAGGTCCCTGCCGACGCCCCCGTGCCACGGTAGCCGGGTTGCCGGTAGGGAGGGAGATTGCAGATCGTAACCATCCCCGAAGCCGTTCCGGGCCAGCATTCTGGACCACAGGGAGCGCTTCTCTCGCTGAGGGCCATGATCATTTTCGTAGTGGTCTAGACCTTCCGGTTCCCATGTTTGCTCCATGTTTGCTCGGATGTCCCGGTACACCCTGGCAGGAACCGGTACGCACCGGCACCGCGGCCGTCCGCCGTCCGGTACAAAACGGCACGTCCTGGCATCATCCGGTACAGATAAACGAGTAAAATCGAACTGAGCAGCGGACTCTTAATCCGCGGGTTCGGGGTTCAAGTCCCTGGCGGCGCACCCGTCCTGACCTGGTTTTTTTTACTATCTCTTTAGCCTGGCCGATGGCCGTTTCCGGGCCATGTTTGCTCCACGTTTGCTCGTCAGTCCGGACCTAGTCGGGCGGGCTGCAGGCGCGGGGTGTCACATCGGCCCCGGCGACGGCTCCGTCCGGTCGGCCGGCCCAGTCGCGTCATCCCCTCCAGGGCGGCCGTGCAGGTGAGAATACGCAGCGTGACAACCGTGGTTCACTGCCCATGGACCTGCCTGTTCGCCACGCCGGTACAGACACGACGCAGCGGTTGTTGCTCCCGCGCTCTGGCAGGGACCGAACAGCGCCTCCGCGTCCATGCACGGCCAGGGCGCCCCGGATCATGTCAGGCTCGCGCCGCTGCTGTGGTCGACTATCGGTAACAAGGCCAGCCTCACACGCTGGTCCCGGTCTTGGCCGTGTCAGCAGGGTAGGGTCGGTTGGTGCCGAACCCTCATGCGTGGGTGATCCACGGCGAGCGGCTGGTGGACGATACGCCGCACGTCCGGGTCAGCCTGGCCGACGTGGAGCTGCCCAACCAGGTGCGCTTCACCCAGTACGTGTTCCGGATGCGGCGCTGCGCGATGACAGTGGTGCTGGATGATCCGGCCGAGCGGGTGCTGCTTATGCTGCGGCACCGGTTCGTCGTGGACCGCTGGGTGTGGGAGCTGCCCGGCGGCTACGTCGATGACGGCGAGGACCCGGCCACCGCAGCGGCACGCGAGGTCGAGGAGGAAACCGGCTGGCGACCGCGCAACATGGAGCACGTGCTTTCCTGCCAGCCGATGATCGGCAACGCCGACTACCCGCAGGAGCTGTACCTGGCCCGCGGGGCGGAGCAGGTCGGCGCGCCGCATGTGGACGAGACGGCCGAGGTGCGGTGGGTGCCCCTGGACGAGGCTCAGGCCATGATCACCAGCGGAGACATTCTCGGCGCGATCACCGTGATCGGGGTGCAGCACGCCCTGCTGCTGCGGGCAGGCGTTCGGCCACCTCGGCCGTGAACTCCCGCACCGCGGGGACGTCGGCACGCGGCCGCAGCCGCCGCACCAGGTCGCGGACATAGCCGACGCTGCGGGCGGATGTCAGGCGCACGGTCAGGTCGAGGGCCTGCCGGCCGGCGGCGCAGGCCCGTTCCGGTTCGTCCTGGGCGGCACAGGCGGTGGCGAGGAGGGCCAGGTTGAACGCCCGGCCGCGGACGTAGCGGCCGTCCATGTCCAGGGAGCGCCGCGCGTACCGGGCGGCGTGGCCGGCCTCGCCCAGGTCGCGGAAGCACTGGGCCATGCGTGCTGCCAGGTACGCCTCGTCGAAATAGGCGAGCCAGGCGGGGTCGTCGTCACGGGTGGCGCGGTCGAAGGTGCGTTCCGCGGTGGCGATTGCAGTGCCGCAGGTGCGGGCGTCGTTGCGGGCCGCGTGACCGTGCGCCTCCATGACCAGGCATTCGGTGAGCAGCGTCGTCGATCCGTGCTTGAGCGCGGCGGCCTGCGCGGCGCGGGCCAGGTCGATGGCCTCTCCCGGCCGGGCCAGGTATAGAGCTTGGTGCGCCTGAGCGGCGAGGATCTCCGCGCCCAGGGCGTGATCGCCGGCGTGGCGGGCATAAGCCAGCGCCTGGGTCAGGTACCGCTGGGCAACGCCGTGCTCACCGCTGTCGTAGGCGACCCAGCCGGCCAGCTGCGACAACTCGCCGCAGGCGGCGGCGAGCTGCCGGCCCGTCTCCTCGCGGTAGCTGCCGTTGAGCAGCAGCTGGGAGACGTGATCGTCCAGATAGGACAAGATCACGGGGCGCAGATGGCCGCCGCCGAGCCGGTTGTCCAGCTCCCGGTAGGAAAGCGTCAGCTCACGGATTGCCTCGATGTCGGCGCGTCCCACCCGCAGAGGGCCGTTTCCTGCCGGGGCCGCGGCGGGAGGGCTGGTGAGCCAGCGCAGCGCCGACGCTGGCGTGGCGGCTGCGGCGAACGCCGCGCCGGCCAGGAACCGCCTGCGTTGCACGTCGGCCCTCCACAAGCCGGTCGAGATGGCTACCGTGTCGGTCCACGCGGTGGGCAGGTGCAGGCCAAGATCGGCCGGCTGGTCGCTGGGGGCCATGCCCAGCCCGGCCGCCCTCACCGGCCGACCGAGAGCCTCCCCGAGGACAGCGGCGATCAGTTCCGGCACAGGCGGGCGCGGCTGTTCCCCGGCGAGCCAGCGCAGCACCGAGGTGTGGTCGCAGCGGACGTTCGCCACGCCCTGCGCGCCGGCCAGGTCAGCGACCCTGCGCGCCAGGCCCTTGTTGGACATGCCGGCCTCGTCTAACAGCGCCCGCAGCCGCAGATTCGCCGCTCGTGGCCGTTGCGGCACCCCAATGCCCCTTCCACCAGCCGTGGACGCGATCAGTTTGACATTCCCACAAGCTCCGGGCCCGGTCGAGCCGCATTCACACACCCTGTTCACACATCTGCCCCCGCCGCCAACCTCCCGCAGCGCGCCGCGTCTGCTATTGGCTGACGGTCATGGCAATGGCGGTGCAAACGGACCGCGTCGCGGCGCAGCTACGCGAGGCCGCCCGTGAAATGGCGCGTCTGGCCCTCCGCCGCGCCCAAGCGGAATCGGGCCAGGCAGGTCTGCCGGGCGGGCGCGCAACCCTCGCCGAAGACGGAACGCCCGGCACCCAGTGCGGTGACGGCCGCGCGCAGGTGTCAGCTCCGCTCCTGGCGGCCCAGCCGGGGCCTGACATGGCGGATCTGTGGCCCCTTCAGAACTTCATGGAACTCGGTCCGCAGGCCAGCGCGGTACCCCGAGCCAGGCGGCACGTGCGCCAACTGCTGCGCGAATGGAACCTCACCGAGTCCGGCGAAACCGCCGAACTCGTGGTATCGGAGCTGCTCACCAACGCGGTGCTCGCTACCAGCGAGCTGGGACTCTTGGCCCCTGTGCGGCTGTGGCTGCTATCGGATAAGCGGAGCGTGCTGATCCTGGTATGGGATTCCAGCCCGCAGCCGCCCGCGCGGATCGACGCAGCCCGTGACGCCGAAAACGGCCGGGGACTGCTACTGGTGGAAGCCGTCAGCACGCGGTGGAACTGGTACATCCCGCATCACCTGGGCGGGAAAGTCGTATGGGCACAGATAGGCGCGGAACCGCGATGAGCAGGATCACCACGCAAACTCGTCGGTGAGATAGGAGGCCGGGCCATGAGGCGATCGCTGATCATCGGCACGCACGCCAGCTCGTGCTACTTCCGGACCTCGGTGGAAGGCGACGGCCGCAAAGCCCTGATCCAGATCACCGAGCGATGCAACCTGCACTGTGCGCACTGTTTCGTGTCGTCCGGTGACTGGGGCGAGCACATGTCGCGGCAGGACATCGCGGACAAGGTGCTCCCCCGGCTCCTGCGGGCCCGGGTCGAGCGGGTGACGCTCACCGGCGGGGAGCCGTTCGCCCACCCCGACCTGCTCGCGATATGCGACGCTGTCCTTGCGCTCGCGCTGCCGCTCGGCATCTGCACCAACGCCACGCTCGCCAGCGACGAGCAGATCGCGCACCTGGCAAGGTCGGGGGCCGTGCACGTAAACGTGAGCTTCGACGGCTTCCGCCCGGAAAGCCATGGCAAGTTCCGGGGCAGCGTGTCGTCGTTCGCTACGACGCTGGAGACCACGCGCAAGTTCGCGGCAGCGGGCATGCTGCAGGGGCTGCTGTCGACGCCGAACATGCTCACCGAGCCGGGCGAGTTCGCCGCGCTGTGCGAGTTCGCGGTCGAGGTCGGAGCCAGGTACGTGCTGATGAACCCGCTGTCGGCATTCGGGCGCGGCGTCAAGAGCCAAGGAAAGCTGGCCGCCGGCACGGCGAGAATGCGCGCGATCAGCGACGTGACTGAGGGCTTCAGGTCCCGGGGCATCGACGTGGTGCACATCCGCTTCCCCAACGACGACAAGCCCCTCGCCGGCTGCGACGCCGGCAAGCTCATCTACGTGTTCGCCGACGGGCTGACCGCGGTGTGCCCGTACGTGGTGTTCGCCGCCCGGACACCCCAGTCGGCCTACCCGGAAGGCGACTTCCTGGTCGGCAACATCCTCGCCGGTGAGATCGCCGACGCTCTTAACCAGTACGACCTAGCGGGCCGACTGGCGATGGGCGCCAACGACACCTGCAGGACATGCTCCATGGGAGGCACGTGCGGCAAAGGCTGCCCCGCCGCGGTGATCTCACGCGGGCAGCCGATCGGCGAGGTGGACAGCGAACAATGCCCAGTCGTGGCCAGCCCGCTGCTGCAGATCGGGCCGCGCCCGCAGTGACAGGGCTCTTCATCGCCATCGAAGGGCCGAACGCCGTCGGCAAGACCACCATCACCAGCCGGCTGGCCGTCGCGTTGCGGGCGCGCGGCACCGCAGTGCATGTGACCACCGAGCCGTCCGCCACCACGCTCGGGCGCCTGGTCCGCTCCGCCGAGTCCTACCTGACCGGGCGGCCCCTGGCGCTGGCGGTCGCCGCCGACCGCTACGCCCACGTGGAGAATGAGATCACCCCCGCGCTGAGGGCGGGCAATGTTGTCATCACCGACCGATACGTCCAGTCGTCGCTGGTGTTGCAGCGCCTGGATGGGCTCGGGCTGGCCGAGATCTGGAGTTACAACGCCCACGTCGCCGTCCCCGATCTGTCGGTCTACCTGGAAGACGACCCCGACGTCATCGCCGCCCGGCTGCTGCAGCGGCCCGCGCTGTCCCGCCTGGAAGCCCGTGGCTCGCCCTCCCGCGAGCTAGCCCTGTACCGGGGAGCCTTCCGGTTCCTGGCACGGCGGGGCTGGCCCCAGGCCAGGATTGACTGCCAGGGCCTGGACCCCGACGGCGTCGACGCAGCAATCATGGCCCGGCTCGGCCCACTGCAGAGCACGCGAGGAGGCTGACAGTGCTGTCCGTGCTGACCGTGAACATCGGCGCCGCCTCGCCGGAACGCGCCCGCCTGCTGCTCGACTGGCTCGCCCGGCGGCCTGAGGAAGTCCTCGTGATCACCGAGACCAGCGCCGGGCCCGGCACGGCCTGGCTGCTCGACCGGTTCCGCCGCGCGGGGTTCACGGTGATCAAGACCCCCGACGCCGACGGCGAGCGCGGCAGCGCCCTGGTCAGCCGTATCCCCCTCGCCCGCGACCTCACTGCCGAGTTCGCGGCGGTCAGCGTCCCGTGCCGGGTAGCGGCCGCCGTGCTCGACACCCGTCCTGTGATCTCGGTGATCGGCGTGTACGTCCCCAGTCGCGACCGCAGCGCCGGCAAGACCGAGCGCAAGCAGCGGTTCATCCGCACCCTCATCGAGGCGTGCGACAAGCTCCCGGGGAATCTCCGCGAGCACCTGGTGCTGGGCGGCGACTACAACGTCATCGGCAGAACTCACCGGCCCTTGCATCCGGGGTTCCTGCCGTTCGAGTTCGGGCTGCTCGAAGGGCTGCGCGAACGCGGGCTGGTCGACGCCTACGATCACGTCGCACCCAACGATCAGGCGTACAGCTGGATCGGCCGCACCGGAGACGGCTACCGGTACGACTACCTCCATGTCGGGCCGGGCCTCACTGGCCTGATCGGCGCGTGCTCGTACCTGCACGAGACCCGGCAGTTCGGCCTGACCGACCACGCGGCGATGACACTGACCCTGCACGCTGACGCCACGCCGCTGGAAACCGGCGATCCCGCCGGCACCGAAACGGCCACCGACGGCACACTGACCCTGTTCTAACCGCTCACCGCGTGGGTTCGTACTAGCGAGTCGTAGGTATCCGACACGCGCTGCATAGGCACGCCCAGCGAGCACGCGATGCCGTCAAGTTCGGCCTGCACCGCAAGCGCGGCCGATCCGGCACCGACCAGCCTCTCCATCTCCAGGAACAACCCAGCCCGCTCAACATCGTCGACGCACACCGCGACGTCCCCCATCGCCGCGGTCCGCCGGATCTTCAAGATCCGCGCCGTCGGCACAAAGCCCATCGCCAGCACTGCCCGGTGCATCGCTGCCCGGTCCGCGACCTCGGTCTCGTGCTCCACGCACGCCATCTCGTTGTCCAGCGGGCGCTTGACCGTGAACAGGTGGCGGCCGCCCTGCGTGCGGAGCCGGGCGAACGTCACCCCGGCCTTGGGCTGGCCATAGGCCCAGCCCCGCTCGGCGTACGCCTGATCATCCTGGCGCAACGGCTCCGACAGGACCACGCCGCGATCCGCGAGCGCACGCTCCAGCGCTAGCAGGTCACCGATCCGGTACTTGACCTCGATCTCGCACAACCCGGCCGGCACCCTGCCTCCCGTCCCACCCAATGGCGATCACGGGCAGCGTAACGGCCTGCCCACCGGAACGCAGCGCGCCTCGCCGACAGCCGGCGAACACCGAATACGGGATGGCCGGAAGCGCCCGCATGCCGGTTGGCAGTCGCGGGTCTGCCAGCGCACGGTTGCGCCCCCACGCAGCTAGTTCAGCCTGACGAGGTCGCCGCTGGCGCGTAGGGTGTCGATGTGCTCAGCGGCGCGCCGCGGGGCGGTGCCGCCGCGGATGAGCAGCCCGGCTTCGATGTTCTTCGTGACGCCGGACTGGGTGAGGTTGGCGCTGGTGATCAGCAGGAAGTTTCGGTCGGCGACGGCGAGCTTGGCGTGCATCTTGGCGCCCGGCTCGGTCCGGCGAGCCGTAGGCCAGTGCCATAGCTCGATGCCGTTGATGCCGGTGAACGCCTGGTAGGGCTCGTCGCCGGACAGGGCGCTGCCGGCGCCCTGCAGCGTCTCGACGACGACGCCGCGCGGTCAGCCCGGGCGCAAACAGCCACCAGGTCACCGACGCCGCTTCCAGCGCGGCGCGCGTCTCGACCTCGATGGCTGGCGGCGGGCGCTCAGCGGCCACCAGCAACACGGTGGACCGGGCGTAGTCGACCACCATCTTCATCTGCATCTGCCCGAGCTGAAAGACGGTCCGTGTGGGGCGTTCCCCCCACGGCGAGCCGTCGGCTCGTACCTCGGTGTTGGCCAGTTCCGCCGCTCCCGGCGATCCGGCTCCGGCTCCCACGCCTCCTGCCGGGTCCAGCAGTCGACACGACCCGCGACATCGTCCAGCAGAGCGGCGAGTTCGCTGTAGATGGGCATGCCAGGCAGTATCCCACCAGTGGCGACTCGCTGTAGTGCCACCAACACGTCAGCGGACAATCTGGACGGTCGTGTTGGTCACGCGCGTCGTGTCTAAGCGCGGTGGCATCTCACCGGAAGGATGGTGACAGTCACGTCGGCTGGGCTGTTCGGGCGGGGACATGAGGCTGTCGGAAGGCGATGTCGTGTGCGGTGCTGCCGCAGCCACGGCACGCGCGGCGGTCCGCGCGGTGGAGGAGGCGCAGTGGTGCAGCGCGGGCGCGCTGGCTAGACGCCTTGGCATGGACCCGGCTGCGTGCCGGACTCTGCTGGAGGCGCTAGAGGCCGCTGGCTACCTGAACAAGCCGTACCGCGGACGGTTGCCGCAGGGGCATGGCAGCGAGTGGCTGCCAGATGAGGAGTTCAGTAACGAGTCGCTGCTGCTGTGGCATCTGTCCTATCCGAAGGGCAAGAGCCTGGCCAAGGCCCGCATATGCCCACCAGTCCCTCGGGCCGTGGCGGAAGGTCTAGTCCGCGACGTGCTAGCCCGGGTCATCGAGGTGAATCACGACCTGACCGCGACTCATGTGATCACGCGCGTGGCAATGTTCGGCAGCATGACCGACCCAAGCCGGGATCTGGTGAGTGACGTGGATCTGGCGGTGTGGGCTGACCGGCGCTCGGACGTGCCGCTCGGCTCCGGGCCGGAATTGCTGCTGGAGGGGGAAGCCCACCGCGTCGCGGAGGATCTGGCGGCACGCGACCGTTCCGGGCTGGAGGCGCTGCTCGCGGCTGATGACGAGCGGATCGATGTCATCGTGGTTGACGGCTGGTCCGAGACGGCCTCCGCTGTCCCGTCCGGCGCGACGGAGATCGAGTTGTTCCCGAACCTCGCACCAGCGGTCGGCTGGGCTGACGCCGCACCGAGTCGGTGACCCCGGCTGACGCGTCATCGCCACGCTCTGGGCCTGGCTGTACACCACCACCGGAGCGGTGCTCACGCCCGCCCAGCTCGCCGCCGCGATCATCGGCCCGCACCTCACCAGCGGGCTAACTGACCAACCTCAGGTCCATGCGAGGTACATCGCAGGTCTACCGGAGGTCAATCACTCCATGTCACCGCGAGCCTCTGGCAACGCCTCCTCACCAGGCGTCCGGGCGTCAGGCTCGTGCGATCCGTCACGATCTTCGGCACAGTCCCAGGCGCCGGGAACGCGCCTGACTCGGAGCCACGCTAGGCAGGGGGCGCGGCCTTCCTTAACGCTGGCGAGGTGGTGTTCGGCGCCGACGGCACGCTGGAGTTCAGCGCGGAGCCGCAGGGGTTCATCGACTACTTCAACAACGGCAACACAGCCGCAGTCGCCGAACTGTGCACCGCGCTCGGGGCAAGCTAGCCAACACGTCGCCGACGGGCATGATGATCTTGCTGTTTGCTCGGTGTTTGCTCGTCTGCCCCGGTACCGCCCGTCAGCGCCCGGCACCAATCGGCAGGGTTTCGAGTTGAAGTCCGCACGGACCGGCATAGACTGGCACTGAGAGCATTGATCTGACAGCAGAGCAGCGGTCTCTTAATCCGCGGGTTCGGGGTTCAAGTCCCTGGCGGCGCACCCGTCCTGAGCTTGTAAGTAACTTCCGGCGTCTCCGCTGTCCTGCGCCAGGGTTGCAATTTGACCCGGCGCCCGCTCGCAAGGATTCGGCGCCTATGACGAAGAACAGACAAGACTAGGACCTTCGGGTGGCGGAGCGCGCGCCTGGCCGCAGTACTACACCGATGGCTGCTTGCGGACGCCGAAGCGAAGGATGGTGACGGCTCCATGCCGCGTGCTGTCGAGCGGTTCCAGGTCTATCCTCGCGAGACCCGGG
>Ga0335077_10007970_pt1 | contig 13132 bp, 10 predicted proteins | sample Lox_Sample_31_FD_207151 | JGI IMG/M metagenome (GOLD analysis project Ga0335077, IMG submission 207151) | Soil microbial communities from Loxahatchee National Wildlife Refuge, Florida, United States - Lox_Sample_3.1 | ecosystem: Environmental > Terrestrial > Soil > Wetlands | place: USA... | reverse complement strand
AGGCGACTCGGCAAAGAGGCCGAAGGCGGCGCCGCGGTTCTCAACGTGGGTGATATAGAAAACGCGCTGAATGATGGTGATGCTGTCGTGCAGCGAGATATCCTTGGCGACGAGCCATTTAGTATAGCGGTCGAGGAGGAGTACCCCGAGGGCGATGAGCAGGGTGAATCGACGCATTTCTGATTAGATTTTAGCAGGGGTTATTTGGGCCATGTCTTCAGGCCTGTCATTCCGAGCGAAGCCGAACAATTCGCGGTGCGAATCGTTCGGCGCAGTCGAGGAGCCTGCTGTTCTCCGAGCGGCTTCTAGGCGGAGTGTTGCGTGCTCCTGGTTTGGAAAACAGCAGATTCCTCGCTCTACGCTCCGCTGGCGCTTCGGAATGACATCAGGAGAGGGTTGCGGATCCGGATCAGGCTCGCATGTAGCCGTGCCGTTTCTTGTCTTGCTGCGCTCACAAACAGCAGATTCCTTGCTCTACGCTCTGCTGGCGCTTCGGAATGGCAACGATGTACGCGTGCATGTGGCGTAAGACAGTGTTGCTGCGTGGAGGAAACTGCAGATTCCTCGCTCTACGCTCCGCTGGCGCTTCGGAATGACATCAGGATGGAGTAGAAGAGGCTTCGATCTCCTTCACCACAGGGGTACACCGCTCGCACAGCGTAGGGTACTTAGGGTCTTCACCCAGGCGAGTCGAGTAATTCCAGCAGCGTTCGCATTCTTTGCCGGCGGCTTTGGCGACCTCGACGGCGAGGTGCCCGGTTCCGTTGCGCGACGGGCCGCACTCGAGATCGACCTGAGAAACGATGAAGGCATAGCGCAGGTCAGGTTTGTAGCGCTCCAGCACTGGATAATAGGGATCGGAAGCCGTGACCTTCACCTGGGCTTCGAGGCTCTTGCCGATTTCCTTTTTGTTCCGCGCTTCTTCAAGCGCTTTCAACACTTGATCGCGCACGGCCAGCAATTTCGACCAGTCTTCCTGCTGCTTAGGGTCTTCGAGCGGAACGTCTTCCCCGAGGACATCTTTGGCGTCGGAAAATTTTGCCAGGTGAACGCTGGCCGGACGGGAATCAAGCTTAGGCAGGTATTGCCAGACTTCGTCGCAGGTGAAGCTCATGATGGGCGCGAGTAATCGCGTCAGGGCTTCGCCGATCCGCCACAGAGCGGTTTGTGCGGCTCGGCGGCCTTGGGATCTCTTGCCATAGGTATAAAGTCGGTCCTTTACGATATCGACGTAGAAGGCGCTGAGATCGACCACGACGAAATGGTTCACCGCGTGGTAGATCTTGTGGAAGGCAAACTCTTCATACCACCGGACTACGTCTGCCACGAGTGACCAGGTCTTGCGGAGAATGTATTGGTCGACGGCTTCGAGCTGATCGAACGGAACCGCATCGCGAGCCGGATCAAATCCTTCCAGATTGCTGAGCACGTAGCGGAAAAGCTTATTGCGGATGTCGCGATACGTGTCCGCGATCCGCTGCATCAGGTTTTCGGAGCCGACGACGTCTTCGCGGAAATCTACCGAGGCGACCCAGAGGCGAACGATTTCTGCGCCCATGCGCTTGGCGATATCGACTGGGTCGACGTCGTTGCCGCGCGACTTCGACATTGCTTGGCCTTTTTCATCGAGCGTCCAGCCGGGCGTGACCACGCCTTTGTAGGGGGCGCTGCCGTGCGCCGCCAGCGAGCAGAGCAGGGAAGACATGAACCACCCGCGGTATTGGTCGCCGCCTTCGAGGTACACATCGGAGGGCCAGGGCTGGTTGGCTTCGTTCTTGGTCTCAACTAAGTAGCTGCAGCCCGATTCAAACCAGACGTCGAGGATATCGGCTTCCTTCTGGAATGAGGTTCCGCCGCATGGGCATTTTGCGCCATCAGCCAGATGGTCGGCTTCGGGCGTGTACCAGGCGTCGGCGCCAGACTTCGCAAAAAGCGCAACGATGCGTTTGTTCACCTCCGGGTCGTTCAGCGCCTGATTGCACTTGGTGCAGACGAAGATCGCGATGGGCACGCCCCAGACGCGCTGGCGGGAGACGGTCCAATCGGGCCGGGTCGCGATCATGTTGCTGATGCGCTCTTCGCCCCAGGCCGGGTCCCACTTAACTTTTTTCACTTCATCGAGCGCGCGGGAGCGGAATGTGCTTTGCGCTCCGTCCATCTCTCGAAGTACCTCAGCGACCTTTTCGTCGTCAGTTGCGGCGTTCGAGCCCGGCATCGGCGTTTCCATCGAAATAAACCACTGCTCGGTGGCACGGAAGATCACTGGATTATGGCAGCGCCAGCAGTGCGGATAGGAGTGCTCGAGTTTTTCTTCGTGCAGAAGCGCGCCACGAGATTTCAAAAGCTCGATGATCGGCTGATTGGCTTTGAAAACCTGCAAGCCATCGTATTCCGGAAGACCATTGTGGATTTTCCCGGCGGCATCGACGTCGCAAGTCGGATCAAGCTTGTAGCGCTGGCCGGTCACGAAGTCTTCCGCGCCATGCGAAGGCGCGGTGTGGACCACGCCGGTGCCGGTGTCCATGGTGACGTAATCGGCGATCACACCGAGGATCTTGCGGCGCTCCCAGGGCAGAAATGGATGGTAGAAGTACGTGTGCTCCATCACCTGGCCGGGGAACTTGGCCACAGCCTTTGCGTCGGGGAAGCCGCATTTCTCCGCAATGCTCTTGGAAAGCTTCTCGGCGACGATGTAGATCGCGTCTGCAGCTTCGAGGGCCACATATTCTTCGGTGGGATGAAACGCTACGGCCATCGAAGCCGGAATTGTCCAAGGAGTTGTGGTCCAGATGATCGTGTAAACCGGCTTCTGGCCGTGGATGCGCGCATCTGCCAGAGCAAGATCAATCGTCCGAGGATCAGATTCCAAGCGGTAGCGAACGTAGATCGCCGGGCTGGTATGGTTTTCGTATTCGACTTCGGCCTCGGCGAGCGCGGTGCGGTCGTGCATGCACCAGTAGACCGGGCGCAATCCCCGATACACGAAGCCTCGCTCGAAAAATTTATAGAAAGTTTCGAGCACGACCGACTCGTATTCGGGAGTCATGGTCGAATACGGCTTGTCGAAGCGTCCCAGAACCCCTATACGTTTGAACTGTTCTCGCTGTAGATTGAGATATTTTTCCGCGTATTTTCGACACTCCAGGCGAACGTCCACAGGGCGCATCTGCAACTTTTTGCCGCCGAGTTGTTGATCGACCTTTATTTCGATCGGGAGGCCGTGGCAGTCCCAGCCGGGAATGTAGGGCGCGTCGAAACCGGCCATATTTTTTGACTTGACGATGAAATCCTTCAAGCACTTGTTGAGGGCATGGCCGAGGTGGATGGGGCCATTCGCGTAGGGAGGGCCATCGTGCAGGACATACAAAGGCGCCCCCTTGCGGGCCTCGCGAAGCCGCTCGTAGAGCCGCATTTCGGCCCAGCGCTCCAGGATTTTAGGCTCATTCTGGGGTAGGTTGGCCTTCATGGGGAAGGCGGTTCTAGGCAGGTTGATGGTAGCTTTCAGGTCCACTCGGTGGGAGCTCCAAACGGTTGATGTACTTCATTATAGGGAGCAATCAGACGGGCGTCTATTGATGGCCGGCGTTGCTGAATACGGCAAACCCCGCGGGAATTTACATACTTTTGGCTATAAATTTACCGGTTCGAGAAATGCCAACAAGAGGTATCATGTAAAACACTTTGGTGCCGGAGGGTGCGGCCAACATCCGCAATGTTTACCGCCGAGTGTACAATTTCCGCGAGGTTACATTTTTCGGAAGTGAGCATCTAATCTGGAGTAGTTGGAAGCGTCATTTGGGCCGTGGGTACATGGGCGGCTTCCAACGCGTTATCAGTGAGGTCACCGGCTGTGCAACTTGATCGGGATGCTCATCACCTAAGAGATTAGAATCGCAGCCAGCAACTGGCCCCAGAGAAGGACCAGAGACTGGCTCGTAAGCTCAGGACTCGGGTAAGATAATGGCAACTTTGGAATTTAAACCACCGCAAAGCTCCGCGCCCGAACCCGAATTGAATCTGCTCATGCCGAAAGGCTTTGAGCCTTCATTGTGGGACTCGCTTCGCCAGAACTTCAAAGACACGTTCTTCGCCAAGAAGCAGCCACCACTTGTGTTGACGTCGAAGCCGGTCCCGGTAAAGGACATCTGGGGCTTCTACGATCACAAGAAGAGTGGCGCCGCGTATTCGACGATTGCGCACATCGTGGTGATGAGCTTGATTCTGGTAGGAACCTATTACATCGGCAAGACCGTCGTGCAGAAACCGCCGGAGCAGGTGACGCTGGTTGCTCCAGTGGATGTGCCCATCATGAAGCCTTCTCGCCAGGAAGTGGCAGGGGGTGGCGGCGGCGGCGACCGGGACATACTCAAGGCGCCGAAGGGAAGGATTCCGAAACAATCGCTTGAGCAGATTACGCCTCCGGCGATCGTGGTCAGAAACGATCACCCGAAGCTTGCGGTTGCGCCGACAGTGGTCGTGCCTCCGCAGGTGAAGTTGGCCATGGCGAACACCCTGAACCTCGGCAATCCGACCGCTGCCATGCCCTCCGGGCCGCCTTCGAACGGCACAGGCTCAGGAGGAGGAATCGGCTCTGGTGACGGCGGCGGAATCGGAGTTGGTTCGGGACCCGGCGTTGGTGAAGGCCGCGGCGGCGGTATTGGCGGCGGAGTTTTCCGGATTGGCGGCGGCGTAACCGCGCCGAAGGCGATCTTCGATCCTGATCCGGAATATTCAGAAGAAGCGCGCAAAGCCAAGTATCAGGGAACGGTTGTGCTGAGCTTGATTGTCGGCGCAGACGGCCTGCCGCGCGATATCCGCGTAGCCCGCAGCGTGGGACTAGGGCTGGATGAAAAAGCCATTGAGACGGTTAAGACGTGGAAGTTCGACCCCGGCACCAAGGACGGCAAACCGGTTGCGACATATGCCACGATTGAGGTCGCGTTCCACCTGTATTGATTCGGGTTGATTTCTAGAAGGCCTGACTTCGGTCAGGCCTTTATTTTTGCCCTTCAACTATTCCTTTAACTCGACGTGAGTAATGTTAGCGATCGGACGGCCGAGGAAGAGCTTGCCGAGGCGCTGAAATTTCTGAGTGGAATCGGTGACGAAAAATTGAATCGGCGATTGCCGATTTTTTTCGACACGTTCCGGCTCGTTATCTAAAAGCTTCGAAACGGCGAGCGCGGTTGATTCGGCGGAATCAACTAATGTCACGCGCTCGGGAACCACGCGATGGAGAAGCGGCTTGAGCAGCGGATAGTGAGTGCAGCCGAGCAGCAGTACATCGGCTGAGCCGAAAGCGCCGGCGAAAGCCTCGGCCAGATAGATTTTCGCAACCTGCTCCGTGACCGGATGGTTGATCCATCCTTCTTCGACCAAAGGAACCAACAACGGACATGCTTTCTCGCAGGATTCTATCTGAAAGTCTGCCAGCGCATTCTGATAAGCGTGACTGCAGATGGTGGCTTCAGTTCCAATGACCACCGCTTTTCGGTTGCGTGATGCGGCGGACGCCTGCTGCGCGCCCGGCTCGACTACGCCTAACGCTTTTGTAGAAACAGCGTCGCGAATTTGCGGCAATGCGAGGGCGGTTGCGGTGTTGCAGGCAACGACGAGCAGTTCTGCCCCTTGCTGCTCGAGAAATCGAGCGGCTTCGCAGGCGTACTTGGCCACAGTCTCAACAGACTTCGAGCCGTAGGGAAGGCGGGCGGTGTCGCCAAAGTAGAGATATTCGGCGCCGGGAAGAACTTGAAGTAAAGCTTTAAGGACGGTAAGTCCGCCGAAGCCGGAATCGAAGACTCCGATTTTAGGCGAAGAAGTCATTCCGAGTTCGAGGACCTGCTTTTGAGCGGCGAAAACACTTCGGCGAGGTCCTTTGAAACCGCGCAACATTTTCCCGGAGGAATGGATGCTCCATGTGGGCAGGTCTTCGGATGACCCAAGAAGGTGCAAATTTTATCCGTTGCTTCCGGCGAGAGGATGTGCTCGAACTTGCACGCCTGCTGCTCGATTTCAGTCTCGCTGTCCATGGCGAGGCTGTCGGTGAACAGGCGCTCGGCGAGACGGTGGCGACGGATGATGTCGCCGGCGCGCTGGCGGCCCTTGACAGTGAGGTTCACTATCATGCTGCCATCGCCGATGGAAACGCCCCCGGGCTTGAGTGCGTCATGGCAGGGATTCACGAAGGACTTGTGATCATGCTGAATGGGTGGGTGCGGCTGGGTTTCGACCAATCCGAGCTCGCACAATTTTTCGACGGCAATTCCTACCGGTAAGGCGCCGTGAACTTCCATGTGCTCGATTTCGGCGATCTGTTTGTGTTCCTGCAAAACCCAAAGTTCTTCGAGTACTTCTTCAAGCTGCTCTTCGTCGGCCATGGCGAAAACTTCCTGCGCGGCGATCTTCCCGTGGTGCAGTTCAATCCGGCGGTCGCCGAGGCGCGCGACGACGGGATCGTGCGTGACCATCACAATGGTGCGGCCTTGGCGGTGCAGATCGCGCAGAAGATCGAGCACAATTTGCTCGTTCATGGCATCGAGATTGCCGGTGGGCTCGTCGGCGAGAATAATTTTGGGATCGTTGATCAGTGCGCGGGCGATGCAAACGCGTTGCTGCTCTCCGCCAGAAAGCTGCGCGGGCAAGTGGTGCGGACGGTCCTGCAGGCCAACGCGCGCTAACGCTTCGAGCGCTTCTTGCTCATCCGTCATGCTGTGAAAATATTGCGCGAGCATGACGTTTTCGACAGCGGTGAGATAAGGGATCAGGTGAAACTGCTGGAACACGAAGCCGATTTTCTCGGCGCGGATGCGGGTGAGTTCGTTGTTGCTGAGTTGGGCGACATTTTCGCCGTCGAGCCAGATTTCGCCCTGGCTGGGACGGTCGAGGCAGCCCACGAGATTCACCAGCGTAGATTTGCCCGAGCCGGATGGGCCCATGACGGCGATCCATTCGCCCGGCTCGACGTGCAAAGAAAAATTATCCAGCGCGCGGATGGTGCCGCCGGGAGCGTCGGCGCGTGCCGGATAAAGCCTGCTGACGTTGTTGATCCGAATCATTATTCGCCCCTCAAGATCATAGCGGGCTGAATCTGGCGCAGCAATCGCAAGGGAAGCAACGTGGCCAAAAGCGTGACCAGCAGGCAGCCGATCAAAACGGGCGGGAGAACGTCGAAGCGGGGGGTAACCGGAGCGTGAAAGTTGACGCGGCCGATCCAGGCGGCAATGCCGATACCGGCCGCGAAGCCCACCAGCGCGCCGATCAAGGCAAGTATGACCGCCTCGCCGGAAATGAAAAGTGCGATGAGGCGGTCGGATGCGCCGATGGCTTTCATGATGGCGAAATCGCGGCGGCGGTCGAAGAGCCAGCCGGTGAGCGTGGCGAGAACGCAGAGCGCGGCGGTGATGATGATGAAAACCGCCGACCAGAGTAGGGTTGAGCGCGTTTTGCCGAGAATGTTGGCCTCGCCTTCGGTGACTTGGCGAACGGGATGGACATCGGCGCTGGGAATATTCTTTTGCAGAGTTGAAAGCAGGGAAGAGACTTCAGTCGCCGAACCGTATGCAGCAATTTCGACTACAGAGGGCTGCAGGCCAGTCCAAGTTTCGAAATCGGCAAGGGATAAATATACGCGGCTGTCTTCACCGGCGCCGGTGCGGACGGTGCCTGCGGGCGAGAGTTGAAGCGTGCGGCCCAGGTAATCGAGTGCGAATGATTTGCCGTCGGGAATGATCACTTGGGCGGCCCGGACGCCGACAAGCGCCTGTAGCCGATGGTTAGGCCACGCAGAGACTGACCACCAGGGATTCAGTTTTCGTACTAAGTCGAAATTGGTTCCGGCGACGACCACCGGTTGGCCGCCGCTTGTACGCGCGACCGCGTAGGCGAAGGGAACGACAAGGCCACGAGTGCCGACCACAGAGTTAATGCGGTCGAGATCAGCCGGCGCGAAGCTGGCGCCGGATTTCGCTTCGACAATAATGTTCGCCCCAAACCCGCGAAACTCCTTGCGCAGCTTGGATTGCACGTCGATGAAAATGTTTAGCATTGCGGTGGCCGCGGCGGAAGCCACTACGATTGCGAGCAAGGCTGAAATAGCGGTGCGCTTGCGCAGCATAGCGGCGCGAATCAGCATGCGGAAAAACATGGGCGTGCTATTGCGATGAGTGCGGGGGCTCATGCTTCTCCCCGCAACGCGAGAACTGGATCGTATTTGACGGCGCGGCGAATGGCGGCGGCGCTGCCCATGAAGGTGACCACGACGGCAATTCCTAAGACCAGCGGCAGCAACACAGGTTCAACCGCAATGCCCGAGCCGAAAATTGCGTACCCGAGTTTATGCGCCAGCAACGCCCCGCCGGCAAAGCCGACCAGCCCTCCGGCGCACGCGAGCAGCACGGATTCAGTGATGAAGATTGCGGAAAGCATGAAATGTCCGGCACCCAATGCTTTCATCAATCCGATTTCTTCGCGGCGTTCGAACATGGCGGTGGCCATCGCGGCTGAGACGGCGAGGCCGGAGGTAAAAAGCGCGGCCAGAGTGATCAGCAGCATCAGGCCTTCAATGCGCGAGAGCACTTTACCTTCGTTCTGCTCGACTTGGCGAATCTGCTCGGCGTGCGAGTGCGGAATGGCTTCTTCCAGTTGGTAAGCGATCGATTGCGGATAAGGCGAGCAGTACCAGCGGTCGCGGTCGGCAGGGCTGAGCGTATCAGGATTGCGGCGGGCGAAGGCGTCTTCAGGCTTCGTGACCGCGCTCACGAAAATTTTACTGACTGCACCGGGCTGCTGAGCGATGGCTTGGGCGACGGCAAGGGGCGCGATGATTTGGCTATCTTCGATGCCGCCGGTCGAAAGAATGCCGGCGACGCGATAAGGTTTGCCGTTAACTTGGATTTGCTGACCGGCGCTTATGTCTTGTACGCGAGCAAGCTTTTCGCCGATGAGAACATCGCCCGAATCACCAGCCGGCCACGAACCCTCAACCTTCCACCAGGGAAACGTGCTTCTTGCTCCTTCGGTAAAATGGTCATCCCCGAACTTTAGCGATTTCGCGAAATAAGTTCCGAGCAGGGTCGTTTCTGTGCTCCCGAGTTTGACGTTGACGGGCAGTTCGGGCGTGAATGCGGCGATGTTATTTCGCCAGAAAATGCCCTTGATCTTTGGCAGGTCGGTTTCATTCAAATATGCGCCACCGGCGGGCTTGAGGTTAACGCTGCCGATTTGAACGTCGAGAGTCGAGTCTTGAGGTGTGACGATGATGTTGGCGCCGTAAGTGCGAAGCTCGCGGCTGATTTTGTCGCCGATGTCGGTTGCGATGGCGATCATCGCGGTCGAAACCGCAGCGCCGAGAGTGATGGCGGCCGCGACCAGGAGCTTACGGCGCGTCTGCCGGCGGAAAGATTCGTAAACCAGTCTGGCGAACATAGGTAAAGCCTTTAACCGCAGAGCGCGCGGAGTTCACGCCGGGTGCACTGAGAAAACCTCAAACCAGTCACCGCAAAGAGCGCAAAGGAATCCGCAAAGGGCGCAAAGAAAATCGAATGCAAATAGCAAGCTATTGCTGAAACAATTTTGCGCGTGCTGCAACATCGGATTCGTGAATCACGATATCGTTCCCGTTGACGCTGGACTGCAACGGAATGGGATTGCACCCGCCGGGAGAGCCGACCGATTGCGACGTAATGGGCGATGCGCAATTCTTGCAAATCAAGCCATTAGGACCCTTATAAAATCCCACGGGGCCACAAATCTCGCAGGCGTCGAACACGGCGACTACTTTTCCGTCCGGTTTCTTGTAGAGAAGGAAGCGCACTTCAGTACCGTCTTCGCGCGCCTGGAAACGATGCAGGTCGCCGTCTTCCATTTGCCCAAGCGGAATACTGAGCACGCCATTCGTGAAGCTGACTTCGGTCGCGGGCGAAAGCGCGTTGACGTTTTTCGCATAGATAAATTCCGCCGTGACCAGCACGATGAAAATAAATGAGGTCGCGTATACTGCGCTCATCCACAGGCGCTCGCGGCGGGCGCTCCATACGGCTTTGCGGCGCTGGGCGGCGGATTCCGGCAAAGGCGCGGGCTGTCGGCGGCGCGCCTCAAACAGCACCATCAAGGCCGCCAATGCGAGAATGGTGGCGAAGAAAAACCATTCATTGCTGACGATCGGGCCAATGACGGCCATCTCGCGCTTCGACGAAGGCAGCACGCCATATTCCGACAGCTCATGCAAGCCGGAGACGAGCAGCTGTGCGGCCACGAAGAACAGAATCACTGTGGTGACGCGGAAAAACTTCTGCAGATTAATGCGCACGCTGCCCTTGATGAACATCACGCCGAAGAGAATTGCGGCGAGTACACCCAGCGATGTGCCGATGAAGCTGAGGAGTGCGCTGGTCTCGAGCGAAACGGCGGAAAGAATTAGCACGGTTTCTGCGCCCTCGCGAAGGACCATCAAAAAGACGAACAGAAAGATTCCCAGCTGCGAGCCGCGGCCGGCGAGCGAACCGACTTTGTTTTCGATTTCGCCTTTGAGCTTGCGGCCGGTCTTCATCATGAACACGATCATGGTCGCGACGAAGAATGCGGCCCCGAGCATGACCCAGCCTTCGAAAAGATCTTCGCTGACCTGGAAGCGGGAGAGCAGAATGGCGACGCCGATGCTGGCAACGAACGCTGCCGCCAGGGCGGCGAACACTGAGCGCCGCAGGTCCTGGCGCTGAATCTTATTCAGATAGGCGAGCGTAATGCCTACGATGAGCGCGGCTTCGACGCCCTCGCGCAGGGTGATGATGAAAGCTTGCAGCAAAACAGGGCTCCTGCCTAGTTGCGACTCAGTTGCAACTACAAACCTCTTTTAAGCATATCTGCCCAGTGCAAGCGCGTCAAATTATAGAACCTTAAGGAACTTCTTCGCGGCTGCGAGCTCTGGAAACTCGCGTTCTTCTAGTTGAAATTCCGAAGAATGAACGCAGCGGCGGCTGCCCCGCAACTTAACTGGATGCTTCAGATGCAGCATCTCGTGGTAGACGATGTATTCGATCACATAAGGCGGAACATGCGGATGATCGAACACCCGGCTGATCACAATCGCGTTGTGGGCGGGATCGTAGTGGCCTAACCGGTTGCGAGCTCTTTCGAAGCTCCAGGTCATCTGCGGGCGCGCGAGCAGGCCGTGAAAAAAACGGAAATTCAGATCGTCAAAAATGGCATCGAGATCGTAGACGCGGCCCTGGGCTGAGATGATGCGCTTTCGGCCGCGCACCTGACGAACCAAGTGCGCTTTTTGCGTCATGTGGTGCGAAGAGACGTAGCGGCGATAGCGGGTGGCGTGGCTGCGATCGATCGGCTTGCGATACATCTTGGCGAGAAGAATGTGGGCGATGGCGCGCAGTACATATTCCGGTGCGCCTTCGAGCAGATCGGAGACACGGACCAGTAACCGGCCCTCACGAAGGCGAATGGTGTTATTGATGTTGGCAAAGCTGAAAAATTCGACCTGCAGTTCAGGAATCGGCGCGCGCGGGCGGAGCTCGCGGTAAGTTTGGTGAAACAGCTCTGTCAGGCCCTCACTCACTCTGTTGAGCGTAGCACGAGCTATTCGTCGGAGCGCTGCGAGGTCTCTTTATCGTTTTGCTTCTTCTTGTGCTTGAACGCCTCCTCTTGCTGGGCCAGGAGATCGCGATGGTCTTTCGCACCGTCATCAACCGCCTCAAGCGCGCTGCCCAGTAAAAAATCATCATCCTGAGCTTCTTTGGGAGTCGCTGACAAGCTTGCCTTGAATGCGCGAAGCTTGGCGCCGAATTCGGTATCGGCCTCGATCACCGGTTTCAGCGCTTTGCGCAGATCGTCTCCGCGATCGGCGTAAGTATCGACGTTGGTGTTGAGTTCGTCATACACATCAAGGAAATCCTGCAAAGCGCTGCGCGTCTGTGCGGCGCGGTCGGTGGCCTTTAGGTCGGCGTGGATTTGTTGCACTTTGTCGATACGGGCACGGGCAAATTCCACGTAAAGTTTCAGGCGCTCTTCGGGTTCTTGGGCGGCATCGCGGACTTTATCGACTTCGGCATTGGTGAGCGGGTCGCGGCGGGGAAGTTGCCCGATGGCGAAAACGGCGCAGACCAACAGGAAGGGCAGCAAGAATATTTTCTTAGTCATGACTTTTTGATCCAAACATGCTGTTGAGCAGATCGGTGCGGAAACGTTCAAGCTTATCGATGGCAGCTTGTATCACGGGCTGATCATCAGGGTCGGCGTTGGATTTCAGATCCCGTAGACGCTCGGAAATTCTACGGATCTTGATTTCCGTGCGCTTGAGTTTTTTGCCGGAGTGGATGGCGGCGGATTGTGCCTTATCGGAATACTTCACGATCTGATCGAGTGCGGCATATCCCTCTTTGGGTTTATTGCCGTTGTAGGCGTCGAGCGCCAGTTTCAATTCTCGGTCGGCGACGTCCATACAAAGATCGGCCTGCTGGCCGGAGGAGGCAGCGTCGGCCTTCGCCATCAAATCATTCAAAGGCTCTTCGTGGCGGGCAAATGAAAGCAGGCAAGCGGCCAAAAAGAAAACGGCAGTCCCGGCAATCTTTCTCTTCATCGGGTCGTCACTTCTTTGGCTCTATGGCAATGAGCCGATGCTGTGCCTGCCACTCCTGGTCGGGATATTTGCCACCAGCTACGCCCAGGAATTGATGATAATACCTGGCTGCATCCTTCGCGTCGCGCAGATGGTCGTAGGCAGTGGCGCGAAGGAAGTAACTCATGGGATTTTCGGGCAGATATTGACCCCGCAAATCGGCAGCTTTGATGGCAAGCGGATAATCTTTGTTCTCGTTCGCGGCGACTGCCAGTTCGCCATATGCTTCGCCCCATTGCGGCTTGAGCTGCACGGCTTTGGTCAGTTCCTGTTCCGCGTCAGGAAATTTTTTCTCTTTTAGAAACATGCGGCCGAGACCAAAATGCAGAGTCGCGTCGTCGGGATTCGCGGCAAGCAAAGCGGTGTAGAGCCGGGCTGCCTGATCGTACTTTGCTGACGAAGCGTACAAGTCGGCGAGATCGCGTTGCGCATTCGCATCGTTGGGATCGAGTTTCAGCCCGGCTTCCATTTCGTTGATGGCTTCATCATTCTTCCCGGAAATTG
>Ga0335077_10007967_pt1 | contig 13135 bp, 12 predicted proteins | sample Lox_Sample_31_FD_207151 | JGI IMG/M metagenome (GOLD analysis project Ga0335077, IMG submission 207151) | Soil microbial communities from Loxahatchee National Wildlife Refuge, Florida, United States - Lox_Sample_3.1 | ecosystem: Environmental > Terrestrial > Soil > Wetlands | place: USA... | reverse complement strand
CATTTCGGCGAGGCCGCGCGTGATGAGCGCCGCGCGCGCATTGTCGCCGAGCTTCCGGCCCATGACGATGCCGCACGCGATCGCCAGCACGTTCTTGACGGCGCCGCCGATCTCGGCGCCCGCCACATCGGCGGCGAGATAGGGGCGGAAGCTGCGCGTGCCCAGCGCGGCGATGACACGGCGGCCGAGCGCGGCATCGGCGCAGGCGAGCGTCACCGCAGTCGGCAAGCCCGCCGCCACCTCGCTGGCAAAGGTCGGGCCCGACAGCACCGCGAGCGGCGCATGCGGCAGCGTTGCGGCAATCACCTCGCTCATCAGCGCGCCGGTCCCCTCCTCGATGCCCTTGGCGCAGATCACCGCCGGCAGGCCTGCCGGCAGCAAGGGCGCGAGCCCCGCCGCCAGCGCGCGCAGATGCTGCGCCGGCGCCACCAGGAGCAGCGCATCGGCGCCGCGCACGGCGTGCGCAAGCTCGGTGGTGGCGCCGATCGCGGGATCGAGCGCAACCCCCGGCAGGAAGAGCGGGTTCGCGTGGTCGCGGTTGATCGCCGCCGCCACCTCCGGCTCGCGCGCCCAGAGCACGACGTCGCGGCCGGCGCGCCGCGCGGTGAGCGCGAGCGCGCTGCCCCAAGCGCCGCCGCCGATGATGCCGATACGCTGCATCATCGCCGAGGATAGCGGATCGGGGCCGCGCGGTCCTGCGGCAAGGCGCCGGAGATCGTTTGGACTATTTCACGAGCTCGGCGCCGGCCTGGCAGGTCGCGGCGTCTTGCGCGCTGACGCCGCCGCTGCAGCCGATGGCGCCGATGATCCTGCCGCCCTCGATGAGCGGGAAGCCGCCGGCGAAGACGACGACGCCGCGCAGCGACAGGATCTCGACGTGCCCCGCTGCCATCGCATCGGCGAAAACCTTGGTCGGCCGGCGGAAGCGCGCCGCGGCTACCGCCTTGTCTTGAGCGATGCCGACCGACGCGAACTGCGTCCCGTCCATGCGCTGGAACGCGACCAGATCGCCGCTCGGGCCGACCACGGCGATGGCCATCTTCCAATTGTGCTTGCGTGCCTCCGCCTTGGCGGCATCGATCAGGCGATTGGCGCGATCGAGATTGATCTCGCTGCCATAGGGAATGTCGAACGGCATCTTTTCCGGCACCGCCTCCGGCGCCGCTGCCGGTTGCTGCTGCGCCGAAGCCTCGCCGGCGATCCCCAAGACACAGGCGGCAACGACCCACATCACAAGCTTACGCATGGCCCCTCCCGATCAGGCGTTGTGAATGCAGCGGGATGCTAGCGGTGTGGGCGGGTCGCCGCTATGGCCGAGTGCAAGATCGCATTCACGGTAACGAACTGTTGTTCGGAGCGTCGGGGTCGAGCGCGGAAGCGTCGCTAAGCCTTCACGCCCGCGCCGATGGCGGGAGCCGCGGCGGGGTCGAGCGGCCAGCGCGGGCGTGGCGCAAAGTCGAGCGGGTCGGTAAGGCCGAGCCGCAGCCGCTCGAGCCCGGCCCAGGCGATCATGGCCGCATTGTCGGTGCAGAGCGCGGCCGGCGGCACGACGAAAGCCAATCCCGCCGCCGCGGCGAGATCGGCGAGCCGCGCCCGGAGCGTCTTGTTCGCGGCAACGCCGCCGGCAAGGACGAGGCTCTTGCCTTCGGGCCAGCGGCGGCGGAACTGCGCCACGGCATGGGTGGTGCGGTCGACGAGGCTGTCGCCGATCGCGGCTTGCAGCGCCGCGGCGAGATCTGCGACGTCGCGCGGCGCGAGCCGGCCCTCGGCATCGGCGAGCGCCGCCACCTGCTGACGCAGCGCCGTCTTTAGGCCGGAGAAGGAGAAGTCGCAGCCCGGCCGCCCCTTGAGCGGCCGCGGCAAGCTGAAGCGCGTGGCATCGCCCGCGGCCGCCGCGCGCTCGATTGCGGGACCGCCGGGATAGCCCAAGCCCAGCAGCTTTGCTCCCTTGTCGAAGGCCTCGCCCGCCGCATCGTCGATGGTGGTGCCGAGCCGGCGGTAGCGCCCCACGCCTTCGACGGCGAGGAGCTGGCAATGCCCGCCCGAGACCAGCAGCAGCAGATAGGGAAACGCGACATCGGCGACGAGACGCGGCGACAGCGCGTGCCCTTCGAGATGGTTGACGGCGATGAACGGGAGACGGCGGGCGAGCGCGATCGCCTTTGCCTCCATGACGCCGACGAAGATGCCGCCGATGAGGCCGGGCCCGGCCGTGGCCGCGACGGCGGCGAGATCGGCGCAGGTGATGCCGGTGTCGTCAAGCGCGCGCGCGATGATACCGTCGAGATGGTCGAGATGAGCGCGCGCCGCCACTTCCGGCACGACGCCGCCATAGGGCCGATGCTCGGCGAGCTGCGACAGCACGATGTTGGCGCGAATGCGGGCGCCCTCATCGCTCACCACCGCCGCCGCCGTCTCATCGCAGCTCGTCTCGATGCCGAGGATCAGCATAGTGTGGAAGCTAGCGCTTCGGGTAGGAGTTGTCAGTTCTCAGTTGTCAGTCGTCAGTTCGAAAGGTCAGGTGCTTCCTGACTGACAACTGAGAACTGATAACTGACAACTTCTGAGAACTGAAAACTTGCCCGCTTGCGGGCAAAACCCTAAACACCGCCATGGCGACCTCTCTTCTGCGCATCGGCACGCGCGGCAGCGCGCTGGCGCTGGCTCAGGCGGCGGAGCTCAAGGCGCGGCTGGCCGCCGCCCATGCCGAGCTCGCCGCGCCCGATGCGGTCGAGATGGTGGTGATCAAGACCAGCGGCGACGCTGCGGCCGGCCGGCGCCTTGCCGATCTCGGCGGCAAGGGCCTCTTCACCAAGGAGATCGAGGAAGCGCTGCTCGATGGGCGCATCGACCTTGCCGTGCATTCGCTGAAGGATCTGCCGACCGTTTTGCCGGAGGGACTCGCGCTGGCCGCGCATTTGCCGCGCGAAGATGCGCGCGATGCCTGGTTTTCGCTGCGCGCGGCGCGCTTTGCCGATCTCCCCGTCGGCGCTTCGATCGGCACTTCCTCGCCACGCCGCGAGGCGCAGCTTCTCCATCGCCGCCCCGATCTGCGCATCGTGCCGCTGAGCGGCAACGTCGAGACCCGGCTGCGCAAGCTCGATGCCGGCGAGGTCGACGGCACGCTGCTGGCCGTGGCCGGGCTGAAGCGTCTCGGCCTCGCCCAGCGCATCACCGCCGTGCTCTCGCCCGAGGAGATATTGCCGGCGGCGGCGCAGGGCGCCATCGGCATCGAGATCCGCGCCGCGGATGAACGTGCGCGCGCCTTCCTCGCCGCCGTCGACGATGCGCCGACCGCTGCGCGCATCGGCGCCGAGCGGGCCGTGCTGGCGGCGCTCGGCGGCTCCTGCCGCACGCCGATCGCGGCGCTGGCGGAGATCGCCGAAGGCGATGCGCTGCATCTGCGTGCCATGCTGATCCGGCCCGATGGCAAGGAACGCCTGCTCGCCGAGCGGCGCGGCAGCGTGGCGTCGGCGGAAGCGCTCGGCCGCGACGCCGGGATGGAGCTGCGCGGCCGCGCCGGGCCCGGCTTCTTCGCCGAGGACGCGCCGTGAAGGCGCTGGTGACGCGTCCCGCCGAAGATGCGGCCCCGCTCGCTCGTGCGCTCGCCGAGCGCGGCATCGAGCCCGTGCTGGCGCCGCTGCTGAGCATCCGGCCTGCCGCCAATGCGGCAACGCGCATCAGCGACGCGCTGATCGGCGCTCAGGCGCTGCTCGTCACCAGCGCCAACGGCATCCGCGTTTTCGCGAACGCCTCGGCGCGGCGCGAGCTTCCCGTTTTCGCCGTCGGCGATGCGTCCGCCGCCGCAGCGCGACTCGCCGACTGCCGCAGCGTCACCAGCGCCGGCGGTGACGTCGCCGATCTTGCGGCGCTGGTCGCGGCGCGGCTGTCGCCGCAGCAGGGCGCGCTCGTCCATATCGCGGGCAGCGACGTCGCAGGCGATCTCGCGGGAATCCTGGGCAAGGCCGGTTTCTTCGTGCGTCGGGTCGTCGTTTATGAAGCGCGGCCCGCCGCGGCATTGCCGTCCGAAGCGGCGGCCGTCATCGCGCAGGGCGAGCCGGCGCTGGCGCTGTTTTTCTCTCCCCGCACCGCCGCAACCTTTGTTAGGCTTGCCGCCGCCGCAGGGATGGAGCCATCTTGCCGCGCGCTGACCGCGCTGGCGCTCAGCCCGGCGGTTGCGGCCGCGCTGGGCGCGCTGCCGTGGCGGCACATTGCGGTTGCGCGCGCGCCGACGCAGCAGGCCTTGCTCGAGGCGGTCGATCGAGAGCGCGGCGAGCACAAGCGGAGCATGGGAGCGGAATGACCGAGCAGCACGGCGATGAGAGCGGGCCGGGACCGGCGCCCGGCTGGACCGGCGCGCCGCCCCCCACTCTCGACGCCACGGCGCATGACGAAAGTGCCGCCGCTCCCGCCCATGGCCGGCGGCAGCTCTGGCCGGTGTTTGCGCTGGTGGTGCTCGTGGTGGCGATCCTCAGCACCGCGCCCTACTGGACGCAGCTCCTGCCCGGCTCGGCGCAGAAATCGTTCGAGGCGGCGAAGGCCGAGCGCGGCGAGCAGGACCGGCGCATCGCCGCGCTGACTCAGCAACAGGCCGCCCTGGAACAGCGCGTCGCCGAGCTCGAGCAGCAGATGAAATCGGTGGCGACACCGCAATGGATGCAGGAGCAGGCGCAGGCGATGCGCTCGCTCGCCGACCGCATCGCCGCGCTCGAGAGCCACCCGCCGCAAGCGGCCGCCGATGAGACGCAGCTCACAGCGCTGGCTCAATCGCTGCAAAAGCTCGACGGGGCGAATGCGGCGCTCGGCCAGCGGCTCGACCGGCTCGAGCAACGCGGCGCGGCGGCGGCCGATACGCGCAGCGACCAGGCGCTGCTGCTGGCGCTCGGACAGCTCCGCGCCGCGGTCGAGAGCGGCCGGCCCTTCACCGCCGAGCTCGACACGGTGAAGACGCTGGCGCATGAGCGGCCGGAGCTCACCGGGGCCCTGGGCACGTTGGGGACATCGGCAGGCCAGGGCATTGCCAACGCGGCCAGCCTCGCCCAGCGCTTTCGGCAGGACGTCGCGCCGTCCTTGCTGCGCGCGCCGGCTGAGCCGGAAAGCGACAGTCTCGGCGCCCGCATTCTCGGCAAGCTGCGCTCGCTCGTCGTCATCCGCCGCGTCGGCAGCGGCGCTGCCGGCAGCAGCGATCCCGTCTCGGCGGCAGTGGCGAAGGCCGAGACCGCGCTCGGCAGCGATGACCTCGCCGGCGCCGTAGCGGCGCTCGAGGATCTGCCGGAACAGGATCGGGCGCCGGCGCAAAGCTGGCTCAACGCCGCGCATCGCCGGCTCGACGCCGAAGCAGCGCTCGACCAGGCAACGAAAAACCTCACCGCGCGCTTGACTGCCGCGCCCGCACCCTCGGCGGCCGAAGCCGCGCCGCAACACTGATGCGCACGCTCCCGGTGCTCATCGTCATCGCGCTGCTTGCCGCCGGCGCCGGCTTTCTCGCCAGCGAGCCCGGCAGTGTCGCACTCACCTGGCAGGGCTGGCGCGTCGACACCAGCGTCGCCGTGCTCGTCTTCGGCGTCGTCCTTCTCGCCATGTTCGCCGCCGCGCTGTTCCATCTCTTGCGCAAGCTGCTGGGCGGCCCGCGCGCCTTCATGCGGGCGCGGCGCGAGAAGCGGCGGCGCGAGGGCTATCGCGCGCTGACGCAGGGCATGGTGGCGGTGGCGGCGGGCGATGCCGAGGAGGCGCATCGCTTCGCGCGCAAGGCCGACACCTTGCTGGCAGAGCCGCCCCTGACCCTGCTGCTCTCGGCGCAGGCGGCGCAGCTCAAGGGCGACGAGCAGGCGGCACGGAAGTATTTCACCGCCATGCTCGAGCGCGCCGAGACCGAGTTCCTGGGCCTGCGCGGCCTCATCATGCAAGCCTTGCGCGGCGGCGACGAGCACGCCGCGCTCCACCTCGTCGAGCGCGCCCGTGCGCTGCGGCCGCGCACGCCCTGGGTGCTGCAAAGCCTGTTCGAGCTGCAGGCGCGCGCCGGCAAATGGCTCGAGGCCGAAGCGACGCTGGCCGAGGGGCTGAAGCGCAAAGTGCTGGCAAGCGATGCCGCGCGGCATCATCGCGCCGTGCTGCTGCATGAGCGCAGCCGCGCCGCCGAGGCGGCCGGCGATCAGCGCGAGGCGCTGCAGCTGGCGGCGAAGGCGCATGGGCTCGAGCCCGGCTTCGCGCCGGCGACGGCGCGCTATGCCGAGCTGCTGCGCGTCGGCGGCTGGACGCGGCGCGCGGCGAAGGCGATCGAGACGGCGTGGCGCGACGCCCCTCATCCCGATCTCGCCGCCGCGTGGAACGCCCTTTTCTCCGAGGAGACGCCGGTCGCGCGCCTGAAGCAGGTCGACCGGCTCGCCGTTGTCAATCCCGATCATCCCGAAAGCCGGCTGGCGCAGGCGCGCGCCTCGCTTGGGGCGCGGCTCTGGGGCGAGGCGCGGCGTCATCTCGAAGCGCTCGGCGCCAAGCCCGATGCGCCGCCGCCAAGCCCGCGCGTCTGCCGCGATATGGCCGAGCTCGAAGAAGCGCAGCATGGCGATGTCGGCGCGGCGCATCATTGGCTCGGCCGCGCCGCATCGAGCACGGCGGCCGATCCCGCCTGGATCTGCGGCGCTTGCGGCGCCGAGACGCATAGCTGGAGCGCCGTCTGCCCGTCTTGCCGCGCCTTTGCCAGCCTCGCCTGGCGCCTCCCCACGACGCAGGCGCCGCGGCGCCTCGCCGCGCCCGCGCCGCCTTCCGGATTGATGCCGGCGCTGCCGGTGCCGGCGCCGTGGTCGGAGGGCGAGGCCGGCGCGGCGGAATCGACGAAGAAGCTCGCCTCGTCCTGAGCCGTGGGGAGCGGCTCGGTGTTCCGGAGGAAATCACCATGGACGCAAGCACCGCACAACTCTTCGCGCAGTATCGCGCCTGGGCGGACAGGCTGACCTATGAGGCGGTCGCGGCGCTGCCGCCGGGGGAGGCGGAAAAGGAGCGGCGGACGCTGTTCAAGACCATTGTCGGCACGCTGAACCACAACTATCTGATCGACCGCGTGTGGCAGGCCCATATCGAAGGCCGCGACCACGGCTTCACCGCGCGCAACCTCGTCCTTCACGCCGAGCTCCCCGCGCTGTGGGATGCGCAACGAGCGATGAACCGCTGGTGGATCGACTGGAGCGCGGCCCAAGCGCCGGCCAACCTCGAAGAGACCGTGCGGTTTCGCTTCATCGGCGGCGCCGAGAGCGCCATGACGCGCGGGGCGATTTTGCTGCACGTGGTGAACCACGCGACCTATCACCGCGGCTGGATCGCCGAGATGTTCTTCGACGTCCCGGCCCGGAACCCGACAACCGACCTGCCGGTGTTCCTCGGCACGAGCCGGGTGGAATGAGGCGCGTTCCGTCGTTCCCGCCGCTGCAAATCCACGGTGCGTCCTTCGACAAGCACTCGAAAGCGGAGAGATAAGCTATCTCGTCCCTGCCGCTGGTTCCCGGGCCCGCCGCGCCTCATAGGCTTTGGTATGCGCATAGGCGATGCGGAGAAGCGAGGCGCGGCCTGCATCGCCGCCTCGGCGCAGCAGGTCACCCAGGATGTGATCGGCTTCGACCGGCGCGCCGCGCTCGATGTCGCGCAGCATCGAGGCGGTTATCGGCGAGCCCGGGGCCGAAATCATCGCGCGCGTGCGCTCGAGGAAGGCGGCGCGCGGCGCAAAGCCTTGCGACGCTGCGATCCCGGTACCTTCGTCGAGCAGGGACGCGGCAAGATCGGCCGCGCCTGCCGCGACGATATCACCGATCGCCGCCCGCATCAGGCAGGTGATCCCGGCGGTGGTCGCGATGAACACCCATTTTTCCCACATCTCCTGCAAGATGTCGTCGCTGAGCTGCAGCGTGAAGCGGGCGTTGGCGAGGGTCGCCGCGATCGCATCGGCCCGCGCCGTGCGCTGGCCGCTTTGCTCACCGAAGGTGAGCGCATGCGTGTCGACGAGGTGCAGAATTCGCCCCTCGGCGTCGAGCATCGTCGAGATCAGGCACTGGCCGCCGAGCACTCGCTCGGCGCCAAAGCGCGCATTCAGAAGATCGAGATGGCGGATGCCGTTGAGCAGCGGCAGGATCGCCGTGCCCGGACCGACCGCCGGAGCGAAGGACGCCATCGCGCCGTCGAGGTCATAGGCCTTGCAGCTCAGCAGCACCAGGTCGAACGCCGACCCAAGCGCCTCCGCGGTCACCGTCGGCGGCCCGGCGATGTCGATGTCACCCGATCGGCTCCGGATGGCGAGGCCGGTCCTGGTCAGCTCGGCGGCACGCCGCGGCCGCACCAGGAATGTCACGTCGCGACCGGCTTCGAGGAGCCTGCCGCCGAAATAGCCGCCGATCGCGCCGGCGCCCACCACCAGTATTCTCATGCTGCTCTCCTTGCGTCCGGCCGACAGGCCTGCTTCATTGAAAATTGGCGTATATACGCCCACATAGAGGGCGAGAGGATTGCCTCAAGCGAGGGTTCGCGATGTCCGAGATCGAGCTGAAAGCCGAGGAGTGCAATTGCCTTGCCATCCGCCAGGCGGCGCGGCATGTCACGCAGCTCTATGACCATTTCCTGGCGCCGATCGGGCTGCGTGTGACGCAATTCTCGATTCTCGCCCGGCTGAAGCGCCTTGGCCCGATGACGATCAACGAGCTCGCGCGGGAGATGGTGATGGACCGGACCACGCTCGGGCGGAACATCCTGCCGCTGGAGCGCGACGGGCTGATCGCCGTGGAGCAAGGCGCCGATGACCGGCGCCGCAAGGAGCTGCATCTGACCGATACCGGCGCCGCGCGGTTGCGCGCGGCGATCAAGAAATGGGCGCAAGCGCAGGCGCGTTTCGAAGAGACCTTCGGCAGCACGCGGACGATCGAGCTGCGTGCGCTGCTGCGAGCGGTGACGGCGAGCGGTTTCGAAGCCGGCGCCACTGCCGAGGAGAGTGGTCCAATACACGGGACTAGAAGCGCCTGATACGCCGCGCACAATCGCCGACACCCCACCTCACCCCCCGCTACGCGGGTCCCCCCTCTCCGCCCCTCAGGGGCGGAGAGGGTTGGGGTGAGGTGGGGTGAGTCACGGGTTTCTGAATCTGGATCGCTTCCTCGACATCGCGCAATCGATCCTTGCCGAAGAAAATTTCCTCGCCGACGAAGAAGGTGGGCGAGCCGAAGGTGCCGCGCGCGACCGAGCGCTGCGTGTTCTCGAGGAGACGTGCCTTCACCTCCGGCTCTTGCACCAGCTCGCCGAAGCGCTTGGCGTCGAAGCCCGATTCCGTCAAAGCCGCCGCCAACACCGCAGGATCGTCGAGCTTCTTGGGCTCGCTCCACATGTGCCGATAGATCTCGTCGACGTAGCGCGCGAAGACGCCGAGCTGCTCGGCCGCGATCGCGCCGCGCATCAGGGTGAGCGTATTGACGGGAAAGAAGGGATTCGGCCGATAGCTGGTGATGCCGTGGCGCCGGATGAACCGCGCCGTCTCGAGGCGCTCGTAGTCGGGCTTGTTCTTGATGCCGGCGAGGGTTTCGGCGGGCGACCGGTTCCCGGTCAGGCGGAAGACGCCGCCGAGGAGGATCGGCACATAGTCGAATGTCGTGCCGGTGCGCCGCTCGATCTCGGGAATGACGAGATGCGCGAGATAGGCATTCGGGCTGCCGAAATCGAAGTGGAATTCCACCTTGGCCATGTTACCATTTCTCCGCAAAGGGTCGGATCTCGCGCTCGAACGACCAGGCGTCGCGCGGCTCCTGATAGATCTGCCAATAAGCCTCGGCGACCGATTCGGGCCGCATCAGCCGACCGGGATCGAGAGTGGCGAGCGCGCCCTCGCCCTCGCGCGCTCTGATCCGTTCGCGCACCCAGGCGGTATCGACGCCGGCATCGATGATGAGATGGGCGACGTGGATGTTCTTGGGACCGAGCTCGCGGGCCGCGCTCTGCGCCAACGCGCGCAAGCCGAATTTGGCGCTGGCGAAGGCGGCGTAGCCGACGCCGCCGCGCAGCCCCGCCGTGGCGCCGGTGAAGAAGATATTGCCGCGGCCGCGCGGCAGCATCAGCCGCGCCGCTTCGCGCGCGGTGAGGAACCCGGCACAGCACGCCATCTCCCACACCTTGCGGAAGACGCGCTCGGTGGTCTCGAGGAGCGGGAAATTGACGTTGGCGCCGATGTTGAACACACAGATTTCGAGCGGCGCCGCCGCATCGGCCGCTTTCAGGAAGGCCGTGATCTCGTCCTCCTTGCGCGCGTCGAGCGAGCTGCCGAAAGCGCGGCCGCCTTGCGCCGTGATCTCGGCGATGAGCGGCGCCAGCTTCTCACCCTGTCGCCGCCCGGCATGGACCCAGAAACCTTCGGCGGCGAATTTCCTGGCGATGGCGCTGCCGATATAGTCGCCGGCGCCGATCACGGCCACGCTCGCGTTTCTCGCATCCACGTCACACCTCCGGGGTTGAGGTCGAGGTTCGCGCTGCGTCTCGACTGAGGCTGTGGGCATTGTCGTGAGGCATGTCAATGTGCCCCTGGCGCCGGCGTTTTCGGCGCGACCACGTTGCGCAGCAGCGGAACCAGCAAGGTGGCGATGACGAAAGCGATCATGATGGCGCGGAACGCATCGGCATAGGCCAAGGTCGAGGCCTCGCGATAGGCGAGATGCCAGAGCTGATCGAGGGCGGCGGCATGCCCCGCGCCCGGGCTGCCGGGCAGCGCGCCATAGCGCTGCGCCAGGCTGTCGGTGAGGCGCGTCATGGCGGCATTGGCCGGCGTCAGGTTCGAGGCGATGGTGAGGAAGTGGAAATTGGTGCGGTCGTTGAGGACCGCGCCGCTCACCGCGATGCCGACGGCGCCGCCGAGATTGCGCATCATGTTGAAGAGGCCGCTGGCGTATTTGAGCCGCTCCGGCGGGAGGCTGCCGAGGCCGAGAGTGACGCTGGGCGCGACCGCAAAGACCTGGGGAAAGCCGCGCAGGAATTGCGGCAGGAAAAGCTGGGCCGCGCCCCAATCATGGGTGATGAAGCTGAAGCTCCACATGGACAGGCCGAAGCAGGCGAGGCCGAACATCATCAGCCAGCGCGTGTCGAATTTCCGCGCCAGCACGATGTAGACGGGAACGCCGATGAGCGACGCGGCGCCGGTGGAGAAGATCGCGGTTCCGGTCTGCCAGGCGCTGAACCCGCGGACATAGCCGAGAAACAGCGGCGTCAGGTAGATGGTCGAGAAGATCCCGATGCCGGTGACGAAGGACAGCAGGCAGCCCAGCGCGAAGTTGCGGTTGGCGAGCGCGCGCAAATCGACGACCGGACGCGCGAAGGTGAGGCTGCGGATGATGAAGAGAACGCCGGCGATGGCGGCGACGAAGCTGCAGGTCCGGATCGTGCTGTCGTCGAACCAGTTCCAGCGCGCGCCTTCTTCGAGCACGTATTCCAAGCTGCCGAGGCCGATCGCCATCAGCACGATGCCGGGATAATCCGCTTCGGCGAGCAGCGACAGATCGGGCTCGTCGATCTTCACCAGCAGCGGCACCAGCAGCGCGATCGCCGTGCCCGGGATAAGATTGATGTAGAACAGCCAGTGCCAGTTCAGCGTATCGGTGATCCAGCCGCCGATCACCGGGCCCAGCGTCGGCGCGACCGAAGCGATGGTGCCGATGACGGCGGCGGAGTAGACGCGCCGCGGGCCCTGGAAATAGTGAAAGGACGAGGTGAAGACCGTCGGGATCATCGACGCGCCCAGCAGGCCTTGCAGCGCGCGGAAGAGGATCATGCTGTCGATGTTCCAGGCAAGGCCGCAGAAGAGGCTCGTCACGGTGAAGCCGGCAGCCGACGCGGCGAAGAGCCAGCGCGTCGAGAACACGCGCGTCAGCCATCCCGACAGCGGGATCATGATGATCTCGGCGATGAGGTAGGCGGTCTGCACCCAGCTGATCTGGTCCTGGGCCGCGGAGAGGCCGCCGCCGATATCCTGCAGCGACGAGGCGACGATCTGTATGTCGAGCAGCGCGATGAACATCCCGACGCACATCACGACGAAGGGCAGAAGGTCTCTGACCCAGCTTCGGGCGGCGGGCGCGGCGGTCATTTGGCCCTCCCCGCGTCCGAACGCGTGTCGACGCTGACGGTCGTCGAGAGGCCCGGCCGGATCAGGCTCAGCCTCGGATCGCCCGGGTCGAGGGCGATGCGCACCGGGACGCGCTGGACGATCTTGGTGAAGTTGCCGGTGGCGTTTTCCGGCGGGATCACGCTGAAGACCGCGCCCGTGGCGGGGGCGAGGCTCAGCACGTGACCTTGAAACGCATGCCCCGGCAGAACATCGGCAACGACCGTCGCGGCTTCGCCCGGCACCATCCGCGCGAGCTGGTCCTCTTTGAAATTGGCATCGACCCACAGCCCTTGCGCCGGGATGATGGTGACGAGATAGGCGCCCTCCGAGACATAGGCGCCGACTTGCGCGGCACGGTTGCCGATATAGCCGTCGATCGGCGCGCGGATCTGGGTGTAGCCGAGATTGAGTCGGGCGGTCTGCAGATCGGCCTGGGCTTGCGCCACGGCGGCACGTGCCTCGGCGATCTCGGTGTTCAGGACGTCAAGCTGCTGCTTGGCGGCATCGAGCCCCGCTTCGGAGGCGAGCACGGCCGCTTGCGCCGCCTGATCGACGGCAAGGGCCTTTTGCGCGTTTTGCTCCGAGCCCACCGTGGCGTGCAGCAGCTGGCGATAGCGGACGTCGTCTTGCCGGGCGAAGGCCGCTTGCGCGGTCTTGGCCGAGACATCCGCCGCCGCCTGGCGGATGGTGGATTGCTGCAGGAGATACTTCGCTTGCAGGCTGGTCAGGGTCGCCTCGCGTTCGCCGACGATGGCGGTGGCGCGATCGAGCGCCGCCTGCACGTCGCGATCGTCGAGCCGGATGATGAGATCGCCGGCGTGCACATACTGATTGTCCGCGACCAGGATTTGCGCGACGAAGCCCGACACATGCGGCGAGATCGGCGTGACGTTGCCGCCGGCATAGGCGTCATCGGTGCTTTCGACGAAGCGCCCTTCCGTCCACCAGTCATAGCCATACCAGGCGCCGCCCAGAGCCAGGGCGAAGGCGAGCGCGGACAGCCCCAGCCGCTTGGGC
>Ga0335077_10007964_pt1 | contig 13137 bp, 13 predicted proteins | sample Lox_Sample_31_FD_207151 | JGI IMG/M metagenome (GOLD analysis project Ga0335077, IMG submission 207151) | Soil microbial communities from Loxahatchee National Wildlife Refuge, Florida, United States - Lox_Sample_3.1 | ecosystem: Environmental > Terrestrial > Soil > Wetlands | place: USA... | reverse complement strand
TTGAGAGAGACTTCCCAGTGACGACGATTTACGTAGGCAATCTGCCCTTCAATGCCACCGAGCAGGACGTGAAGACCTTGTTCGAGCGCCATGGCAAGGTGGAGTCTGTCAAGCTCATCAACGACCGCGAGACCGGCAAGCCGCGCGGCTTCGGTTTCGTCGACATGGCGCAGAGCGAAGCGCAGGCCGCAATCCAGGCCTTGAACGGCTTCCAGATGAACGGCCGCCCGCTGCGCGTCAATGAAGCGCAGGAGCGCCCGCAGCGCCCGCGCCAGGGCGGCGGTCCTTTCCGTCGCTGACGGTCGGCGCCTGGTGAGGCCAAGCTGAAAGAGAACCCCGCTCCCTGCGGGGTTTTTTTATTTGGCGCAAGGCGCCGCCGCCCGGGATACCCATGATTCTCACCAACAACAACAAGCGTCTGGGCGTCATCGCCGGCGTGCTGCTCACCGCCGCCTGCGCCACCTACAGCACCCGCCAGATGACTTCGCTCTCTCTCGACCGCATTCTCGCCGGGGAGCAGCGCTCGGAGGAGAACCGCGCACGCGACCGTTACCGGCACCCGAAGCAGACACTGCTGTTCTTCGGCATCCGTCCGGAGATGAGCGTGCTCGAGGTGTGGCCGGAGCCCGGTTGGTACACCGAGGTGCTGGCGCCGCTGCTCGCCGACAAGGGCCATTACTACGCCGGCGTGATCGCGCCGGATCCCAAGAGCCCGTACATCACGCGGCGGCTCGATGACTTCAGGCGCAAGCTCGCCGCGCGGCCGGAGATCTACGGCAAGGTGACGGTGGTGACCTTTCCGCTCGATGGCTCGGACGCGGTTCCGCCGGGGACGCTCGACATGATCGTCACCTTCCGCAACATCCATAACTGGATGGCGCGCGATGAGGCCGCGGCGGCCTTCGCCACCATGTACCGGGCGCTGAAGCCCGGCGGCGTGCTCGGCGTGGTCGAGCACCGCGGCAACGCCGCCGTGCCGCAGGACCCGCGCGCCAAGAGCGGCTACGTGAACGAGGACTATGCGATCAAGCTGATCGAGGCGCAGGGCTTCAGGCTCGAGGCGAGCTCGCAGGTCAACGCCAACCCGAAGGACACCAAGGACTACGAGCAGGGCGTGTGGACGCTGCCGCCCACCTACCGTCTGGGCGACAAGGACCGCGACAAGTACGCCGCCATCGGCGAGAGCGACCGCTTCACGCTGAAATTCGTCAAGCCGGCGAAATAGCGGCCGCGGCCGCGCCGTCCGGCTCCCGGTCTGTCGCACGGGGCGGACAGATTTTCCTCCCGAGCGGCGATCCGTACGCTTCGCCGGCATGACTCAACGACTCGTCATCCCGAGCCGCGAGGAAGTCGACGCCGAGCTGCCGGTCGCGCGACCGTGGTGGCAATTCTCGGTGCGCTTCAACGTGGCCGTCGGGCAGAGCGTGCCGGTCGCCAGGATGCACGAGCGCGAAACGGAGGGCGTGATGATGAGGTGGGGCCTGGCGCACCTCAGCGCGAGCGGCGTCATCGATCTCACCAGCCGCGGCTCGGTCCGCAGCGACGCTCTGCAGTCGGCGCACGAGCTGCACACCCCGTGGCTTCATGGCCGGCGGGGCATCGTGCCCATCGCGGGCTTCTATCTGTGGAAACGCGCGTCAGCGGGCCACGCTCAGCCCTGGTACGTGCGCGTGGTGAACCGGCCGGTCTTCGGCGTGGCCGCGCTCTGGGAGCGCGCCGAAGCCGACGACGAGGTCATCGAAAGCTGCGCGCTCGTCACCGTCGACGCCAACCCGCTGCTGGCCGAGATCAACTCCGCGACCGGCCAGATGCCGGTGATACTGCGAACCGAGGACTACGCCGCGTGGCTCTCGGCGAGCGTCAGCAGGGCGAGCGAGCTGTTGCAGTCTTACCCGCAGGCGCGGATGGTCTGTCACCCCGTCGGGCCTTACGTGAATCACCTCGAGTTCGACGAGCCGGGCCTGATCAGACCCGCTGATCGCTAGCACCGGCGCTCGAGCGCCGCGGGAACCCGGGAGTCTCTGCGGGGTCAAAATGTTTTTGGAGCGAAGGAGGAACGAGTCATGGATGCTCATGTCTGGGAACAGATGAAGGGTCGGGTCAAGCAGCAATGGAATAAGCTCACCGACGAAGACCTGAAGCAGCTCGAGGGCCACGTTGAACAGCTCGCCGGGAAGATCCAGCAGCGATACGGCGTGGCCAAAGAGGAAGCCGAACGGCAGGCGCGAGAGTTCCGCAGCCGTAACAACTGGAATTAGCGCACCACCCCGCGCCGCGAGCCGATCGCGGCGCGGTTCTCCCCGGCGCGAGCGCGCGCGCCTGGCGCAGCGCCGCCGCTACCACATCTCCCGCAAGCGCGCGCCGACATCGACGGTGACCTGCTCGCCGCTGCGCTGCAGGGCGTCGCCACCGGTGCCGAGCGAGCCCTGGAAGGTCACGGCGTCGAGGGTCTTCAGCACCTTCTCGGTCATGAAGCGGCTGCGTCCGCCGTAGACGTGCGCATCACCCTGGCGCGACTGCTGGGTGAGATGGAACTTGAGGGGCGTGACGAGCGCCAGATCGTTCTGCGCGCGTGTCAGGGCCACATACAGCAGCCGCCGCTCCTCTTCGAGCAGCTCGGGCTTGCCGGTGGCGAACTCGGAGGGGAAGCTGCCGTCCACCACGTTGAGCACGTAGACCGTGTCCCACTCCATGCCCTTGGCCGAGTGAATGGTGGAGAGCACCAGATAATCCTCCTCGAGCGCCGCCTGGCCGGCGAGATCGCTGGTGGCGTGCGGCGGGTCGAGGGTGAGCTCGGTGATGAAACGCTCGCGCGACGGATACTGTCCCGAGAGATGCTCGAGCTGATCGAGATCCCCGAGGCGGGTGTGAAAGTGCTCGTAGATGCGCTCGAAGTGCCGCTGATACCACTCGCGCGCCTGGTGGACCTGGCCGGCCCACTGCAGCTCCGGGTTCGAGAGCGCCAGCATCAGCTCGATCAGCCGCTTCCAGTCCATCTCGTGCGTCTGGGGCGGCTTGAAAGCCTTCAGCGACTCGAAGGAATGGCCGCCGGCCTCCAGGTGCTCGATCGCCGCGCTCGCGTTGACCGGGCCCATGCCCGGCAGCAGCTGCAGCACCCGGAAGGCGGCCAGCGTGTTGCGCGGGTTGTCGGCCCAGCGCAGCACCGACAGCAGATCCTTGACGTGCGCCGCCTCGAGGAACCTGAGTCCGCCGTACTTGACGAACGGGATCTTGCGCCTGGCGAGCTCGACCTCGAGCACGTCGCTGTGGCTCGCGCTGCGGAACAGCACCGCCTGGCGTTTGAGCGGCACGTTCGCCTCGCGCCGCCGCAGCACCTCGCTGCAGACGTACTCGGCCTGGGTCTGCAGCTCGTCCACCGTGACCGCGCGCGGCCGCGTGCCCTGACCGCGGACCGACAGCAGGTACTTACGCTGCTGACGCGGCGCCTCGCCCATCACCGCGTTGGCGACGTCGAGCACCTGCTGGGTCGAGCGGTAGTTCTGCGCCAGTGCGACCACCTCGGCGCGCGGCTTGAAACGCTCGGCGAACCCGAGGATGTTCTCCACGGCGGCGGCACGGAACGAATAGATCGCCTGGGCATCGTCACCGACCACCGTGAGTCCGGTGCCGTCGGGCTTCATGGCGTGCAGGATCTCCGCCTGCAGCCGGTTGGTGTCCTGGTACTCGTCCACCAGCACGTGGTCGAAGTGCGCGCCGATGTGCTGAGCGAGGCGCGGCTCGCCCATCATGCCGTGCCAGTAGAGCAGCAGGTCGTCGTAGTCGAGCAGGTGGGCGTGCTGCTTCTGCTCGACGTAGGCGCGGAACAGCTCTTTGAGCTCCGCCTCCCACTGCGCGCACCACGGGAAGTGCCGCTCGAGCGTGTCCTTGAGCGGGGTGCGGGTATTGACGCGATTGGAGTAGATCGAGAGACAGGTGTCCTTGCGCGGGAAGCGCTGGTCACGCGCCGCGAGCCCGAGCTCGGCGCGCAGGCTGTCCATCAGGTCCGCGGCATCACCGCGGTCGATCACGCTGAAATGCGGATCGAGCTGCAGATGCGCGGCGTAGTGGCGCAGCAGGCGGTTGCCGATCGAGTGGAAGGTGCCCGCCCAGCCGAGGCGCTGCGAGATCGAAGCGCTCACGCCGCCCATCGACTCGTTCAGCGCCTTCTTGGTGATCTCGTGCGCGCGGCGGCGCATTTCCTGGGCAGCCCGGCGCGTGAAGGTGAGCATCAGGATGCGCCCCGGATCGACACCGTGGAGCACCAGGTGCGCCACGCGGTGCGCCAGCGTGTCGGTCTTGCCGGTACCGGCGCCGGCGAGAATCAGCAGCGGTCCCGCCGCGAAGCCTTTGTCGGGGAGCGGCTCGCCATGCGTCACCGCCTTGCGCTGCGCGGCGTTGAGCTTCTCCAGATGCGCGGTGGTGGGCATTGACGCGCCGACTATACTCGCCGCCCGCAGGAGCTGGCGACCGGCGGCCGGCACGGCGGGTTAGGATGCGCGCCATGAAACCCCTCAGCCAGACGGTGAATTTCACCGGCCGCGTCATCCGGGTCACCACCGACGAGGTGATGCTCCCCAACGGGCATCGCACGGCTCTCGAGATCGTGCACCATCCGGGCGGCGCAGCCGCGGTGGCGCTGGACGCCGAGCGGCGTGTGTGCCTGCTGCGGCAGTATCGCTACGCGGCGGACGGCTGGCTCTGGGAGTTGCCGGCGGGCAAGCTCGAGCCGGGCGAGCCGCCGCTCGGCACCGCGCAACGCGAGCTCGCCGAAGAGGCCGGAGTCGCCGGCCGCCGTTGGGCGAGCCTCGGCACGTCTCTTTCCTCGCCGGGAGTGTTCGCCGAAGTTATCCATCTGTACCTCGCGACCGAAATCGCGCCTGCCGCCGCGGCGCACGAGCGCGCCGAGGTGATCGAAATTCACTGGTTGCCGTTCGAGACCGCCTGCGAATGGGCGCTCGCCGGCACCATCACCGACAGCAAGACGGTCGTCGGGCTGCTGCGCGCGCGCTTTGCCATAACCAACATGGTTGCCGGCGACTGATCCGTGACGCAGGTCGCAGAACAGCCGCTGCATGCGCGGGTACGCTCACGAAGCGTGAAGCGCATCGCGCTATGAGCGACATAATCCATGCACGAGTCCGGCAAGAAAAAGACGCTCGCGGGGAATGGCGGTGGAGCTGAAACCAACCGCCGGCGGATCGGTGTGATCGTGCACGACGAGCGGGGCATGGCTTCGGTCGAATGGCACGACGCGCCTCGCGGCACGGTCGAGCGCCCGGTGCTCGAGGTCCTCGGCAGCCCCGCGCTCGAGCTGAAGGACGACGAGACCAGCTACGACCCCTATTCGCGGCACACGGGTACGTTCCCCAGAACGAGCCCCGGCAATACCACGCGCACCGATCTGCGCAAGCTCTCCGAGTGGATCAAGATGAAGCGCGCGCTCGAGGAGCGCAAGGCCCACGGCGAGCCCGACGACGACGAGAGCTGAAGACGCCCGCCCCAAGACCGCGGCTGCGCCGCGCGCAGCCGCCCGCAACCTCACGAAGTCCGCTCGATGTGCGCACGCTTGCGTGCGTTGCCCAGTCGATAGAAGCGGCGCAGCTCCGCCAGCACCTCGCGCTCGCCGTGCTCGCGCTCGCCGTGCACCGCGTCCGTCAGACGCTGCTCGAGGCGGCGGCAGAAGCGCGCGGCGTAGCGATTCGCCTCGCCGTACAGGCCGCGCCGCTCGCGGGCGAGGCGTGGATCGATACGCGTACGCTCGAACAGCACGCGGTGCAGCTCCGCCGGAAAGTGTCCGGGGTACTGCCGCCGCATGAGCCAGTAGCTCGCGACGTACTTGTCGACCTCGGCCTGCATCTCCAGCTCGAGCAGCGACACCGGCTTGTCGTGCCCGGCGTTCCAGGCGAGGTAGAGGAAGTGGCTCACTCCCTCGAGCACCGTCCACCAGTCCGCCACGTTGCCGCCATGGAGCTCGACCAGCGGGTCGGCGCAGCTGAGGCGCTCGAGCAGCGCCGGATCGAGATACAGAGACAGGCTCACCTCGCTGCCGTCGGCGCTCTGCGCCACGATCAGCTCCTCGTCGGCGACGCCGGAGTGCGGCGCACGCGGCAGCCGGCCGCGGTCGGTCACCAGGAAATCGTAGACGTCGTAGGCGACGCGGACATCGTAGATGCCGCCGATGAGCTCCTGCAGGCGCGACAGCAGCATGGCTCCTCAGTGAGCGCGCGGGCTCGCGCCGCCGCCGCCGCGTGTCGGCTTGACCCCGAGCCGCCCGAGGATCGAATAGCAGCGCGCGCTGCCGGTCTTCAGCCACAGCTCGTAGAGCCGCAGGATGTCCCGGTCGGTGTGGCGGTGGGAGGTCTCGCTGATGTCGTTGAGCGCGTCCACCATCGGCTGGAATTTCTCCGACAGCTCGGCGAACACGGCGCCCAACACCCGTCCCCGGCCGTGGGCGATCGACTGCGCCAGCTCACCGTAGGCACGCCCGCCCATGGCGATGTGATAGTCGATGTCGATGAGGCGCGCGGCGAAGCTGCGCGCGAAGAATCCGGCGACGAACAGCGACACGTCGCCGAGGCGCTGCAGGGCGCGGTTGCGCTGCGCCGGCGTCGGCGCCTCGAGCGCCTCGCACAGCATGACCACGAGGGGCTTCACGCGCACGCTTCCCGGCGGGCCCTCGTAGAGCGCTTCGGAGCGTGCAAACAGCGTGAGGAGATTCACGACGTAGTGCTCGGTCTGATCCTCGACCGCGACACGCTGGCGCTCCAGCGCCCCGTGCAGGCTGTCCTTGAAGAACTCCTGCAGATTCGCCACCGGCACGACTCGTTCGGCATCGGCACTCATGGTCCGTCACCTCCTGTCGATATGTAACGGCCCGCCGACAGGTTCTCTCCAAGCCTGTCGGCGATACCGTGACGTGTTGCGCTGAATAAGTGCAAACTCCGGGCCCAGAACTGGCAGCGCACGCGCGGGAGTGCTGACTGCCGCGCCGGGGGCAGCCGTGCAGACGGGTCCGTTAACTGGTTCACAGGCAACTTTTCTCGGCCTCTCGGGCTACCACTGGCTGGTCATTGCGGCCGGCTGGGCCGGCTGGGGGTTCGACGTCTACGACGCCGTGCTCTTCAACTTCGTCGCGCGCAACTGCATCCCGGTGTTGCTGCACCTGCCGCCGGACTCCCCTGCCGCCCGCTCCGCCGTGGTGTTCTGGAACGGCGTCATCACCTCGACGCTGCTGGTCGGCTGGGCGCTCGGCGGGTTCGTGTTCGGACTGGTCGCCGATCGCATCGGCCGCAAGCGCGCGCTGTTCGCGACCATCGCGCTGTACGCGCTCGGCACCAGTGCCTGTGCGCTGGCCGGCAACCTCACGCAGCTCATCCTGTGCCGCGCGGTCGCCGCGCTCGGCATCGGCGGCGAGTGGGGAGTCGGCGCCTCGCTGGTCGCGGAGGCGGTCCCGGAGAACCGCCGGGTCGAGGCCGGTGTCATCATGCAGACCGGCTCGCCGCTCGGCGTAGTGCTCGCCAGCGGCGTCAACTATCTGATCAGCGGCGTGTGGTTCGCGGGTGAGCCGCAGATCGCGTGGCGCTACGTGTTCCTCGCCGGCCTGTTGCCGGTACTGCTGGCCGTGCTGGTGCGCATCTTCCTGCGCGAGAGCGAGCAATGGCGGGAGAGCCGCGCACGCGGCGCCTCCCCGGGTGCGCGCGAGCTGTTCTCGCCCGCGATGCGGGCGGCGACCTTCGGCGGCCTGTTCGCGGCGGCGGTGGCGATCCTCTGCTGGTGGGGCTGCAACGCCTTCGTGCCGCTGCTCGGCGCGAGCCTGTCCGCGCACGAGGCGCAGCGGCTCGGCCTCGCGCCCGCGCAGGCGCAGGCGCTGGCGGCCGCGTGGCAGGCGCACGCCTCCAACGCCTTCAATCTCGGCGGACTCCTCGGCACGTTCGCCGCCGTCCCGCTCGCGCGGCGGCTCGGCCGCCGGCCGATGTTCGTCGTCTACTTCCTGTACTCGGCGCTCGCGCTGTTCGCGACCTTCGCCCTGCCGCTCGAGCCGTACACGCGCCTCTCGCTCCTCGCCCTGGTCGGTGCGGGCGTGTACGGCATCTTCGGCGCCTTCACTTTCTATCTGCCGGAGCTGTTCCCGGTACGCATCCGCGCCACCGGCGCAGGCTTCTGCTACAACACCGGGCGAGTGCTCGCCGCACTCGGACCGCTGGTCATCGGCTGGGTCACCTCGGCCGCCGGCGGCTCGGCGACGGCGCTCATGCAGGTGCTCCTGTGGCTGGGCGTGGTGCCGCTCGCGGCCGCCCTGCTGTCGCGTTTCGTGATCGTGGAGACCCGCGGCCGGACCTTGCCGGCCTGAGAATGACCCGCGCGCCTCAGGCGCCCAGCCGCGCGGCGAGCTCACTCAAGTCCCGGACGCTCAGGTCCGCGGGCGCAAGGTCGTCGGGCCAGGCAGATGCCCAGCGGTTCATCCACGCGCTGCGGCATCCGGCGGCACGCGCCGCCTCCACATCGAGCCAGGGATCGTCGCCGACGTAGACGATATCGTGCGTGGCGAGCCCGAGCTCACTCGCCAGCCGCTCGAAGCAGCGGCGGTCGGGCTTGCCGGCGCCTATCTGGCGCGCGTTGAGCGACACGGCGAACGCGGAATCCAGACCGATGCGCCCGAGATCGGCGTTGCCGTTGCTGAGCGAGGCGAGCGTGAAGACTCGCTTGAGCCGCGCCAGCCCCGGACGCACGTCAGGCAGGATCTCCACCTCGCAGCGCGCGGCCAGAAACACCTCGAAGGCGCGCGCCGCGAGGTCCTCCTGGTAACCGCACTCGCGCGCGTGGCGCTCGAGGGCGGTGAGTCGCAGGTAGGTGACGTCGTGGGCGTTGTGCGGCTCGGAGCGCGCCAGCTCCTCGCGGGCCGCGCGCATGTCCGCGAGCGAGACCTGCTCGGGAATGCGGGGGCAGTTGAGGTGCAGCCATTCGAGCATGCGCACTTCGGCCCGGGCCAGCACCGGCTCGACATCCCACAGTGTATTATCGAGATCGAACGCGACGGCGCGTACGTCGTTCAGCACAAGTTGAAGGTTACCACTAAGTGGCACAGCTCACTCTGGTCGTGGGCAACAGGACCTACTCCTCCTGGTCGCTGCGCGCGTGGATCGCGCTCCGGCATCTCGGCGTGGAATTCACCGAGGTCGTCATCCCGCTCGACCAGCCCGATACGCACGCGCACATCGAGCGCTACGGGCCGAGCGGCCGCGTGCCGGTGCTGCGCGCCGGCGAGCTCATCGTATGGGACTCGCTCGCGATCTGCGAGTTCGCGGCCGAGCTCACCGGCCGGGGCTGGCCCCGCCAGAGCGAGGCGCGCGCCCTGGCACGCTCGATCTCGGCCGAGATGCATTCGGGGTTCGCCAACCTGCGCGCGCTCTGGCCGATGAATGCGCGCGCGCGCCACCGCCGCACGGCGATGACCGCCGCGCTGGCCGCCGATATCGAGCGGATCGACGAGATCTGGAACGACTGCCGGCATCGTTTCGGCGCCGGCGGTCCGTGGCTGTTCGGCGCCGAATACACCATCGCCGATGCGATGTACGCGCCGGTGGTGCTGCGCTTCAACACCTACGGCGCGCGCGTCTCCGACACCGCCCGCTGGTACATGGCGACCGTGCTCGAGGACGCCGCCCTGCAGGAGTGGCTGCGCGCCGCGCACGCCGAGTCCTGGACCATCCCCGCCGACGAAGTCGGCTGAAAGAAACCCCCATGCGTCCGCTGAGGTTTCCCGCCCCGCTGCTCGTGTGCGTGCTCGCGGCGGGAGCGGTCCCGCTCGCCTGCGCCGCGCAGGGCGCGCCGTTCACGGTCGAGGACCTGGTCGTGCTCAAACGCATCAGCGACCCGCAGCTGTCGCCGGACGGACGCCACGTCGCCTACGTGCAGCGCGAGACGGATCTGGAAGCCAACAAGGGCCGCACCAGCCTCTGGCTGCTCGATCTCACCCGCCCGGGCGGCGGGGCGCCGCTGCGCCTGACCGACGGCAAGGCGAATGACTCGAGCCCGCGCTGGGCGAGCGACTCGCGCGCGCTCTACTTCCTCTCCGAGCGCAGCGGCAGCTCGCAGGTATGGCGCTTGTCGCTCACCTCGGGCGAGGCGCGGCGCGTGACCGACTACCCGCTCGAGGTCGGCTCGTTCAAGGTCTCACCGCGCGGCGACGCACTGGCTTTTTCCGTGGCCGTCTTCCCCGACTGTCCCGACCTCGCCTGCACCAGGGGCCGCCTGGACGCGAAGCAGAAGGACAAGGCGAGCGGCCGCATCTACGACCGCATGTTCGTGCGCCACTGGGACACCTGGAGCGACGGCACCCGCTCGCACCTCTTCAGCGCGCGGCTCGGCGCCGACGGTGCGGCAGGCGTTCCGGTCGACGTGTCGCAGGGGTTCGATGCCGACATTCCGCGCAAGCCATTCGGCGGCGATGAGGACTATGCCTTCAGCCCCGACGGTGCGAGGCTGGTGTTCTCCACCCGCATCGCCGGGCGCACCGAGCCGTGGTCGACCAACTTCGACCTCTACCAGGTGCCGGTGGACGGCTCGTCCGCCCCGGTCAATCTCACCGCCGCGAATCCCGCCGATGATGCGCAGCCGGTGTTTCTGCCGAATGGCGACCTGGCCTGGCTGGCGCAGGACCGGCCAGACTTCGAGTCCGACCGCTACCACGTGATGTTGCGCAGCGCGCGCACCGGCGCGGTGCGCTCGCTCACCGCCTCCTGGGACCGCTCGGCAGGGCGCCTGGCGGTGGCCGGCGACGGGCAGCATCTGCTCGCCGCGGCCGACGACCTCGGGCAGCATGCGCTCTACTCGATCGACCTGAAGAGCGGCACACCGACCAGGCTCCTGGGCAACGGTCAGGTAGCTGATTTCTCACCGGGCCGCGACTCGATCGTGATCAGTCTCGACAGCCTCGCCGGGCCCGCCGACCTCTACTCGCTCCCGGCGCACGGCGGCGCGCCGACACGGCTCACGGACGTGAACCACGAGCCCATGGCCGCGCGGCGCCTGGGCGAGTTCGAGCAGTTCAGCTTCAAGGGCTGGAACGACGAGGCCGTCCACGGCTACGTGGTGAAGCCCTATGGCTTCGAGCCCGGCAGGCGCTTCCCGGTGGCGTTCATCGTGCACGGCGGCCCGCAGGGGAGCATGGGCAACGAGTGGCACTATCGCTGGAACATGCAGGTCTTCGCCGGCCGCGGCTACGCCGTGGTGGGCGTCGATTTCCACGGCTCCACCGGCTACGGTCAGGCGTTCACTGATTCGATCAGCCGCGACTGGGGCGGCAAGCCCCTGGTCGATCTGCAGAAAGGTCTCGCCGCGGCGCTCGAGCGCTATCCGTGGCTCGACGGCACGCGCGTGTGCGCGCTCGGCGCCTCCTACGGCGGCTTCATGATGAACTGGATCGAGGGCAACTGGCCGGACCGCTTCCGCTGCATCGTGAGCCACGACGGAGTCTTCGACCAGCGCATGATGTACTACTCCACCGAGGAGCTGTGGTTCCCCGAGTGGGAGATGGGCGGCACCTACTACAACGCCCCGGAGCTCTACGAGAAGTTCAACCCCGCCAACTTCGTCAGCAAATGGCGCACGCCGATGCTGGTCATCCACGGCGAGCAGGATTTCCGCATCCCCTACTCGCAGGGGCTCGGCGTCTTCACCGCGCTGCAGCGGCGCGGAATCGAGAGCCGGCTGCTCGTGTTCCCGAACGAGAACCACTGGGTGGTCAAGCCCGCCGACAGCATCCAGTGGCACCACGCCGTCTTCGACTGGCTCGATGCGCACCTGAAAAACTGACTCCGCAGCAAGGCTAGCGTCCCCGGCGTACGAACTTGTAATCCCCGGCCGAGAGTGTGCCGACGGCGAGCTCCAGCAGCGGCGCTGCGGCGGCGCCGCCGGCGTCGGGACAGGCCTTCTGGTCGTGCGCGGCGATGAAGCCGTCGCCCTGCTTCTTCCAGAACAGCTGACAGAGCTCCGGCTGCACATCCTCCATCTGCACGGCGGTGAACAGGTCCTTATTCTGCGCGCCGTCGCGCCAGCGCCCCGGCTCCACGAACTCGTACAGCGTCTCGACGATGCCGCGCTTCTCGTCGAGCTGGAAGCTGTACATCTTCGCGCTCAAGATCCGGCGCGGATCGTTCGCCGCGGACTCCTGCGCGTAGTAGACGTAGTGACCGAGGCGCGGTGTATAGACGTGCATGATGAGCAGCGTGACGGCCTCGTGAGCCGGGTGCGCGCCGGCGCGCGTGTCCGCTTCCGCCTGCGCGCTGTTGTCGTAGCGGCCCGGCAGCATGGTGAGCATCAGCGTGAGGTCGGCTTCGGTGGCCTTGGGCGGGCCGCTCGCGCAGCCGCCGGCGGCAAGCGCCGCGCCGCAGGCGAGCGCCGCCAGCACCCTTAAGCCCGCGCGCGCGCCCTCAGCCATAGGTGGCACGCCACTGCGCCCGGTATTTCAGCCCGAGGTCCATGAGCCGCTCGAGCAGCTCGCCGTAAGGGGTGCCGGCGGCACGCGCCGACTCGGCGAAATCCTCGGCGGCCTCGAGATTCGGATTGGCGTTGGCCTCGAGCACGTACACCTGCCCCTGCGTGTTCACCCGGAAATCCATGCGAGCATAGCCGGACAGGCCGAGCGCCCGATAGATGCGCCGCGACAACCGGTCGAGCGCTGTCAGTACGGCCGGCGGCAGATCCTCGGCGGCGTGGGTCGTGATGCCGTACTTCGCCTGGTAGCGCTTGTCCCATTTTACCTTGCGGGTGGCGATGGCGGCGAGCGAGTCCGGCATCGAGCCGAACACCATTTCCCACACCGGCAGGCGCGTCAGCCGGTCGTTGCCCATCACCCCGACGTACAGCTCGCGGCCCTCGACGTACTCCTCGACCAGGGCGTCGGACTTGATCTGCTCGTGCACGAAGGCGATGCGCTCCTTGAGCCGCGCCGCATCCTCCACCACCGAGGCCTGGGCGATGCCGAGCGAGGCGTCCTCGACCGTGGACTTCACGAACAGCGGAAACCGCAGCTTACGTGGCACGTGGAAGCGCACGCCGCGGCGGAACACCGCAAACTGCGGCGTCGCGATGCGATGGAAGGCGAGCAGCTGCTTGGCGAGCGTCTTGTCGCGCGAC
>Ga0335077_10007963_pt1 | contig 13137 bp, 11 predicted proteins | sample Lox_Sample_31_FD_207151 | JGI IMG/M metagenome (GOLD analysis project Ga0335077, IMG submission 207151) | Soil microbial communities from Loxahatchee National Wildlife Refuge, Florida, United States - Lox_Sample_3.1 | ecosystem: Environmental > Terrestrial > Soil > Wetlands | place: USA... | reverse complement strand
AAAAGCCTCTGCGGCTCGCGCCTTTGGCGCTGACTACATCGCCAACATCCTCCAGCAGCAGCAATCGCCTCGTCGCCCGCAGCCACCGCTGGTTTTGCGTGATCCTGTGCTGAACGAGCTCGCTACCGATCCGTTGTCGCTGCTCGATTATGACGCTTTCATCCTCAATCCCGGAAAGGAATCCCATGACTCCGCTCCAACAGAAGTTGAATCTACTGAATCTGTCGACCATGAGCCGCCAACTCGAGACGACGCTGACTGAAGCCGCGGCCAAGAACCTCAGCGCTGCCGCCACGCTAGAATGGCTCACCGACATGGAAATCGAAGCCCGCTCGCAACGCGCCATCGAGCGCCGTTTCCGCTGCTCGCGTTTGCAAGCCCAGCCCAGCATCGATGCCTTCCACTTCCAGCACCATAAGAGCCGCATGCAGGCAAAACCGCGGGTGCTACGTCTGCTCGATCTCTCGTTCCTCACCAAAGGAACCAATATCGTGCTTATCGGCAATCCCGGCGTGGGGAAAACATTTTTGGCGAAGGTGATCGCCTGGCGTGCCTGCCAAGCCAATCAGCGGGTTCTATTCACGACCGCCATGGACATGCTCAATCACCTGCTCGCTTCTCAGGTCGATCACTCCGTGGTGAGAAAGCTCAGAACTTATACGGAGCCTTCACTGCTCGTCTGCGATGAGCTAGGTTACCTGGCGCTCGACCAGCAAACTTCCAACCTCTTTTATCAGGTAATCTCCACTCGTCACAGCCACAAACGTTCCACCCTCATTACCACCAACACCCCATTTTCCGACTGGGGCAACATCCTCTTTAATACGACCATTGCCACCGCCATCGCCGATCGGCTCGTCGAGAACGCCGAAATCTTCCTCCTGGGCGGCGACAGCCTGCGCAAAGCGAATAAGAATCCTGATCCGCCGGCCGAATAGGCCGGCCCCGACTAAGCGCCGCGCTGTGATGATAACCCGCGCGGAGGAGTCCGCCGGCTAACCCCACAACGGCGCTGCCGATGCGAGCGGGAGCCCCACTCCCGCTCCTTCGTTGTTTTTTCCTATGTTCAACTTCAGCGCCAATCATCTGTTCCTGATCTCGCGGACCGAATACCCCTCGTGCGCGGTGCTTCTCATGCTCGACGCCGACACCCGCCGTGTGTATCGCCTGCTGGACTTCACCAAACGTTTCCGCCTCCGCTCTGATCGAGCTTACTGTGTGGCGGGCAAAGTCAACAGCGTGAACACTCTTTATCTGGTCGTCGAGTCGGTCAAGCTGGACGCTAAGCACCGGTGGTCTTCGATTGCTCCTGTTCCTGTTGACGGCGCGGGAGGCTAGAGCTATGGGCTGACTCTTGCTTTCTCCCATCAATCCCGAGCCTGGCGTTTCGGAGCTTCCAACGGCGGGCAGGCATCTGTGTGTGCGGACGATGAATCCGGCACGCCGAACGGATACAAAACCGGCCGAATCGAATCTACTTTAAACCGGCGCTAACACTCTGGGCGCGCGAGACGTCGACATCCCGCGCCTATGTGGATTTCAGACCTCTGTGCACGTCTGCTGCTCGGGTCGATTACACCCTCGCGAATCGAGTGCAGTCAGAAGGCCGTAAAGGACGGGGTCAGACTGCGAAACAACATGATCTTCTCGGTGAACAAATCGAAGGACTAGGCCTCTTGTCGGCCGGCTCGTCCAAGCATTAGGGAACATTAAGGTGAAGGCCTGGACCATGAAGCTGCGGGACGTGAAACGCATCTCGCCTGGCGATCCGGAGCGCAGGCTGCTCGATGGTGGCCACCGAAACGTCCCGAATCCCAAGACTTCGGATAAGATCCGGTGAGCTGGTGATGATGCCCTACGTCAGCGAGTTTGACTTTATCTCGTTCACTCTGTCGGAATCCGAGGTGATCCTGACCGGCTGGACGGTAAGGCAAACCATCGTGATTATGCCTACAACGTGGTAAAGGATGTCGCAGGTTGTGGAAACCAGTCATTAACAACATCGAGATCCTGCCGCTGGGCAGTTCTTGACATGCAGATCCAAGCTGGAGCCCGGGCAGCGCTGCAGCGGCAACTTTCTCGGTACTTCTGGGGCACTGGCTCCGACATCAAGATCGTGGTGAAGCGGGGGCAGGTGGCGAGCAAAACTGATTCTGACATCGCCTTCAGCCAGTGCAACTCCGTCCCGAGTGCCTTCAAAGCCTTCAACCTCCTGCGAGTACAGAGCTCGACGAAGAAGGCCCGGGCCGTCCCGATTGGTCAGCACCGCCCTAGGCTAAAGGGGGGTCATGTTAAAGAATCAGACCAATATCGTAAGACTGCTGGGGTGCTCAATCCCGGTGATGTTGGCACTGCTGGTGGGTTGTTCGCGAAAATCTGAGCCGGCGGGGCTAAAGAAAATGGCGCCGGGCGCGGCGTTCGCAGGATTTCTGAGCGAACATGGGAAGCTGAAACCCAATCCCAATTTTGAAAACAGTTCTCCTATGTCAAGCAGGATGACGCCAAGAACATCCACAAATAAATCGCCGTGATCGTGGAGCGGGTGGGGATCTACGTGGCCACCAGTGCCAACGAGTCGAAGATGCCGGACCGCGGGCGCACGGCGCTTGCGGCGTACTTCCAGAATGCCATCACGCGAGCAGTCCAGGACGGTTTTCCTGTCGTACAGGAGCCTGGGCCCCTGGTTCTGCATCTGCGTACGGCCCTCATCGCAGTTGACGTAGGAAACGAAAATACACTGGGTTCGAATCCTCTGGCCGACGCCCTCAACAGATCGGCAGACATCAGCAAGGTCGGCGTCGAGATGGAGATGATCGATTCGATTACCGGGGTACAAATCGCAGCGGTCGTCGACCGACGAAACCTCAGACCGCAGCGATAACAACTGAAGCGTCGCGGTAGAAGCCCGGCCCTGACAAATAAAAAACACCGCATGCTCTGCCAGCAACATCAGGGAGTGCGTGTGAGCGCAGCGCCGATGGACCGCCGTACTCTGCGAACGTTCTAAGTCATTTGTAATCATGGCACCCGAGGAGAGCAAAGCGGTTCAGGTTTTGAACTTCAGAAAGGATAACTAAATGGGCACAAGGACGGCCCCGGAACCCGTATCACCAATATCTCTCGAAATCTCGAAACTCCTTGATCAATATGGATGCGGCCCAGTTAGGTTCGCCGGGGCCGACAACGCGCTTTATGAGCGTCATCTGCTATTTGATAATGCAATAGATCTTGCGGTGGCAACCCCCAGGCACCGGTTTGAGGCCCTGGCGCACTCTGTGAGGGACGTGCTCTCGCAGCGATGGACACTCACGGAAAAGACTTACGAGCGCCAAAACGTAAAGCGTCTCTACTACCTCTCCATGGAGTTCCTTATCGGCCGATCGTTAGCTAATAATGTTACCAATCTCCTGCTCAATTCACTTGCAAAGGAAGCCATCCAGCAGAAGAACCTCAATTGGATTGAATTGTTGGAGCAGGAACCTGACGCGGGGCTGGGCAACGGGGGACTCGGCCGCTTGGCGGCCTGTTTCATGGAGTCCGCAGCCACACTGCAACTCCCGGCAATGGGCTACGGTCTTCGATACGAGTATGGCATTTTTAAACAGAGTTTCCAGGGCGGCTGGCAAGAAGAACGGCCGGATAACTGGCTGCGACGCCAGGACCCTTGGGAGGTGCCACGTCCCGACGAGAAAGTGGAAATCGGGCTGAACTGCTCGTTCGAGTTGCACGGCGGGAGTTTGCGCGCCGTAGCTGGCCAGCCTTCGAGTCTGATCGGCATCCCATTTGATCGGCCCGTCGTGGGTTACGGCGGCAGAACCATCAACACGCTCCGCCTGTGGGCCGCGGCTGCGCCAGACTACTTCAATTTTCAGGAATTCAGCAGCGGCGATTTCGTAGGCGCGCTGGCTCAGACTCTCTCCGCGGAATCCCTCACCCGCGTCCTTTATCCCGATGACTCCACGACCATGGGCCAGGGGCTGCGCTTTGTACAAGAGTACTTTCTGGTGGCCTGCTCGTTGGCCGATGCGGTGCGGCGCTTCCGGCGCAGCAACACCGATTGGAAGACGTTTCCAGACAAAGCCGCCGTGCAGCTTAACGACACGCATCCCGCCGTGGCGGTCCCCGAACTCATGCGGATCCTACTGGACGAGGCCCATCTTGGATGGGACGAAGGTTGGGACATCACGAAGAGAGTGCTCGCCTACACGAACCACACCCTGTTACCCGAAGCATTGGAGAAATGGCCCCTGACGTGGTTCGAGATCATGCTTCCCCGCCACCTGGAGATCATCTGCGAAATCAATCGGCGCTTCCTCGATGAGGTGCGGATTCAATTCCCAGGCGATGAGGGACGCGTTCAGCGGGTGAGCCTCATCGAGGAAGAGGCGGGGCAAAAGATCCGCATGGCCAATCTGGCAATCGTCGGCTCGCACAGCACCAATGGTGTGGCCGCGATTCACTCAGATCTGCTGCGCAAGACCACGGTCAGAGACTTGGCCGAGATCTTTCCGGAGCGTTTCAATAATAAGACCAACGGCGTCACGCCGCGGCGTTGGTTGCTGTTGGCGAATCCTGCGCTGTCCCGGGTGATCACCGAGGCCATAGGTGACGGTTGGATCACGGACCTCAGTCAACTGAGCAGGCTCAAGCCCCTGGCTGGCGACAAGAGCTTGCAGGACGCGTTCCGCAGAGCAAAGCGCGAGGCCAAGTGGCAGTTTGCGGATTGGCTCAGATGGTCTTCGGGGCAGACGGTAGACCCCGATACGATCTTCGATTGCCAGGTCAAGCGCATCCACGAGTACAAGCGGCAACTGCTGAATGCCCTGCGAATTGTAGTGCTTTACAACCGCCTGCGCGAGAATCCAGAGCTCGAAAGGCAGCCGCGGACATTCTTCTTCGCGGGCAAGGCCGCCCCTGCATATCAATTAGCCAAGCTTATCATCAAGTTCATCGCCAACCTTGCCGGAACCATCGATGGCGATCCGGCTGTGCGCGGCCGTCTCAAGGTTGTTTTCCTGTCCGACTACAACGTTTCCCTCGCTGAGCGGCTGATCCCGGCCACCGACGTGTCCAACCAGATCTCGACTGCAGGTTATGAGGCCAGCGGCACGAGCAACATGAAATTCATGATGAACGGCGCGTTGACCATCGGCACGCGCGACGGGGCGACCATCGAGATGGCAGAGGAAGCGGGGGAGGAGAACTTCTTCCTGTTCGGCCTTACGGCGGAACAAGTAGCCAGCAGCCGCGGCTGGTACAACCCTCAGTGGCACTACGACAACGACCCCGAGATACGATCGGCGCTGGATCTGGTCTTCTCCGGCCACTTCACCCGGAACGAGCCTGGAGCCATTGATCCGCTGCGCGAGGTGCTGCTGACCCATGGGGACTTCTATATGCATCTCGCGGACCTCGCGTCCTACCTCGAGACGGACCATCGCCTCACCGAACTGTATGCCGACCCGGATGCGTGGGCGCGAAAAGCCGTCTTGAACGTGGCAAGCTCCGGAAAATTCTCCAGCGACCGCACAGTTGCCGAATACGCAGCTGACATCTGGACGGTGGAACCATGCCCAGTGCCGTAGCGCAGCACTCAGGGATATCACCTTTGGCTGGCCAGCCCGCTCCACCGGAAAGCCTGATAGACCCGTCCAAACTCGAATGGGAGTACTTCGCTGGCCGGCCCGACCTCGATGATCCCAACCAATTGGTCAGTTTCGGCACAAGCGGGCACCGGGGTTCCCCGCTTAGGGGGACGTTTACGGAAGCGCATATTCTCGCCATAACTCAGGCGATCTGCGACTACCGCCGCGCGGAGGGAACCGACGGCCCGTTATATATGGGTAAGGACACGCACGCGCTGTCCGGACCTGCGCAGAGCACCGCGCTTGAGGTTCTAGCGGGCAATGGAGTGGAAACCGTAATTCAACCACATGACGGAGTGACCCCTACACCGGTCATCTCGCGGGCGATCTTGGTGCACAACCACCCTCGCAAGAGGCATCTCGCGGACGGCATCGTGATTACCCCTTCGCATAACCCGCCGGAGGATGGGGGTTTCAAATACAATCCCACGAACGGTGGCCCGGCCGATACTGATGTGACCCGGTGGGTCCAACGTCGAGCTAACGAGTTGCTAAGCAGAGGCAACGCCGGTGTAAAGCGCATGTCATTCGAGAAGGCGATCAAAGCGCCGACGACGCACGAGGAGGATTATGTAATGTCTTACGTGCGTGACCTGGGAAGCGTTTTGGCCATGGACGCGATCCGCGGTGCGGGCCTGAAATTGGCAGTCGATCCACTGGGCGGCGCTTCCCAGCCTTATTGGGAGCCGATCAACTCGGTCTACGGACTGGACATCGCCGTCGTCAACCCGAGAATCGATCCCACCTTCTCGTTCATGACGTTGGATCACGATGGCCTTATCCGTATGGACTGCTCGAGCCCGTACGCGATGGCCCGGCTGGTCGGCCTGAAAGATCGGTATCAAGTGGCCTTTGCCACTGATCCGGACGCCGATCGGCACGGGATCATCACGCCGTCGGTGGGGCTACTGAACCCTAACCATTACCTGGCGGTAGCCATCCGCTACCTACTCGTGTACCGGCCGCAATGGCAGTTGGACGCAGCGGTCGGCAAGACGCTGGTCAGCAGTAGCCTGATCGATCGGGTTGTACAAAAGTTCGGCCGCCGGCTCTCCGAGGTACCGGTAGGATTCAAGTGGTTCACACGTGGACTCTTCGACGGCTCCTATTGTTTCGGCGGTGAGGAAAGCGCCGGGGCGAGTTTTCTACGCCGCGACGGGACGGTATGGACGACCGATAAGGATGGACTGGTGATGAGCATGCTGGCCGCCGAGATTACAGCCTGTACGGGCCGGGACCCGGGTGAACACTACCACGAATTAACTGCGGAATTCGGTACGCCCTACTACACGCGTATCGACTCTCCGGCGACACCCGACCAGAAGGCGAGGCTGGAGAGGTTATCGCCTGAAGCGGTGAAAGAGTCAATGCTGGCAGGTGAAAAGATCACTGCCAAGCTGACCCGATCACCCGGCAACAACTCTCCCATCGGCGGCTTGAAGGTCGTGGCCTCCAGTGGCTGGTTTGCGGCCCGGCCGTCAGGGACGGAGAACATCTACAAAATCTACGCGGAGAGTTTCCGGGATGAGAGGCACCTCAAAGCCATCGTTGCCGAGGCTCACGAAATTGTGAACCACGCGCTGGGCTCGTGAAAGGAGCGCAATGGACAAACCCAACCCCGCACCGAGCCTGCCCCTTTTTCCACCGGGATACAGCGCCTCCGGATTGCTCCTTCACGTCACCTCGTTACCTTCGCCGTACGGCATCGGAGATCTGGGTCCGGGTGCGTATGCCTGGGTTGACCGTCTCCACGAGGCGGGCCAGACGTGGTGGCAGGCTCTGCCCCTCGGGCCCACCGGGTATGGCAACTCGCCGTACCAATGCCTGTCGTCTTTTGTAGGCAATGGGCTATTGGTCAGCCCTCACCTCCTGATTGAGGATGGGCTGCTGCAGGCGGACGACTGCAAAGGGGCTTTCTCAACGACCGCCGTCGACTACGATGTCGTAATCCCGTTCAAACACCGGCTGCTGGAAACCACCTGGACCAATTTCCGAGCCGGCGCGCGTAAAGACCTGCTACCCGCATACGAGCAGTTCTGCCATAGCCGGGCGAACTGGCTAGAAGATTATGCGCTGTTCCGGGCGTTGAAAGCCAAGTACAACGGGGCCCACTATCTCGAGTGGCCGGCTGAACTCGCACAACGGGTGCCGTCTGCCCTTGCGCGAGCTCGGCGGCACTTGGCAAATGAGATCGATCAGGTCCGCTTGGCGCAGTTCCTGCTGTTCCGCCAGGGTAATCGCCTGAAAGAGTATTCCCGCTCCAAGGGCGTGCGACTGATCGGTGACCTGCCCTTCTTCGTCTCTCCCGACTCCAGTGACGTGTGGGCGAACCCGGAGCTGTTTCTACTGGACGAACGGCGCCGACCGCGCTTTGTCGCAGGCGTGCCACCGGATTACTTCAGCGCTCAGGGACAGCTCTGGGGCAACCCGGTTTACGACTGGGGCACCCTTGGCCGTACAGGATATGCGTGGTGCATTGACCGGATACGCGCCTTACTGGACCACGTGGACGTGATTCGCCTTGATCATTTCCGCGCGTTCGCGGCCGCGTGGCATGTGCCGGCGGGGGCGCCTACGGCGGAGACCGGCCAATGGGTGCCCGGTCCCGGTGCCGCGTTCTTTAGCGCCGCACGGCACAACCTGGGTGCTCTACCCTTTATTGCGGAAGACCTGGGTGTCATTACGCCTGATGTCTCTACTGTTCGCGACCAGTTCGAAATTCCCGGGACGCGGGTCCTGCAGTTTGGGTTCGACGGTCAGACCGATAACATTCACCTTCCTCACACTTATGCCCCTAATACTGTGGTGTACACGGGTACCCACGACAATGCCACAACCCGCGAGTGGTTTGAAGCGTTGCCGGATCGCGAGCGACGATCCGTCTGGGCCTATCTTAGGCAGTCCGAACGCGAGGCCCGCGATGTTGCTCCTGAGTTAATCCGCCTGGCTTGGTCGTCCAAGGCTGCACTCGCAATAACTCCCCTTCCGGATCTGCTCAACCTGGGGAGGGAGGGCCGGATGAATGTACCCGGCACTGCGGAAGGAAATTGGCACTGGCGCGCCACCCAGCACATGTTGTCCGCCAGGAGCTTTGAGTGGCTGCGGGACTTAACGAAGATCTCGAACCGGTCGGGCGCCATACAGCTTCCAGCTATGAAGGCCGTTTCATGACGGGGAGCGGAATTCAGCCGCGTACCGTGTGGGCAAGGAATCGACGACATGCTTATACCGTGACCTGTCCCATTCGCTCACAGGCCACGAAATCGAGGTGACACGATGAAGGCGACGCAATTACTCCATAACTTAGGTCAGAGCATTTGGCTCGATAACATCACCCGCGATCTGCTGGATACGGGCACGCTCAAACGCTACATTGATGAGCTGTCGGTGACGGGGCTCACTTCGAACCCGACGATCTTCGAGCGTGCCATCAAGAGCAGTCCTGCATATGATTCCCCAATTCGCCAGAAGCTAGCGAGCGGCAAATCCGATGAGGAACTCTTCTTTGACCTCGCTTTGGAAGACATCACGCGCGCGGCTGACTTGTTCCAGCCGATCCATGATCGGACAAACACGGTGGACGGGTGGGTGTCTCTGGAGGTATCGCCGCTGCTGGCCTACGATGCTGAAAGCACGTTGCGCGCAGCCTTAGGCTTATTTGCCCGCGCCAAGCGTACAAACCTGTTCATCAAGATCCCGGGAACCAAGGAAGGGCTGCCCGCAATCGAGGAGTCGATTTTTTCCGGTGTGCCGGTTAACGTGACCCTCCTGTTCTCGGGCGAGCAGTACCTGGCCGCTGCCGGTGCGTTCCTGCGAGGCATCGAGCGTCGCTTGGAGGCCGGGCTTAATCCCAACGTGGGTTCAGTGGCATCGGTGTTTGTCAGCCGCTGGGACGGCGCAGTCGAGGGTAAGGTCCCCGACACGCTACACAATCAATTGGGAATCGCCATGGCCAAACGGACGTACAAAGCGGCGCGCAATCTGCTCAGTTCGCCGCGGTGGCAGCGCGTTTACAACTTGGGCGCCCGCCCGCAGCGCCTCTTGTGGGCGAGCACGGGGACTAAGGATCCATTGGCCTCCGACATCTTATATGCGAAGGCGCTGGCAGCTCCTTTCACCGTGAACACCATGCCTGAGGGCACGTTGAAAGCACTCGCCAAATATCGCCAGCTCGGCTCGATCCTGCCGGCCGATGGTGGCAACTGCGAAGAGGTCCTGGCACAGTTCGCAAAAGCGGGCGTCGACCTCGACGAGTTGGCCGTCCGGCTCCAGGAGGAGGGGGCCGAGTCGTTTGCCAAATCCTGGAAAGAGCTGATGGCCGTAATCGCATCTAAGAGCGCCGTTCTCAAGAAGGCCAGCTGAATTTTGAACAACATGCAAACACTCGCAGAAATACGGTCAATTGTCCCGGTCACCGAGCGGCCGGCCTGGAAGACGCTCGAAGCACATTATCAGGAACTCCGGAAGTTGCATTTGCGTGACTTGTTCGCGGATGACCCGAGGCGGGGTGAACGTCTCACGGCTGAGGCTGTGGGCATTTACCTCGATTACTCAAAGAATCGCATCACCGATGAAACGCTCAAGCTCCTCCTGCAACTGGCAGAGGAATCCGGCCTACGAGCGCGGATCAATGCCATGTTTCATGGCGACAAGATCAATGTTACGGAAGATCGAGCGGTTCTACACGTCGCCCTACGCGCTCCGAAACTGGCATCCATCGTGGTCGATGGGCAGAACGTCGTGCCCCAAGTTCACGCGGTACTCAACAAGATGGCTGATCTCAGTGATCGCGTCCGCAGTGGTGCTTGGAAGGGCCACACCGGGAAGCGTATCCGCAACATCGTCAATATTGGTATCGGAGGATCCGATCTGGGCCCCGTGATGGCTTACGAAGCCCTCAGGTCTTACGGCGATCGCAGCCTGAAAGTCCGGTTCGTGTCGAATATTGATGGTACCGATTTTGTAGAAGCCGTCCATGATCTCGATCCTGCCGAAACCCTTTTCATCGTCTCATCGAAGACCTTCACGACGCTGGAAACGATGACAAACGCCAACACCGCGCGCGGCTGGTCAATGGCGGCCTTCGGAAACGACGAAAAGTCAGTGGCCAGGCACTTCGTCGCCGTCTCGACGAATGCGGCGGAAGTGGCGAAGTTTGGTGTCGACACAGCCAACATGTTTGAGTTCTGGGACTGGGTTGGCGGACGCTACTCGATGACCTCCGCGATCGGCCTCTCGACCATGATGGCCGTCGGCCCGGAGAACTTTCGCGCCATGTTGGACGGCTGCCACCAGATGGACGAGCATTTCCGCAATGCCCCGTTCGGTCACAATCTGCCCGTGCTCATGGGCCTCCTCTCGATCTGGTACAACGACTTCTTCGGCGCACAGACCGTCGCGGTTTTGCCATACGAGCAGTACCTGAAGCGTTTTCCGGCCTACCTGCAGCAGTTGACGATGGAGAGCAACGGGAAACAGGTGATGCTCGACGGCAGCCGTGTAACCTGTGCGACCAGTCGATCCATCAAGGTACCCGGCTCGTACCATGTGACTTCATCGCATTCGCCCAGCCGTTGCACGCGCTGGGCCGTCACCACGACATGCTTATGGCGAATGTCTTCGCGCAGACCGAGGCGCTGGCTTTCGGCAAGACGGCCGGGCAAGTCAAGGCTGAGGGCACAGCCGACTGGCTGGTGCCCCATCGCGTGTTTGAGGGTAACCGGCCCTCGAATACCATTCTCGCCGAGCGACTGACGCCGGAGACGCTCGGCAAGCTAGTGGCTCTATACGAGCACGCTGTCTTTACCCAGGCTGCTATTTGGCAGATTGATCCCTTCGATCAGTGGGGGGTGGAGCTGGGCAAGCTGCTGGCCCAGCGTATTGTTCCCGAGTTGGAGAACACGGCAGAGCGCGAATTCGACTTCGACAGCTCAACCAAGACCTTGATCCGGCGCTACCTGGCACTCAAGGAAACCAAATGACGACGATGCGAGTGGGAATCGCAACCGATCACGGAGGCTTTGGTCTCAAGGAGGAACTGGTGTGGCGTCTTCGTGCCGCAGGATACGAGGTGGTGGACTTTGGCGCTCGCGAAGAGGATCCAGATGACGACTATCCGGACTTCGTGATTCCGCTTGCCAGGGCTCTCGCCGGAGGAGAGGCGGAGCGCGGCGTGGCGATTTGCGGTAGCGGCGTCGGTGCATCCGTTTGCGCCAACAAAGTACCGGGTATTCGGGCGGCGCTGATTCACGACAACTTCTCCGCCCGGCAGGGGGTTGAGGACGACCACCTCAACATTATTTGCCTGGGTGGCCGAACTGTAGGCCCGTGCGTCGCCTGGGACCTGGTACAGACGTTTCTGGCGGCCGAGTTCAGTCGTGACCAGCGGCACTTGCGCCGCTTGGGAAAGGTTGCGTCCCTAGAACTGCAAGGAGAGAGACATGAGTATGACGTCTGTCGCTGAACCGATGGCGGACACCGACGTTGATCAACTCTGTATCAATACGATTCGTACCCTGTCAATTGATGCCATAGAGCAGGCGAAGTCCGGACATCCGGGGACGCCGATGGCGCTCGCTCCACTGGTTTACGCGCTTTGGAATCGCGTGATGCAGTTCGATCCGCAGGACCCGATCTGGCCTAACCGCGACCGGTTCGTGCTCTCCAACGGTCACGCCTCCATGCTGCTCTGGTCCCTGCTCCACCTCACCTGGACCAAGGCGGTGAATACCGATTATGAAAGGCTGGGCCAGCCTTCGGTGACGCTTGATGACATCCGCCATTTCCGCCAGCTCGATAGCCGGGCTCCGGGACACCCCGAGTACGGTTGGGTCTCCGGCGTGGAGACGACCACCGGGCCGCTCGGGCAGGGGGTAGCCACCAGCGTGGGAATGGCTATCGCAGAAAAATGGCTCGCCCACCGCTATAACCGGACTGGTTTCACAATCTTCGAGTACAACGTCTATGCCCTCTGCGGGGACGGTTGTCTGATGGAGGGCATTTCATCGGAAGCGGCGTCGCTCGCGGGCCACCTTGGACTAGACAACCTTTGCTGGATTTTTGACAACAACCACATCACCATCGAGGGGGACACAAATATCACCTTTACAGAGGACGTAGCGGCGCGATTCCTGGCGTATGGGTGGAATGTGCTACGGATTGGCGACGCCAACGATATCGCCCGAATCGAACACGCCCTCCAGGTCTTCCGGCGGACGAAGGACCGTCCCACGTTAGTTGTTTTGGACAGCCACATCGGCTATGGCTCTCCGAACAAACAGGGCACCGCCGCCGCGCATGGCGAGCCGCTGGGCGAGGAGGAGACCCGCCTGACCAAACGACACTATGGGTGGCCCGAAGACGCGAAGTTCCTGGTGCCCGAGGGAGTCTATGAGCACTTCGCACACGGAGTGGGCGCGCGCGGCGCGAAGGCAAGACGTGAATGGACGGCGCTCCTCGCTGCGTATCGGACCGAATACCCCGAGCTAGCGGG
>Ga0335077_10007962_pt1 | contig 13139 bp, 6 predicted proteins | sample Lox_Sample_31_FD_207151 | JGI IMG/M metagenome (GOLD analysis project Ga0335077, IMG submission 207151) | Soil microbial communities from Loxahatchee National Wildlife Refuge, Florida, United States - Lox_Sample_3.1 | ecosystem: Environmental > Terrestrial > Soil > Wetlands | place: USA: Florida... | reverse complement strand
AATGTAGCGGCCGGTCAAGATCAGATTGGAAGGTGCACGATCGATCGGGGGCTTCTCCACCATGCTGGTGATCGTGAACATCTTGCCTTTCTGTTGGCCGACGCCGACGACGCCATATTGATCGACCCGTTCGTGCGGCACTTCCTCAACGGCGACGATGTTGGCACGCTCGGTCAGGCTGTTGGCTGCGTCGAGCATCTGGGCGAGACAACCCTGCTTGTGTTGAACCAGCACGTCCGGAAGGAGCAGCGCGAAAGGCTCGTGCCCAATGAGTTCGCGTGCGCACCAGACGGCATGGCCGAGCCCGAGCGGTTCCTGCTGGCGCGTAAAGCTGGTCGAACCGGGCACAGGCAGGTCCTGGCTGAGGTAATCGAGTGTCTTGTGCTTTTGCCGTTCGAGCAGCGTCATCTCCAGCTCGAACTGCCGGTCAAAATGATCTTCGATGACCCCTTTGTTGCGGCCGGTAACGAATATGAAATGCTCGATTCCGGCTTCGCGCGCCTCGTCGACGACGTGCTGGATCAGCGGCCGATCGACCACCGGCAGCATTTCCTTTGGCATGGCCTTGGTCGCGGGCAAAAAGCGCGTGCCGAGCCCGGCCACCGGAAAAACCGCTTTACGTACCGATTTCATGAAACGCCGCCGAAGAAGTTAACAGGGTGGGCCGCCCACGGGCTGTTTTCTGCCAAAAAGCCGGACCAATTGAAAGTGAACGCCTGAACTGGGTTCGCGAGTCGCATATATGATCGGCTGCAGAAAATAACAGGTACGCGCAACCGCGCACACAGCAAGTGTCCATTCGCATGGCCATAAATTGATCGTGTCCGTCATGCCATTCGACCGAAAGCTACCAGCCGTTGCAGCATTAATAGCTTCGGTCTGGCTCGTCTGCCTCGAATTAGCCGACTGCGCCGGAGCGCAGGAACGGTCCGACAATTGGTTCTCGCGAATGTTTCAACCTCCGGTGACCCCATCGGTTCCGGCGCCGGGGGCGCCGTCATCCACGATGGAGTGGAGCGGCCAGTCCGGCGCCTCTGGCGATCCGCGCATGACGGCTGACGCAATTCGCGCCGCCGCCGCCGACTTTGGCAATTGTCTCGCCGGCTTGTGGAATGACGCCGCGCGGCGTGGCATCACGCGGGCGAATTACGATCGCTTCACCGCAGGATTGACGCCGGATTTGCGCATCATGGATCTGCTCGATGCGCAGCCTGAATTCACCAAATCGACGTGGGACTATCTCGATCTCTTGGTCAGTGACGAGCGCATTGCACGCGGCCGCGAAGTGCTCGCCCAATTTGCTCCGACCTTCGAGGCCGTCGAGCGTGCCTATGGTGTCGATCGCGCGATCATCGCGGCAATCTGGGGCGTCGAGTCCAATTACAGCACCATGGGCGGCGACCGGCCGGTCATTCGATCGACGGCGACCCTGGCCTGCGTCGGGCGTCGTCGTGATTATTTTCGTGAGGAATTTCTTTCCACGCTTGAAATTCTGCAGCACGGCGACGTCGCGCCGGAACATCTGATCGGTTCATGGGCGGGCGCCTTCGGCCCGACTCAGTTTATGCCTACTTCGTTCAAGCGCTTCGCCGTCGATTTCGATGGCGATGGCCGACGTGACGTGGTCGATTCGGTGCCGGATCTCGTCGCTTCCACGGCGAACAATCTCAAGACCGACGGTTGGGTCAGCGGCCAAAGCTGGGGTTACGAAGTCGTGCTGCCGCAGAATTTCGATTATTTGCAGGCCGACCGCTCCAAGCTTTTGACGATCTCACAGTGGCAGAGTCTTGGCGTGCGGCGCGCGGGCGGCAAACCTTTCCCGCGACTCGACGATCGCGCTTATCTGCTGGTTCCGGCCGGTGCGCGTGGACCTGCTTTCCTGATGCTGCAGAATTTCCGCGTCATCATGAAATACAATCCCGCGGAAGCTTATGCGCTGGCGATCGGTCACCTCGCCGATCGGCTGCGCGGCGGCGCTCCGTTCTTGCAGCCATGGCCGCGCGACGAAAGGGTGCTGACGCTCGATGAACGATTCGAGTTGCAACAATTGCTCGCGCAACGCGGCTTCGACGTCGGCCAGCCCGACGGGCGACTCGGACCGCGGACTCGCATAGCGATTCGCAATTTCCAGCTCTCGGTCGGGCAAATTCCAGACGGCTTTGCGTCGAGTAGCGTGCTTGATCGTCTGCGCCAGCCGCACTGAGGCCGGCCCGCCGCTTCGTTCAACGCTATCCTCAAGATGACACTTTTGGCTAGAATGATCCGGTGCCGCTGCGCCGCCCCCAGGGTACGATCGAGTCACGCGCCAGATGCCTCTTAAGATATTGAATTCATTTATGAATACGGCAAACTCGGGACCCAGTCAGGCCGCCGCTACGGCGCTCGTTGTACTGCTGGCTCTGACGTCCGCGATGCCAGCGCGGGCGCAATTCTTCGGCGATCGCTTTCCATCTGGCCCACGCCAGGGTCAACCACCCGAGCAACGCGGCTTTTTCTCCTTCCCGTTTTTTGGCGAACCGCCGCGTCCCCCAGCCGAGCCCACGCGACCACCACCTCCGAAAAAAGTCGAGACGCCGCCGACCAGCACAATCGCGGTAATCGGCGATTCGTTCGCCGATTGGCTGGCCTACGGCCTAGAAGAGACCTTCGCTGATACGCCGGAAGTTGGCGTGCTGCGAAAGATCCGGCCGAGTTCCGGCCTGGTGCGCTACGATCCGCGCAATGAGACGCTCGATTGGTCGCAGGCGATCAAGGATATTCTGGCGAACGATAAGCCAAGCGCGATCGTCGTCATGCTCGGCCTCAACGATCGGCTGCCGATGCGCGATCGCGTGCAGCGGCCAGGCCAGCCGAAGAGCGGCGATGACGCGCAGCAACAGGGCGCCGGGACGACGGTGTCGCCGTCAGGCCAGAGCGCGACGCCGCAGGGCGGCGCAACATCGTCGCAGGAAGCCGCACCGCCGACTGCCGCCGCGAGCGAGCCACAGCAACGGCCCGGACCTGGCGGCATGTATGAATTCCATACCGATAAGTGGGCCGAAATCTACTCGAAGCGTATCGACGACATGATCGCTGCGCTCAAGGCCAGGGGCGTTCCCGTGGTCTGGGTCGGACTTCCGGCGATCCGCGGCCCCAAGTCGACGTCCGATATGAGCTATCTCGACGAGCTTTACCGGGCTCGCGCCGAGAAGGCCGGCATCGTGTATGTCGACATCTGGGATGGCTTCGTCGACGAGCAGGGACGCTACGCAACGCAGGGCCCGGATTTCGAGGGTCAGATCAGGCGGCTGCGCACCGGCGACGGCGTCCATTTCACGAAGGCAGGCGCGGTGAAGCTCGCAAGCTACGTCGCTCATGAATTGCGTCGCGTAATGTCGACGCATCTTGCGCCAATTGCTCTGCCAGCGCCGGAAGAGAATGCAACCGGCAGGGGCGGTGCCTCCGGCTCGCGGCCGGCAATCGGACCCGTCCTGCCGCTCACCAGCACGATCAGCGGCGAAGGAAACGATCTACTTGGCGCGCCAAGCAAGCCGCCGCCAGTGACAACCGATCCGCTCGCGGCTCGCGTGCTGACGCACGGCGAGGCGATTGCGGCGCCGTCCGGACGGGCGGATGACTTTTCCTGGCCGCGTCCCGGCGCCAATGCGGCCGGCGCGGTCGATGACGCTGCAGAGCCGGCGGTTCTGGCACCTGTCGCGCCCGCAAAGGGCGGGCCAACCGTCAAGAAGGACGCGACCAAGCCGGCAGACGCCAAGGCCGATGCCGGCAAGAGCAAACCGTCCCAGCCTGATGCACCGGTGATGCGCCGCGCGCCGAATGCCACTCTCGACGGCGCGCCGCCGCGCCCGCCAGCGCCGGTTGGCGCTGCAGCCGGCACCACCACGGCTCGATAGTTCCGTGCTCGATGCGGGCGCAGCGCCGTGATCAGCGCGGCAGCAGCGTCGACCCGGTGAGGAATTTGTCGACCGCGTGCGCCGCTTGGCGGCCCTCGCGGATTGCCCAGACCACGAGCGATTGACCGCGGCGCATGTCGCCGGCAGCAAACACCTTGTCGATCGAGGTCCGGTAATCATCGGTCGATGCGAGAACGTTGCCGCGCCTGTCGAGCGCAACGTCGAGGCTCTTGATCATGCCTTCGTGCACGGGATGCACGAAACCCATGGCCAGCAGGACGAGTTCGGCGTCGACCTCGAACTCGGTCCCGTCGATCGGCTTGAATTTGTCGTCGGCGCGCACGCAATGCAGCTTCTTGACATGGCCGTTTTGTCCGGAGAAGCGCGTCGTCATGACGGCAAAGTCGCGCTCTGCGCCTTCTTCGTGGCTTGACGAAGTGCGCAGCTTGATCGGCCAGTTGGGCCAGGTCAGCATCTTGTTTTCCTGCAGCGGCGGCTGCGGCATAATCTCGAAATTGACGACCGACAACGCGCCTTGGCGGATCGAAGTGCCGATGCAGTCCGAGCCGGTGTCGCCACCTCCGATGACGATGACGTGCTTGCCGCGCGCGTCGATCGAGGCCCCATCCGGCTCCGGCTCGCCGCTGACGCGCCGGTTCTGCTGTGGCAGGAATTCCATGGCGAAGTGGATGCCCTTCAGCTCGCGCCCGGGAACCGGAAGCTCGCGCGGCTTCTCTGCGCCGCCGGTGAGCACGATCGCATCGTATTCGCTGAGCAGCGTGTCGGCCGGCAGATTGACGCCGACATGCGCGCCGTAGTGGAACACCACGCCCTCGGCCTGCATCTGGGCAACCCGCAAATCGATGTGGTGCTTCTCCATCTTGAAGTCGGGGATGCCGTAGCGGAGCAGACCGCCGGCCTTGGCCCATTTCTCGAAGACGTGGACTTCATGTCCCGCCCGCGCGAGCTGCTGGGCGCAGGCAAGTCCCGCCGGACCCGAACCGACGATCGCAACTTTCTTTCCGGTACGCTTCGAGGCCGGCTCGGGCTTGAGCCCTTGCGCGATGGCGCGGTCGGCGATCGCGCATTCGATCGATTTGATGGTAACTGGATTCTCGTCGATGTTGAGCGTGCACGAGGCTTCGCACGGCGCCGGGCAGATCCGGCCGGTGACCTCAGGGAAATTGTTGGTCGAATGCAGGTTGCGTGCCGCCTCGTCCCAATTGCCTTGATAGACGAGATCGTTCCAGTCCGGGATCTGGTTGTTCACCGGGCACCCCGGCGTTCCGGGCGCTACCGCGCCGGTGCCTTGGCAATAGGGCACGCCGCAATTCATGCAGCGCGCCGCCTGCCTGACATACTCGGTCTCCGGCAGCGGCAGCACAAATTCGCGCCAATGGCGGATGCGCTGCTCGACCGGCTCGTAGTCACGATCCTCGCGTTCGTATTCGAGAAACCCGGTGATCTTGCCCAAGGCGCACTCTTTCTTGGCGCGTTACTCTGCCGCGATGGCCGCAGCCTTAAGGTCGTTGAGCGCACGGCGATACTCGACCGGCATCACCTTGCGGAATTTCGGATACCACGTGTTCCAGTTGTCGATGATTTTGGTGGCGACAACCGAATTGGTGAATTTCGCCTGCCGTGCGATCAGGTGATGCAAGCGGTGCGCATCGAATCTGCTCAAATCGGCCATGATGTCGACTAGGCCATGCGCTTCGAGATCGCGCGCATGGTGGAAGACTTTGGCGTTGATGTCCTCTTCGTCAGGCATCGGCTCGAGTTCGACCATCGCCAGATTACAGCGCGAGGCGAAGGTCTCATCCTCGTCAAGCACATAAGCGACGCCGCCCGACATGCCGGCGGCGAAATTGCGACCGGTCGGGCCGAGCACGACGACCACGCCGCCGGTCATGTATTCGCAGCAATGGTCGCCGGCGCCCTCGATCACTGCAATGGCGCCGGAATTGCGCACGGCGAAGCGCTCGCCGGCTACCCCGCGGAAATAGCATTCGCCTTCGATCGCGCCGTAGAGCACGGTGTTACCGACGACGATCGATTTCTCCGGGATAATGCCCGATCGGGCTGGCGGGCGGACGACGATGCGGCCGCCGGATAACCCCTTGCCGACATAATCGTTGGCATCGCCCTCGAGCTCGAAGGTCACGCCGCGGGCAAGGAATGCGCCGAAGCTTTGGCCGGCCGTTCCGGTAAAGCGCGCGACGATGGTGTCCTGCGGCAGGCCGTCGTGGCCATAGCGCTTGGCGATCTCGCCGGACAGCATGGCTCCCGTGGTGCGGTCGGTATTCTTGATCGGCAGCGAAAGGCGAACCGGCGTGCCGCGTTCGAGCGCCTCTTGCGACTGAGCGATGAGCTTGCGGTCGATGATGTCGTGAATCTTGTGATCCTGGCTCTCGCGGTTGAACAGCGCCACCTCGGGCGGCATGTCGGGCTTGGTGAACAGCCGCGAGAAATCGAGGCCCTTCGCCTTGGCATGCGCGATGAGCTTGACGCGGTCGAACATCTGCATTTGACCGATCATGTCGTCGAACTTGCGGTAGCCCATCGCAGCCATCAGTTCGCGCACTTCCTCGGCGACGAAGAAGAAATAGTTGATGACGTGCTCGGGCTGGCCATGGAAGCGCTTGCGCAGCACGGGATCCTGGGTGGCGACGCCGACCGGGCAAGTGTTGAGGTGGCATTTGCGCATCATGATGCAGCCGGCGGCGATCAGCGGCGCGGTGGCGAAGCCGAACTCGTCGGCGCCGAGCAGCGCGCCGACGACGACAACGCGGCCGGTGCGGATGCCACCGTCGACCTGGACGGCGATGCGACCGCGCAGCCGGTTGGCAACCAGCGTTTGATGGGTTTCGGCAAGCCCAATCTCCCAGGGCGAGCCGGCGTGCTTGATAGAGGTGAGGGGCGACGCGCCGGTGCCGCCTTCGTAGCCGGCGATGGTGACGTGGTCGGAGCGCGCCTTGGAGACGCCCGCGGCGACCGTGCCGACGCCGACTTCGGAGACAAGTTTGACGGAAACGTCGCCTTCCGGATTGACGTTTTTCAGGTCGAAGATGAGCTGCGCCAAATCCTCGATTGAATAGATGTCGTGGTGCGGCGGCGGCGAGATGAGACCGACGCCGGGCGTCGAATGGCGCACCTTGGCGATCGTCTTGTCGACCTTGTGTCCCGGCAACTGGCCGCCTTCGCCGGGCTTGGCGCCCTGGGCGATCTTGATCTGCATCATATCCGAATTGACGAGGTATTCGGCCGTGACGCCGAAGCGGCCGGAGGCGACCTGCTTGATTGCCGAACGCATCGAGTCGCCGTTCGGCAGCGGTTTGAACCGATCGGATTCCTCGCCGCCCTCGCCAGTGTTCGACTTGCCACCGATCCGGTTCATCGCGATTGCGAGCGTGGTGTGCGCTTCGCGCGAAATCGAGCCGAACGACATTGCGCCGGTCGCGAAGCGCCTGACGATAGACTTCGCCGGCTCGACTTCCTCGATCGGAACCGGCTTACGTCCGTCCTCTTCTGCTGACTTGATGCGGAACAGGCCGCGGATCGTGAAGAGGTGTTCCGATTGCTCGTTGATGAGGCACGCATACTGCCGATAGTGCTCGTAGGAATTGCCACGCACCGCGTGCTGTAATGCCGCGACTGTTGCTGCATTCCAGACGTGCTCTTCGCCGCGCGCACGGAACGCATATTCGCCGCCGACGTCGAGCATCGACCGATAGATCGGCGCCTCGCTGAATGCATCGCGATGCCGACGGACGGCCTCCTCGGCAATCTCGTTCAGGCCGACGCCTTCGATACGCGTTGCAGTGCCGGTAAAATACTTGGCGACGAAGTCGGACTTAAGGCCAACCGCATCGAAGATCTGCGCGCCGCAATAGGACTGATAGGTCGAGATGCCCATTTTCGACATCACCTTCAGCAGTCCCTTGTCGATCGACTTGATGTAGCGCTTGATGATTTCCTTGTCGTCGAGCTTCTGCGGCAGTTCGTTCTTCATCGCCGTCAAGGTTTCGAAGGCGAGATACGGGTTGATCGCTTCGGCACCGTAGCCGGCGAGGCAGCAGAAATGGTGGATCTCGCGGGGATCGCCCGACTCGACAACCAGTCCGACCGACATGCGCAGCCCGACCCGGATCAGGTGATGATGTACGGCGGCACAGGCGAGCAGCGAGGGAATATGGATGCGATCGGCGCCGGCGCGCCGATCGGAGAGGATGATGATGTTGATGCCGTCGCGCACCGCCGCGTCAGCCTGGCCGCACAGCGTTTCGATCGCGACTTCCATCCCTGCTGCTCCGGCTTCAGCCGGCCAAGTCGTGTCAAGCGTCAGCGACTTGAAGTGCGATTCGGCGACCTCGGAAATCGAGCGAATTTTCTCGAGATTGGCGTTGGTCAGGATTGGCTGGTGCACCTCGAGGCGCTTGATGTTCGACATGCCTTCGAGGTCGAACAAATTGGGCCGCGGCCCGATGATCGAGACCAGGCTCATGACCAGTTCCTCGCGGATCGGATCGATCGGCGGGTTGGTCACCTGGGCGAAGTTCTGCTTGAAGTAGGTGAACAAGAGCTTCGGCCGCTCCGACAGCGCGGAAATCGGCGTATCGTTGCCCATGGAGCCGACCGCTTCTTCGCCGGTCGTCGCCATCGGCGTCATCAGGATTTTGAGGTCTTCCTGGGTGTAGCCGAAGGCCTGCTGGCGGTCGAGCAGCGCCAAATTCGAAATAGGCGCGGCTTCGGCCGCAGCCGGAAGCTCCTCGAGCACGATCTGCGTGCGCCCAAGCCATTCGCGGTAGGGGTGTCGCTTCGCAAGGCCGGCCTTGAGCTCCTCATCGGGAATGAGCCGTCCTTGGTCGAGATCGACCAGCAGCATCTTGCCGGGTTGCAGCCGCCACTTTACGACGATGTCTTCCTCGGGAACCGGTAGTACGCCGACTTCCGACGCCATGATGATACGGTCGTCGCTGGTGACGATGTAGCGCGCCGGCCGCAAGCCATTGCGGTCGAGCGTGGCACCGATCTGCTTGCCGTTGGTGAAGGCGATCGCCGCCGGGCCATCCCAGGGCTCCATCAGCGCGGCGTTGTATTCATAGAACGCGCGGCGTTCCTCGCTCATGAGCTGATTGCCAGCCCACGCCTCGGGAATCATCATCATCATCGCATGGGCGAGGGAATAGCCACCCATGGTCAGGAATTCGAGCGCATTGTCGAAGCACGCCGTGTCGGACTGACCCTCGTAGGAGATCGGCCACAGCTTCGAAATGTCGGCGCCGAACTTCGGCGACGACACCGAGGCCTGCCGCGCCGCCATCCAGTTGTTATTGCCGCGCAGCGTATTGATCTCGCCGTTATGCGCGATCATGCGGTACGGGTGCGCCAGCGACCATGCCGGGAACGTATTGGTCGAGAAGCGTTGATGCACCAAAGCGAGCGCGCTCTCGAAGTCCGGGTCGTGCAGATCGGGGTAATACGTACCGAGCTGGTCGGCGAGGAACATGCCCTTGTAGATCACCGTGCGGCAGGAAATCGACACCGGATAGTAATGCGAAACCCGCCGGTCGCGTTTGCTGTAGAGATTTCCCGAGATGGTCTTGCGCAGGATGTAGAGCCGGCGGTCGAACTCATCCTCCGATGTGATGCGCGGCCCGCGCGCCAGGAAAACTTGCTTGTGCACCGGTTCGGTCGGCTTCACCGATTCGCCGAGCGTCGAATTATCGGTCGGCACGTCCCGCCAACCGAGCAGGTTCATGCCCTCCTGTTTGGCGATGGCCGCGTAGGTGTCCATGATCTCGCGGCGCCAAGCGGCATCGTGCGGCATGAACAGGGCACCAACCGCATAGCGGCCGGGCGCCGGCAATTTGAACCCCAGTTCAGCAGCCTTCTTGGCGAAAAATTTGTGCGGGGTCTGGACCAGAATCCCGGCGCCGTCGCCGGCCCGCGGATCGGCTCCGACCGCGCCGCGATGCTCGAGATTGACGAGGATCGTCAACGCATCTTCGACGATCTTGTGGGATTTGCGCCCCTTGATATCGGCAATGAAACCAACGCCGCAGGAATCCTTTTCCAGCGCCGGATCAAACAGGCCGAAACCTGACGCGCTCATCGTCGTCCTCGCACACCCCGGAGCCCTGGCATCGAGGTCCCGGCGCTATCCACCCCTCGCGGGACCGATGCTCCCGCGACCAGGGCGATGCAGTCTTCCTGAAGGCAACCTTCGTGCCGCTCTAAGGCCTGTGGCTGCTTATTCGCCGCCGTCCGACGCCCTGACCACCGGCGGCCGGCCTCGCGTAACGCTGGCCAGCAATTGGGACAGCAATGCTGTCCTAAGATGAACATGGCAAATCCCGGACGCAAACACAAGTGTTCGGCTGTTCTGGGCGCGGTGAAAGCGATAGCTCGCCTTCTCCACCTCGTCGTCACGTTCCGGCAGCGAAGTGGACCACGGGACTAGCATCAGTGCAATGGGCCGCTTACGCTCGCGTGGCTGAGGCTCGAAGCTGCTCGGACGTGAATTTCGCCAGCGACAATACTGCGCCAGTCGCGCCCGCCATTCTCGAAGCCATCGGGCGAGCGAACCATGGCTATGCGCCCGGCTACGGCAACGACGACTGGACGCGAGCGGTCGAGCGGCAATTTGCGGAAATATTCGAGCGCGAAGTCGGTGTTTTCCTGGTCTCGACCGGCACAGCGGCCAATGCGCTGGCACTGGCGCAGTTCACACCGCCCTGGGGCGTCGTGTTCTGTCATGAACAATCCCATATCGCGACGGATGAATGCGGCGCGCCGGAATTTTTTGGCGGGGGCATCAAGCTGGTCGGCCTGCCCGGTGATGCGGGCAAGCTTGTGCCCGATGCCGTGCAATCGGCGCTCGACGGCTATGGCGGCCACGTGCCGCATCAGATGGTCGCTTCGGCGCTGTCGCTGACGCAGGCCAGTGAGGCCGGCACGATCTACCGCGCCGACGAGATCGCCGCGCTCTGCGCGATAGCGCATCGGCGCTCGCTCGCCGTGCATATGGACGGTGCGCGATTTGCCAACGCCGTGGTGCGCCTTAATGCGACGCCGGCGCAGTTGACCTGGCAGTCGGGCATCGATGTTTTGTCGTTCGGTGCAACCAAGGGCGGCGCAATGGCTGCCGAGGCCATCATCGTATTCGATCCGGACCGCGCTGCGTTTATGGCTGAGCGGCGCAAGCGTGGCGGCCATCTGTTATCCAAGCATCGGTTCCTCGCCGTGCAGATGGCGACCTACCTCACGCATGACCGTTGGCTCGCGCTGGCGCGGCACGCCAATGCGATGGCGGATAAGCTGGCCCAAAAGCTCCGCGAGGTTGGCTTGCCGCCGATCTGGCCGGTCGAGGCCAACCTGATATTCATCGCCCTGCCGCGTGCGCTTGATGTCAAGCTCAAGGCTGCCGGCGCGTCTTACTATGTCCGCCCCGGAGAGGGTTTGAATCTCGGTCCCGACCGTCTGCTCGTTCGCCTCGTCACATCCTTTGCCACCGAGGACGATGACATCGAGCGCTTCGTCGATCTCTGCGCAGATCGTTGAGCGAGACAACGCGGCACATCGCGGCACTTCGCCTAAAATCATAATTTGCGCCCAAGCGCCGCCCCAATTTCGGCTATCGTAGGCGGTTGTACCGGGTGTCGAGGGGAAGGGGCGCGTTGTGAGGGCAGGAAACGTGCGGGCTGGCGCGCTGCTGATTGGCATTCTGCTGAGTGTTGCCGCCCCAGCTCATGCCCAGGCACCGGCCGGCGCGGCTTCTTCGGGTCCTTCCTCGCCCCAACCGGTCACCGGTTTCGTTTCTCCCTATGAGATTGTGCGCACGGTGCGCGCGGCCGGTTTCGATCCGTTGGCGCCTCCGCTGCGCGAGGGTACGAGCTACGTGCTGCGCGCCATGGATTTCCGCGGCATTCTGTTGCGTGTCGTCGTCGATGCCCGAACCGGCGTGATCCGGGATGTGAACAGAATTGTGCCAGGGCCCGGCCGTTACGGCCAATTCGGCATCATGCCGACCCCCTACGGAATCTTGCCGCCAGCCTACGGCATGCCGTCAGCCTACGATTCGGACATGTACGACCCGCGTTTCCCGACGCCGGACGAGGATGATATGGCGCCGCCACCGCCGCCACCGCCGCCATCGCTGCGCCCGACGCCGTCGCGCATGGCGCCGCCGCCGCCGCTGCCGCGTCCGCGCCCCGCGGCACTGGCGTCGCGTAAACCGGTTGCCGAAGCAGGTGTCGGTGCGCTGCCAGGTGGCGCTATACCAGCACCCAATTCGCCGGCGGGCACCGCCCACAGCGAAGCCGCGCCGTCCCCAGCAGCCGCCCCAGCCTCCGCCAAAAGTCCGGCAGAGCCGATCAACGATTGATCCTCGTTCTGCCGACGACGTGCAGACGAGACGCATGGCAGCTTTGCCGTGTTCCGGCGGCGGATGCTGCCGCTCTTCGGCGGATTGAGCCGGGACCCATCGCAGCGTAGCATTCCGCAAAATCGCGCCGGGGAGGTGCTGCAGTGAAAGTCTGCATGTTCCATCTGATGCCGTACCGGGATCTGCCCGCGGATTTCACTCAGCGCTACGATTCAGCCTATATCGATCCGCTCTGGTTCGACGTCGCCGATTCCGAAAAAGTCGGCCAGTTTTACAACGATACACTGGACGAATTGCTGCACGCCGCGCGGGCCGGCTTTCACGGCGTGTGCACGAACCAGCACCATCAGAACGTCTATGGGTTCATGGCCAATCCGAGCCTCATGGGCGCGGTGCTGGCGAAGCAGACCAATGGCCAGGACGTGGCGATCATTCAGCTCGGATCGACCTTGCCTTCAACGACGCCGCCGACGCGTATCGCCGAAGAATACGCGATGCTTGACTGCATCAGCGGCGGCCGTCTCGTTGCCGGCTTCCCGACCGGCCTACCCAGCGATGCGACGATCTCGAACGGCGTTGTCCCGATCGAGCAGCGCGAGCGCTTTCGTCAGGCGCTCGAACTGGTCATCAAGGCATGGTCGTCGCGCGAGATATTTGCCTGGAACAGCAAGCACTATCAGCTCGGCATGGTGAACCTGTGGCCGCGGCCGATTCAACAGCCGCATCCGCCGATCTGGATTCCCGGGTCCGGTATTTCTTCGACCGCCGAGTATGTCGTCTCACAGGACCACTGCTTCTGTCATCTCAGCTATTACGGCGCCAAGAACGCCAAGACGGTCGCTGATCGGTACTGGGATTTG
>Ga0335077_10007961_pt1 | contig 13139 bp, 13 predicted proteins | sample Lox_Sample_31_FD_207151 | JGI IMG/M metagenome (GOLD analysis project Ga0335077, IMG submission 207151) | Soil microbial communities from Loxahatchee National Wildlife Refuge, Florida, United States - Lox_Sample_3.1 | ecosystem: Environmental > Terrestrial > Soil > Wetlands | place: USA... | reverse complement strand
GTGCAAGTGAAGGTTCTGTGAGAATTTGTAGGTTGCAAATGCCCATGCGATGGTTTACCGGTCACATTTTCCCGTAACCGCTTTTCTTTCAGCGCGCTTGCGCGTGTCTCCCAGTTTGCGGATTCCTGGCATCCCACTTGCTTTTGTACTCAGTAACTTACAAGATTGGCTTCCCGGGGTGGCCGGAACCGATCCTCGACTCGGTTACCGGTTTGGGGCGTCAATTGAGAAAGAGGGGGCTTGCACCGGCCCCCTTTTTCATTTTTGCGGTACCCAGTTTTTAGCAAAAAACGGCGGGCCAGCTTCGCTTCCAGTCTGCACGGCAAGGGGCCCAATCCAAGAGTGCTGTAAAGCTGCCTCCCCACTGATCCTTGACTCCCAACTCCGAAACCCGAGGACAGAGTCCCCGTATATCCGTTCTTCGTCACTCCTTCTTTCACTTAGCACTTAAAACTGAAAACTGTGGACTAAAAAAATGAGCGGCCGGTGGGGGGACCGGCCGCTCGGGCGTGGGGGATGGAGGGTACTGTAATCCAGAGTGAATCGGGCCTTTCCGTCCGTTCCGCTGCGCTCGCGAGCAGCAGTTCCGCACACAGGAGTTGCAGCGCCAGTAGCCTGCCTAGCTCCAGAAGGTCCAAACCACTCCTGACTACTCTGTGAGTTTTGCCTGCGCGCGATTTCCCGTCGATAGGCCGCGGGGTTCATTTCGACAGTACTCCGCATCGCAACGAATGTACTTGCTTCCGGTACGGAAGTACTTTGGCTAAATGTGGTTCAGGATGATTCGCTTCAGTTCCTTGATGCGCGTTTTGTCGCGCTTGTAAAACGTCCATTGCTTGATGCGCTTGGCTTTCACGAGCCCGGCGAGGAGCAGGATCTTTAGGTGTTCACTGGCGGTAGGCTGGCTGACGCGCAGTTTCTCAGCGATGAGCACGCCGCAGACGCCGTCTTTGACGAGATCGCCGTCTACCTGTGGACGGAAGTGCCTGCGCGGGCGCTTTAGCCAGTCCAGGATTTGCAGCCGGCGGTCGTTCGCCAGGGCGCGCAGGACCAGTTCTGCCTTCATATAGACAATTAGCCAACTCCCTAAGTACAATAGCACTTGCCAAAGCGGGAGAAAAGCAGTTTTCGTCCTCGCCTGGAATAGACGCAGCGTTTGAGCAGTCTTTGTCGGCGAGAGCCGTTCACCATGACCATCGACACGATTACCTCGGGGCATATCACCGCCGCTTATAGGCGCATCAGCGGCTATGTTCGCCGGACCCCGGTTGTAAGAGTTGACGCAGCGGATTTCGAGCTGCCCACCGGCGAGCTGGTTTTCAAGCTGGAACTGCTACAACACTCCGGCTCGTTCAAGGCGCGCGGGGCGTTTACGAACTTGCTAACGCGCGCTATTCCGCCCGCAGGAGTCGTGGCTGCCTCCGGCGGCAATCATGGCGCCGCCGTTGCGTATGCAGCCGGGAAGCTAGGCAAGCCCGCGCGGATCTTCGTGCCCACCGTGTGTTCTCCGGAAAAAATCGAACGCATCCGTGGGTACGACGCTGAACTCGTTGTCACCGGAGAGCGTTATGCGGATTCGCTCGCAGCAAGCGAGGCCTGGGCCGCCGAATCGGGCGCTCTGCGCATTCATGCCTACGATCAAGCCGAAACATTGCAGGGCCAGGGCACCGTGGGCTTGGAGTTCGAGGAGCAATGCCCGCAACTCGATACTTTCCTCGTCGCGGTCGGTGGAGGCGGTTTGATTGGTGGTGTCGCGGCGTGGTACGCAAACCGCATCAAGATCATAGGAGTCGAGCCAGAAGCCGCTCCTACGCTCACTTATGCTTTGAAGGCAGGTCGTCCCGTGGACAGCCCCGCTGGCGGAATTGCAGCCGATTCGCTGGCGCCGAAGCGCGTCGGCGAATTGATGTTCCCGATTGCACAGAATTATGTGCAAAGCGTGCTGCTGGTTTCAGACCACGCTATTCAGGAAGCTCAGGCGGCGCTTTGGAGAGTCTTGCGCGTTGTGACCGAGCCGGGCGGCGCCGCTGCTTTCGCTGCACTTCTCTCCCGGAAATACGTTCCAAAAGCGGGCGAACGAGTTGGCGTGCTGCTGTGCGGCGGAAATACAGCGGCTGTGGACTTCAGCCGCGCTATCTCCCGCGCGCAGAACGATCCCGCCGTGCCCCCGCCGATGCAAAACGCGGCAAAGTCCAGTTGAGGAGCTGTCATGTCTGCCTACGAGCGCCTGAAAGCCTTGAACATTTCTCTTCCCGCGGTCGCGCCGCCTGCCGCCGCTTTTGTCCCTACGGTGCGGAGTGGCAATCTTCTCTTCGTGTCCGGGCACATCGCCAAGAAGGATGGCAAGCCGTGGGTCGGGAAATTAGGCGAAAATCTGTCTACAGCGGAAGCAAAGGAAGCTGCTCGCGGCATTGCCATTGAACTTCTAGCAACACTTCATGCGGCACTGGGCGATCTGAACAAAATCAGCCGGATCGTCAAGCTTCTCGTTCTCGTGAGCAGCGCGCCCGCTTTCACTGAACAACATCTCGTCGCCAACGGCGCATCGGAGTTTTTGATCGAGGTGTTTGGCGAGAAGGGCAAGCATGCGCGCAGCGCCTTCGGAGTCGCGCAGATTCCGCTGGGAGCCTGCGTCGAAATCGAGATGATCTCGGAAATTCTCTAAAGCTTCCGTAGAAGCTGCTGAAGTAGCGCCGTGAACTCGCTTAATTGCTGCTGTTCCTGTGCAGAAAGGGATTCGAGCGCTTTCGCGAGGGACTCGACACGGCGCTTGCGACCCTCCCAGAGGATTTTCGTGCCTTTTGCCGTAGCCTCCAACCGCACGCGGCGCCCGTCTTCGGTGGCATGACGTTTAATCAACCCTGCGCGTTCCAATCCCGACACGATGCGGCTCATTGTTGGCGGGCGGACCTGCTCCGCGTCCGCGAGTTCACCGAGCGAGCGAGGCCCGCCAAACACCAGCACGGAAAGCGCCGAAAGCTGTGCGGGGCCAATCCCGCTTTCGCGGTCACGCACCCGCAGCCGCCGAAGCAGGTGGATGGCTGCCGAGTGCAGCTTGTCGGCGGTCTCCAGCAACTCCAGGTGCGCCTCACTTTTTTGCTTGACATCCCTCATAGAATATAGTTAGCTATGCTAACACAATTTGCTTTGGAGGAAAACCCCGTGAGCCAAGACAATACCACGCTAACCCGCATCGGGCAGATTGCGATCAATGCCCACGACGTGGACCGCGCCACCGCATTCTATCGGGATGTCCTGGGACTGCAGCACCTCTTCCGCGCGGGCCAATTATCGTTTTTCGATTGCGGCGGCGTCCGGCTCATGCTGGACAAACCGGAGAAGCCGGAGTTCGATCACCCGAGCTCGATCATCTATTTTCAGGTCAGCGACATTCGCGGTGCACACAAGCACATCAAGGATGGCGGCGCCAAATTCGAGGACGAGCCGCACGTCATTGCACAAATGCCCAAATACGATCTTTGGATGACTTTCTTTCGCGACACGGAAGGGAATTTGCTTGCGCTCATGAGCGAAGTGCCGCGACCTGCCTAATACACTCGACTGCGTGCTCCGCTCCCGCGCTACAAGGCACGCTCAGATTACGGTATGCTTTTGTGGTCATGCATGACCTCAACTATTTCCGGGATCATCTGGATGTATTCGCCGAAATGGCGAAGAAGCGCGGAATCACTCTCGATTTGGATGGCTACCGCGCGCTCGACAAGGAGCGCCGCGAACTCATCACCGCGACGGAACGGCTGAAAGCCGAGCGCAACAAAGCCAGCGACGAAATTGCCCGCCTTAAGAAACAAAAGCAGAACGCCGACGCTCTGATTGCGGAAATGAAGCAAGTTTCCGAACGCATCAAGGAATCTGATGAGCGCATCGTGGAACTGGATGCCAAGCAGCGCGAGGTGCTGCTCACCATACCGAATTTGCCGCACTTATCCGTGCCTATTGGCGCCTCAGCCGCAGACAACAAAGAAGTCCGCCGCTGGGGCGCCCCGCCAAAGTTCGATTTTGAGCCGAAGCCGCACTGGGAAGTCGGCGAACGCGCGGGGATTCTTGACCTCGAGGCTGCGGCCAAAATCACCGGTGCGCGGTTTGCCGTTTACAAAGGATGGGGCGCGCGGCTGGAACGTGCACTGGCCAATTTCTTCCTCGACGTGCACACGCGCGAGCACGGTTACGCGGAAATTCTTCCGCCTTTTGTCGTGAACAGCGCATCGCTCACTGGCGCCGGCCAGTTGCCTAAGTTTGCCGCCGATCTTTTTCACCTTGAAGGAACTGATTTCTGGCTGACGCCCACTGCCGAAGTCGAGCTGCACAATCTCTATCGCGATGAAACCATTCCTGAAGAAAAACTCCCCATCAACGTCACGGCCTGGACCGCCTGTTTCCGTTCCGAAGCCGGGGCTGCCGGAAAAGACACGCGTGGCATCCTGCGCCAGCATCAATTCCAAAAGGTCGAGCTTTTCAAGTTCACGCATCCGGACAAAAGTTACGAAGAGCATGAGAAGCTCACGCGAAATGCGGAAGCCATTTTGCAAAAGCTCGGCTTGCACCATCGCACCGTGCTGCTTTGCACCGGGGACATGGGCTTTGCCTCCTCGAAAACGTACGACCTCGAGGTTTGGCTGCCTTCCAGCAATGAATTCCGGGAAATTTCTTCCTGCTCGAATTGCGAAGCTTTCCAGGCGCGGCGCGCGGGAATCCGTTTTAAACCAAAAGGTGGCGGCAAGAACGACTTCGTGCACACGCTGAACGGTTCCGGGCTTGCTGTTGGCCGTACTTGGATCGCCGTTGTCGAAAATTATCAGCAGGCAGACGGTTCCATCTTGATTCCCGAAGTGCTGCGCCCATACATGGGCATCGACCGGATTCCTCCAACCGCCTAGCCCCTTTCTGGCAGCTTGATGGGTAATTCTGTTCCTTTCTGCAAATACGGCTCTTGGCTTCTCTTATGTCTCTGCAACATATTGCAAGTAAAAGACTTACGTTACGTCTCGTGGGTTTGACCGCCCTCCTGGCCTCGATCCAATGCCCCGCAACCTATTGAAATCACGCCTTTTCGTTTGACTACCGCTTTTCCCCTTGCATACACTCGCCTCAGTGGAACTTAGGGGCATTCCACCGCAGTGCGGCTGTTTGGACTCTAATGACAGTTCTTGCTCGGGTCGTCCGGTTTCTGTTTTGGCTGTTGGTGGTTTCCTGGAGCGTCTGGCTCCTCCGCCGCGTTTTCGGCTGGATGCTGCGGAATGGCGCTCCCGTACAAACTCGACACGAAGATGCCGCAGGTCAGCAAGCCTCCGGGGCCTCACGCCGTCTGGTGCGCGATCCGGTTTGCGGGATCCACGTGGACGAGACGCTTTCCATCCCGATGCGGGAAGGCGGCGAACTCCTACACTTTTGTTCCATCGCGTGCCGCGACGCGTATCTGAGCGGCACGAAGAAGTTTGTGGCAAACGCGTAAACGAATTTCGGTTCGACCGGTTTTGAACTCAGGCTAAGTGCATTACCATACTTTGGGTAAATCGAGCAGACGAAAGGACCGACGCTGATGGCTACGGTCGTAAAGCCTACAACTCCGACAAAGCAGATTCCTGCTCCTCCGATGGTACCTCGCATCGCTCCCCGCGAGGATCTGAATCCCTTCCGCATCGCGCAGATCCAATTTGATATGGCTGCGGAATTTCTGAAGCTGGATCCCGGCTTGCGCCAGATTCTTCGCACGCCCAAGCGTGTGCTGGAAGTCTCTCTCCCCACCAAAATGGACAACGGCCAGGTGAAAGTCTTCACGGGCTACCGCGTACAGCACAACATTTCGCGCGGACCCGGCAAAGGGGGCATCCGTTACCATCCCAATGTGACTCTCGATGAAGTGAAAGCGCTCGCTGCCTGGATGACCTGGAAGACGGCCACGGTGAACGTTCCTTTCGGCGGCGCCAAAGGCGGCGTGATTTGCGACCCGAAGCGCATGTCCAAGAGCGAACTCGAGCGTATGACGCGCCGCTACGCCAGCGAAATTCTGCCGCTGATCGGCCCTGCGCAGGATATTCCCGCGCCGGACGTTTACACCGATGCGCAGACCATGGCCTGGATTATGGACACCTACGCCATGACCATTGGTCATGCCGCGCACGGCGTGGTCACCGGTAAGCCGGTCTCCATCGGCGGCTCCGAAGGACGCGGCGAAGCTACGGCTCGAGGTCTTTTATATGTGGTTGAGGAGGCATGCAAGGTCAAAAAGATTCCGCTGCGCGGCGCGACTGTCGCCATTCAGGGCTTTGGCAACGCCGGCGCGACCGCGGCTCGCTTGTTTGCGGAGAAGAAAGCCAAAATTGTGGCCCTAAGCGACACCCGCGGTGGTGTCACCAATCCCCGTGGCATCGATCCCATCAAAGCGATTCGCTACAAAGAGCGTTCTGGCACGGTCGTCGGCATGCCAGGCGCTTCCCGCATCAGCAATGACGAATTGCTGACCATGAAGTGCGACATTTTGATTCCCGCAGCGCTCGAAAACGTTATTACACTTCACAACGCCGAAGCCGTGAAAGCGCGCATCGTCGCCGAAGCCGCCAACGGCCCGACCACGCCGCACGCCGACGAAATTCTCGCGCGGCGGGGCATCACCGTCCTGCCGGACATTCTGGCCAACGCCGGCGGGGTCACCGTCAGCTACTTCGAGTGGGTGCAGAACCAGGAAGGCTTGATGTGGGACGCAGAAGAAGTCAATGCGCGCCTGCAAAAGATCATGGTGCGCGCCTTCCACGAAATGGTCGAAACGATGCGAAAGCATCACGTTCCGCCGCGTGCCGGCGCCATGATTCTCGCCGTCGGCCGCGTCGCCGAAGCCACTCTCGTGCGCGGTTTGTTCCCGTAATTCTGCAAGTCACCTCTTAAGGGATAAGGTGTCTCTTGCTAAGCTCGCTCTCGAGTCCGCTGCTGTAACTTCGAGAAGCCCCTTCCCCAAGAAATTCCTCTTGCGCTGAGGAAATATCGCGCGTACATTCACAATTGCCGGTCCGTCCACTGGGCGCAACCGGCTATTTTCTTCGCTTGAGTAAAAAATGCGATGAGTACGAATGGGCACGGCCACCCAGCGCCTCCAATTCTTCTGACGATTGCAGGTTTCGATCCTTCCTGCGGGGCGGGCACGGCCGCCGACTTGAAAACTTTCGCGGCGCACGGCTGCTATGGCGTCGCGGCCATCACGTCTCTAACGGTTCAGAACACGCAAGGAGTTGAAACCGTTCACCACACTCCGAGCGCGGAGCTGCGCGCGCAACTCGACGCGCTTGCCAACGATTGTGAAATTGCGGCAGTGAAAATCGGCATGCTCGGCAATCGCGCCAATGCCGTCGCCGTTGCGGAATTTCTTGACGCTCACAAATTTGTCCACGTCGTCCACGACCCGGTGATGAAATCTTCCTCCGGCGCGGAGCTTCTCGATGCCAGCGGCATTAAATTTCTGGCAACGGAGCTTCTCAAACGCTCCAGCGTCATCACGCCGAATGTCCCGGAAGCAGAAGTCCTCACCGGCTTGACCATCAAGGAAGTTTCCGACATGGAAGCTGCCGCACGCAAAATCGTCGAGATGGGCGCGCGCGCCGTAATCCTCAAAGGCGGCCATATGGAGCGCGCCGTTGATGTCCTTTTCGACGGAAATGAGGTCGTGCAGCTCACCGGTGACAAGGTGAAGTCTGATCAGATGCACGGCACAGGCTGCACGTTTGCATCAGCCATCACCGCGCAGCTTGCCGTCGGCCGCTCGCTTTTCGAAGCCACCACCCTCGCAAAAGCTTACGTCACCAAGGCCATCGAAAAGGGCTATCCCATCGGCAAAGGGCGCATTCCGCTCGATCACTTTTATCGCCAGCGCATCGAGCCGCCCCCGCGCGGCGTTCACGAAGTGCCGCAGCATGGGTTGCATCCCGCCGCCGAACCTGCCGCGCACTGAACGCCGTGCGTCTGAATGTCTCGAGACGCATCAGTACGTGGCTATTCGCAGGCGCCGCCGTGCTGGTGTTTCTTGCAGCCCTGCTGGCGCCCCGCACGGCGCAACCGCTCTGGTACCATCAATTCGCCGACCAGCGGAGCTGGCTCGGCATCCCCAACTTCGCAAACGTCGCTTCCAACGTCCTCTTCGCTCTCTTCGGCAGTGCCGGTCTTTTTTTCTTGTGTGGGAACTCCAGTCAATCCCAGTTCATCGAGCGACGTGAGAAGTGGTTCTACTTCTTGCTTTTCTTCGGGCTGCTCTTGACCGCGTTCGGGTCCGCCTATTATCACCTTGCTCCCGACAATGCGCGCCTGGTTTGGGACCGCCTGCCGATGACGCTCGTGTTCATGCCTCTTGTTGCGGCAATGACAGGCGAACGCCTGAGTGTGAAGATTGGCCTCCAACTCCTTCCAATTCTCATCGTCGTGGGCTTGCTCAGCGTTTTTTATTGGAGTTGGACAGAAACGCGCGGTGCGGGCGACCTTCGGTTTTATGCGGCGGTACAGGTGTACGCCGTACTCGCTCTCCTCATCGCCTTGTTATTACCGGCGCGCTACACGCGGACTTCGGACCTGATAATCGTGTCCTTCTTTTACGTACTCGCTAAGGTATGCGAAATTGCAGATCGCCAGACTTTCTCGATTGGACAGGTTGTCAGTGGACACACTCTCAAGCATTTGGCGGCGGGCCTAGCTGGCTACTGGATTCTGAGAATGCTAAAGAAGCGTCAGCCCATTCAAACTCACGACGCTCGGTAGGCGATTCGTCCTGCAACAATCGCCGCTATCGCCGCGCCCTTGAATTTCCGTCCCTCAAAAGGAGAGTTTCGCGATTTGCTTGGCGAATCATTCACATCGTAGGTCCATTCCCGATCGAGTGAAAAAATTGTCAGGTCCGCAGGCTCGCCCGCCGCGAGTTTTCGCTCCATCCTTAAGACTCTCGCAGGACCGGCCGTAAATAGCTCGACCATGCGCATCAATGAAAGTCGTCCCGATCGAACCAACTGTTCCAGTGCCAGCGACAGCGCCGTTTCAAATCCCAGAATCCCGAACGGCGCGCGATCGAACTCCACATCTTTCAGCGCCGGTTCATGGGGCGCGTGATCGGTGGCGATGGCATCCACCGTGCCATCCGCTAAACCCGCGAGCAGCGCTTCCCGGTCTTCCCGCGCAGCCAGCGGCGGATTCATTTTGAATCGCGAATCGTAGGTCACATCTTCATCGACAAGCGTGAAATGGTGCGGCGTCACTTCACACGTCACGCGCAAGCCGCGGGACTTCGCCCAACGCACTTGCTCGAGCGAAGCCTTTGCCGAAAGATGCGCGATGTGCAGCCGCGCGCCCGTCAATTCCGCTAATTGCACGTCGCGCGCAACGCACACCGACTCGGCTGCTGCCGGCATTCCCCGCAATCCCAGCTTCGTGGAAGTCACACCTTCCCGCATGACCGCGCCCGCCGCCAGCGAAACATCTTCCGCGTGCTCGATCACGGGTAAGTCCAGCGACCGGCAATAATCCATCACCTGGCGCGCCAGCTTCGCCGTCGCAATCGGTTTCCCGTCATCCGACACCGCGACGATTCCCGCTTCTTTCATCGCCGCGATTTCCGCAATCGCTTCGCCTTTACTCCCCACCGATGCAGCACCAATCGGCCACACGCGCACGCTTCCGGTGACTTTCGCTCGGTCCAGAATGAATCGCGTAACGGAAGCATTGTCATTCACCGGTTTGGTATTCGGCATGCAACACACCGCGGTGAAGCCTCCGCGTGCCGCCGCCTTCGTGCCGGTTTCTATCGTCTCCGAAGATTCCTGTCCCGGTTCGCGCAAATGCGCGTGGATATCGATGAACCCCGGCGCGACGATCAGGCCGGCTGCATCAAAAACTTCAGCGCCCCCGCTGGGCGCGATCTTTCCGGGCTGTCCGATCTCGGCGATCTTCTCACCGTCAATCAGGATGTCGCGCAGCGCGTCCGCATTCGTCGCCGGATCCAATACGCGCCCGTTCTTAATCAGAAGCATTGGCGGATTCCTTGGGCTTCGCTTCGAGCGCCGGATGCGTGCCGCTTTCCGTAGCCCCGGCAATCAGCAGATAGAGAATGGCCATGCGTACGGCCACGCCGTTCGTCACCTGTTCCAGCACGCACGATTGCGGTCCGTCCGCGACGTCCGGAGTAATCTCGATTCCGCGATTCATCGGCCCCGGATGCAGAACAATCGCGTTGGGATTCGCGCGCCGCAGCCGCTCCGCGTTGAGTTGGTACAACAAAATGTAATCGTTCGCCGACAGCGGCGGATCATTCAGGCGCTCCGTCTGCACGCGTAGCATAATAATGACGTGCGCGTCCTCGAGCGCCTCTTCCATTTTGTACACGCAGCGAATCGGCGTGCCCGGCGCGATTTTTTCCAGTTCGCGCGGCACCCAGATCGACGGCCCGCACAGCGTGAACCGGCACCCGAATTTTCCCAGCAGGTGAATGTTCGAGCGCGCCACCCGGCTGTGCAAAATGTCGCCGAGAATCGTTACATTCTGGTTTTCGATGGTCCCGAGCCGGTCGCGAATCGTCAGCGCATCGAGTAATCCCTGCGACGGATGCTCGTGCGTCCCGTCCCCCGCGTTTACCACGGGTATATCGAGGTGCCGCGAGACGTAATCTGCCGCTCCCGAAGCCGAGTGCCGCATCACCAGGCAGTCCGGCTTCATGGCATTCAAGTTGAATGCGGTGTCCAGCAGCGTTTCGCCTTTTTTGATACTCGAAGCTTCTGCCTGCAGGTTCATCGTGTCCGCCCCGAGCCGCGATGCCGCTGTCCCGAAGCTGATGCGCGTGCGCGTCGAAGTTTCAAAAAACGCCAGGGCAACGGTTTTTCCGCGCAGCGTGGCCAGTTTTTTGAGCGGATGCTTTTGAATTTCCTGAAAAGGTTTGCTCTGATCGAGAAGAAAACTGAGTTCGTCCGCTGTGAGCGGTTCCAGAGCCAGCAGATCGCGAAACCGGTAAGCCAATGTCCTCACTCAGTTCATTATTTTGCCAGTTCCAACCTCGAACCCCAAAATCAGTCGACGCGGTCCACCAGCATCACGCGCTCTTCTTTGTCTACTTCGCGCAAGCGCACTTCGATGATTTCCGTGTTGCTCGTTTGGACTTGACGCCCAACGTACTGCGCCTCGATGGGCATCTCGCGGTGCCCGCGGTCGATCAGCACGCAAAGCGTCACGCGCTTCGGGCGTCCCAGATCAAAAATACCGTTCATTCCTGCGCGAATCGTCCGACCTGTATACAAAACGTCGTCCACCATCACTAGGTCCATGTCATCCACGGCAAACGGAATGTCCGAGGAGCGCAGCACCGCTTGCGGCGCCACTTTGGAAAGGTCGTCGCGGTAGAGCGTGATGTCCAGAATCCCCACCGGCACGTCAACGCCGTCGATGCCCCGCATGGCTTGCGCGATGCGCTGTGCCAGCGGCACGCCGCGCCGCACGATTCCAATCAAGGCCAGGTGCTTCGTTCCGCCGCTCTTCTCGACGATTTCATGCGCCAGGCGCTGCAGTGTGCGGTCAATCTCCGGTGCCGACATCAACTGCGATTTCTCGACGATTCGCATAGTCGGGGTAATCGTATCATTGGTGGCTGCCGAGCGGCTAATCCGGCCCTTGTGAAGGCGCTGTCCGCTCCGCGTGATAGACTTCGCATTTCACTTGGGAGGCAGAACACGCCATGGCGCGCCGCATTGTTCTTTTCAAACGCGAATTTCCGTTATTCCTGGTACAGCGAGGTGGCTCCCGGCCTTTGTCATCCCGAGCGCAGCGAGGGATCTGCTTTTCGGTTGTTGCTGCGCTGCTAGTGCTGTTGTTCCTCCTTTCGCCGTCGACATCGCCACAGGCCAAGATGCCAGTCGCACCGCCCCCCAAAGCTCCAGCCAGGCCCGAACTCGTCGTTCTGATTGTCGTCGATCAAATGCGTGCCGACTATATCGATAAATTCCTATTCCAGTGGACCGGGGGCCTGAAACGGCTGGTGACCGATGGCGCTTGGTTCCGAGATGCCGCTTATCCTTACGCGGCCACGGAAACCTGTGTCGGCCACGCCACGATCTCCACCGGGTCATTTCCTGCCACGCACGGCATGATTGCCAACGCCTGGTGGGACCGCAGCCAACAGAAAATGGTGACCTGCACCTCGGACCCGGACCCAGGCGTGAAAAACATCGGTTACGTCGGGGCCAGCCCGAAAGGCGCAGATACCGCGTGGCGAATGGCCGTGCCAGCGTTCGCCGAAGAATTGAAATTTCAAACCGGAGGCGCTACTCGCGTCGTTACCTTCTCTTTGAAAGCGCGCGCCGCAATTACTATGGCTGGGCACAAAGCCAACGCTGCCACCTGGTTCGACGGGGGCGCCTGGGCCACTTCGAGCCCGTATGAAATCCAACCGTTCATGGAAGAGCAAGCCAAAGCGCATCCCGCGAAATCCGACTACGGCAAGACTTGGACGCTCTCGCTCCCGGAAAAATCGTATTTGTACGCTGACAAAGCGCTTGGCGCAGTTGCTCCCGAAGGATGGACTCTCACTTTCCCGCACCCGCTTCGCGGAAGATCAGGCGCAGGCGAACCAGACAGCACATTTTACGAACAGTGGGCTTCGAGCCCCTACGCGGATACCGCTTTGACGGACCTCGCTGAAAAGGCTGTTGACGGGCTCAACCTTGGCAAAACCGGCGGCACGGATTTTCTCGGCATCAGCTACTCCACGGTGGACTACGTCGGCCACGAATTTGGGCCACGCAGCCGCGAGATTCAGGACATTCTGGTGCGCCTGGACAATGATCTGGGCGATTTGTTTGCCCATTTGGATCAAAAAGTGGGTCGCGGCAATTATGTCGTCGCGCTCAGCGCTGATCACGGCGTCGTTCCCATTCCAGAAGACATGCAAACGACCGGCGCCGACGCGGGCGTTTTGCATTTGCCCGAAGTGAAGGAACGCATCGAAAGAGCCCTCGAGCCGTTCAACTATCCCAAACCGGCCGTCGCGCGTATCAACGGCAGCGACATTTATTTTGTCCCCGGCGTCTATGACAAACTGAAAGAGGATCACCCCGCGCTGCAAGCCGTGATGGACGCAGCACTCTCGCAGCCCGGAGTTGCCGCCG
>Ga0335077_10007960_pt1 | contig 13140 bp, 11 predicted proteins | sample Lox_Sample_31_FD_207151 | JGI IMG/M metagenome (GOLD analysis project Ga0335077, IMG submission 207151) | Soil microbial communities from Loxahatchee National Wildlife Refuge, Florida, United States - Lox_Sample_3.1 | ecosystem: Environmental > Terrestrial > Soil > Wetlands | place: USA... | reverse complement strand
CCGACATCGTGCGGTTGCAGAAAATGCTCATCGATTGGTTCGGCATCGAGCGGCTGCTTTCCGTGGCGGGCGGTTCCATGGGCGGGATGCAGGCTCTGGAATGGGCCGTGTCGTATCCGGACCGCGTGGTGAGCGCCATCCCCATCGCCTGCACCACCCGCCATAGCGCGCAGCAGATTGCTTTTAATGAGGTGGGGCGCCAGGCGATCATGGCCGACCCCGACTGGAATGACGGCAACTACTACGACCGCAAGCCTCCCGCCCGCGGCTTGGCCGTGGCGCGCATGGTCGGTCACATCACTTATATGAGTGATGACTCGATGCGCGAAAAATTCGGCCGCCGCCTGCGCGGTAAAGAGAATTTCGGCTTCGACTTCGATGTCGATTTCGAGGTCGAAAGCTACCTTCGCTACCGCGGCAGCGAGTTCGTCAATCGCTTCGACGCCAATTCGTATCTGTACATCACCAAGGCCATGGATTACTTCGACCTGACCAACGGGAACAGTACACTGGCCGCCGCGTTTTCCGCCTCCCAGGCGCGCTTTTTGGTGATCAGCTTCAGCTCCGACTGGCTGTACCCCAGTTATCAATCCCAGGAGATCGTCCGCGCCCTGCGTTCCCGCAATTGCGACGTCGCCTATTGCGAGCTCCAGTCCAATTACGGCCATGACGCATTCCTGGTGGATGTTGCCGAGGAGACCGATCTGATTCGCGGCTTTCTCGCCAGCACCTACGAGAAGGTGCAATGACCGCCGAACCGCAGAAGAAGACCCCGTTCGTGCCCGAGGTCCTGGGCCGCAGCGACTACGCCATCATCGGCGAGATCGTCGAGCCGAACACCAAGGTTCTCGATCTTGGCTGCGGCGAGGGCGAGTTGCTGCAATGGCTGGCGGAAAACAAGGGCGTCGATGCGCGCGGAGTCGAGATATCCGGGGCTCGCGTAAAGCACGCCATCTCCCGCGGCGTCTCCGTCTATCAGGGCGATATCGATGAAGGTCTGGCCGATTACCCCGACCAGGCGTTCGATTACGTCATCCTCAGCCAGACTCTTCAGCAGACGCACCATCCGCTCAAAGTGCTCCACGAGATGCTGCGCGTTGGCCGCCGTGCGATCGTCGCTTTTCCGAATTTCGGCCACTGGACCGTGCGCTTCACCAGGATGTGTCGCGGCGGCGCTCCGAAAACCAAACTATTCCCCTACGACTGGTATGACTCGCCCAACATTCACTTCCTGACCGTGCACGATTTTGAAGCACTCGTCAGTGCCGAGCGCCTGGTTGTGGAACGCCGCTACTTCCTGGCCGGCCACCGCAAGATCCACGCGTTTCCGAACCTGCTCACCGAAGTAGCCGTCTATCTGATCCGCGCCCAATAGCCTGACATCTTCGGTGCACCGGTTCTGATATGCTGTTCACGGTACTGCGGTATGAGGATACTGCTGAGGGTTGGGACGGTCGGCCTGCTTTTGACTTTGGCCCTCAACCTCCTTGCCCTCGTCACTCTCAGGCGTCCAAAGGACGAGTTTTTGGCCGTGAAGTGGTGGGCGGCATGGTTTCCATGTTTTTGCGCCTGGCTGGTTTTTGCTGTGATCGGGTTGGCCGCAAGCCGGCGCGCGCCCGGGAAGCTTCGCTAATCAGTTTTGCGTTTTACAGGCAATCACGGAAATGTATGGGTGCGTCCGTGAAAAGTCGCTACTGCGCGCGGTCGCCCTGGTGGTTTTCCCGAAACTCCGCGTCGATTGCCTTCCGGCCCGCGAAACCCTCGTCCACGCCATGCCAGAACCCGATCGACGCCTCCCCGAGTTTCCAGCAAAGGTAGACCTCTTTCCCGCGAAATAAAGTCGGGAAGTCCACCAGCCCCATATCCAGGTCTTTCACCACGCAGCCGAATCCTTGAACCTCTTCGATTGCGCTTCGCAGGTTGGCAGCGGCTTCATCGCGCCGTTCGCGCGCGCCCCGGACCTCGGTGCGGTCCACGACCATTCCGCCGGTCATCACGATCCGCCGTTGAAACGATTCGAAGTGCCGCTCTTCCTTCACGTAGCCGGCCTTCAGCTCCACTGCTTTGCGGAGGAGCCGATCCACGCTGGGAATCAGTTGTTGCGCTTCCGCCAGAGTGAACCGTTTCCCCATGAAGCCGCGCGTCAAACGCCGGAGACTTGAACCGACAGCGAGCGGCTGCGCGGGCCGTCGAACTCCGCCAGAACGATGCTCTGCCACGTGCCCAGCAGGACCGCCGAATTGCGGACTTGCAGCAGCAGCGTCTGTCCCATGAGCATCCCGCGCAAATGCGAATCCGCGTTCTTGCGCTCGCAGTCGGAGTACTGCGGATCATTGTGCCGCCAGGCGCTCTCCCGTGTGACCAGGTCGTCCAGATAATTTCGGACATCGTGCAGCAGCGCGTCCTGCCATTCGTTCAGGAACACCGCCGTTGTGGTATGCAGCGACTGCAGATGTACCAGCCCTTCGCGAATCCCGCTCTTGTGGACAATCTCATTGATTCGGTCCGTGATATTGATGAGCTGCATTCGGTCGTTCGTGATCCAGTCCACGATGCGATTGAAAATCTTGAAGCCGCCCGCGGAAGGATGATGCTCAGGTGCTGAATCAATCTCCGCTACTTTAACCTTTGCAGAATTCATGTATGCTCCTCAGACACACTTGACCGGATTTACTGAGTTCCTGTGACAAACTTTGTATGATTATACCAGTCCGGCGGGTGTGTCTCGCGATTAGTTCGCGTGACCATAGTGAGTATCTACGTACTCGTTCAGGATTCCGATGAATTCCGCTACAATCTGACTGCCTTTTAGCGTCGTCATCAGCCGGCCGTCCACGTAAACCGGCGCCTTCGGTTCCTCGAATGTGCCCGGCAGCGAGATCCCGATGTCAGAGTGCTTCGATTCGCCAGGCCCGTTCACCACGCATCCCATCACCGCCACCTTCATCGTCTCCACGCCCGGGTGGCTCGATTTCCACTTCGGCATTTGCTCACGCAAGTAAGTTTGAATTTCGTCGGCCATTTCCTGAAAAAACGTGCTCGTGGTGCGGCCGCACCCGGGACACGCCGTCACCTGCGGGGTGAAACTGCGGATCCCGAGCGATTGCAGAATCTGCTGCGAGACGATGACTTCTTCCGTGCGGTCGCCGTTGGGCGCCGGCGTAAGCGACGTACGGATCGTGTCGCCGATGCCTTCCTGAAGCAGCGGCGCCAGGGCCGCGGCCGTCGCCACAATTCCCTTGCTGCCCATTCCCGCTTCCGTCAGCCCCAGGTGCAGCGGGTAGTCGCAAACCGCCGCCAGCGCCCGGTAGACGTCGATCAAATCCTGCACTCCGCTGACTTTCGCGCTGAGAATGATCTTGTCGTGCCCGAGCCCGTACGCTTCCGCCGCCGTCGCCGACTCGATCGCGCTCGCTACCATCGCGTCCATCGTCACTTCGCGCGCATCTTTTGGCTCCGGGCGCTTCGAATTCTCGTCCATCATTCGGGTCAGCAACGCTGCATCGAGCGATCCCCAGTTCACCCCGATCCGCACCGGCTTGTTGTTCGCCACCGCGATCTCGATCATCGTCCGGAAGTTTTCATCCGTCTTTCGTCCGATATTTGCATTGCCCGGATTGATCCGGTATTTGTCGAGTGCCCGCGCGCAGTCGGGATATTTCTTCAGAAGAATGTGCCCGTTGTAATGAAAGTCGCCGATTATGGGAACGCGCGTGCCGAACTTGCGAAGCGTATCCACGATCTTCGGAACCGCGGCCGCCGCTTGTTCCGTATTCACAGTCACCCGCACCAACTCCGAACCCGCCTGCGCGAGCGCCATCACCTGGTTGACTGTTCCGGCGACATCGACCGTGTCGGTGTTGGTCATCGACTGCACCACAATCGGATGATTACCCCCGACCTTCACCCCTCCGACATCCACTACAACCGCCTTGCGGCGGGCTCGCACGGCCATCCAGTTTCCTCCGTTGGAATTCTCAATTTTATCAGCAGTGGCGGCGGTGATCTTGTCACCGGCGAGTGTCGCTATAATCTCCGCATGCAGCGAGCGGTCGCATTCTTATTCGCTCTCTCTCTGATTGCCCAGCAGCCCCAGACGCTGGTCCTGCATCCCGCCCGCGTCTTCGACGGCGAGGCGATGCACGAAGGCTGGTCCGTCCGCGTCACGGGCGATCGCATCGAAGCCGCGGGTCCGGCCAACACGGTCAGTACCGCGGGCGCCAGGATGATCGAGCTGGCCGGCGCGACTCTGTTGCCCGGATTAGTCGAGGGGCACTCGCACATCCTGCTGCATCCCTATAACGAGACACCCTGGGAAGATCAGGTTTTGCGCGAAGGCCTGGCGCTGCGTGCCGCTCGCGCCGTCAATCATCTTCGCGCCACCTTGATGGCTGGATTCACCACTGTCCGCGACCTCGGAACCGAGGGTGCCGCCTACGCCGATGTTGAGTTGCGCGATGCCGTGAACCAGGGCATCGTCCCCGGCCCGCGCGTCCTCGCCGTAACCCGAGCCATCGTCGCCACCGGCAGCTATGCGCCCAAAGGATTCGCGCCGGAATGGCGCGTCCCGCAAGGCGCCGAGGAGATTGACGGTATCGATGGAATGACCCGCGTCGTCCGCGATCAAATCGGCCACGGCGCTGATTGGATCAAGCTCTATGCCGATTACCGCTGGGGTCCCCAGCCCGGCGCGCATCCGACATTTTCAGTGGAGGAAATGAAAGCCGCGGTGGAGACCGCCCGTAGCGCCGGCGTCGCCGTTGCCGTCCACGCCACCACTGCGGAGGGAATGCGTCGGGCCATTTTGGCCGGCGCCGAAACCGTCGAGCACGGTGATAGCGGCACCCCTGAAGTCTTCAAGCTGATGGCCGAGCGCCATGTCGCCCTCTGTCCCACTCTCGCCGCCGGCGACGCTACCTCGCAGTACGCCGGTTGGAAGAAGGGTCAGCAGCCGGAGCCTCCTTCGATTGCCGCCAAGCGCGCCAGTTTCCAGGCCGCCCTCCAAGCCGGCGTCACCATTCTGAGCGGCAGCGATGTCGGCGTCTTTGCACACGGCGAAAACGCGCGCGAGATCGAGCTGATGGTCGATTACGGCATGCGGCCCATTGACGCGTTGAAAGCCGCGACCTCGGTTGCCGGCCGCGTGCTCCACATGAACATCGGACAGGTGAAACCGGGAATGTGGGCCGATCTGATCGCCGTCGATGGCGATCCCGCCAATGACATTTCCGCTCTTCGCCGCGTTCGCTTCGTCATGAAAGCCGGAACCATTTACCGGCAATAGCCGACGCGCCATCGCGGTGCCAAAGCCGTCCGCCTTCGGTAGAATACGAGTTGAGGCCCTTGTGGTGTTAACGATCGATCTTCCGGACGATCACCGTGCGGCGCTCGTCGCCAAGGCGAGTGCTCAGGGGCTCTCGGCCGAGGAATATGTCCGGCGGGTACTTGAACAGGATCTAGCACCGGATTGGCTGCAGAAATCCTGGGAAAGCGCCAAGCGAGCAGGCCTCGACCAACTCTCTTCCGAAGAGATTGAGGCCGAGATAGCCGCCGCGCGGAAGGCCCGGCGCGACTCGCGGTTGCAGCCGGGAGCATGATCCGGCGGTTCTCGACACCAACATCGTTTGCATCGGCTCTGTTATAGCCTCTTGGGCCATGCGCTCAGATTTTCGTGCTCGCTCTTGGCGGCTCAATCCAAATGTGTGTGAGCGGCAGCATCTATGCCGAGTATGAAGAAGTTATCAGCCGCCCCCGCTTGCACCGAAGTGAAGACATAATAGCTGCGGCGCTTCGAGCCATTCGCGAAAAGAGCCTTTGGGTCCGACCCGGGGAAACCGTCCGAGCCTGCCAAGATCCGACATGTTCCTGGAATGCGCCCAGGCTGCGCGGGCGAATTACCTGGTGACCGGGAACCTTAGACACTTCCCGAGCTTCTGGGCCGTCACGACGGTTGTGACCCTAAGGTGGTTCCTCGATACTTTTCTAGCGGAGCAGCGGAAAGAAAAGCTCTAGTTGTGATGCTGGAAACCGGGCCGCCGCCCGCCTTCGCCACGTTCAGTGGCGCATGCCCCTGGCTTGCGCAGTGGCGCCGGCGATCTTGTCGCCGGCGAACCGAATTCCATTCACGTCTTCTCCGCCTTGCGCGGGCGTGAAGCCCGCTACTTGCTGTTCCCTTCGTCACGAAAGCCGGGACCATTTACCGGCAATAGCCCGCTCGACGCCCGCCATCGCGATTGTCCAAACCAATCCCACCGCATATCCACCGAGCACGTCGGTCGGATAGTGCACTCCGAGGTACACGCGCGAAAACCCAATCGACAACACCAGCAAGGCCGCCGCGGACCACACCGCGCGGCGGCGCGCGCGTGATTCAATGCGGCGGGTTGCAATGAATGCCAGCAATCCATAGAAACTGATCGATGTGTCCGAGTGGCCGCTCGGATAGCTGTAATTCGTCGGTTCGTCGTAGCCGAAGTAGGCCGCGGGACGCTCGCGGTGGTATTCCACCTTCAAGCTTTCGCTGAGCGCCGTCATTCCAAGTGTCGACACCGTCAGCAGCGCCGCCGCGCGCCACTCGCCCCTTCGAGAGAGCGCCCACCAGGCGCCGATCGTGACCAGCGCCAGAAACCGCGTCGTCCCCAGGCGAGTGACACCCATCATCAACCACGTCAACCATGGCGATCCCCTCGTGTGAATAGCCTCGCGGACCGCAGTGTCGAACGGCAAGCTCGCGCGCGTTCCCACCGTGTGCCCCAGCCACAGAAAGCCGGCCAAGGCAGCCGATGCAATCCCGAACACGAACCAGGTGCTGCGCGTCAATCTATTCCCGCGTCAACAAGGGCTCAATCACCCGAAGCACGTTCGCCGCCACCAGTTGTGTGCCCGCCGCATTCGGATGCAGTCCGTCCTGCTGCATCAGATCGCTCTTGCCGGCCGCGCCCTCCAACAAAAACGGAATCAGCGGAACCTTGTGTCGCGACGCCAGCTCCGGATAGATCGCCGTGAAACGCCGGATGTAGTCCGGCCCGTAGTTCGGCGGTAGTGTGATCCCGGCCAGCACCACCCGCGCTCCCGCCTGCTGCAACAGCTCGATCATCTGGGCCAGGTTCTTTTCCGTGTTGGAAACCGGCTGGCCGCGGAGGCCGTCATTCGCCCCAAACTCGACGATCACGAGCTGCGGCTTTTCCGCCGTCACCAGCGCAATCCGGTCCAGCCCGTCCTGCGAAGTGTCGCCGCTTTCGCCGAGGTTGACGACGCGGTAATGATAGCCGTGCTGATCGAGGGCTCGCTGAACCAGATCGGGGTAGCTGCCTCCCGGATCCACTCCGAATCCCGCGGTCAGGCTGTCGCCGAAGCACACGATCGCCGGCCGGTTGTCGGCCGCACGGGCCGGCGGCGCCGCTGCAGCCGCCGAAGGCGGGGGCTGCCGGCGCGCTTCTTCCGGTTTACATCCCCATATGCACGCGAGTAGCGGAAGGATCCATGCACGTTTCATCGCGATGCCATAATAAAGTTTGATCGAAGTCTGCGGCTTAACCAAGTCTATCGACACGGGCACCCACCGCGTCGACATTCTCCGGGGAATCGATCTCCAAATCCCTCGCGGTCAGTTCGCAGCAATTATGGGGCCGTCGGGTAGCGGTAAAAGCACGCTGCTCGGCCTGATCGCCGGCCTCGATTCGCCCACCAGCGGCCGCATCCTCCTCGACGGCGAAGACATCACAAGCCTGGGCGAGGATCAAATGGCGCTGCTGCGCGGCCGCAAAATCGGATTCGTCTTCCAGTCCTATCATCTGGTCCCTACTCTCACCGCCGAAGAAAATGTCCTGCTGCCGATGGAATTAGCCGGTAATGGCCACGGCGGCCGGGCGCGCGCTCGCGAACTCCTCGAGCGAGTGGGGCTCGGAGACCGCCGCGATCACTACCCCGTCCAACTCTCCGGCGGCGAGCAGCAGCGCGTCGCGCTCGCTCGGGCGTTTGCTTTGCAGCCTCCGATTCTGCTCGCCGATGAGCCGACCGGGAACCTCGACTCCGCTACCGGGCAGGTCGTTCTTAGCCTCCTTCTTGAATTGAACCGTGAGCACGGCGCCACCATGGTCATGGTGACGCATGAAGACTCTGTCGCCAGTTGTGCAGACCGCCGCATCGTCTTGCGCGACGGATTGGTGGCCTCCGAATGAACGGGGCATTCCCCTGGTCGGCGGCTTTCCGCATCGCGTGGCGTGAAATGCGTGCCTCCCATGCCAAGTTCCTCTTCGTCATCCTGGCGGTGGCGGTCGGAGTCGGTTCCCTCACCGGTGTTCGCGGATTCAGCCGCTCGTTTCGCCGCATTCTTCTCCGCGATGCTCGCACGCTGATGGCCGGCGACTTGTCCGCGCGCGTCTTCGGCCGTCCCACTCCCGAGCAGCAGGCGGTCTTCGATAATCTGGCGCAGCGCGGCATCCAGCGCACCTGGATCACCGAGACCGTCACCATGGCTTCTTCGTCGCACACGCCGGACCCGCTGCTGATTTCCATCAAAGCGGTCGACCCCCGTGCCTATCCTTATTACGGCGCTGTCAAGCTGAGCCCCGACCGGCCTTTCCGAGAAGTGCTGAACGCAAATTCAGTCGTCGTCTCCGACGATCTTCTCCTGCGCCTGAACGTCAAGACCGGTGACACGCTCCGCATTGGCGGCCAGGATTTCACCATCGCCGGCGTCGTCACCTCCGTGCCGGACCGCATGACCGGCACTTTAAACGTCGGTCCGCGCGTCATGATCACTCGCGACGGCCTCGACCGCACCGGCCTGATCGGCATCGGCAGCCGCGCTTCCGAGCGCTTCTTGTTCCGGCTTCCACCCTCCGGCCCCACGGTCTCCGAGGTCCGTCGAATCCTGAAACGCGCGTTTCCCGAAGCCGCCCTCGCCGACTACACCGAAACTCACCCCATCATCACGCGCGGCCTCGATCGCGCCACCACGTTCTTGAGCTTGATCGGCCTCATCGCGCTGGTCATCGGCGCGTTGGGCGTGGCCAGCGCCATGCACGGCCACTTGCAGCAGCGGCTCGATTCCATCGCGGTCATGAAGTGCGTTGGCGCCCGCTCGCGGCAGGTGATCCGCATCTACATGGCGCAGACGCTGCTGCTCGGCCTCGGCGGCGGCTTGCTCGGTGTGATCCTGGGAACCGGCGTCTCGGCCGTATTCCCGAGCCTGCTCGCGCGCTACTTCACTCTCGATGCCGCGCCGGGGGTGGATTTATGGCCGGCGCTGCAAGGCATCGCGATCGCCTGTCTCATCACTTTGCTCTTCACGCTGCCGCCGCTATTGGGCATTCGTGCGATTCGCCCGGCTCAAATCTTCCGCCGCAACATGGCTTCGGAATCCGCCGTACGCCGTTCGCGCTGGCTCTCTCGTGAATCGCGGCCCGCTGTCTGGGCGGGTCTCGCGATTCTCCTCGGTACCGGCGCGGTCGCCGGCACCCTGACCGATGGTGGGTTTCGCATGGCGTTGCGGACCGGCGCCTACTTCACCGTGGCGCTCGGCGGCGGCGTGGCGGCGCTGGCCGTTAGCGCCTGGCTCCTTCTGCGTGGCGTCCGCTGGTTCCTCCGCCACGCGCCCGACCGCCTGCCCGGCGCCCTCCGCCACGGCATCGCCAATCTCTACCGTCCCGGCAATCAGGTGCAGGCCGCCGTCGTAGCGTTGGGCGTCGGGGTCATGTTCACCCTCACCGTGTTCCTCATCCAGACGGCGTTGGTTCGCCAGATTCGCGCCAGCGCGCCTCCCGGCGCGCCCAACGTCTTCTTGATGGACGTCCCTGGCAGTCAGCGCCAGGCGGTCTCCGACCTCGTCCGTGCCCAACACGGCGTGCAAGAAGCCCCCGATGTCACTGGCGCAGTCGCGGCCCGCGTCTCCGCCATCGACGGCGTCCCCGCGGAGCGCCTTCAATTGCACGATTGGGGCCGCCGCTTCCTCCGCACTCGCTCCGTGACCACTCTCGCCGCCAAGCCATCGGAAATGGAAATTCTGCGCGGCGCCTGGTGGCAGCCGGGCGATCTCGACCCGCAAGTCTGCGTCACCGACGAAACCGCCCAGATCCTGAACCTCCAGCCCGGTTCCGTCATCGATTGGAATATCTGGAACCGCGTCATCCGCACGCGCGTCGCCTGCGTTGAGCGCACCGAATCTTTGCGCATGGCGGCGCGCTTCGAATTCATCTTCAATCCCGGCCAGTTGGACGGCTTCCCGGCGGTGTACTACGGCAGCGCGCGCGTCGAGCCCAACGCCGTGCCGTCGCTCCAGCGCGTTATGTACAACCGGTTTCCCACTGTGACAGTCATTAACGTGGCCGACGTCATGCAAACCGTCGAGGAGGTGGTGGACCGCATCTCGATTGTGATCCGGTTTATCTCGGCATTCACGATTCTGGCAGGCGCGGTCATGGTGGCATCCAGTGTCGCCGGCACGCGCTTCCGGCGCATCCGCGAGGTGGTCATCCTCAAAACGCTCGGAGCCACGCGCCGCCGCATCGCCGGCATTTTTTCCATCGAATTTCTGGTCCTCGGCGCTGTGGCCGGCATCATGGGCAGCCTGCTCGCTTCCGGTTTCGCCGCCATGATTTTGAAGCTTCTGATGGAAATCGAGTTTCATTTCGACCCTGTCGCCAACCTCACGGCGGTGGCGCTCGCCGCCCTGATTGCCGCCGGCGCCGGTTGGGCCGCCAGTTTTCCGATCCTCGGCCGCAGGCCTCTCGAAATCCTTCGGGATGAATAACGCGCCGAAGCCGTATAGTAGGGACATGGGCCGGTTGGCAGCGGCATTCCTGATGGCGTTGTGCGCGTCCGCGCAGCCGTTCACCATCGACCAGGTGCTGAGCGCCGCATTCCCCACCGAGCTGACGGCGGCGCCCTCCGGTGGTAAAGTCGCCTGGGTTTCAAACGCGCGCGGCGTCCGCAACATTCTGGTGGCGGAGCCGCCGGCGTATCAGGCCCGCAAGATCACAAATTACACGCAAGATGACGGACAGGATCTCTCCGACCTCCGCTGGACCCCGGACGCCGCGGCTATCGTCTACGTCCGCGGTGACGGCCCGAATCGCGCCGGAGAGTATCCCAATCCCGCCATCGATCCGCGGGGCGCCGAGCAGGATGTGTGGGTGGTCGCGTTGGACGGCACGACTCCGCGCAAGATCGGCGAAGGCGATTCGCCCACGGTCTCCCCGCGGGGAGACCGAGTCGCCTTTACGCGCCGCAACCAGCTCTGGTGGGCTTCCCTGGACGGTACAGTCGCGCCGTCCCAAATTTTCCAGGGGCGCGGCCGGGAGCAGAATCCGGCCTGGTCGCCTGACGGAAGTCGCCTCAGCTTTGTGAGCGACCGCGGTGATCACACCTTCATCGGCGTCTACGAAGTCTCCTCGAATGCGCTCCGCTATCTCGATCCCAGCACCGATCTGGATGACGAGCCCGCGTGGTCACCCGACAGCCGTTCTGTCGCTTTCATTCGTCAGCCGAGTCATGGAGGTTCGCGCATCTATGGCGCGCGCCGCGCCGACGAGCCGTGGTCGATTCGTGTGGCCGATGTGGCCACCGGACATGGTCGCGAGGTCTGGCGCGCCAAGCCTGGACCCGGCAGTGTCTTCCGCGAAGTAACGGCTGACAACCAGGTCCTTTGGGCTGCCGGCGACCGCCTCGTGTTCCCCTGGGAAGCCGATGGCTGGACGCACCTCTACAGCGTCACCACCGAAGGCGGCCCGGCCACATTGCTGACGCCGGGCGATTTCGAGGTCGAGTACGTGGCGCTCTCGTCAGACCGACGCGAGGCGCTGTTCAACTCCAATCAGGGGGACATCGACCGCCGCCATCTCTGGAGAGTCGCCGCTGCCGGCGGTACGCCTCTCGCGTTGACCACAGGGCAGGGGATTGAGTGGTCGCCGGTCGCAACCAGCGATCGTGACGCCGTCGTCTTTTTCCGCTCTGATGCCCAGCATCCCGCTCATCCCGCCATTCTCATCGGAAAACAAGCGCGCGCGATGGATCCGGCGGCGATTCCCTCCGGCTTTCCCAGCCAGGAGATGATTACGCCCGCGCCGGTGACCTTCAGCAGCGCCGACGGGCTCACGATTCACGCGCAGCTTTTCTTGTCCCCGAAGCGTGCGGCTGGCCGTGGCCCGGCCGTGATCTTCTTTCATGGCGGTTCGCGGCGCCAGATGCTGCTGGGCTGGCATTACATGAATTACTACAACAATGCCTATGCCTTGAACCAATACCTGGCGAGCCAGGGATTTCTGGTGCTGTCCGTCAATTATCGCAGCGGCATCGGCTACGGCCTCAATTTCCGCGAAGCACTGAACTTCGGCGGCACCGGCGCCAGCGAATTCCAGGACGTCCAGGCCGCGGCCCGGTATCTGCGCGACCGCGCCGATGTCGATCCCGCCCGCATCGGCGTCTGGGGCGGCTCGTATGGCGGCTATCTCACCGGCCTGGCGCTGGCGCGCGCCTCCGACATGTTCCGTGCCGGTGTCGATTTTCACGGAATTCACGACTGGGCCAAGGAATGGGAGATGGCGCCCACCGATCCCGCCGCCAAGCTCGCCTTCGATTCCTCGCCGCTCGCTTTCATCGACGGGTGGAAGTCTCCCGTCCTGCTCATTCACGGCGATGACGACCGTAACGTCCACTTCAACCAGACGGTCATCTTGACCGATGCGCTCAGAAAGCGGAAAATCGAATTCGAGGATCTGATCTTCCCCGACGAAATCCACGATTTCCTCCTGTTTCGCCATTGGCGCGAAGGCTACGAAGCCGCCGCGCGCTTCCTGGAACGTCATTTATTGCACTAAGTCGTGAATCTGGGCCGCACCGGTGCGCCGGAAGCGCACAATTTACGTGCGTTCCCGTCGCTTTCGGCTATACTTCTCCGAAAAGGGGGTGTTACGTGCAAAGCCTCTATCGCCTCGCGACCGTGCTCCTGTTGGGTACGTGCGTAATTTTGGCTCAGTCTACCGGAACCATCCAGGGAGTCGTTACCGACCCCAGCGGCGCAGCCATTCCCAAGGCCACTGTCACGGTTCGGAATATGGGAACCGGTGAGCAGCGTTCCTTCACCACAGATGCGTCCGGTTTGTACGTAGTGCCTTCGCTCCCTGTCGGGCACTATACGGT
>Ga0335077_10007959_pt1 | contig 13141 bp, 9 predicted proteins | sample Lox_Sample_31_FD_207151 | JGI IMG/M metagenome (GOLD analysis project Ga0335077, IMG submission 207151) | Soil microbial communities from Loxahatchee National Wildlife Refuge, Florida, United States - Lox_Sample_3.1 | ecosystem: Environmental > Terrestrial > Soil > Wetlands | place: USA: Florida... | reverse complement strand
TGACTTCGCAGCACCTCGTCGTCGCCCAACCATCCCTCATCCGCCGGGCTCTCGGGATAGAAGTCGGACGCTCCGCTATGGAGATTCTGGTTCGGTGTTGCAATCACTGTTTCCATGACATCCCCCCCGTCGGCCGGAAACAGACACACATATCCTCGGAGCCTGTTCTCGGGCAACCTTAACTAATTTAAGATCTCTTAGTCTTGATTATTTAATATCACAATCCGCCCGGATTGTACAGGGAAACGTCGGCTCCTCTTGCATTGACAGTCAGAATCGCGGGCGTTCTTTCGTTTAGCGTGCTTCCCGAGTGAACACCAGCAGGCAGATCACCAGAACGGCGGCGAATAACAGGTTGAGAGCGACGGAGCTGAACAGCACGCGGTACAGCGCGGTGTGCAGCAATTCTTCGCTCTGCCGGATCCGTTGATGAAGGACCATGAGCGAATGCCTCCACGGACATTCTATCAGAAGAATCGGATATTGGTATCGGTTATTGGTGGAAGAGGGGACAGTTGAGCGTCATTTGGCCGAGGTGCGACACGCGCGAGGATGAAAATGGCGAAGAGGGCTCGTGCCAGAGGGGACAGGCACCACCGTCCACGACGAGCGGGCTGGTGGTTTGCGGGCGGCTCGATTAGGGACGGTGGTGCCTGTCCCCGACGGGCTCGATTTACCAGCGACCGAATCGGCAATTACGGCCATTTTCAAGACAGGCACCACCGTCCACGGCGAGCGAGCTGGTGGTTTGCGGGCGGCTCGATTAGGGACGGTGGTGCCTGTCCCGATCAGTGGCGGGTTACAGACGGCAAATCAGCAGCTCGCGTTGATAAATCATTTCCGGCGGAAGGTGGTCATGCAGGTCAATCAAGAGTTCTTCGTGGCCGATGACTTCGGCGCGCCAGGCGGCGCGGTCGATAGCCTGCAGCCGGTCGAATTTTTCCTTCGGATATTCGAGGCAATTCCAGTCGATATCGCAGTATCGAGGAATCCAGCCGATAGGGATCTCCTTGGCACGCGCGCGGCCATGAACACGATCAATGATCCACTTCAGTACGCGCATATTTTCGCCGAAGCCGGGCCATAGAAACTCGCCGTTATCGCCTTTGCGGAACCAGTTCACGTGAAAAATCCTGGGAACTTCGCTGAGCGAATGCTGCATCCTGAGCCAATGGCGGAAATAATCGCCCATATGATAGCCGCAGAACGGCAGCATGGCCATTGGGTCGCGGCGCACTTTGCCGACGTTGCCGTTGGCGGCGGCGGTCATCTCGGAGCCCATGGTCGCGCCAACATACACACCGGCGCTCCAGTTGAACGCCTCATAAATGAGCGGCATCATCGCCGCGCGCCGCCCGCCAAAGATGATCGCGCTAATCGGGACGCCCTCCGGATCTTCCCACGCTGGATCGATGGTGGGACACTGTGAGGCGGGAGCCGTGAAACGCGCGTTGGGGTGAGCGGCCTTTGCGCCCGTCTGCTTCGCTATCTCGGGCGTCCACCGGTTGCCTTGCCAGTCCAGGCACTCGGCAGGAGGCGCATCGGTCATCCCCTCCCACCACACTCCACCTTGCGGCGTGAGCGCCACGTTGGTGAAAATCGTGTTTCGCGCGAGTGTCGCCATCGCGTTGGAGTTGGTCTTCGCTGACGTTCCGGGAGCCACGCCAAAGAAACCGGCCTCGGGGTTGATGGCGCGCAGCCGGCCGTCCTGATCGGGCCGAATCCAGGCGATGTCATCGCCCACGGTCCAGACTTTCCAGCCCTCGAAACCTTTCGGAGGGATCATCATGGCGAAGTTCGTCTTGCCGCAGGCGCTGGGGAACGCCGCCGCCACGTAGGTCTTCTCGCCCTCCGGGTTTTCAACGCCGACGATGAGCATGTGCTCCGCCATCCAGCCCTCGTCGCGCGCGATGTTGGAAGCAATCCGCAGCGCGAAACACTTTTTCCCCAGCAAGGCGTTGCCGCCGTAGCCGGAGCCGTAAGACCAGATCTCACGAGTCTCTGGGAAATGAACGATGTACTTTTCTTTGTTGCACGGCCACGGGACATCTTTCTCGCCAGGCGCCAGCGGACGGCCAACGCTATGGATGCAGGGAACGACGCGCTTCTCGTCCTTGTCGATCTCCTGGAATACGGGCAGGCCGATGCGGGCCATGATGCGCATGTTCACCACGACGTAGGGCGAATCTGTGAGTTGCACACCGATCTGTGACATCGGCGAGCCGACCGGGCCCATGCTGAAGGGCAAAACATACATCGTCCGGCCGCGCATACAACCCGAGAACAGCGCCTTGAGCTTCCTGTGCATCACGAACGGGTTTTCCCAGTTGTTGGTGGGTCCCGCCTGGTCTTTGGAGAGGGAGCAGATGAAGGTGCGATCCTCAACCCGAGCCACGTCGTCCGCGTCGGAGCGGGCGTAGTAGCAGCCGGGCCACAGGTCCTGGTTCAACCTGATCAAAGTCCCGCCGGCCACCATCCGTTCGCAGAGCAGGTCGTATTCTTCTTGCGAGCCATCGACCCAATGAATCGCAGCCGGCTTGGTCAACTCCGCTGTCTTTGCGACCCACCTGCGCAGATGCTCGTTCTCGCACAACGGCGCAGGGCTTGTGCTGTTCAATGTTTCCATCGCCTGGGCGGTGGGCAGAGTCAATCTCCTTTCACTTGCTGGATCGTCGTACCACGAAGCAGTTTGCCGGTGGAGTCCATTTCCCCACGAGCCTGGAGATGCTGGTCCTAATGGTTGAGCGTCAGTTCCCATGCCTGGTTTTCGTGGGCAGCCTACGATCGACGGCGCCGTATCAGGCGGCGAAGCGAGAGGCTTCGGGTTGGGGAGAAAGGCCGTTCTCTTCGCAATCCCGGCTCAGTAGAATGAGCAGCGAATCGTGGTTGTCGTCAAACCAGTCCGGAGACGGCTTGGTTAGGGGATGTTCCGATCGCACTTGGATAGGCTTAGGTGTCATGTTCGCACCGGACACCATCGTAATCGAGACTCACGAAATCTCCGAATCCACTGGGTCAAATTGGACCAGTGGACCGATTCGGACTGGCGCCGGCGAACCGGTTAAGGCCCTGCGCCCTCGCCGGTTTTGAGCAGGCCGCGGCGTGCGTACACTTCGGCCGCTTCTTCCACCCAGCGGGCGCATTCCGTAGCATGGAATTGCAGTTTGAGCTGAGCGGCCAAGATGGTCAGTTGTGAGTGAGTGGAGCGAAAGGGCCGCAAGGCGTCATAAATCCGCAAAATGATGTCGTCCGGCACGTTGACCAGTTCGGCCGCGCGGCGAAAATTTTCGGCCACCTGCCGTCGGCCGCCGACCGCAGCCACGCCCGCCTGATGGACCAAGGTCTCGCGGGCGATAGAAAAGTCGGTCATGTCTCCCCAGCCGCTGTTTACGCGCTCGAGCGTGAGGTCCTCAACCGGTACACCCGTTTTGCTGGTAATGCGACGGTCTGCGCTCATACCCGGTTCCCTGGGTTGATCCTGAGCACCGCCGGCGGCCGAGCGGCTTCTACGCACTCGGTTTCGTGCCGGTGCAGGATAGTCGTTTTGACGATGTATTTCAAGCGCGCCATGTTATCCACCGAAACGAGCAGCGGCTCTACCGGCCGGCCCAGTGCGTATCCGGCGGCATTCCGTCCGATGCGGCGGTAATGTTCCAACGATAATTGCGAGGCCTGCGAGAATAGCTCCAGATTATTGAGCGGCAGCAGGCCCCGGCGGTGAATGACCGTGGTGCCTTTGGACTGGATTCCGATGGCAATTCCCGACCCACTCAAGCGGGAACCTTCGAAGGAAATCTGACCGAGATCGGAGGTGCGGTAGACCTTGACCAGGCGGGCCAGAACGCCTTCGTCTGCGATACCCGCCAGGAGCTGGCCGAGCACGGCGGCAAGCGGCAGGTCGTTGACCGTCTGTTGCAGCCTGGTTCCGAATGCCGGACCGACGGCGATCACGACTTCTTGGCCGCTGCCTACCTGCGCTTCTCCGCACTCCTGCAGTTCCAGCGTGGTCCCCGAAGCGGGCCCTTGCGGAAGCCGCGGATCATATGCCTGCGGAATATCGCAGATCTCTTGCCATCGCCGGCCCTCAAGCCGGTACCCGGTGCCTGGACCCCGATAGTCATTTGCGTCAGTCACACCGCTCAGAACATCGAAGTCAGCCGTGAAGATGGCCGCCGGTTGAAGATAATCGCCGATGACACGCTGCCGTTCGATTTCGAAAATGCTCCGTGCTATATCGGGAAACCCGTTCTTAGCCAGCGCCCGCACTGCTGTTAATACTGTCTCCGGCCCGGCGAGGAAGCGCTCGGCTGCGGCAAGATCGGCAGCCATGTCGCGGTCCGGCATATCGGGGCTGGCATAACCGGTTACGGCTTGATCGATCTCAGCGCGTGTGATGGCAGGGAAGCCGAATGCTTCAAAGACCACCGCGAGCGCCTCGGCTGCACGGCGGCGCACCTGCAAGGTTTCCTCCTCGCGCACCGGCCGCAGGCCGCCATCGACCCTCATATCGCGTTGCAGCACGAGATAATCGTCGAGGTCGTCCGCGTCCAGGTTGCCCCCGCCAAACATGTTGTCCTGCTTGGGAATCGAGCTGTAGCCGGAGAAGATGAAATCGCTGCCGGGCAGGAACTGCAACATTAATTTAGCGCTTTTACGAATGTCCGAGTGAGAGGCCATGGCGTCGTTGCCGGTGGCCACTTCGAGATCGAGCATGGCGGCGAGCAGATTTTCCGCGGCGACTCCCACCACCCCGCCGGGCAACGATTCCGGCAGCGCAATGCAACTGATAGAGCCATTCTGCACGCCTTGGCTGCCGGCCCCTTTGGTGATGAGCAGGCACAGCGCCTCAAGGTACAGCATGGAATTTCCGTTGGCGTGCGCCATCAGGGCTTCTGATCCCGTGCCGCTGGTGAACCGAATCTTTACCCCGCGCGAGGCATATGCCGACGCCAGAAATCCTTTCGACCAAGGCGTGTCATCACCATCAATGAAAGCGGCGTCCGTGCCGTAGACCGAGAGAGTCTCCGCGTAAGTGGTGAGACCTTTCATAGCGAGCCGGAGACTCATGGCCTCTTCGACGGCACACTGCGTCAAGACGCCGCTGCGGCCGGTTTGGGAACCAACCAGCACAGCGAGCGCGTTCCAGGGCGCATAACGGGCGACGCCGACCGTGGTCTCGATTTCGGCAAAACCCCGAAATGCAGCTTCGGCCGCGTCGGCCGCCAGAAGGGCCGGGGAGTCCTTGCGGTTGGTTACATGCGCCTGGTTGGCCGGTGTGCGGCGCACGCGCATTTTTTGGAGCGCCATCATCATCTCGACGACATTCAGATGGCTGACTACTTCCACCAGCTTCGCCGCCGTCAACCCGTTCATGAGCCTGATGACATCCGCCCGGGGGACATGAATGTCCACCAGCATCCGGGCCAAGTGAATTGAATCAATAGCCGTGGCTTCTTCGGCTACATCCAGCGCAATGGAATGGCGGGCGATGAAGGTCTCGATCATGTCGAACTGGTCACGCGGCTTGCCGTCCATTTCAACGATCTCGCCGTTCTCAATGCGCAGACTAGGATGTGGATCGGCTGGAGCGCCGAGCATTACCAAGCCGGCCTCCGGCCACGTTTGGATGAACGTGTCCTTATTGATGTCGCGAGCGGCGCGCACCTCAAACCGGCGGGATTGGCTCATGGCGAGTCATCAAGTTATCACCGAACATTGGAAGGGGGCAAGGCGCCGCGGCCCCGAACACTACAGTCCCGCAGTGTTTCGGAGATAGTCCCGGCTGCGCCTGGCACTCTCGAGCGGATTGCAGCCTGGTTGCGTGGTATCCACATCTTGCTCGAAAACCGCCCAGCCATCGAACCCCGCAGCGGTGAGTTCCTGAATCACGCCGGTGAGATTCACGCCGCCCTGGCCGAGTTCGCAGAACACCCCCATGCGAACGGCATCGAGATAGGGAATCTTCTCGCGGCGCACCTGCTCGAGGACCGACAGACGGACGTCCTTCAAATGAAGATGGCGCACGCGGGCGCCGTGCTTGCGAGCGAGATCGACCGGATCGCCGCCGCCGTAGAAATAATGCCCGGTGTCCAGACAAAGTCCCAGCAGTTGTGGATCAGTCATGGCGAGCAGCCGCTCGGTTTCGCCGGGAGTTTCGATATAGGTTCCGCAATGGTGGTGGAAAACACTCGACAGGCCGAGTTCGCGCGCGGCGCGCGCTACGCGGTCGAGCAAACGTGCCGCGCTCTCCCAGGTCCGGGCGTCCATGCCGTCGCGGGCCTGATCCACGCTGCCCGCCACGGCCATTCTGGCGGGACTCATCTCATCGGCCAGCACCAGGTAGGGGGCGCCATCCTGCGCCAGCAGGCGCGCTACTTCGAGCGCCGACTGTAATGCGGCATCGTGCCGATCGGCGTGCGCCAGCGGCAAGGGCACGAACGCGCCCAAGAGCGGCAGGTTGCGTTTCGCGAGTTCAGCTTTCAGTATTTTCGGGTCAGTGGGCAGGAAGCCGTAGGGCCCCAATTCGGTTCCTGAATAGCCTGCCTCGACCATCTCATCGAGGACCTCGCCATAGGGCTTCTGCTTGCCCCATCCCTCGACTTCCAGAATGCCCCAGCTTACAGGGGCGCTTGCCACGCGGATCGGCATTCGACTTCTCCTGAACTAGGGCGTTACCACAACCTTCACGCTCTTTCCCGCCCGCATGGCATCCAGGCCCTCGCCGATCTGCGCAAGTTTCAGGCGGTGCGTAATCAGCTTCTCCAGCGGCAGCAGGTTCGATTCGAGCATACGCACCACTTTTGGGAACGCCGTGCGCTGGATGAAGGTGCCGATGATGCTGATCTCGTAGCGAGTAATCTCGTTCTGCTTCACCTGGCCGACGGCGTGCTGGTTCATTCCAAACAGAACAACACGCCCGCCACGCCGCACCGCGGCGATCGATTCGACGAGCGATGCGCCCGTCGCGTCCACAACCAGGTCCGCGCCGATTCCAGTAGCGCTCTTGATCGCGGCCGCTGCGTCTTCGGAGTGCGGATTGATGGCCGCGCCAACGCCGATCTGCTCAGCTACCTGTCGCCTGAATTCGACCGGTTCGACTACGAACGTCTTTCCGGCGCCGGCCGCTTTGTACAGCATCAGGAAGAGCAGGCCGATGGGACCGGCGCCGTAGATAGCCACACTCTCGCCGGGTGTCAGCGGTGCTCTCTCCACGGCGTGAAAGACGCAGGAAAGCGGCTCAGCGAGCGTCGCCCGGTGCGCGGGAACCTCAGCGCTGATCTTATGCAGGGCGCGGACGGGAGCGACGTTAAACTGGGCCAGGCCACCATGCATGAAGATCCCAAGTGTCGTCATGTTCACGCACATATTGGACATGCCCAGGCGGCAATATTCACAAAGCCCGCAGGTGACGTTGGGATCGATGACGACGTGATCCCCGGGCTTCAGGTGACGAACTGACGAGCCTGCGTTCACCACGGTCGCGGTATATTCGTGGCCCAGAATGCTGCCCGGCGTCGCCGGATGTCCCGGCGGAACGGAAAGAATGTGGATGTCGGTTCCGCAGATGCTCGCGGCATTCACCTTCAGAAGCACGTCATCGTCTTTTTGAACTTGCGGCACCGGAAGTGATTGCAGGCCCCACTCGCCGGGCGCACGAAAAACGACGGCTTCCATCGTCTGCGGCATTTGTGCGCTCCTAGAATTTACGCGACCACTCTTTGGGCCAGCGCTCGATGACTACTTTCTCGCCGGTATAGAATTCGACCGCGTCGCGACCCTGAGCGTGCAGGATACCGAAAAAGCTGCCCTTCCAACCGCTGAACGGGAAGTACGCCATGGGCGCGGCCACGCCGATGTTCACGCCCACATTGCCGGTCGGGATCTGGTTGCGGAACCGCCGCGCGGCCGCTCCGCTGCTGGTGAAGATCGAGGCCGCATTGCCGTAGGAACTGCGTGTGATGATGTCGATGGCCTGCTCCTCGCTGGAGGCGTGAATGACGCTCAGTACCGGGCCGAAGATTTCTGTCTCGGTCAACTCACTCGACGCAGGGACGCCGTCGAGAACGGTTGGGCCGACGAAGCTGCCGCGATCGTAACCGGCGATCTTCGCCCCTCGCCCATCCAGTGCGGCGGTGGCGCCCTCGCCGGTACCCTTGCCAATGAGGCTCTCGACGCGCTGCTTGCTCGCCGGCGTGATCACGGGGCCCATCTGCACGCCGCTGCCCAGGCCGTCACCCACTCTCAACGACGCGGCCAGATCGGTGATGGATTTTCGAAACCACTCGCGCGCCTCACCTACGGTGACCGCCACCGAAACAGCCAGGCACCGCTGCCCGGCGCAGCCGTACGCGCTATCTGCGACGATCTGCGTGGTGGTCTCACGGTCCGCATCGGGTAGGACCACCACGTGGTTCTTAGCGCCGCCCTGGCATTGCACCCGCTTGCCATTCGCGGCGGCGCGCGCGTAGATGTAGCGCGCCACAGGCGAGGAGCCGACGAAGCTGATGGCTTGTACGGCGGGATGATCCAGAAGCGCATCCACGGCCGGCTTGCCGCCATTCACCAGGTTCACGACGCCCTTGGGCAGACCGGTTTTTTCGAGCAGTTCGAAGACCCGCGCGATGCTGAACGGCACGCGCTCGGATGGCTTCAACACGAACGTATTGCCGCAGGCGATGGCATAGGGCAGAAACCAGAGCGGGATCATCGCAGGAAAGTTAAACGGCGTGATGGCGGCGACCACGCCTAGCGGCTGCCGAAACATAGACTCATCGATGCCGCGAGCCACGTCTTCGAGGTTGTAACCCTGCATCAAAATCGGAATCCCGCAGGCCACCTCGACGTTCTCGACGCCGCGTCGCAACTCGGCGCGCGCTTCGGTCAGCGTCTTACCGTTCTCGACGGTGATGGAGCGCGCGATGTCCTCGAAATGTTCTTCCAAAAGCTGCTTGAACCGGAACAGAAACTGAATTCGTTCCGCCGGTGGAAGGGCGCGCCAATCCGGGAAGGCAGCCGAAGCGGCATTGACGGCGGCGGCGACGTCTTCGGCCGTACCTTCGGGCGATTGTCCGATGACCTCTCCGGTTGCGGGATTCAGAACGTCGGTCCCGCGCGATGAGGAGGGGCGCCGCCATGCGCCGCCGACGTAGTCCCGTACTTCGTCGATCGCGATCATATTCACCTCACAGGGGCGGCCACTTCGTACCGCCGCTCTTTCTTGACCGCCTGCTCGTACTGCGCGCGCGCCTGGCGGATGCTCTCAATCTCCGATACCTCGGAAATCGGCACGTCCCACCAGGACTCGTAGCCGGGCACGCGCATCTCCTTATCCACTTCGATGACGACGACGCTGGTGCGATCGTGCCGTCGCATATTGTCGAGCGCGCGCTCGAATTCGTCGTGAGTGGTAGCGCGCACGGCGCAGGCTCCCAGGCCGCTGGCGAGAGCCACGAAATCGACGGGCACAAAGGCGCCGTCGAGCTGGCCGGTTTCGCTGCGCCGGAAGCGGTAATCCGTTCCAAATCCGCGAGAACCGACCGATTGGGAGAGCCCGCCAATACTCGAGAACCCGTGATTATCCAGCAGAATGATGTTGAGCTTGTAGCCTTCCTGAATCGACGTCGTGATTTCCGACGACATCATGAGGAATGATCCGTCGCCCACCATCACGTAAACCTCGCGCGAGGGATCGGCCATCTTCACTCCCAGCCCGCCGGCAATCTCGTAGCCCATGCACGAGTAGCCGTATTCGAGGTGGTAGCCCTTCGGCTGATGCGTGCGCCAGAGCTTGTGCAGGTCGCCCGGCAGGCTTCCGGCGGCACACACGACGACGTCCTGCGACCGTGAACTCCGGTTCACTGCGCCGATTACTTCGCCCTGGCTGACGGGCGGGCCATGACGCAATGCGAACAGGCGGTCAGTCTCGTCTTCCCAGCGCTGTTTCCATTGCGAGATACACGCTGCGTATTCCTGATCCACGTGATAGCCGGAGAGGGCGGCCTCGAGTTGCGCCAGCGCCGGTCGCGCGTCGGCAACCACGGGCAAACCCGCATGCTTGTACGCATCCGTCTCATTGACGTTGATGTTGATGAAACGCACGTTCGGATGCTGGAACGCCGTCTTGGAGGCAGTTGTGAAATCGCTTAACCGCGTCCCGATAGCTATCACAAGGTCGGCGTCGCGGGCGGCGATATTTGCGCCGGGCGTGCCGGTCACCCCGATGGCGCCGAGGTTCTGCGGATGATCGAAGGGCAGGGAACCCTTGCCGGCTTGCGACTCTCCCACCGGGATTCCGGTCTGCGACGCGAGTTGTGACAAAGCCTCGGTTGCCTCGCTATAAATCACACCGCCTCCCGCGACGATGAGCGGTCTCCTGGCGGCCCGGATCATCGCCGCCGCGCGCGCCAGTACGGCGCGGTCCGGTTCCGGCCGCGCGATGTGCCACACACGCTTCTCGAACATCTCCGCCGGGTAGTCCCACGCCTCCGATTGCACGTCCTGCGGCAGTGCGAGGGTTACCGCACCGGTATGCGCGGGTGACGTCAGCACGCGCATGGCTTCGACCACCGAGCAGGGCAACTGATCCGGACGATTGATGCGATCCCAATATCGCGAGACCGGCTTGAACGCATCGTTTACGGAGATATCCTGGCTGTGCTCGGATTCGAGCTGCTGCAACACCGGCGCGACGTTGCGGCGCGCGAAAATGTCGCCGGGAAGCAACAGGACCGGGATCCGGTTGATGGTGGCCGTAGCAGCGCCGGTAATCATGTTGGTGGCGCCGGGACCAATCGAAGAGGTGCAAGCAAACGTCGAAAGCCGATTCTTCGCCTTGGCATATGCCGTGGCAATGTGAACCGCGGCCTGCTCATTCCGGCAAAGGTAATAACGAAATTCAGGATTCTGCTGCAACGCCTGGCCCACGCCGGCGACGATGCCGTGACCGAAGATGCCCCATGCGCCCGCAAAGAACGGATACTCGCGGCCATCCCGCTCGACGTGCTGGTTCTTGAGGAAACCCACCAACGCCTGCGCCATCGTGACGCGTTGTGTCTTCATACGAATGCGACTCCTCCCCGCGTATGCTCTCCAAAATAACGCGACACCCAATCGAGGTCGCGCCCTCGATTCGCTGCAAACGAGTTCAATGCTCCTTCCAATGACCACCCCTCATGAACGATTCCACCGGCGGCTGCAGCCACGGCGAGCGGATCTTCGTCGCCGGGATAAAGGACGTTCCGTCCAACCAGCGCGCCGCGCACGTTTGATCCCGCGGCAAGAGCGGATGCCAGTTGGCCTAGGAACGGAGCGGGGCTACCCGCCGATTCGCCGCCGAGCAGTAAGATGGGCAACGTGGTAGCTCGTGCGACGGTCGCGTACCCGTCGCAGTACGGCAGCTTCAGCCACAAGTACCGGCTGCTATCACCGAGCGCGGAGGCAACGCCTGCGACTCGCGCTAGAGCCTCGCTGGTCTTCACAACCGTGTAGCCCTTGTCGGTTTTTGTGACCGGCAGCGGCTCCAGGAAGACCGGCAACTGCACAGCATTGGATTCGGTAATGGCCTGCGCGCTGGCCAGCATAGTCTTGAGCGAATCCGGCTCGTTGTCCGCGATGCGGAGTAGGAGCTTCACACCGTCCAGCCGCCAGTTTCTGCACACGGCCGGCGACGGCCCCGTAATCGGATCATCCAGTTCCCAGGAAGCGCTGGCCAGGCCGCCGCGATTCAGGCTCGCGATCAGGAGTTTGTCATTTAACAACGGGTCTCCGCCGGCTTCACTAATTAGCCCATCGATGGCCAGCAGATCCTCCAGAATGTCCATCGTCGCCATCAGGCCGTTGACCTTGTCGCCCATGAGCACACGCAGAATTCGTGAAAGGTAGTCGCGGCGATCGGTCATCGCCAGTGGATCCTCGCCTACCTTGGTGACGCGCCGCGCAGGATGATCCGCCGCCAGTATGTTCAGCTTGCCGTCCGGCGCAAGCTGATTTCGCCGGTGTCGCGTTTGAGCGACCCGCCACGCGAACTCAGGATCGGAAACCCGGCGGTCCGTCACGCGCGCAGTCACGGCTTCAGGAAGAAATTGATAGCTATCGAACATTTTCGGTGATCTCTGATTCTACGCCGGAGCCAGTTTCTCGCGCTGCTCCCGCATGATCTTTTCTACCTCGGCCAGCGTCGGCATGGCTTCCGAACAGCTTAACCGGCTGACTACGATCGCAGCGGCGGCGTTGCCGTAATGCAGGCACTCGACCGGTGGCTGACCCTTGTGAAGCGCGTACAAAAAGCCCGAGGCGAAACCATCGCCGGCTCCGATGGTGGAGACGACTTCCACCGAGTACGGTTCCAGAAAGACGGATTCATCACCCATCCAGACGCGAGTGCCCTTGTCTCCTAACTTTGAGACCAGCATTGGCACCCGGGCCGTGCGCAGCACATCGACTGCCCGGTCAAGGCTGCCGGCCGCGGCGACGAGGGTGAGCTCGAGTTCGTTGCCGATCAGGACGTCGACAAACGGCAGCGCCAGCCGGACTGCCACCCCGGCTTCTTCCGGACTGGGCCAGGACATCGAACGGTAATCCACGTCCAGCACGACGCGGCAACCAGCCTTCTTGGCGCGCTCCAAAGCACGGTAGGTCGACTCGCGCGAAGGCGAAGCACACAGCGATGTGCCGTTGGTGATGAACATGCGGCTGGCGCCGATATAGTCGAGGTCTTCGGAGGTTACCTGCAAACGGGTATCGGCAGGCTCGCGCCGGTAGAAAACCTGAGGGAAGCGATCGGGCGGCGATACTTCAGTCAGGCACAGCGACGGCAGATAGCCCGGCGCAGTCTGCACCCGGCTGGTGTCCACGTTCTCCGCTTTCAGGAAGCCGGCCAGGAACTCGCTGAGGCTGTCATTGCCCAGGCAGCCGATGATGCCCACCTTCGCCCCGAGCCGCGCCAGCCCGACGGCCATGTTCGCGCTGGACCCTCCGAGATAACGAGAAAACCGTCGGACTTGCGGAAGCGGGACGTTGGGCTCCTCGGAATAAAGATCGTATCCAATTCTCCCCAGAACTGTAATGTCCATGATGTTGTTGTTATTGAACCAGCGGCAATCGCGGGTCTTTCGCGCTCCACGTTCCGCGCACCCAGGCGTAG
>Ga0335077_10007957_pt1 | contig 13145 bp, 11 predicted proteins | sample Lox_Sample_31_FD_207151 | JGI IMG/M metagenome (GOLD analysis project Ga0335077, IMG submission 207151) | Soil microbial communities from Loxahatchee National Wildlife Refuge, Florida, United States - Lox_Sample_3.1 | ecosystem: Environmental > Terrestrial > Soil > Wetlands | place: USA... | reverse complement strand
CGAGGGACTGCCGCTGAACAATTATGTGAGCCCGCGCAAGCTGACGCACCTGCAACGCGGACTGCTGCGCGAAGCTTTTCAGACCGTCGCGCGGGCACAGTCGGTCATCGACAACAAGTTCCGCACGGCAGTTTGGGCGCAGCGAGGGTTCTAGCATGCCCGGCTGGCTCAGCTTTCGACGGCAGACGCATTCGGCGCATCCGGATTTTGCGGGCGATACGCCGCTCAGCGATCTGCGTTACGCGGTCATCGATACCGAACTGACGTCGCTGGACGCTCGCAAGAACCGCCTGCTCTCAATTGGCGCCATCGCGATGGATGGCATGAAGATTCGCGTTGGCGATCCATTCTATCGGGTGGTGAATCCGGGCGTGGATGTGCCGGTCGAGAGCGTGATGGTGCACAAGCTACGTCCCGATGACCTGGAGCGGGGAGTCGCGCCGGCGGTTGCAATCGCAGAGCTGCGGGAGTTTATCGCCGGACGCGTGCTGGTTGGACACTTCTTCCACATCGATTTGAAGGCCCTGCGCAAAGAGCTGGGCGATCAGCAGCATGAGCTGGTGAACCCGGCGATCTGCACGGCGCGCGTGCACCGCTGGATCGTGCAGAACGGTCCTTGCCGCGAAGACTTCGCGCAGGAGCAGGAACGCGTAAATTTGCAGGCGCTGGCCAAAGCTTACGATCTGGAGTTCCGCGAAGCCCACAACGCGCTGGACGACGCGTTCCTTACCGCGCGCCTGTGGCAGAAGCAGATGGCGAAGCTGCAGGCGATGGGGGTGAAGGATTTAGGCGGGTTGCTGAAGATTGCGAGGGCGTAGGAGTTGGCCAGGTTTTCGTGATGTGTCATCACCAGCCCGCTGACGCGAGCGAAGGATGACAAAATCCAAAATGCATTGCTTTGCGGTGCGGTTGAAGCCGCGCTCCTTCCGGGGATTCTTGTGGCTACCGACAGATTCTTCGTGGAGCAGGCGAAAAGGCCCACCCCGCCAAACGAAGGCGGAATGGGGCACCCGCTTTCGACAATTTGCCAACTCATTTCTGCGCCGGAATGAAGTCTTCCAGCACCGCCTTGCGCATCATGTCGGGCGGGAGCAGGCCTTGCGCCAGGATGAAGTCGTGAAACTTCTTCTGGTCGAACTTCACACCCTTGGCGGCTAGAGCTTTCTCCGTCTCCTTGCGCAATTGCAGCAGCCGCGTATAGCCGTAGAAGTAGCTGGTCGCCTGCCCGGGAGAGCGATAGGTATAGCGCTCGACCTCCTGCTCAGCCATGGCGTGCGACAGCACAACCTCGTCTTCCAACACGTGAAACGCATCTTTCGGCGTCAGCTTGCCTGATTGCAACTCGGGATCGACGAATGCACGCGCCGCGCGCTGCAAGCGCATTTGCAGCGAGATCAGCTGGCCCTCCAGCGGCATGTAGGGAAAGATCAGCCACTCCGAATACAGGCCCCAGCCTTCGGCGTTGGTGCTGTTGAAGGCGTAGCGCACGCGCGCCAGCGAGACACCGTGCTCGACCATGGAGTCGAATTGCAGTTCATGCCCGGGGCGAGCTTCGTGCGCGGTCAGTGTCCAGGCGGCGGCGTCGAAGGTGAAGTCGTCATATTGCAGCGAGGCGTTCTGTCCTGGAGCAGCGGGTATGTTGAGCGGCAACACAAATTCGCCGCGCTGGCCGGTGTTATGCAGAAACGGCGGAGGCACCATGTGCGGCGCGGGCTGCTGCGCCGTCTCGGCAGCGCTGGCGATGCGAATCTTCGCCGGGCGGTCGGGCAGGGTGACAATCTGGTGCTCGTTGATGACGCCCTCGATCTGCTTCAGCCGGTTTTCGTAGAACGGAAGTATGGCGTCGCCGACCAGCTGCTGTTTCTTCAGCTCGCGGATGACATCGCGATAGTCGCTCGACGGCAGCTTGCGCTCTTTCGCAATCTGCGCCGCGATGGTTTTCATCTGTGCCTGAATTTCATCGAACGCCTGGTGCGCCATGGCCGCCAACCGGTCAGGCGGGATATCGATGCCGAAGTCCTCCATGTTGAGCGCGTAGTGCTCGGGCGTCAGGCGGAAGTCGCTGCGCGCCTTGGGCAGCACGGTAGCGCGCACCCAGGCATCGTAGTCGGCCAGCTGCTGCTTGAGTTTGCCCAGCGGCTCCTGCCAGCCTTCGAGGTTGTGCTTCTGCATGAGCGCGGCAATGCCGTCGATGTAATTCGAGTTGCGCGCCATCTCGGTTTCGATCTCGGTGCGCGCGGGATAGACGACCCCCGGCTTCGCCATCTGCTCCATCGTGCGCTGCTTCATGATCTCGGTGATGGCGGTGTAGCCGGGCTCCATGCCGGCGTAGTCGCGCAGACGGGTGACGGCGGAAGGCCAGCGATCCTTCGGCGTCTGATCATCAAGCAGAATGCGCAGCCCGCCAAAGACGAGCTGGCTGGCGTTGATGAACGGCACTTCGTGCGCGCGCTCGTAATCGTCCCGGCGGAAGTTGAGATCCATCTTGCGCAGCATGATGGTCAGGTCTTCCGCAACTTCGGGAAGCTGCTTCTCAGCGGCAGCGGCCTTCAGCTTGGCGACCAGGGCTTCGTCGTCCTTGCGCTCAGCGTCTTCGTTGGCGAGCGTGGGCTGCGAGGCTTTGGTGTCGAACTGCGCCAGCCCTTGCTGCGAGCCGAACTCGGGATGGTACTTGAAGGAAACGTCGAGCAGCATCTTGGCGTAGCCATTGCTGATCGAGACCCAATCCGGCTGGGCGTTGGATTGGGGTTGCGCGGATCCGCCCTGCGGAGAAGCGGCATGTTTCGCGGATTGATTCTGAGCAGACATGGTGAATGTAAATAGCACAACAGCGGCAAAGCAAAGCGATGTACGAATCAAAGACGGCTCCTGGGCGGAAAATGCTATCTAGCTATCTTACAAAAGAGGGCGGCTCATGGCTTTTGGCTCCTGGCCATTCGCATCTAGCTCCTTTGCCCGGTTTTTCCCGACCCAAAACATCCGCTACGTCGCTCGATCACGAGTCACCGGCCGAATGACTATTCGGTCTTGAACGTCGGACGTGAGTGATGGGAGCACGCGGAGGCGTCGAGTCCCTGCACCGAGCCTTGATTCAGGAAACGCTGGTACAGCCCCTCCACGCAGGGCGCCCATTCGGTGTGGCCACGATTGCTCAGGATCACTTCGACGCGGTTCTCGTAGCCGGGCGCCGCGAGCTGGGTGAACCAGAGAGGCGTACCGCCATCGGAGCCGCCCGACACAAACATCGTTGGAACCTTGGTGTGTATGGGCTCCCGGGAACTGGCGGGAGCGACGGCGTGCGGCCACACCTTGCATGCCGCCTGCTGCTGCCGCAAACGCCAGTCGCCCAAGAACGTGTTTCGGCTCGCAGCCGCCGCTTCCGCCTCGCGCACAAAGGGCACGTCGTCGCTGCAGGTGATGGACAGCAGCAGCCCCAGGCTCAGGTCCTGATCCGCATTCCGCTCGTCGTCGAGAATCCCTGTCACAATCGGATCCCAATCGCCCTTACTCGCCTGATGAATGAGCCACGGCAAGCGCGCGGCGCTCGACGGCCGATATAGCAATGAACGAAACCATTCCGCGACGCGTCCCTGGCTCAAGGCGATCGTCCCTGCATGCTCGGGAACTTTGACCAGAACACGACCTGAGGCAAGGCGCGCTGCGATCTGGGAGAACTCATCGCGCACGTGAGGGAAGGCGGAGTGGCACGCGGCATCCGCCGCACAGGCTGCGAACGTACGCTCCAGCATCGATTGTTCAGTTTTTGCGAAAGGCAAGGGAATCGCAATGTCGATGGGAACGACGCTTCCCAGATACATGGTGCGAACGCTGCTGGGGTAGGTCCTTACGAATACCTGCGCCGCTCGCGTGCCGTACGAGCCGGCAAACAGATTGAGCTGCCCGTAACCCAGAGCTTGGCGGACCTTTTCGAGATCATCCGCGAAGCGCCGGTACGAGTACTGCGTCAGGTCGGCATGCGTGGCCAGGTCCTTCGCACAGCTCTCACACGCGCCAGGGGAAACAGGTTCTGCAGACTTTCAGCAGGATCGTCAGACGAGGAGAGTTGACAGCGCAGCGCGTTGGACTGTCCTGTGCCTCGCTCGTCGGCGAGCAGTAAATCGCGGTCGTTGAGCATCGGAGCTAAACGGTCGACGGCCCACTGTGCTGCCTCGATGGCAGATTCGCCCGGCCCACCGAGCAGCGGGACGACGGGATCGGGCAGGGCGTGGCCGTTTGCTGCCGGAATCACTGCGAAGTGGATTTCCAGTTTGCGGGAGCCCGGCTGGTCCGGATTCTCCGGCACCTCGATCGTGCCGCATCGCGCGCTCCTGTTAACTCCCGGCACGGAGCATGGCTGGAGCGCAGCCGGCAAGGCGTGCGCGATCTGACTCGCGGCAAGCGGCACCCACGCAAACCAGGCGAGGGCCGAGATCAGATATCGCAAGCCATGCATGACGGGCGACGATGGCGGCCGCTTAAGAGAAGGTTGAAATGCTTGCGTGGCGGCTGAGGGGTCTACGGTTACCATCCTTCCATGTTTGACGAGGGAAGCGAGGGTTCCGTTTTGCTGTCAAAGGACTAAAATCACCGCCACAGACGAGTGCCATGCCTGCGTATCGTACACCGCTGTGGATGTATGTTGTCGCCGCTGTGTACATCTTCACCTTCTTCTTCAACGCTCAACAGGAAGCATTTGGCCCGGCAAGCACCGGATGGACTGCCTCCTGGCCTGCATTAACCGTCGCTGCTGTGCATCCGAACGGGCCGATGGCGAAGGCGGGAGTGCAATCGGGGGACGTTATCGAGACCGTGGATGGACGTCCGATCCGGGGCATGCCCGATTGGTTCGTGGCGCGGGCTCACTTTCGCCGAGATCATCCGATTGACCTGCAGCTTCGGCGCGGTGAACGGCAGGTGAAACTGCTGGTTGTGATCACATCACCAGCGTGGCGCACTTGGACGCGAACGCACCTTTACGCGGACATCGCATTTTATGGCGTGCGCTTCCTGTTGTTGCTCCTGGCGATCTATATCGGGTTTCGACATCCCTACAATACGAACTTCCGCCTCGCTGCCTTATTGTTGGCGATGGGAGCCGTAGCGGAAGGATACCCAAGCTCGGGATGGGCGGGCGCCCTTCAGCGGCTACCTGCCATCGTTGCTGTCCCCACTTGTCTCGCTGTGGCTTCGTGCCTGCTATCGTCCGTTCCCTGGCTATGGTTGTTCGCGAGATTTCCTGGCAAGCGGTTTTCTCAGCTATGGCTGGAAAGGTTGATTCTGCCGCCCGTCCTGATTCTTGTAGTCCCGATTCTGGTGTCGTCCTACACACTCATCTACGCACCTGAACTGCTGGCGAGAAACTGGCCCGAGCTACTCTCAGCCGCACCCGTTCGCGTCATTCAAGACGCATTCGGTGTGGCGCCGTTGCTCTACCTGAATCCGTGGCCCTCACAACAGCCGACGCTACAGCTCCTTTTGCTGGAGCTGTGGGCGGCGGTGAGTTTTGTCTACTTTGCAACCGGCGCACTAATGCTGCTGAGCAACTCCATGGGGCTGGAGAGGCGGGATGAACGGCGCCGCTTCGCGATGCTGACCCTCGCCGTGTTCATCTTTGCGGGCATCGCTCTCCACAATGTGCTGACGCGGAATTGGGTTCACTGGTTTGGAAGCGCGCCCCCTCCTCTGTTTTTCCCATCCACGTTCGTGGTCGAAGACGCGTTGTTCTTGCTCCTCCCGATGGCACTCGCAAATTGCCTGTTGTCAGAAGAGCGTTCGGACGGCTCGTCGTAGCGTTCAAAAGAGGGCGCTTGCGGTGCGCTGCTTTATGACACCCGGGTCCTCGAGGGACGGCAGGATTTTTCCTCGTGAGTGAAGTGGCGATTTCTCAACAGTTACCCCTATTAGGGGAGCTCAATTGCTTGCAGGGACAAGGCCCGGCCGGAGGGCTCAATTCGGGAGGCGGTTTCTCTCGGCCATCTCCATGCGTACCAAACGATCAGCGAAGTACAAGCCACTTCTATCGCTCCAAAGAACAAATAGTAAGAACTTGTTCCCGTGAGATGAAAGGCTGGAAGGATGAAACTGGTCAAGAGAACAGCGGCGGTTTCTATTATGCCTGCGACGATGTTCGCCCAGCGATTTGCTCTGGGCTTCAGGATCCGCGACAGCAGAATCATCGCCATGGGGATCTCCATGAGTATTGCGATCCCGAACCACGCTCCCGGGGAAAAATGGAGAACACGGGGACTTCCTTTACCCGAGCCCAAGACGTCGATGCAGAAGAACACATCTGCATAGATATAGTTGAGCGTCGCAAACAGCCATAAGATGGAGAGCTTGACTCGAATGTCTTCCATGGCAAGCCTCCTGTGCAGCCTAAGTGGGCCGTGATGTTCGGCCTACCGCAGTGAACCCAGGCGATTTTCGCAACCTGCGGCGCCTTATCACATTCGTACTACGGATGAGCTCTGGAAAAAGACTCATCTACCGACCCGCGAAAAGAATGCAACCCAGGCCTGTGGAATGGAGCCAGCGCAGCCTTCAGGAACTACGGCCACGTTGCCCTACATCACCTCGCCCAGGGCGAGCAAGCGCTTGCGTAAGAACGCAACTCCGTAATCGAAATCCGCGGTCTGCGAGAAAGTCAGACTCGCACAGTGCCTGAACCGTAGGAGATGGTCATAGCTGCGACGGGCAGCGACTCGGTTCCGCTTAGCTTTGTCCTTCCAACCAACGTTATGGCTGTTGATAGCGATCCAGGCGAAGGTCAGCCCAGCATCGAGCTCTACTTTCAGGAAGATAACTTTGGGATCCGGTTCGTGCACACGCAAAATGAACCCTAATCCACGGGATTGCGGGTTCTCATGAAAGCGGCTGACAGTGATTTCGGTGGCAGACTTGGTCGGCATATCGGCTCCTCGTTTCAAGAGGAGCCAGCCGCGCCTTGCGGTTTAGACGGCTCTTGCAGGGAAGATTTGCTACAACTGCAGTATACGCCTCTGCACCGGGCGCCGCCGCCAACCTAGTGTGACCCATTCGGGTACATGAGGATCTTGCTGGCCTCGCCGGTCTTGAGGCGCTCCATACCGTTGGCGAAGTCTTTCATGGCAATGCGGTCGGTGATGACCGGATGCAGGTCGAGCATGTTGGCCTTGAGCAGCGCGGTCATCTGATACCACGTCTGATACATGCGGCGCCCGTTGATGCCCTGCACGGTTGCGCCTTTGAAGATGACTTCTTCGGCCAGGTTCAGCTCGACGGGTCTGGAGGGGATGCCCAGCAGCGACATGCGTCCGCCGAGGCGCAGAACCTTGAAGCCAGTGCGGATGGCGTCGGTCCGGCCCGCCATTTCCAATACGACGTCAACCCCGGTGCCATCGGTGTTGTCCATCACGATGCTGTAGACGTCGTCCTTCGTAGGATCGAGCACGAAGTGGGCCTTCATCTTCTGCGCGATCTTGCGGCGATGCTCGTTGGGTTCGATGGCGAAGATCTGGGTCGCTCCACAGGCGCGGGCGACTGCGATACAGAACAAGCCGATGGGGCCACATCCGGTGATGGCGACGGTCTTGGCGGCGATGTCGCCTGCCAAAACCGTGTGAACCGCATTGCCCAACGGGTCGAGAATCGACGCGTACTCGCGCGGGATCGAAGGATCGAGCTTCCAGATATTGCTCTCGGGAATAACGACGTACTCGGCGAAGGCGCCGTTGGCGTCAACGCCGATGATCTTCACGTGCTGGCAGATGTGCGCTTCGCCGGTGCGGCACTGCAGGCACTTGCCGCAGGCCACGTGCATCTCGGCGGAAACGAAGTCGCCTTCCTTCACGCTGGTGACCTCATGGCCCACAGCTTCGACCGTGCCGCAGAACTCGTGGCCAGGGATCAGCGGCGGATGAATGCGGCGCTGTGCCCACTGGTCCCACTGATAAATGTGCAGGTCGGTGCCGCAAATGGAAGCGACCTCGACTTTCACCAGCACTTCGTTGGGACCAAATGTGGGGCGGGGAACTTCGCGAATTTCTGTGCCGGGAGCGGGCTCCGGCTTTACGACAGCAAGCATGGTATTAGGCATGAGATTGACTCGCACGCCGCTATGAATAGCGACGAAGAATGATGAACCCGGAATAGCGTTACAGCTTCAGGCAAACCGCCAATTCTAGCACGCGCGCTGTGGCGCGTCGGTGCGCTCAGGCACCCGCGGAATAGCTGCCCGACGGCTGCGCCGGTGTGGGTACCAGGCTCTCCAACTCCAGTTCCAATCCGCCAATCGCCTCGGCCACCCAGTTGTAAATTGCCGAACCAATCGCGCCCGCCAGGAAGCCGATGACGGCATAGCACACGGTCATGCACAGGGCTAACAGCACCAGCCCGAGGAATCCGCTGCCATGATGATGAAACGGCGTGATCGGCAGTCCAGCCGAGCCAGCCAGAATAATGATGATGCCGACGATAGCCCCGACGATCCCTTGCACAATCGCGCATACCTTCGCGCAGGAAAGCACTCCGATGGAACGAAGCCGTACCATGATTGCACCTATCCTTTCGAATGCTTCTGCGCCATTTTCGCATTCACCTGCTCACTCTGACCCTTGGGAATGCTGAGCGTGTTCCAATTTGGTCCTTTCCAGTGCTTGGCGAGGAAGACGATCTGGCCGGTGTGATGCGCGTAGTGCACGACTTGCCGATTGATGGCCTGCAGCACGGAGTGAGGCTCGCCACGAATCGTCACCGTCCGCGCGAGGTCATCCGGGCTGAGCGACTTGATGGCGTCGAAGACGAGCTGCCAATTCTGCTCCCAGACGCGCATCAGGTCGGCGCGGGTTTCGGCATCGCGCGTGATGAATTCCTGGTCGCGGTTGCGGTCGGGCTTCTCGCCGTCGGTGGTGAGAAAGTCGGTGAAGCGCGAGCGCATGTTGCCGGTCATGTGCTTCACGATGATGGCGACGCTGTTCGACTCCTCGCTGGGAGTGGCGAAGAACTGCTCATCGCTGAGTTGCTCCATGGCGCCGTCGGCCAGCCGTTTGTGGCCGCGCAGAGAACGGTAAGCTTCGTCGAGATACAGCGTGCCAATGTCAGTCATCTCAGTTTGACCTCCTTTTGCACCAGAGGGTTTGCCGCCACGCCCGCCTGCCGCGCATACTGGTTGGTTTGTTCCACCTCACCGGGGGGCTGTCATGCGAAACACCCTACTCTATCTGTTCGCGCTGTTGCTGGCGATTCCGCTTGTCGCGCAAAAGCAGCAGGGTATCGAAGTCAGCGATATGGATCGCAAGGCCGATCCCTGCAACAATTTCTACGACTATGCCAACGGCACGTGGCGGGCGCAGAATCCGATTCCCGCCTCCATGGATCGCTGGAGCCGTCGCTGGGCCGCAGGCGACGCCAACAAAGAAAATCTCAAAATCATTCTGGAAGAAGCAGCGGCAAAGCACAACCAGCCGAAAGGTTCGTCGGCGCAGTTGACCGGCGACTTCTACGCGGCGTGCACGGATATGTCGGCGGTCAACGCCGCCGGTATGGCTCCGATCAAGCCCACCCTGCAGCAGATCGACGCCATCCATGACACGGCGGGCGTACAGGAGATGATCGTGGAGCTTCAAGCCTTGTCGCTCCGCGTTCCTTTTGGTTTTGGATCGTTTCCCGATCCCCACAATCCCTCGATGACGATTGCCGACATCGGTGCTGCGGGCCTGGGACTGCCTGACCGCGACTACTACCTGAAGCCGGAGCAGCGCTTCAAAGACGCGCGCGAGAAGTATGTCGTGCATGTAGCTAACATCTTCAAACTCGCGGGCTACAGCCAGGGTGATGCGACCAAGGCGGCTGACACCGTCATGAAGCTTGAGACCTCGCTGGCCAAGGCCTCGCTCGACAACGTGGCCAAGCGCGATCCCCAGCAGCTCGATCACGAGATGAGCTTTGACGCGATGACTAAACTGGCTCCGCACTTCGACTGGACCGCCTACTTCGATTCGGCAAAGATTCCGCGCGACCAGCTCAACGTGGAAGAGCCGAAGTTCCTGGAGGAGTTCGACAAGCAACTCACCGGCACGTCCATCGCCGATTGGAAGACTTACCTGACGTGGCAGCTGCTGCACGGGGCTGCGCCCTTCTTGTCGCAGCCGTTCGTCGACGAGAACTTCGCTTTCTACCAGAAGGAGTTGGAGGGACGCGCGGAGTTGAAGCCGCGCTGGAAGCAGTGTTCGGAAGCCGCCGACAACCTGCTCACCGATCCCGTGGGCAAGGAGTACGTGGCGCGCTACTTCCCGCCCGAGGCTAAGGCCCGTGCCAAGGAGATGGTGCACAACATCCTACTGGCCATGACCGACACCGTGCAGAACCTTGACTGGATGACGGCGCCGACCAAGAAGCGCGCGCTGGAGAAGCTTTCGACCTTCGACGTGCGGGTTGGCTATCCCGACAAGTGGAGGGATTACAGCAAAGTCGATATCACGCGCGACTCGTTCTTTACCGACGTGATGAATGCCGCGAAGTTCCAGGTAGCGGACGATATTACCCTGATCGGCAAGCCGACCGATCGAACGCGCTGGGAGTTGACAGCGCCGACCTCCGACGCCTCGTACAATCCGCTGCTGAATACCATCACTTTCCCCGCGGGAATTCTGCAGCCGCCGGCTTTCAGCGTGAGCTATGTTGACGCGGTGAACTATGGCGCCATCGGCGTCGTGATGGGCCACGAGATCAGCCACGGCTTCGACGACGAAGGTTCGCAGTTCGATGCGCAGGGCCGTCTCAACAATTGGTGGACGCCGGAAGACCGCAAACGATTCGAAGCCAAGACGCAGTGTGTGGTCGATCAGTTTGATAGCTACTACATCGAGCCCAACATCCATCACAACGGCAAGCTGGTGCTGGGTGAGTCGATTGGCGACCTCGGCGGGGTGAAGATCGCGTATCTCGCCTTCCAGAAAGATCAGAAGGCGAAGGCGCAGCCGACCATCGACGGCTACACGCCCGATCAGCAGTTCTTCATTGCCTGGGGACAGTTCCGCGGAGACGAGACGCGTCCTGAGACGCAGCGCAAGATGATCCAGGGCGATCCGCATCCCATTGCGAAGTACCGGGTGATCGGCCCGCTGTCGAATTTCCCGCCCTTCGCGCAGGCGTTCTCGTGCAAGGCTGACTCGGCGATGGTGCGGCCGCCGGACAAGCGCTGCGTGGTGTGGTAGAGGAGAGTCCCACACATTCGAAACTGCGAATGTGTGGGGCACCCGCGGTTTTTTCTCTGGGAGTTTGCAATGCACGGGGCATGGTCGGACGTCAGGTTTGCCATACGCGGGTTGCGCAAGAATCCTGCTTTTTTCGCGACCGCGATCTTACTGCTTGCCCTCGGCATTGGGGTGAACGCGACCATCTTCTGCTGGATTCAGACCATCCTGCTGAATCCCATCCCCGGCGTGTCGAACACGAGCAGTCTGGTGGCGATCGTTCAGTCTGAGCCCAACCATGTATTCGTGTCGCGGGTTTCGTATCCCGACTTCCAGGACCTGAGCGCGTTGAAGGAGGTGTTCACCGGCGTGGTTGGGACCAGCGGCGCCGACGTCATTCTGCACATTGGCGATCGGACCGCATGGGTTCCCGCGAGAGTGGCCAGCGCGAACATCTTTGATGCCCTGGGAGTCAAGCTGGAAAAGGGCCGCGGCTTCCTGCTTGGTGAGGATGAGGGCGAAGGCGGGCACCCGGTCCTGGTGATCAGCCATGAGCTTTGGCAATCACAGTTTGGCAGCGACCCCGGGATCATCGGACGCACGGTGCGGATCAATCAATCGCTGTGCACGATCGTCGGCGTCACCGATGCATCGTTTCGCGACGTCATAGGTGGCAGCAAGACTGATGTCTGGGCGCCGCTCTCGATGCGCGATGCCATCCTGAATTACCGCTCGTATGACAGTCGCACGTTTCGCTGGATCCAGGTGCTCGCCCGCCTTCGTGCTGGAGTCAGCGCGGAGAAGGCACATGTAGCATTGTTGGCGTCGTCGAAACAGTTGCAACTTGCCTATCCCGGCTCGAATGAAGGTATCACCTTCGAATCATTTCCACTCTGGAAGTCACCGTACGGCGGCCAAGCGGCGTTCCTGCCGCTGCTGCGGATCCTCGGAGCCGTCGGGATCAGCATACTGTTGATCGTGGCAGCCAATGTCTCGTGCCTTGTGCTGGCGCGCGGGGCAAAGCGGAACAGAGAGGTTGCGATCCGCCGAATCCTCGGCGCCCGGCGGGTGCGCCTGGTGCGGCAGTTTCTTGCCGAAAGCGTCGTCCTCGCACTCGCGGGTGCGTGCCTGGGATTGCTGTTTGCGTGGTTTGCGATCCGCGGATTTGCCCGATTCGCTGCGATATCCGGTTCGACCTTCTCTTACGACTTCAAAGTGAACTCGCAGATGCTGGTCTTCCTGCTGGCCCTCGTTCCAATCAGTGCGCTGGCGGTCGGCCTGATGCCGGCCCTACGCTCCAGTCAGACTGCGGATCTGGACTCGCTGAAGGACCGACCGCCAGCCCTGGGACTGCGGCATCGCCGGCTGCTCAACGGCTTTGTGGTTGTGGAGATGGCAACAACCCTCGCGTTGCTGATCGGAGCTGGCCTGTGTATTCGCGGATTCCGCCGCGCGGAGCAACTCAATCTGGGATTCAATCCGCAGCACGTGCTCTACGCGAGCTTCGACCTGATGGCCAAGGGCTACTCGGCCGAGCAGGCCAAAAATTTTGATAAAGAATTGTCTCGCCGGCTGACGTCCGTTCCCAGCGTGAGCGGAGCAGCCTTCGTGAACGTCGCTCCTCTGGGAGGCCGGGGCCTGTTCAGCGGCAACGTGGATGTGCCGGGGCTCGACTCCAAAGCGAGCCAGAGCAAAGTGGTACCTTTCCTGATCACCTCGCCCGGGTATCTGAACGTGATGCAGATTCCTTTGCTGGAAGGGCGTGACTTCACGGGGCAGGATGATGGCGAGCGCGAGAGGGTGGCGATGGTCAACGCCACGATGGCGCGACTCTACTGGCCCGGTCTCGATCCGGTGGGCCGGCAGTTCCGCATGGCGGTCGGAGTCGCCGATCCGGCAACGTTCACTGTCATCGGCGTCGTGGAGGATGGCAAGTATGAGACGCTGTCGGAGGCACAGACGCCGCTGGTGTAT